>Ga0194049_1000734_pt1 | contig 10995 bp, 8 predicted proteins | sample JunL2225m_MetaG_FD_148665 | JGI IMG/M metagenome (GOLD analysis project Ga0194049, IMG submission 148665) | Anoxic zone freshwater microbial communities from boreal shield lake in IISD Experimental Lakes Area, Ontario, Canada - Jun2016-L224-25m | ecosystem: Environmental > Aquatic > Freshwater >... | reverse complement strand
GGAGGTCACGGCGTAGAAGGCCACCGGAACGGGGGCACCATTGATTTCAACCTTGACCAGCGCCGGCAGGGTGAGCAGGGCGGCGACCACCACCGAGAGCAGCACGGCGTTGACCGGGTTGCGCTTGGCATCGAGTTTTGACCAGAACCGGTGACCCGGGACCACGCCATCGCGCGAGAAGGCGAAGGTCATACGGCTGCAAGAGGTGAGGCAGGCCATGGTGCAGAAGAACTGGCCGATGGCAGCGATCAGCAGCAGCGTGCCAGCCCACCGGGAGGACAAGGCCTGGGCGAAGATCACGGCGACGCCGCCGCCGCCAGCGGTCACCTTGGCCTCGTCCTGGACGGCGAAGAGGAAGGCCAGCAGGAGCATCCAGCCGCCGATGGCCGAGTAGAAGATGGACCGCCACATGCCACGGGCCGCTGAGTCGGCGGCACCCTTGGTCTCCTCGGAGAGGTGAGCCGAGGCGTCGAAGCCGGTGATCGTGTACTGCGTGAGCAGAGCACCGATCGGCAGGATGAGGAACATGAAGCCGAAGCCGTGGGTCGAGCCATTGAAGAAGCCGGTGTTGTTGACCCAATGGGTGAAGACCAACGATGGCGACGCGTGACGATGGGGGAGCACGAAGAGCATGGCGATGATGAAGGCCGCACCGAAGACGTGCCACCAGACTGAGATGTTGTTGAGCGTGGCCAGCAGGTGGCTCGAGAAGATGTTGGCCAAGGCGGTGAGCGTCAAGATCACGAGGAAGTACACGAAGATCGTGGAGAGGTTTCCCGGCGTGTAACTACCAGGCACGAGGAAGCCGAGGCTCAGATCGAAGAAGGTGGCGCAGCCATAGGCAACTGAGGCTAGGACGGCGAGCAGGCCGATCAGATTGAGCCAGCCGGTATAGAAGCCGGCACGCGGCCCGCCGAGCTTGGCTGACCACCAGTAGATGCCCCCGGAGGTGGGGTAGGCCGAGACCAGTTCGGCCAGGCAGAGTCCGATGCACAGCACAAGTCCTGAGAGCAGCGGCCAGCCCCAAGCAATGGCCGCGGGACCGCCACCGTTCCAGCCCTGGCCGAAGGTGGTGAAGCATCCCGCCAGAATCGAGATGATCGAAAACGAGATAGCGAAATTGGAGAAGCCAGACCAGGTCCGATGAAGCTCCTGCCGATAGCCGAGCTCGGCGAGCTTGCGCTCGTCATCGTCGAGGTGGGCCAGGTGTCTCAGCTCATCGTCGGTCGTCTCGTGTCCACCCGGCATGCTTCGTCTCCCTAGCTCGCCCGCCATCGAGTGGCGATATCGCGCAACCTAGCCAAGGCTCCACCCCCGCGTCGGGATACCTGGCTCAGTGGTGAAACGGTGCACCGACCCAAGGTACTGGGGCACGCGAAGGCGTCGATGGCTCTTGGCGGACGGAAAACACTAGGAAAGTGCAAAAGGCTGCACGGCGCAATTTGGCTGCCCACTCGCCCTCGGCATTGTCGCGGCGCTGCACTTGAGCCACTGCTCCTGTTCGCCAGCCTTGCGACATGGCTCAATTCGCCGACCATGAACCGTGTTGTCACGGTCACCGCCGCCCTCAGCTCCTTCGACCACCCGGAGTGATCCTGGTGAAGGGAGCGGGACTCGTCCCATCGTGAGTCGTGCAGGTGCCACTGTGGGATTCCTCGGGGAACGAGGAGAGTGCTCCCAGGCGAAGGCGGGGAGTCACTCAGCCCCGTGGAGCTAGCCAAACGTCACAGGGTGGCAGAAGGTGAGCTGGAGGGAGGTGGGATCAGTCCAAACTCATGCTGGATGCTCACCAATGATTCATTCTTCCGATCCATGAAATCCACGGTGGAGATATCCCCCGTGCAGGCTTCGCCACGACGGAAGGCATCAGCCAACTCGTCCGCAGCACCCGGCCGATCGAGCACACCCTCTTTGGGGATGAAGCCCGGAATATCAAACGCTGCGGCTTCGAACAACGAAAGAGAGGCCACCAAGCTCGAGAAATGTTGATCGAAGCCGGTGGCTGCGGTCAACATGGCCTGAAGAGCTACTTCATCTGACGGAGTGGTTCCATAGCCAGTCAGCACGTGGGTCACATCGTGAGAGGCCAATGTTGCGGGACCACCGTCAGGCTCACCAGGGAAGGGCACGCCAAGGTTCGCATAGAAGTCAAAGAGTCCTCGTCCCACGCTCCCCGCCGGACAGCGCTCGAGGGATCGAAGTTCAGAGCCAAGATCTGCATCGGCAACGCTTTGAATGCTCGCGGCCCCTCCACCAAAGCGCGCCCAGTCAGCCATGACCCGCTCACGATGGCCGGTTTGGATATCACGAGCCACCTGCGCCATGGCCTCTCCTCCGAGCGCGTCGACATAGCGCTCCGCCTGATCGGCCTGCATCGGGTCGTCTGGGTGTCGGCAGAATTCCACCAAGATCACCAGATCAATGATTCGGTGCCTGTCATCGGCATCGACGACGCAAGCCAGCTCGTCAGGTGAGCACGACGCAAGGGCGTCGACGTCGATCTCGAGGCCGAGGTAGCCAGTGGCCAGACTCTGGATCACTCGACGCTGCTCGTCGGTGGGACCGCCACGGACGTCTGCAGCGCCCAAGAGTCCCTTGATGATCATCACTGGGTCCGTCCGCATCTCCCCACGATACCAATGGGTGAATCACACCGGCCCCGTTGGGAATCTTGAGAATTCCCGTGGTGACGGAATCCGAGGACTAGGTCCGTCGCCGCTCGAGCACCTCCAACGGAACGCTCGAGTGGATCCCGTGCGTCGAGGCCGAGCCACGCCATTGGCTCGCCGTGGTGACACAGAACGGTCTCGGTCTCCAGACGGACCATCGGGCACCGGGATGCTCGTTCGAGATGATGTCACCGCACCACGAGATGGCTCGAACGACCTCCACGAGACACTGCCCGTCCGTCGCTCGCTCTCCACATGAGCACAGTGTTAGCAACCTGTGTAGGTTTGCGAAATGGCCAAGATGGGACATGGTGGCGAGCATGGAATGGGGTTTGAACACTTCGGTCGATTCTTGGTCCGTCGCCGCCGAGTGATCCTTTGCGTGGTCGTGATCGCCACCATCGCTTCGCTCTTCTTCGGGCTCAGGCTCTTCTCCACTGTCCAGACCGGCGGGTACAACGACAACTCCAGCCAATCGGCGCGAGTGGAGAAGCTCGTCCAGTCCAAATTCGGCGCTCTCGCTCCCTCTGCGATCCTGACCGTCACCACCTCGTCCCCCGTCGATAGCCCCCGTGCGGCGAACCTGTCGTCAGGGTTGGTCACTCGCCTCCAGCGAATCCACGGAGTGACCTCAGTCTTCTCCTACTGGAATGCAGGTCATCTGGTCGACCTTCGAGGCTCCGACGGTCGAACCGGTGTGGTGATCGTCCTCGTCCGGCCCGGCATGTCGAGCGAGGAGCGCAGCACGCTCTCGGACGCGGTCCTCGCCGTCGCAGCCTCACCAGCGAAGGGAACCACCGTGAGGACCACGGGCTATGACGTGGTCAACACCGTGCTCAATCGCCAAGTCGAGGGTGACCTGTCCACCGCCGAGATGTTCTCGGTTCCGTTGACTGCACTGCTACTGCTCATCGTCTTCGGTGCACTGTTCGCCGCTGGGATGCCGTTTGTTGTCGCTGTGGTTGCCGTGGTCGGTGCCTTCGCCGCCCTGTGGATCGCCAGTCTGTTCACACCGGTCTCGAACTTCTCTGCCAACCTGGTGACGGGCCTCGGACTCGGCCTCGGGATTGACTATGCGCTCCTGATGGTCAATCGGATGCGTGATGAGCTGGCGGAGGGCGTCGAGGCAGAAGACGCGGTCGTCCACACCGTGATCACGGCCGGCCGAACCGTCTTTTTCTCGGGCATCACCGTCTCGGTCGTGCTGGCATCATTGCTGCTGTTCCCCCAGTTCTTCCTCCGCTCGCTGGGGATTGCCGGCGTCGCGACCACCCTGCTGGCCATGGTCGGCGCGCTGATCGTCCTGCCGGTACTCCTGGCCATCCTTGGCCCTCGACTCAATTCGCTCCGACTCTTCCAGCCGCGCAGCGAGAAGAACGAAGGCGCGCTGTGGACACGCTTCGCCATCGTCGTGATCAGGCACCGCGTCGTCGCCGCTCTGGGGGCGATCGCGCTGTTGGTCGTCTTTTCGGTGCCGGCGTGGAGCGTGGTGTTCGCCCAGCCAGATCTGCGAGTGCTTCCCGCCAACACCCCGGTGGTCAAGGCCACTGAGTTCCTCCAACGGGTCGATCCGGCGAGTTCGCCAACATCGATCGACCTGGTGGTCACTGGCACCGCCGCCGCCGCTGCGCCAACTCAACAGCTCGGTGCGAGGTTGTCACGGCTGACGAACGTGAGCTCGGTGATCACCCCGTCGACCGTCTATGCCCATGGGAAGGCAACGGGTCCGAACAAGTACTTCGGAACCTGGTCTCGGGGATCCTCAGACCGACTTCGAGTGGTGACCTCCGTACCCTTCGCCTCACCCCAAGCGTCAGCACTGGTGGCTTCTATCCATTCGACCGTTGCCGGAACTGACGCGGTCATCGGTGGCCTAGCCGCAGACGCCGTCGATTCTCAATCGGCACTTGTCAGCACGGGCGGCTGGGCAATGCTGTGGATCACCCTGTCGGTCTTGGTGCTGCTCTTCATCTTCACCAACAGCGTCCTCATGCCCATCAAGGCGCTCTTCATGAACGCACTGAGCATCGGCGCCTCGATCGGCATCCTGGTATGGGTCTTCCAAGAGGGTCACCTCCGATGGCTGCTTGGAGACTTCACGGTGACGGGCACCATGGACTCGTCGACGGTCATCCTCATCGCCATCGTGGCCTTCGCCCTCTCGACCGATTACGAGCTGTTCTTGGTCTCCCGGATCAAGGAGGAGTTCGACATCAGCGGTGATGTGGACGACTCGGTCATCAAGGGTCTGGGTCGGTCGGGACGGATCATCTCGCTGGCTGCCATCCTTCTTGCCTTGGCGCTGGCGGCGTTCGTCACCAGCAACGTGACCAGCGTCAAGGAGTTCGGCTTCGGAGTAGCGATCACGATCATCCTGGATGCGGCCATTGTCCGTGGTGTCCTGGTTCCCTCGCTGATGAGTCTTGCGGGCAAGTGGAACTGGTGGTCGCCGTCGCCGGCTCGAGCACTGCATTCGGTGGTGGGAATCCGTCACCACCATCACCACAGTCACCTGCGCCCCCACTGACATCGGGCCACGCAAGACATCCTCAGCGTCACAAGGTCGTGGTCGAGGGCTTCTCGGCTGGCCATATCGTTCCGCGGGCCCCGACGCTCCAGCTCGTGAGCTCGGTTGCTGCGCATCCTCAGGAGGGCGGGGAGAGTCCAAGCTCGATTCCGTTCTCTGACCCTCCGCTGCGGGTCCCTGTGCTCGGTTCAGCCAGACAATGCTCGAACGAGACGGCGATGACTGATGGGAGAGCAGACCCGAACCATGCCCGCAAGGGGTGGGGACTCAACCCGCCCATGACTGAGCAGGTCGTCCCGACATCGAGGAGATCGAGCTCGGACGAACGCGATGGCAGGAGGAGCATCCGGCCGAATCCCGAGGGTCATTGTTAACGTAGTTAACAATTGGTGCGGTCATGTGGTGTCCCGCATCGCATCTGGCCCGCATCGCATCTGGCCCGCATCGCATCTGGAGGAATAACTGATGACGACGACCGTGACCCCTGGCAGGACATCTTCACACTCGGAACGCTTGGCGATCCGGGCCTCCTATGGATCGTTGGGCCTCGCCTGCGTTGGGTTCTTGCTGGAAGCGATCTCGTTTACCTACTTCCAACAAAATTTCGGACTCGATACGCCCCGCCTTGCCTGGTTGGCAGGATTCCTCGGAGCGGTGTTGCTCACCCTCGCCGTTACGCTCCACATCGACCACCTCGCCTATCGCATTGGCCGAAGTGCCGTCACCCTCATCATCGCCGGAGGAGTCTTGGCCTCCGCCGTTGACCTGCCGTTCGTTGTCAATCCACTGCTCATCGACGAGCCAGGGTGGTCCAACTGGTTCCAGGCGGTTTGGGCCACCGGCTTCGTTGCCTTGGGCGTCGGGCTGGCATCCATTGCCATCCACAAGGAGAAGCAGATCGAACGGAACCTTGCCCAAGTGGCCGATCTTGGCGCAACGGACCCGGCCGACGTCACCGTCCACGCGTCGTTCTTCTCGTTGATCAGTGCCGCAACCGGAGCGATCCTCTACGCCCTCGGAACATTTCAACAAGTCGGCGATCCAACAGGCACCCGTCAGGCCTGGGTACTCCAAGTTCTCGGCATGGTTCTGATCGCCGTTGGAATCATCAGCCACATCGAACACCTGGGCCGCCACATCGGCCAGGGAGCTGTGGTGTTCGCCACGCTCGGGGCGATTCTCTTTGCTGTCGCCAACCTTCCCTATGCCATCGATCCCAGCACCACGGCGTCGGTGGGTTGGGGACATGTGTGCGGCTACAGCTCCGGGGCGGGAGTCCTGTGCGGTGCCATTGCCCTGGGCCTCGTGATCTTGCGCAAGCGATCGGTCGACGCACGATCCGCCACGTCGTAATCACTCACCGTCGACCTGAGGACTTGGCCCTGCTGCGCCTCGAGGGAGGTCGGCAAGTGTGAGGGTGATCGTGCCGAGCTGCGGGGTGGTCCTTGGATCATGGCTTCTTCGATCGCCATGACAATCAGGCCATGAGGATCGACGACCCGGTCATTGGGTCCCGGAATGCTCGGAGCCCGAAGAGGATCTCAACGGCTGAAGCCGACCCAAGCACATGACGAGCGACGCAGTGACACGAAGCAGGTCGCCCAATCCCGCAGGAGGGTGAGACCGAAGGGACGAACGTCTCGTCTTGCTGCCGGTCTCTCCGAGTCATCCCTCCTCAGGGATTGCTCTGACCTAGGACTTCGACGAGAAGGCGGCGCACTGCCCCGTCACGTCACCGAGGACCACGTTGTGGGCACCAGGGTTGAACCCGCCCCACACTCCGGGCAGCAGCTTGTGGCAACTGAGGTTGCCGGCGATCGTGTTGTAGCCCACGATGATGCCGTGAGGATTTGGGTCGAGGTCATTGGAGGTGATCTTCTTCAATGCGGCGTTCCCGCCGATGCTGTTGAAGTTCACGACCAGGAACGCCACCAGCATCCCTCTGGCCTTGAGATTCCCAGCGATGGTGTTGTTCTTGATCGACCACGGGATGCCGTTCCCAGCCTGCGAGGCACCGCCACCAACCAGCTTCACATCGCCACCCACCGTGATGTCATTGAGCAGGACGGTGCCGGGGCCAGTGCCGCTGATGCTCCCGAGCACCGTGATGGTTGAATGTCCCGCCTCGGTCCCTGCCACCGTGCACGGGTGGGCTGAGTTACTCGGGGTGAAGGTGGTGTTGGGCTGGCAGCCGAGGCCCAGCAGGGCATGTGGACCCACCTTGACATTGCCAGAGATGAGGAGTGTCGAGGGTGCAATCTCGGCGTCGAATCCCGCTCTGGCCGCCACCGTTACGTTGCCATCGACGAAGATCTTGGCGTCGACCGCAGGAGTGCACTGGCCGGTCACGGTGATGCTGGCATAGGCACCTGAAGCGATCTCTCCTCCAGTGCAGGTGTAGGCCCGATGGGAACTTCCTGGGGCACCAGCACTGGCGAGACTGGTCGATCCCACCGTTGCGAGCAGCATCGCTGCAGAGGAGACCATCACGGGGATGGTGGTGCGAAGTTTCATGGAATTTCTTCCGGCGGAGCGAAGCCCCAGAGTCGAAGTCAAGCACAGATGCCCTGTCATCGCTTCTCGCCTGACCGAAGGACGTCTGCGCTGAACCCATCGAGTCGGCCGCGTCCTCATGACGAGATCAGCCACATCCACCGTGTCTCAGAGACCACCACGACGCTCGACGCGGGCGCCCCGGCGTTCCCGTGGCGATCATCGTGGACTCGGCGGGATCGGGCTGGCTCACCACACGTTCGAGCATTCCGGGTGGCACTGGGACACGTCTTGGCGTCGGTCAAGCGGTGGGGTCGTGGCTCAAGATGCCCGATCGCCGCCCTGTCACCCCGACGCCCAGCCGGTGGTCGCTCAGCGAGGACGTCGAAGGAGCGTCAGGGCATAGTCGGACGAATCGACAAAGGCATCGCGATCCCATGTGGACCAACGAGCCTCGAGCTCGAGGCCCGCCGTGCGCCACGACGCGTCGAAGTCGCTGATCTCATACCCGCGGCCGAGAGAGAAGCCGACGATCATGGCTCCACCAGGGACGACATGGCGGGCGCATGAAGCGACCAGCTCATGGCGCGTCGCTTCGGGGCAGAAGAGCGGAACGTTCCCAGCGAGCAGGACGACGTCAAAGGTCCGATCAAGGTCGAGAGTGGCCAGATCGGCCTCGAGCCATTCGAGTCCCGGCCCCTGGCGGTACGCCTCGTCGAGCATCGATCGGTCGATGTCGACACCGATGACCTCGATCCCGTCGCGTGCGAGCTCGATGGCCACCCGGCCGGTCCCGCACCCGGCATCGAGGACGCTCGAGGCGCCAAGGCTCAGGACCAGTCGCACCTCGCCGTGAAGGTCTCGACCCTCGTCCACCATGGCGTCGATGCGCGCCTGATACTCCCTGCCGTCGAACGATCCCATGAGATCAGTATCCCAAGATTTGCAGAAGCTGCCGACACGCCTCCAGGTGGTCGAAGGTGTCATCATCCGACGCCGCCCTCATCGCTCGATGGGCGGGCCGGTTGCTCGATCTCACGGCGGATGAGACCGACGAGCCAACCGCTCGCTCCAGGCTCACACGCGACCTTCAGACCGGACACGACGACGAGGGGTGAGCGACGGGCGGCGAGACTTGGCCGACCCCCCAATCTGCTTGCTCGGCGGCTCACCCGATCGCAGGATTGATTCGAATCGAATCGAATCGAATCGGCTTGGCAATGAACCTCATCGGCGGCAGATCTCGACCATGGAGACGAGAGGCTGCCCGGTAGCGTGGGGGACCTTGGTCGATCCGCTCCATTTTCCTGCTCTCGAGCTGCGTGACCTCCGGGGCCGCGAGCGCCCGAGCCCCGCGGTGTTCGACGGTCGGTGGAACCTTGTCTTCGTGGCGTTCCGTCGAGGCCAGCAGAAGGCCATTGATGAATGGGTCGAGCGTCTCGGCCCCCTGCCCGACGGCGTGAAGGCCTGGGAGGTCCCCTCGCTGTCGGGGGTGTGGACGATGGCGCGGGGAATGATCGATGGTGGGATGGCGGCGGGGGTCGGAACGAGGGATGCCCAGGAGCGGACCCTGACGTTCTATGGCGACCTCCGACGCATCACCACCCCGCTAGGGATCACGCGTCGCTCGGTAATCACAATCTTGTTGCTCGATGCCACGAGTGCGGTGGTGGCGAGGGCCGAGGGCTCATTCGACCAGGCGGCAGCGGATCTTCTCCTGGCGCCTGCCCGGTCGGCCGAGGCCAACTGAATCGATGGTCCCGCCAGGTTGATCACCATGGTGTTGCATTTCCACGATGCATTACAGTTGATAGTGGGCAGGACGTCTTCAGCAGGTCGACCGCAGCCCTCCGGAAACGCCGGTACCCATGGAAGGACCCCGATGACGCTCCTGCTCACTGGCTCTGATGAGATCGTTCACGGCATCCTCGGCGCCATGCGCTACGTCAGCACGGCCGGCGCCACTCGGCCCTTCGAGGGCGAAGAAGCACGGCTGGTGACCGCCATGGCGAAGACCTTCGACAGCGCCCGAGCCGACCTCTCGATCGGTGGTCCGATCCTTGAGGCGACGGGAGTCTGGTCGCAGGGCGACTTCGCGCTCTCTGAGCTCTGCGCAGCCCTGCCTGATGAGCGCTCCCGCCACGAGGCGATGGTCGCCGCCACGCTGTGTGTGCTCTTTTCCGAAGAGTTTGACCTCGCCGGAGAACAAGCCCTCAGCGAGATGGCCGATGCGTTTGGCGTCGATCAGGAGGCGGCGGGGATCATCAAGGATTTGAGCGACTCCTCGGCATCGGTGGCGGGCAGCGACATGTTCCGCCGCTTCTTGGCCGAGCGCGCCGAGGACTCCCTTGAGGTCATCTCTGCTCGCCTCGAGCGGATGGAGGAGCCGCTGATCACGCCGCCCGACGTCATCGCCGACTACCTCAACGTCCTCGACACCGCCCCTGAAGGTTCCGTAGGGGCCGAGCTGGTGCGTTTCTATCGCCACACGGGCTACGGCGTCCCCGGCTCGGCCGGCACCCCGCCGCTCGAGGTCCTCGGGAACCACGACCTCCACCACGTGCTCGCCGGCTACGGCACCTCCAATGTTGATGAAGTCAACGTGGCGATGTTCACGGCAGCCAACTCGACCGATGGTGGCCTGTACTACCTCGCGGTGATCCTGCTGCAGTGGCACCATGACGTGAAGGTGAGCCCGTTTGCGCCGTCACACTGTCTTCTCGACCCCGACGCCGTGGCGATGGCTGCCTCGCGCGGTGTGCTGACGGAACGTGACATCAGTGACCGGTCCTGGGACTGGAAGGCTCACCTCCATGAGGATCTTGAGGAAGTCCGCCGTGAGCTTGGGGTTGCCCCGGGCGGAACCGTCGGTGACGGCGGCGCCTGGGATGCCAGAGGTCGGGGCGACAGCTAGCCGTGGTCGTGGCGACCTGGTGACGCCGTGGCGGCTCGACGCAGCGTCGACGCCGGTGGTTCCGCCTCGACGCGCCGCCTCGACAGCCCGCCTAGGTTGCCCCTTTGGGTGACGGGAGTCAGGAGATTGCCGTCACTGCCCGTTGCGCGGCGAGAGCCGAGCGAGCCGGAGTTCTTCGCAGCCTGCTGATCGAACGCCTCGGTGAGGTGATCGGACCCGGCGCCCGGGTGGGGTACCTTGATTTCCCGTTCCACACGAACCCGGGAGACAACATGATCTTCGAGGGAACGATGGCTGCCTTCGCCGCCCTGTCGATCGACGTGGTCCAGCTGTCAGACCAGGCCTCCTATCGAGCGAAGGACTATGTCTCGCTGCCGGCCGACACCGTGATG
>Ga0194049_1000733_pt1 | contig 10998 bp, 10 predicted proteins | sample JunL2225m_MetaG_FD_148665 | JGI IMG/M metagenome (GOLD analysis project Ga0194049, IMG submission 148665) | Anoxic zone freshwater microbial communities from boreal shield lake in IISD Experimental Lakes Area, Ontario, Canada - Jun2016-L224-25m | ecosystem: Environmental > Aquatic > Freshwater >... | reverse complement strand
CCTTCTCTTCGACGTAGGCGTCGAGGAAAGTCACATCCTCGTCTGGCAAGCTCATACTAATTTTCATACTTCTATCGTACCATGAGTAGGACTGTAGTAATACCTACAAAATGGTGGAGGTAATGGGACTATGTTCGAACCCCTCCTGGGGTCAGAAACTCCCTAGTTCCAAGGGTTTCTGATTGAAGCTCCACCAACGAATCCGCATTCTCGGGTTCCCGAAGGGTCGCTCCAGAAGTAATGGGACGAAGTTCGAACCCCCATCCACTGCGGGCAACAGCAGCACTTGGTGAGGCAAAGCTTTTTCGGCGACTGCTGTTGGCAATGACCATGGTGTTGGAGCGCCTCGTTACGCCAGTTTGCGTTCTCGTCGCGCTGAGCAACGGTGTTCTGACAGAGCGCGCCGTCTCAACGATCTTCACGATTTTCTTGATCGTCATCGTTCCTTGGGAGTTCTGCCGGCTGTGGCGTGGCTCGGTATTGCCCATCCCTCTACGCCATTGCCCCTTCGCTTTTGATGCACGCACCGAAAGCCACACGCAACAATGATGTGGCGCTGGGGAATACTCATCACGCTTCCCTACGGATTGGTGCCTCTCGTTGGTTCTGCCGTCATGGCACCGTCACTTGTCCTGTGGCAAGTGCTTTCAACTGCTGAGTACTACCAGAAGTTCCTCTCTCGAAATCTCGGTTACGCCGTTGCCCCTGCGTGCGTCTTTGCGATTGTTTGTGGTGCTGTTGGTTGCCGGTTTTTCTTCATCATCGCCACGAAACGACGTACCCGAATTCTGGAATTCCTCGAGGATCCATTGAAACGATGATCCCCGAGCAATCTCAAGATGAAGTCTCGAGGAGTTGAGATCGGAATTCCCAGCGACCTTGTTTGATGCCGTCGCCACTCCATGGTCTGAAGAACTAACACGGGCCACCAACGTGCTCCGCATTTCTGCAACGCTCCTCGTCACGCGTGGCCGCGACGGCGTTGGCTACGTACACTGGTTGAGTGGAAGAGCGGGTGGTGCGACCTATGGATCGCAAGGGAGTCCTGCTCTTTGCGATCCCGATGGCACTCACGACGATTCTTGCGTGGGTGGGCGATGCCATGGCACCAACGCTGTTGATTTCCGCTCCAGCTCTGCTCATTCTCTGCAATCCGCGCATTCGCAATCTGGTGCTCGTCGCTCCAATGATGAGCCTCGTCGTTTTCATACCGATCGCCATCTTCCGCCTACTCGCGACAGATCCCTTCTTCTACTGGTTCGGACAACGCTACGGTGATGCGGCGATCCGGTGGATGGAGAACAAACTTGGCTCCGGAGCGATCGTGGTTTTGTGGCTGGAACGACTTTTCGCCCGGACGAGTTACGCCACCGTCGTTGTTCTCCCCAATCAGTGGATTTGCCTCTTAGCGGGCGCCACGCGCATGAAGGTGTGGGTCTTCGCAATCTTGAATGTCGTTGGCACGGTGGCGCGGGTTGTGCTCATCTGGAAACTGGGCGACGTTTTCGCTTCGCCGATTCTGCACCTCAATCACTGGATTGGCGCTCACCGAATTGAGTTGACGCTGCTCACGATCGCCATAGTGGCCTTCGGTGTGTGGAGGAGTTCTCGAAGCGGGCGACTCACTGTCGAGTCGCCGAGCGAGTTGGCTGAAGAGTTGCATGAAGCCGAGGACGAGGTGGGGAAACCTCTCTGAATGAGTCCACCCGGGTTCAACGTGTCCGCGATGTCGCGCGACATCACAACCTGGGCGAGGCGGGACCAGAGCGGCTTGAAAGAGCCGAGACATTTTGTTTCTACAAAACCCAGGCCGGTTCAGAATGAAGAGAACCTCTACCTCGCTCATCTCATCGTTGCCGAAACGGTTTACGTATTCGAATCGTTTTACGAAATCGACCGTTCTCGCATCAGTGAAGCAATTCGATCCTTACTGGCCATGGAGCCGGTCCGGGTCATTGGCGCTCCTTTGTTGCTGAGAGCGGTTGCCTTGTATGAGGGTGAATGGCTTCATTTTGCCGACGCTTACCTCGTGGCTGGGGCGGAAACCACCGGGGTGGGCAAGGTCGCTTCCTTTGGCAAAGCCATCAGTCGAATACCTACGGTCGAGAAAATCGAGCCCTAGGGGATCAATGGGTTGTTGTGGTTTGGACAACGTTTGGTGGAGGTGATGGGACTCGAACCCCACCAATTCCTCCTTGATCAACAGAGGGAAACCGCTGATGCCTCAGTCAGGCTGGACCTTCGCCTCAGCCGCCGTGCGCTTTGTGCGACGGCGAATCTTGCGTCCTAGCCAAGCGATCGGGTCATAGTCAGCATCGACCACACGCTCCTTTAGCGGGATGATGGCATTATCTGTGATCTTGATGTGCTCGGGGCAGACCTCAGTGCAGCACTTGGTGATGTTGCACATCCCGAGTCCCATTTCCTCTCGGACCAAGTCACGCCGGTCGTTGGTGTCGAGCGGGTGCATCTCGAGCTCGGCATAACGGATGAAGAAGCGGGGACCGGCGTAGCGGCTCTTGTTTTCCTCGTGGTCGCGGATCACGTGGCAGACGTCCTGGCACATGAAGCACTCGATGCACTGGCGGAACTCCTGGCTGCGCTCGACATCGGCCTGGCTCATGCGGTAGCCACCCTCGGGACGAGGAGGGGGATTGAAGGCCGGGACCTTGCGAGCCTGCTCGTAGTTGAAGCTGACGTCGGTCACAAGGTCTCGAATGATCGGGAAGGCCCGCATCGGCGTGACGGTGATGGTCTCGCCCTCTGGGAGGGTGTCGATCCTCGTCATGCACATGAGGCGGGGCTTGCCATTGATCTCGGCCGAGCATGATCCACACTTGCCGGCCTTGCAGTTCCAGCGGCACGCGAGGTCAGGGGCCTCGGTGGCCTGGATCCGGTGGATGACGTCGAGCACGACCTCGCCGTCCTGCTTGGGAACCGAGTACTCCTCGAACTGTCCGCCGTCGGCGTCGCCGCGCCAGACGTGCATCACAACGTCGCTCACTTGTTCTCCTCCTCGAAGATGGCCATCAGTTCGTCCGGCATGACCGGCAGCGGCTCGGGCGTGATCTCGATCTCGCTGGTGAAGCCCTTTCCTGCGGTCTGGCGCTGCACGAAGTTCACCTTCCCAAGCTCTGGGTCAGCCTTGGGGAAGTCCTCACGGGTCTGTCCACCACGGCTCTCCCGGCGGTCCCGGGCGCCCTGCGCCGTGCAGGTCGACACGGTGAGCATGCTCGGCAGGTCGGTGGCCAGGTTCCAGCCCGGGTTGTAGGCCCGCCCGCCGCCGACGGCGACGTTGGAGGCCCGCTCCTTGAGCTCGTCAAGCTTCTCGAGCGCTTCGACGACCTCGGTCTCGTTGCGGATGATGCCGACGTTCGCCTGCATGAGCTCCTGGAGCTCGTGCTGCAGGTCGTAGGGGTTCTCACCGGACTCCCGGGTGAGGGGAGCGAGGGCCTCGTCGATGTACTCGGCGACCTGCGCTTGGTTGAGCTTCGGCTGGCGGGCGAGCTCCTCAACTCGGTCGGCGGCGGCGATGCCGGCCCGACGACCGAAGACGATGAGGTCCGACAGCGAGTTCCCGCCGAGGCGGTTCGAGCCGTGCATGCCACCGGCGACCTCGCCGGCGGCGTAGAGCCCGGGGACCGAGGTGGCCGCAGTGTCGGGGTCCACCTGAACGCCACCCATGATGTAGTGGCAGGTCGGACCGACCTCCATCGCCTCACGGGTGATGTCGACGCCGGCTAGCTCCATGAACTGGTGGTACATGCTCGGCAGGCGCTTGCGGATGTCCTCGGCAGTGCGCCGGGAGGCGATGTCGAGGAAGACTCCTCCATGGGGCGATCCTCGGCCGGCCTTGACCTCGGTGTTGATCGAGCGGGCCACCTCGTCGCGGGGGAGGAGCTCGGGTGGGCGGCGACCTGCGGTGTGGTCGTCGTACCACCGGTCGGCCTCGTCCTCGGACTCGGCCGTCTCAGCCCGGAACATGTCCGCCACGTAGTCGAACATGAAGCGCTTACCGTCAGAGTTGCGCAGCACGCCGCCGTCGCCTCGGACGCCCTCGGTGACGAGGATGCCGCGGACGCTGAGCGGCCAGACCATGCCGGTCGGGTGGAACTGCACGCACTCCATGTCGATCAGGCTGGCTCCGGCCCACATGGCGATGGCGTGGCCGTCGCCAGTGCCCTCCCAGGAGTTCGAGGTGAACTTCCAGGACTTGCCGACGCCGCCGGTGGCGAGGACCACCGACTTGGCGCCAAAGGTCACGAACTCTCCCGTGGGGCGCCAGTAGGCGACTGCTCCGGTCACCGCGCCGTTGTCATCGGTGGTGAGGCGGACGACCTTGCATTCCATGAAGACGTCGATGTCCATCGACACCGCTCGCTGCTGGAGCGTGCGGATCAACTCGAGGCCGGTGCGGTCGCCGACGTGGGCGAGGCGGGCATAGCGGTGGCCGCCGAAGTCGCGCTGCAGGATCCGGCCGTCCTTGGTGCGGTCGAAGAGCGCTCCCCAGGCCTCGAGCTCCTGGACGCGGTCCGGGGATTCTTGGGCGTGCAGCTGGGCCATGCGCCAGTGGTTCAGCATCTTGCCGCCACGCATGGTGTCGCGGAAGTGAACCTTCCAGTTGTCTTCGGCGTAGACATTGCCCATGGCGGCGGCGACGCCACCCTCGGCCATGACCGTGTGGGCCTTGCCGAGCAGGGACTTGCAGACGAGGGCGACCTTGAGGCCGCGTCCCTTCGCCTCAATAGCGGCTCTCAGGCCGGCGCCACCGGCGCCGATCACGATCACGTCGTAATCGTGGTGCTCGATCTCTGACATCGAAGTCATCTCCGTTCGCTGATGGATCTAGAAGAGGCGGAAGTCGGTAATGGTGCCGCTGGCCACCAGGCGCACGTACATATCGGTGAGGGCCACCACAAAGAGGCTGACCCAGGCGAACTGCATGTGCTTGGCATTCAGTGGCGTCAGCATCTTCCAGAACTTGTGCCGGATCGGGTGGGCGGAGAAGGACTTGACCTGACCGCCGCAGAGGTGGCGACAGGCGTGGCACGACAGGCTATAGAGCCACAGCAGGCATGCGTTGAGGCACAACACCAGGGTTCCGACCGTGACACCTACGCCGATGCCGGGCTGGTTAAACGCCAGGACCGCGTCGTAGGTGAGGATCACGTTGAACACGAGTCCGAAGTAGAAGAAGTAGCGGTGCACGTTCTGAATGAGGAGTGGGAACTTCGACTCACCCGAGTAGCTCTTGTGCGAGTCGGAGACCGAGCATGCCGGCGGTGCCCACCAGAAGGAGCGGTAGTAGGCCCGACGGTAGTAGTAGCAAGTCATCCGGAACCCCAGCGGGAAGATCAGAATCAGCAACGCCGGAGAGATCGTCCAGAAGGAGATCACAGGGCTGTGGCTGGCTCCGGGGACGCACGAGGCAGCAAGGCAAGGGGAGTAGAAGGGGCTGATCAGATCCCGGTGCATCCACGAGCCGGCGAAGTAGTTCTTGTTGACGAAGGCAGCCCACGTGGCGTAGCCCACGAAGGACGTCAGGATCGTTACCGTGATCACCGGAGCGAGCCACCAGCGGTCCTTGCGAAGGGTTGGGACATCGGGCCCACCGCGGGTCCCGCCGAGCACCACCGGAGTGTGCGAGTTGTCCACCCTGGTGGCGGGGTTCTCTACCGTCGTCACGACTTCTCCTTCTCGTCTCCGACTCGCTGAGGGCGGCCGGCTGTCATCTTGCGTGGACCGGTGAGATCTTAGGGATGGAACCCAGCCGACCGCGCGACCTCGCCATTCTCTCGGTGGCTGGTCATGGGCGCAACTCTGCGACATAGGCTCAGCCCATGACTAGCGACGCCAACGCCCCGATCCCGCCCTCCGACCTGCCGTCGACGCTCGGCGAGCTTCTTGCGAGCGGGTGGATCTCGCGGACCGTAGCCGCCGAGATGGCCGCCAACCTCGAGGTGCGCATCGCTGAGGGAACTCCGCTGTCGGTCGGGGTGAAGGGGTTCGAGGACACCGTCCTGCCGCAGCTTGAGACAGCGGTGCTCGCTGGCCACGACGTGATCCTGCTCGGAGAGCGGGGGCAGGCAAAGACTCGCCTGATCCGTTCGCTCGTCGACCTGCTCGACGAGTGGCTCCCGGTGATCACCGGTTCTGAGATCAACGACGATCCCACGAACCCTGTCTCCGCCGCCGCCCGGGCGCTTGTGGCCGATCGCGGTGACGCCACGCCGATCTCTTGGATCCACCGATCCGATCGCTATGGCGAGAAGCTGGCCACCCCGGACACGACGATCGCCGACCTGATCGGTGAGGTTGACCCGATCAAGGTGGCCGAGGGGCGCTACCTCTCCGATGAGCTAACCCTCCACTACGGACTGGTTCCAAGGGTCAACCGGGGCATCTTTGCCATCAACGAACTGCCAGACCTCGCGGAACGTATCCAGGTGGGCCTGCTGAACGTCCTCGAGGAGCGCGACATCCAGATCCGAGGTCACCGCATCAGGCTGCCCCTCGACATCGTCCTCGTCGCCACAGCCAACCCCGAGGACTACACCAACCGAGGCCGCATCATCACCCCGCTCAAGGACCGCTTCGGCGCCCAGATCCGGACCCACTACCCCCGAGAGGTCGACACCGAGGTCGAGATCGTCCGCTCCGAGGCTCGCCTGCCCATCACCGAGTTGCCCATCAGTGTTCCGTGGTTCATGGAGCGCATCGTCGTCGAAGCCAGCCACCTCGCCCGCCGCAGCCCGGCGGTCAACCAGCGCTCCGGGGTTTCGGTGCGCCTCACCATCGCCAACTTCGAATCGGTGGTGGCGAATGCACTTCGACGGGCACTTCGCCAGCATGAATCAGAGGTAGTCCCGCGGATCACCGACCTCGGTGCAGCGGTGGCCTCGACACAAGGCAAGATCGAGATCGAGGCGATGGAGGAGGGCCGAGAGGCCGAGCTCATCAGCCAACTGTTCGCCGCGGCGACACTGCTTGTCTTCCGCGACACCGTCAACTTGCCGGAGGCCGGCGAGATCGTCGAGGCCTTCGCGGCCGAGGTGGTTGCACACACCGGTGATGATCTGCCTGCAGCCGCCTACCTGTCGCTTCTCGCCGACGTCCCTGTCCTCGAGCCGCCGGTGCGCAGGATCGCGGGCAACGGTGCCGGAGACGCGGAGATGGCCTCAGCCCTCGAATTCCTCCTCGAGGGGCTGCACCTTACGAAGCGGCTCAACAAGGACGCCTCGGGCGCCCGTGCCCTCTACCGTTCGAGAGGCTGATGGGCTCGCGCTACGACTACTCGGCCTGGGACGGGTCCCAGGAGTTCTCAAACCTCGATCCCGAGGACCTGCTCGCCGCGCTCGAAGACGATCTGTTGGCCAATGGTGACCTCTCTGACGCGCTCGAGCGCCTGCTGCGCAATGGGTTCGAACTGCCCGATGGTGAACGGGTCGATGGCCTTCGTGACCTGCTCGACCAGACCCGTCGCCGCCGAGAGGAGCTCCTCCAGCAAGGTGACCCTGACGGCGAGCTGGCCCGCTACCGCGATCGGCTCAGCGAGATCGAGGAGATGGAGCGCACGGGGATTGACGAGCTGGCGGCGGAGGCTGGCGAATCGGGGGACCAGCGGCGCCAGGAGGTCACCGACCAGGTGGTGGCCGAGCGACGGATGGCGCTCGACCTGCTCCCGGACGACCTCGCGGGCCGCATGCGGTCGCTCGGCTCCTATGAGTTCACCTCCACTGAGGCCCGAGAAGCATTCGAAGCACTCCAAGAGGAGATCCGCCAGGAGATCGCCGACACCTACTTCAAGGGCATGTCCGAGCTCTTGAACAACACCGATCCCGAACAGATCGCCCGCACCCGCGCCGCGATGGACGCGCTCAGCCAGATGCTTGAGCAGCGCCAGCGCGGCGAGGACCTTGACCCGACCTTCGAGCAGTTCATGGAAGAGTTCGGCGACATGTTCCCCGGGGCCGAGAGCCTCGACGACCTCCTCGAGCAGATGGCCCGACAGATGGCGGCCGCCGAGGCGATGTGGCGGTCGCTCTCGGCTGAGCAGCGAGCCGAGCTTCAGGGCCTCGCCGATGCCATGTTCGAGGACATGGACCTTCGCTGGTCCATGGACCGCCTCGGCGCCAACCTGCGGGCGGCGTTTCCGGACCTCGGGTGGAACGATGCCTTTCGCTTCGAGGGCGAGGGCTCGCTGTCGATGTCGGAGGCGGCTGACGCTGCCCGACAACTTGCCGACCTCGAGCGCATGGAGGACCTGCTGTCGACCGCCTCGTCAGCAGCGGCGCTCAATGAGATCGACATCGACGCACTTCGACGCAACCTCGGCGACGACGCGGCTGCCCAGCTCGAGCGCCTCGCTCAGATGGTCAAGAGCCTCGAGGACTCGGGCCTGATCAACAACAAGGGCGGGAAGATGGAGCTGACGGCCCACGGCGTCCGCCGACTCGGCAACAAGGCGCTCCAAGACCTGTTCACCCAGCTCCGCCAAGATCGAGTGGGTCAGCACCAGACGTCGTTTACTGGCTTCGGCCACGATCGGGAAGAGACCACTCGGGCCTACGAGCCTGGTGACCCGCTGACGTTGCATCTGTCCAAGACCGTCCACAATGCCGTGGCTCGGACCGGTGGAGGGACGCCCGTCAAGCTCGAGGCGGAGGACTTCGAGGTGGTCGAGACCGAGGCCGTGGCCCGATCGGCCACCGTGCTGTGCATCGACCTTTCGATGTCGATGCCCATGCGGGACAACTTCGTGCCGGCCAAGAAGATGGCCATGGCGCTTCAGACCCTCATCTCGAGCCGCTTCCCCCGGGACTATCTCGGACTCGTGGTGTTCTCTGAGGTGGCCCGAGAGGTGAAGCCATCAGATCTGCCGACGGTGATGTGGGACTACATCTACGGCACCAACCTCCAGCACGCCCTGGCCTTGAGCCGAACGATGCTGGCAAAGCAGCACGGAACCAAGCAGATCATCGTGGTGACAGATGGGGAGCCCACGGCGCACCTCGATCGATCAGGGGTGCCGCACTTCAGCTACCCGCCGGCCCCCGAGACACTGCACCTGACGATGGCGGAGGTGATCCGGTGCACCAAGGCCGGGATCACGATCAATACCTTCGCCCTCGATCTCGAGCGGACGCACTACCCCTTTGTTGAGCAGATCGCCCAGGTCAATGGCGGACGCACCTTCTACCCCTCGAATGACGATCTCGGTGGGTACGTCCTCGTCGACTTCCTGAAGCACCGGAGGGTGCTTCGGCCCTCGGGCTGAAGAATATTCAGGTAATTATCCGCCTACCACTTGCATTTCGGCCGAGACTGACCGAAGATGACACTGTTGTAGTTACATCGGTGCCACACCGAGGTGGCGCGCTGGGAGGACCGATGGATGTGCTCATGATGCTTCAGGGTGAAGAGGATCGCAGTTGGCAGATGCAGGCGAACTGCATGGGTGTTGACCCCGACCTGTTCTTCCCGGAACGAGGTGCCTCGACCCGAGAGGCCAAAGAGGTCTGCCGGGGGTGTGTCGTTCGCGACGACTGCCTGGAGTTCGCCCTCGCAAATGGTGAGAAGTTCGGGATCTGGGGAGGCATGAGCGAGCGAGAGCGTCGTCGCCTCCGTCGGGCACGGGCGCTTGAGCGCCGCTCAGCCACCGCCTCCTGATCCTTAACTGATCGACAGCCCCCGGCCGTGGGCGGCTGCCTCGATCGTTCTCTCCGGAGCAAGATCGAGTTCATCCCAGCGTGAGGTTGGCACAACCTTCAGCATCGAGGTCGGAGCCAAGCCGACGAGCTCACAACGGCGCACCGTGCCGGTTCCGGCGAGTGCACGCATCACGGCATCGAGTACTTCGGCCGGAGTGGAGCGGTCGGGAGCCACGAGGTTGCACGAGACCTGAGTAGCGTTTCCGACCGCCAGGCCCAATGTCCGAACCTCGCTGGAACGGACCATGGACGCGACTCGACGGGTGGCCTCGAGATCGACCCCGTCGAGCCAGATATTCCATGCGACAAGTACGTCTCGTGCCCCGACCGCCGTGGCGCCGGCGGTAGCGTGAGGTACTTGTGGACCAGCATCGGGCGACAGGATGTCGAACGCACCTCGACGAACTTCCGGCAGCGATCGCAGACTTCCGTCGGGGAGGGGACCGTACCGGAAGGTTGGCACGGCGAGCTCGGCGGCCATCCAGGCCGAGATGCGCTCTCGGAGCTCGACGGCCAATGCCATCGTGGCTGAACCGAGCGGGACAAACGGGAGGACGTCGACGACCCCGAAGCGAGGGTGAACCCCCTGATGGCTTCTCAGATCAAGATGGTCGACCGCACCTCGGACCAGAGCCCGGACGTCATCTTCGAGTTCGGCGGGCTCGCCGAGAAGAGTGAACACGCTGCGATGGTGGTCGTCATCGAGATGGAGGTCGACGCAGCAGGCAAGCGAATGCGCCGTGGCCTCAAGCCACGGCGCATCGCGTCCTTCACTGATGTTGATCACGGCCTCAAGGACCGTTGCCGTGCTGGTCAGATCGTCAGAGCTCCCTGGCGACGACGAGCCTGGAGGATCCGCCGGCGCTCTCGCTCGGAGCGACCGCCCCACACCCCGTGGTCGATGCTGTTCTCGAGCGCGTACTCAAGGCACTGTTGCTGGGCCGGACACGTCGCGCAGATCTTCTGCGCCCGGATCACACCCACCCCATCGCTCGGAAAGAAAATGTCAGGATTGACCTCTCGGCACTTCCCACTCTCCATCCATGCTGCGTCCATTTGCTCTTACCTCCTTGGTTTGAGTTTAGTTTAAATTAGGAAGGATGCAAGACCCGAAACCATTAGCCAATTCTTACTTTATGGATCCTGAGAGGAGTGGACGCTGATCTGGCTAACATGGGGCTCCCGCAGGGGACGAGGAGGAACGATGAGCCAGGTGGTCACTGAGACAGAGGAGCAGGTCGAGCCCGTCGGTCAGGTGCGCATCGTCTATCTGGGCCCCGTCGAGCCG
>Ga0194049_1000727_pt1 | contig 11077 bp, 7 predicted proteins | sample JunL2225m_MetaG_FD_148665 | JGI IMG/M metagenome (GOLD analysis project Ga0194049, IMG submission 148665) | Anoxic zone freshwater microbial communities from boreal shield lake in IISD Experimental Lakes Area, Ontario, Canada - Jun2016-L224-25m | ecosystem: Environmental > Aquatic > Freshwater >... | reverse complement strand
GTCCATGTGGGCGCGCCACGACGTTACGGACAAGCCGACGTCGGCCTCACCAGTTACAAAGAGACTGACCTAGGTAACCCCAAGGGTCCCTGGCGTCTCTCCAAGCTGCTGCCGGAAGTGGGTCGCGTCCGTCTGGTCGGTGATTGCGTGCAATACGCGCTCTTATGCCGCGGCGAACTCGACGGTGCGCTGGACCCGCGCATGAGCGCCTGGGATGTCGGCGCACTGCTAGTGTGCGTGCGGGAAGCCGGCGGCTATGTCGCTGATTTTACGGGTAGGGCTCAAAACCTACTGACCGCTGACACCTTCATGGCGGCGAGTTCGAAAGCGCTGATCAAACGGATGGCGGGTGCGCTGAAGCCAGGTAGTTGACGCAGATCACAGCATAGCGAGCGGAGAAATTCCTAATTCTTTCCACAGCAGCATAGGTACCGAATTTTGCATAGTCCACTGAACCGTTATCGGTTTATCCCCATCCCAGGATTTGAAGTAAACCAGCCCTAGATAGTAAAAAGGCGCGCCTCGCCCGTCGAGCGTCTTTCCCTTGGCGCGCACGAACAAGTGGACATCGATGTTCAATTTTTTGTGATCGCAGATTGACTCACCCGCCTTACTCTTCTGCGCCGTCTGATTTTGGCTTTGCCACTGAAACGTATCGGCCGAAGTAAAACGATCTTTGTACTTAAAGGCATCCTCATGAGCAGACTTGTCTAGGGTGACAAGAAGAAACGTTAGATTTCCCTGCCGAATGAAGCCTTGCCGCCAGAACTCCGAGTGCTTCAGGCCAAATAGTGGCGGAATATCAGCTCGAACATAGGCCCTATAAGGTACCGCAGCGCCGGAACTAACGGCAATCGGCTGCAGTAACCAGTCGGTTCCCTCTCGCCGCAAGCTGACTTGATGTTTTGTACCAGGCCTACCCACGTCATGGCCAAACCATCCCGTGAGGAGACCAGGAAGCACATTCACATCAGAGCCGGATTCACGAACGACATCCAGGGCACCTTTCACAAAATTCCCATTGAGCGTTCGGCCTTGCACGAGAACCTGAGTCCACCCTTCTGGAAGCTCCCGATGGCTATCTCGATCTGGGAGGAACAAGATCGGTAGCTCACCAGATCGACTCACCTTCAGTGCATATTCTTCGCCTGAACCGAGAGTGCTCGTACGCGCGAAGTACTCCGCCAAGCGCCAATCAACAATCTCGCGGACCAACTCCTGAAAGGGCACCCTCAGCTCAAACGAAACAGAGGGCAAGAAGGTGAACCGGCCATCTTGGACAGCAAAATAAGGCACTCCACCCGTTCCCCGACCTTCACACCAAGCAGGTATAGGCTGTGCAAGGAGCAAGCGTCGAAGAGCTTTAGCATCGCCCACAGCGACCCCAAAGTCCTCTCCAATTTTTGGGTGCCTCTTGCCTAAACTGGTTATTTCTACTGCCAGATCAGCGATCGAGAGGTGCCCCGGCAACTCTCCGCAATTGAGCATAGCCAAGATGACAGCCATCTTGTAGCTCTTAGACATCTCTGTACCTTCCAAAGCATCAAAGAAATCCCTAAAGTCCTCGTAGACCTGCGCTTCTGCTACTACCAGACCGCCCTGAGACCGAACAAATCCGAGCCATGAACCGTGCTGAAGCTTCATTGCGCGCGGGTTAAAACCCTCCCGGTACATCTCCGAAGCAGTCGGCCTCACCCCGATTAAATCCCTAAAGTCCTGATAGCGACGCGTTAGTAACTCACCTGCCCCAGCGCCGCGCTGCAGCATTTCACGGAAAATGTTCTTCACCTCGAGCTCATAGGTGACCTCACAACCATCGGGAAGAACTTCCTCACTGCGCTCTAGGCGAATAAGAAGATTTAATACCTCACGGTCCCCAGCGGGCAGCCCGAACAAGGCCTGTGGCTTCAAAATGAATGATCGGTGGTTACCTATGTAATCAATAACAGTAAGCTTTTTTTCTGGCGCACTTTTTCTAAGGCCTCGACCAAACTGTTGAAGCCATACAATCCGCGACTCTGTCGGACGCAACATCATCACAGTATCGAGTTCGGGAACATCAACGCCTTCGTTGAACATATCCACAGCGCAAAGGACCGACAGTTTACCTTCCTTGAGGGCGTCTAATGACGGAGCCCGCGGATCGCTTGTAGCGCCTGCATGAACGGAACGCGCCGTAATTCCGTTGCTGACAAAAAAATCCCTCATAAAATCTGCGTGGCGTTGTGACGTACAAAAGGCAATAGTTCTACTACCTGCCCTTTTTTTATACTGTTCCAGAATATTTTCAGCACGCACTTTGGTTGCGACAGCCTCAGTCAGCTTATCTTCATCAAATCTCTTGTTCCTCCAAGGGATATTTCGATAATCAACGGTATCAGGAACACCAAAATACCGGAATGGACACAACAGTCCTTGTTGAATCCCCTGCGTCAACTCGCAGCGGTAAACGAGATTTTCCTCACATAGTGCCAAGAGATCGGCGCCATCACTGCGCTCTGGCGTTGCAGTCAGGCCCAGAAGGAATATAGGTTTAAAGTACTCGATAACCTTGCGATAAGTTCGTGCCTCGGCGTGGTGAAATTCGTCGATGATGATGTAGTCGAATTCGTCAGGGATGAACTTACGTAGATGTTCCAAGCGACTCATTGTTTGAATTGACGCGAAAAGTACAGAAGAATTTTGGTCTTTCTCAGATCCCGCGAATCGACCCAAGCGATCTTTCGGTCTAATTATTCGGAACGTATCGAAAGCCTGATTCAATATTTCTTCCCGGTGGGCGATAAAAAGGACACGCTTGAAAGAACTAGAGTCAAATGCACTGAGCCAGGTTTTACCAAGGCCCGTCGCGAGCACAACTAGTCCTGCCCGTTTGCCGGCCTCACGGGTAGCTACTAAATGCTGTAACGCATCGATTTGAATGGCATGGGGTACAGGCATCGATATCGGAAGGTCAATGGGAAATTCAACATCCGCACGAGGTCTCACCTGTTCTATCGCGCGTCGCTTACGGTATTCATCGATCCAATCTGGCGTCAGCGACTTGGTCTTAGATGAGAAAAATAGCTGCTGAAATGCCGCCCTTATATCAGCCATGCCTATTTGATCACGAGCCTCCAGAACTTTGTAATTCCACTCGACGCCACTCGTGAGCGCAGTTTGGCTTAGGTTCGAACTTCCTATAAAAGCAGCACCAGATCCATCTTGATGCTCAAAAACATAAGCCTTGGGGTGAAAAGAATCGCCAAACGCAGCACTATCTGTGGAAGCGGACGTTTCATACACCCGGCATTCGATTCGACCTTGGAAGTCGAGTAAGCGCAATAAGGCATCTGGATCCGTAACACCTCGATAGTCTCCGGTCAGTACGCGAAGTGTGCCACCTCGGCTAAGGAGGTCCTGAAGATATGGCCGGAGCAGATCTATACCGCGAGCGAATATGAAAGCGACCGCCAAGTCAGCGCTTCGGGCCTTTGCAAATTGATTCTTTAGATGGGGCAGTAACGGATCGGACGCGCCGGTAGTCAGGACTTTCTCTAAAGGTTCGTAGGGACCTACTTCTTGTAGATTCGCGCCGTCTCGAACGTAGTTCGCCTTAGACGGGATGACGTGGCGAACGCCACCGCGTGGATCTGCAATGTCGCCGCGACGACGTGGAATCACATGTACGTGGAGGTGGAATACTGTTTGGCCAGCAGCCTCGCCACAATTAATTCCGATATTAAAACCATCCACTGCGCCCTGAGACTCGATCGCATGGCGGGCAATATCGATTCCCCGCAGTAACGCGGACTTTTCTTCCGGAGTCGCATCAAACCAAGTCGGCGCGTGTCGAATTGGGATCAGAAGCGCGTGACCGGCGGTGACAGGAAATCCGTCCCATAGGCCAACAATGAGTGAATCGCGGTAAAACACCCTATCGATAGGTGGATTACAAAATGGGCAGCTCGCCTGCGTCACCTGAACTCCTATGCCATTCCTATTGGAATTACCATTGGCAATGCCAAAAGCCAAACCAGCTACTAAGCGAACCACTTCGCTAAGCACATCTGCAGTTCCGGCAGTTGCCGACACCGCCAAATAGGCCCCGGTTCATAAAAGCGGGCTAGTCTTTGTGGAGCGCGCTAACGATTAGAAGTAACACATTGCAGGTGTCTTGCCCAGGCAGCCACTGTTCCTAATCTCTCATCCATTCCTTGCGAAGCCCAAATCAAAGCGTTGGGTCGCTCGTGCTATCAACGCTTCAAAACGCCTCCCCGGACAACGGCATCAAGAACGGAACAAGACCCACCTGGTAATGAACTGGCGCAGTTATTTGTTGGCGTTATTTTGACGGACCAACTTACCGAAGAGAGCACATTCGCCAGGCTTTTTGCTCAGCAACATATCGTGAGTAGCTCCGAGCGCCCAAGCCTCATGATTTGACGGTCGCACGCATTTTCCGTAGAGCCTGACCTCACCTCAACTCACCCAATCACCGCCAACTCCCGCAACGGCCGCCCCTGCGCAATCCGCGCGACCGCCAACGGCGTCAGATCCAAGGACCGGTAGGCCCCATAGAGGATGTGCTCCGCCACACCGCGCCCCACGGCCGGCGCCTGCTGTATCCCGTGCCCCGAAAACCCATTCATCAGCACTAAATTACTGACCTCGGTATGCGGCCCGACAATGCCGTTGTGATCAAAGGTATTCATCTCGTAATACCCCGCCCAGGCCCGCACCACCCGCAGCGACTCCAGTGCCGGGATCCGATGCGCCAGCGCCGGCCAAAACTCGGTCTCAAAGGGCCCATGATCCGGCTCGAGCGGTAGATCTGCCGCATCGTTACGCGGCACCACGCCACCGATGTAGTACGGCCCCTCCGGCCGCAGCCAAAACCCCGTCGTATCAATCAGCAGCGGACACTGCGGCAAGGGCGTCGGACAGGCCAACACGAACACCGTGCGCCGGCACGCATCCACCGGCACTACCACCCCGGCCATCGCGCCGACCGCGCGGGCCCAGGGACCGGCTGCATTCACAACCGTTCCTGCCGCGATACGCCGCCCATCCGCCAAGCGCACGGCCTGCACCCGATGGCCCGCGCGCTCCATGCCGACGACCTCGCCGTGTACTGTCTGCGCGCCCAAGTAGCGCGCCTTGGCCGTCAGCGCCGTCAGCAGTCGGTAGCCGTCGAACCAGCCCTCACCACTGAGCCCCAACGACCCGAGTGCCAGATCCGCCACCTGCAGCCACGGAAAGCGCGCCGCCAACTCGTCCGGCGACAGCAGCGCCACATCGGCGCCCTTTGACCGCTGGATTGCATGCGCCGCCCGCAGCACCGGTGCGGTGCCCGCATCGGCCAAGGTCAAATACCCCGCCTCGTGCAGTCCCAAGTCCGGCCGATCGTCATCCAGCGCCAGCCAGGTCGGCGCGGCGCGCAACAAGGCGAGGCTGTGCTGCGAGATCTCGATATTGACCGCCGTCGTGTACTGCTGTCGGATCGACGCGGCCGACAACGCCGAGGACGCCTGCGACCAGGTCGGATCCCGCTCGATCACCACCACCGACACCGCGGGATCGTAGTGGCGCAACCAGTAGGCCAGCGAGGCCCCCATGACCCCACCGCCAACAATGACCACATCCGCCGATGACCCGTGCACGCAACTATCCATAGGCCGATCCTACCGCAGCCGACGCAGGGACTGCCCGCTGTCCCCACAGGGGACGGACAGGCTAGGATGGAGGCCCTGATAGTTTGAGTGGGAACACCCCGCATGCGCATCCATCCCACCGCTCTGGTCGAAGACGGCGCCCGTCTGGGGTCCGACTGCGTCATCCATGCGCACGCGATCATCACCCGCCATGTGGTGCTCGGCGAGGGCGTTGTCGTCCACCCCTTTGCCGTGATCGGCGGGGACCCACAGGATTTGGGGTTCCAGCCCGCGACCGAGTCGGGCGTCGTTATCGGCGATCGCACCGTGCTGCGCGAACACGTCACTGTCAACCGCGCCACGCAAGCCGGCGGCGCCACCCGCATCGGTGCGGATTGTTATTTGATGGCCACCGCCCACGTCGCCCACGACGGCCAAGTGGGCGATCGCGTCATCCTCGCCAATCAAGTCTTGCTCGCCGGTCACGTGCACGTGGGCGAGCGCGCCTTTATGGGCGGTGGCGCGGCCGTGCATCAGTTCTGCCGCATTGGCGAGAGCGCCATGATCGGCGGTTTGACGCGACTCACCCGCGACGTGCCGCCTTACTGCATGACCACCGAACGCGATGAGTTGATCGGCTTGAACGCCATCGGCCTGCGCCGTCGCGGCTTTACCCCACCAGTCATCGCCGAAGTGCGGCGCGCCTTCCATGCCGTCTGCCGGGCCCTCGGCAACCCCCGCGCACTGGCCGCCGCCGCGGTCGCCTCAGGGGACTACCAGCACCCCGAGACGCTGCGCTTTCTCGACTTCTTCGCCAGCGGCAAGCGCGGCTTCGTGCGCCCGCGCGCAGGCACTGAGGACAGCGCGGCCTAAGGCCGCGCCCTCTCAGAGGGTGCCACCTACCATTTCGCGCTGCGTGCCGATCGCGAACACACAAGCGATCGTGACCAGACAGGCGCCGGCCATATACAACGAGACGCCCAGCGTGCTGTGCGTCGCCTCCAAGATCCACATCGCGACCAAGGGCGCAAAGCCCCCGCCAAACGCGGCCCCCAACTGGTAACCAAGCGACGCACCCGAATAGCGCACCTGGGTCGGAAACAATTCCCCAAACAAAGCCGCCTGCGGCGCATACATGAGCCCATTGGTCAGCACGCTCATCGCCACGCCCAAGAAGATCAGGAAGGGTTGGCGGGTCTCGATCAGCGGGAACATCGCAAAGGCCCACGCAGCGGTCAGCACCGCACCCCACAGGTACACGCGACGACGCCCGTAGCGATCCGACAAGCGCCCCGCCACCAATAGACTCGGCGCCATGACCGCACTCGAACACATCACTGCCGTCAGCAGCGTCGATTTCGCAATGCCCAAGCCAAAGTCCGGATTGCTGCCCCAGAGCACCACAAACTGAATGGCCACATAAAACGACACCTGCACCGCCAAAAACGCGCCGGCCGCCAGCAACACCAGCCGCGTGTGATTGGAGAGCGCATCCCAAATCGGGGACGGCCGTGGTGCCGCACCGAACGCACGCGCTGCCGCTTTGAACGCAGCCGTCTCTTCAATGCGTTTGTGGATGTACCACGCCAAGCCCACGAGGCCTGCCGAGAGTACAAACGGCACACGCCAGCCCCAGGCGATGAACGCGTCGTGATCCGTCAAGTGGTCTACGATCAGAAACGCCAAGTTCGCCAGCACCACACCCGCCGGCGCACCCACCTGCGCAAAGCTGCCATAGAAGCCGCGCTGCGCCGGCGGCGCACTCTCGACCACCAGCAACATCGCGCCGCCCCATTGCCCACCGATCGCCAAGCCCTGCACACAGCGCAGCAAAACCAAGAGTGCCGGGGCCGCGACACCAATCACCGCATACCCCGGCAAGAGCCCAATCAGTGCGGTGGCCGTGCCCATCACCACCAGCGCCCCCGCCAGCGCCGCTTTGCGGCCCAAGCGATCGCCCACATAGCCGAAGACCACGGCGCCAAAGGGACGCGCCAAAAAGCCCACCGCATAAGTGCTCAGCGAGGCCAGCACCGAAATCACCGCCGGCATGCCCTTGGGGAAGAACAGCGTCGGGAACACCAAAGAGGCGGCAATGCCGTACAGATAAAAGTCGAACCACTCGATACTCGCGCCGACCAGACTCGTCGCCGCCAGGCGCACCATCGAACGCGGTGGCGCACTCATCGGCTGGCCCCGTCGGCCGACAGCACGTGCTGGTGCACCACCTGGCCGTTCTTCATCACAAAACGCACCTGCGCTAAGCGGGCGATATCCGCCAGCGGATCGCCATCGACCGCCATCAGATCCGCCAGCGCCCCCGGCGCCACGACCCCTAAGGTCCCCGCTTGCCCGAGCAGCTCCGCCGCCTTCGTGGTAGCCGATTGGATCGCCTGCATCGGCGTCATGCCGAGCGCCACTTCCCGATCAAACTCCTGCGCGATCGGTTCATTCCACGGAATGCCGCCCATGTCGGTACCGAAGGCGATCTTGACGCCCGCCGCCAGTGCTTTCTGGAAGGTCACTGCGTGTACGGCGGCCCGCACCCGATCCCGCTCACCGGACGGCGTACCGGCCGGATCCCAGTCGCGGTAATACACGGCCAGTGTCGGCACGTACCACAGGTCCATGCGCTTCAATTGCGCGATCTGCGCATCGGTCATTTCCAGACCATGCTCGATCGAGTCACAGCCGCCATCGAGTGCGCGCTGCAAGCCGATGCCGTTATAGGCATGGCAGGCCACCTTGCGGCCCCAGCCGTGCGTTTCGTCGGTGATCGCGCGCAGTTCCTCTAGGGTCAGGGTCGGTTGCGTGACCAGGTGCCCCGCCGCATCCAGCCACGAGCGATGGGTCATGTAGACCTTGATCCAGTCCGCGCCGTTGTCGAGCTGTTCGCGCGCCGCCTTGCGCGCCGCGACCGGCCCATCGATCAGTTGCGCGCCTTTGGGGACGTTGATTTCTGGTGCGTAGCCTTCCAGCGGATAGCCGCCGGTGGTAGAGATCGCGCGCGTGACCACGAACAAGCGCGGCCCCTCGATGTAGCCGGCCTCGATCGCTTCCTTGATACCGACGTCGCCGTAGCCGGCCCCTTCGGTCTCGAGATCCCGCAGCGTCGTAAAGCCCTGCTCGAGCGCACGCCGCGCCGAGACCACCGCACGCGCGGCGCGGAAGGATTGCGGGTGCTTGAGCAACTGCGCGTCATAGCCGCCCTCTTCTGGCACCTCGCCCTGCAAGAATAGATGCGTGTGGGTATCGATCAAACCCGGCAACAGCGTCGCCGCGCCCAGATCCACCACCTGCACGCCCGCCGGTGCCACATAGCGCGCCCGGTCGACGACCGCACTGATATGACCGGCACGGATTTCCACCGCAACCGGACCGCGTGGCGGCGCGCCCGTGCCATCAATCAAGTGCCCGGCATACACCACCGTGACCGCGGGCACCGGCGGGGCCGCCCCCGCCAGCGACGCTGTGAGTACGGCGCACGCCATCCACCACGCGCGGTTCATAGTTCGGCCTTCGCAGGCGACACGACCGGCGGCCATTCTTGCGAAACCCCTTCGAATAAACTCACGGTTTTCTCCAAGCGTAGGGTGCCGTCGTGCACGCCAATCGTATGCGGATGGCCCGGTTCATAGCCGGTCCAGAGCGAGACGCCGGCGTAAGCGCCGTCGTTGCGCAAAATGTAGTAGGTCATGTCGACATATTGGAGGCGATGCATGTCGCCGTCGTAATTGCGCACGATACGCTGCAAAGTATCCATACCCGCTTCCAACGGCGTCATGCCGTGGCGCATGTTCTCGACGATCGTATGGGCGCCGGCGACGCGGATATTCTCCTCGCCACTGCCAGTAGCCCCGGCCGAGCCCACATCCTGATCGGTGTAACAGCCCGCACCGATGATGGGCGAGTCACCGAGGCGGCCGGGCAACTTCCACGCCAAGCCACTGGTCGTAGTGCAGCCGCTCATATCGCCGTTGGCCGCCAGCGCCGAACAGTGCACGGTGCCGGTCGGCGGAAACACAATCTTGTGGATCGCCGCCGAACGTACCGCCGGGTCGATACCCAGATCCTCGGCCAAGCGCTGCAGGCGCTCGTGCAATTCGAGCCGCTGATCGGCCGAGCGCGACTGAAAGCGATCGCGCCAGTGCGGGCTCGAGATCCCCGGCCCCCACCAGTCCGAGTGCGCTTCCTTCCACAGCAACCAGACTTTGCGGGTGTCCTCGGTGAGCAGATTCTCGCGCTGCATGCCGCGCGCGACCGCAAAGCGTTCGGCGCCTTCCCCGACCAGCATGACGTGACCCGAGTGGTGCATCACCTCGCGCGCGAGTTCGGCCATGGTGCGGATGTTGCGCACACCACCGGCAGCACCGGCCCGACGGGTGGGGCCGTGCATGCAGGAGGCATCGAGTTCGACCACCCCTTCCTCATTGGGCAGTCCGCCCAAGCCCACACTGTCATCGTTCGGATCGTCTTCGCATCCTTTGACCACCTGGATCGCAGCGTCCAACGTGTCGCCGCCGCTCTTCAAGTGTGCATAGGCGCGCGTCAGATACTCATACCCGTTGCCCGCACACACCAGCACCGGCTTGTGGGCCGCCAGCATCTGTTGCTTGGGCGCGATCACCGCGCTCGCCGCGGCCGATCCGGACACGGCCGTGGACCCAAGTGCGCCGAGCGCCACCCCAGACATAAATTCGCGTCGTGACAGTGACATGCGTTCCCCTCAGCAAAGTCGACTCCGGGGCACACTGTAACGCGCCACGGGGCCGTCGGATATGCCCGCCACTGCACAGGAAACGGAGTGCGGACACCGGATCAAGACGGTATCTTGTGGCCATGCCCGATCCGACCCCACGGACCTTGGCCGAGCGACTCGAAGCCATCGCGCGCCACCGGTCGCCAAGCCACCTGCAGCACCGCTTCAAGGTGCGCTTTGGACTCTCCCCCCAACAATACCAAGACGGCTACCGGATGCAGCGGCGGCGCGGCGCCCTGCAAGCCGGCGGCGCCGGCCAAGTCATCCATTACGCAACCCGATGGATCACGGAGGGGCTGCGGCTCTTGGCAGCCACCGCGCAAGTGCTCGGTAGGAAGTAGACCGCAAAGCGCACCGGCTCGCGCGGGGACGACGGTCGCACCACTGTCGACCGCATCGACGGCTGCGCAGTTGGCCGACAGGATCCGCCGACGGCCGGGACACTTTCCGATCAACGAGCGTTGGCTTTTTGCTCGCACCAGCAATGCAAGCAACTGCCAGCAACCAAGTTTCGCTCTGGGGCCCCGTTTGGGCTGTGTATGGCAACGTCCTCAGGCTCCCGGATCCGACTGCAAAAACGTCTCGTAGTCCTGACCACCGTAGAACACACCGAGAATCGACACCTGCGCAGCGTCGACCGCAAACGCAATGATCGCCCGACCCTTGTAATGCGTAATTCGCAACA
>Ga0194049_1000725_pt1 | contig 11108 bp, 10 predicted proteins | sample JunL2225m_MetaG_FD_148665 | JGI IMG/M metagenome (GOLD analysis project Ga0194049, IMG submission 148665) | Anoxic zone freshwater microbial communities from boreal shield lake in IISD Experimental Lakes Area, Ontario, Canada - Jun2016-L224-25m | ecosystem: Environmental > Aquatic > Freshwater >... | reverse complement strand
GGGGGCGGATCGCCCGCCGCGTGGCCGCACGTGAAGGAAATTTTTCAGGCTGTCTCCGCGAAGGTGGACGGCGGCGCTCCGTGCTGCGACTGGGTCGGCGAAGGCGGCGCGGGCCATTACGTGAAGATGGTCCACAACGGGATCGAATACGGCGACATGCAGCTCATCTGCGAGGCCTACAACATCATGAAGAACGGCCTCGGCATGTCCGCGGACGAGATGCACGAGGTGCTCAAGGAGTGGAACACCGGCGACCTCGACAGCTACCTGATCGAAATCTCGCGCGACATTCTCGCGAAGAAGGACGAGGACGGTTCGCCTCTCGTGGACAAGATTCTCGACACCGCCGGGCAGAAGGGCACGGGCAAGTGGACGGTGATCAATTCGCAGGAACTCGGCATCCCGATCACGCTCATGGCGGAGGCGGTGTATTCGCGCTGCGTGTCGGCGCTGAAGGACGAGCGCGTGAAGGCTGCGCGGAAATTGAAGGGCCCGAACCCGATGCTACACAGCATCGCGAAGAGCCCGGAGAAAAAGAAGGCGTTCATCGAGGACATCCGCCTCGCGCTCTACGCGTCGAAAATCGTGAGCTACGCGCAGGGCTACATGCTCATGCGCTCGGCGGCGGCGGAGTACAAGTGGAACCTCAACTACGGCGGCATCGCGCTGATGTGGCGCGGCGGCTGCATCATCCGCTCGCGCTTCCTCGGCAAGATCAAGGAGGCCTACGACAACAATCCGAAGCTCTCGAATTTGCTGCTCGACGACTTTTTCCGCGGCGAAATCAAGAAGTCGCAGAAGGGCTGGCGCAATGTCGTCGCCACGGCGGCGAAGAAAGGCATCCCGGTGCCGGCGTTCAGCACCGCGCTCGCGTTCTTCGACCAGTATCGCAGCGCCGTCCTGCCCGCGAACCTGCTTCAGGCGCAGCGCGACTACTTCGGCGCACACACCTACGAGCGCACGGACAAGCCGCGCGGCGAGTTCTTCCACACGAACTGGACCGGCCGCGGCGGCGACGTCTCCAGCAGCACCTATACGGTTTAGGTGTAATCGCGGGAGTTTCCGCAGTTTGAAAAAAGGGCGCCGGAGAAAATCCGGCGCCCTTTTTGTTTTCCGGGGATAGGTGCCGCGTCTGACGAATGGAGCAACGCCAGCGGAGCGCCAAGAGTGGCAAAGAAAAACCGGCACCCGCTCGCGCAGGTGCCGGTCTTTGAAAGTGAGGAGAGTTTCCGCGTGAGACTACTGGGCTGCCGGTTTCGCGGGAGCGTCGTCCTTTTTCTCGGCCGGCTTCTTTGCGTCGCTTGCGGGCTTCTTGACCCCGCCTGCTGCGGGCTTCTCAGCCTTCGGGCTGAACTTCGTGATCTTCACGATGTCGTAGGTGCTGTCGCCCGTCTTGGTGCGGTTGCCGCTCACCATGTCGCCAACTTTGATGTCCTCGAACTTGGCCGGCTTCTTGTCGTTCTCAATGATGGTCGTGGCAGTCACGCTATTCGTGGACTTCTTTCCGTCCTTGGCGACTTGCGTGATCGTCTTCGCCGCAGCGTCGATCTCGTCGGCGTGAATATACATCGGGATCGGCTTGTTGGCCTTCGGCTTCTCAGCGGCGGGTGCCGCCTTTGGTTTCTCCGCAGCAGCAGCCGGGGCTTCGGCGGGTTTCTTCTTCGCCTCTGCGGCGGATGCGGACTGGCCTCCGAGCGCGAGCGCGCCGGCGAGGGTGAGTGTGAACAGGAGCTTTTTCATGTGTCTTACCTTTTTGGGTTGTTGTGTTTTGTGGGGGAACTCCGGAATCCGCAGAGGCAGAGCCATCGCTCCCGTCGCGGCGAGTAGGTCGGAATGCGCGAACCGCGTCAAGCCGCGAGCGCGGCCTTTCGGAAAGGCGCTAAAAATCGCTGCACCCCGTTGGCCAGCTTTCCTGCGGGACGTAGCCGAGCAGCTTTTCCGCGGAGGACAGATCGAATTTCGCCTGCACCAGCGCGCGGCTCACGCCGTACACGACCGCGTGGCGCACGCTCTCCGGCGCCTCGACCGCGCACGCGAAGAAACGCCCCACGTCGCCGGGGCTGAAGTACACGTCGCGGAAATGCTCGCTCACCGCGATCTCCGCGACCTGCTCCGGCGTGCGCGGGCACCAGCCGAGCCGTGCGATGATCACACTCATGCCGTGCATTTCCACAAACGTGCGGCCGATGGATTCCATGAACATCTTCGTCGCCGCATACCACGCCTTCGGGCTCACGGGATCCTCGGGCCGGACCGGAATAGGCCCCGTGAATTGCTGCCACCAGCTCACCTGCCCGGAACTCGCGAGCACCATGCGTCGCACGCCCGCGAGCCGCGCCGCCTCCATCGTGTGGAAAAGTCCGACGATGTTGTTTGGCAGCAGGCTCGCGAGAAAATCGTCATCATCCGGCGTCGCGGCGAGGTGGATGACGCACTCCACATTTTCCATCGCGCGATCCAGTGCGGCGCGATCAGCGAGCGTGCCGATGACGCAGTCCGCCAGCCCGCGCGTCGGCGTGAGATCGAAGCCGCGCACGGTGTGTCCGCGACGCAGCAGTTCCGCGACGGCGGCGCGGCCGACTCTTCCCGATGAACCGGTGACAAGGACGCGGACTGGTGTGCTCATGCGCCGTTAGTCGCGGAAATTTCCGAACTGCAATCCGACCTCGAATTCCGAGCTGCGGCAAAACGCGATCACCTCCTGCAGGTCGTCGCGGCTTTTCCCCGTCACGCGGACCTGCCGGTCCTGCAGCGCGCACTGCACTTTCATGCCCTTGTCCTTGATCGCCCGGATGATCTCCTTCGCCTTCTCGCCTTCGAGCCCCTGCTTGATCACGAGGTCCTGCGTGGCGTGGCCGAGCGGCGAGATGGCGGGATCCTTGCGATCCACATTGCGGAGGTCCACGCCGCGCTTGCTCAGTTTGCCGATGACGATGTCGTGCAGACTTTTCAGCCGGCTCGCGTCTTCGGCGGAAAGTTTGATTTTCGACTCCTTCTCATCGAGTTCGATCGCGGCCTTCGAGCCTTTGAAATCGAACCGGTTCGCAAGTTCCTTGCGCGCCTGGTTGATGGCGTTGTCGAGTTCCTGTGTTTCCACTTCCGAAGTGATGTCGAATGAAGGCATGGCGTGCTTTTACGCGGAGGCGCGGGCGAAGGGAATACGGAATCCACAAGGCTGGCGCATCAAAATCTTGCCAGAGGCGAGCGGAACCTTCCGGGTGGAGCACGCGACTCGCGTGCTGTCTGCGGCGACCCGCCGCAGACACTCGACGCGCACATGTTCTCAATTGGCGTTCTGCTCTGAAAGCCCCCAGTTTGGAAATCCTGTGTGTTTTCCAAAACGCCACGCGGCGTTTCCGGCGAGTCGCCGGAAACAGCACGCGGGTCGCGTGCTCCACCCGGGAGCTGCCGTCGCTCACCCGCGGAATTTTGATGCGTCGGCCCTCGCGGTATCCGCGCGATGAGCATTCGTTCACATTTGCGACCCGGCGAAGTGTAGCGATTTGCGCACAGTTGGGGTGGATGGACGTTTTTCGCCAGCCAAACACGGGCAGAAAAGCGGGGTCTTTGAACTATTTTTCCCTGTTGGGAAGGGCTGTCAGCGTTGGTTGGCATGGGCGTTGCTAAGCGGGCCGCGCCAACCGACAGACCCTGCCATCGCACAAGCGCCCCCCCCTGTGAGCGCTTTTCGACAGCGAGGGCGCGAGTGCGGCAAATCAACAACACAACCACATCCCACAACACGAATGAAACTGACCAAGATCATCTCCAGCCTTGCCATCGCGGCTGTCGTCGCGCTCGGCTTGCTCGGAGCACCCACCCTGCGCGCGGAGGACAAGAAGCCCGAGCCGCCCAAGCCCACCATAGAGCAACGCGTCACCGCAATGGAGGCGTACTTTTCCAACACCGACCCCGCCGCAGCGGTGAAGGGTGCGGATGGAAAAATCCCCGAGGGTCTCACCACCGTGGCGGGCTCGAACCCCGGCCCCGGCCACAATGGATTCATGATGATCTGCGCCGCACTGGTGCTCTTCATGACGCTCCCCGGCCTCGCCCTTTTCTACGGCGGCCTCGTGCGGAAAAAGAACGTGCTCTCGGTCTGCGCGCAGTGCCTCGGCATCGCGGGCCTCGTCACCGTCCTCTGGTGGGCGGTGGGCTACAGCCTGGTCTTCGGCGGCAACTTCACGCCGGCGGAAGGCACCAAGGGGCTGTTCGGATTCATCCTCGGCGGCACGGATTACCTCTTCCTCAAGGGCGTGGGCGCAGCGCCGAACACGACCTACGCGGCCTGGCCGTCGCAGAGCGTCTTCTCGATGTATCAGCTCATGTTCGCGATCATCACCCCGGCGCTCATCGTCGGCGCCATCGCAGAGCGCATGAAATTCTCGGCCATCATCCTCTTCGTCACCATCTGGATGTTCGTGGTCTATTTCCCGATGGCCCACATGGTCTGGGGCGGCACGGGATTGATGAACGGCGTCTGGAACGCTGACGCGAAAATCCCCGCCATTGACTTCGCGGGCGGCACGGTCGTCCACATGACCTCCGGCTGGAGCGCCCTCATCCTCTGTATCATCCTCGGCAAGCGCCTCGGATTTGGCAAAGAGAAGATGTCCCCGCACAGCATGGTGCTGTGCATGGTCGGCACCGGCATGCTGTGGGTCGGCTGGTACGGCTTCAATGCCGGCTCCGCCCTCGCCGCGGACGGTGTCGCTTCCAATGCCTTCATGACCACCACCCTCGCCGCGGCCACCGCCGGTGCCGTGTGGGGTCTCATGGAGAAAATCCTCAAGGGTCACGCCTCCATCCTCGGCATGTGCTCGGGCATCGTCGCCGGCCTCGTGGTCATCACCCCGGCTTGCGGCTTTGTGACCGCCAGCGGTGCGATGATCATCGGCGTCCTCGCCGCAGTCGTGCCCTACATCTTCGTGATGATCCTGAAGGCCAAGTTCGGCTACGACGACGCGCTGGACACCTTCGGCGTCCACGCCATCGGCGGCACCCTCGGCGCCATCATGACGGGCGTCCTCGCCACTGTGGATTCCGGCAATCTGAACCTCGTCGGCGCGGACTACGCGCTCAAGAACGGCCTCGCCAAAGCGGGTACCGACGGCGTGGCCGTGCTCGACAGTGGGAAACTGCTCATCAGCCAGCTCACCGCAGTCGGGATCACGCTGGTCATTAGCATTGTGGGCACCATCGTCATTGCCCTCATCGTGAAGGCCGTCATCGGCCTGCGCCCGACGCCGGAGGAAGAAACCGCCGGCCTCGACCTCACCGACCATCAGGAGGAGGGCTACGTCCTCTAAGTCTTGCAGGAGAAACGCGGCCCGGCTGTGCGCAGCCGTGCAGCCCGGGCCGCACTCTTCACCACAACCAACTAAAAAAACTCCATGAAAAAAATCGAAGCCATCATCAAACCCTTCAAACTCGAAGAGGTAAAAGACGCCCTCGCCGAAATCGGCATCGAGGGAATGACCGTGACGGAAGTCAAGGGATTCGGACGCCAGAAAGGCCACACCGAAATCTACCGCGGATCGGAATACACCGTGGACTTCCTGCCGAAGATCAAGATCGAGATCGTCGTCGCCGACGGCATCGCCGAGCAGGCGACCGCCGCCATCGTGAAAGCCGCCAAGACCGGCAAGATCGGTGACGGAAAGATCTTCCTGAGCAGCGTCGAGCAGGCCGTGCGCATCCGCACGGAGGAGACGGGCGACAAGGCCGTCTAGTCTCGCGCGGATCACCGCGGAAAAAATCAGTGCAACGCCGATCCGGGGCAACCCGGGTCGGCGTTCGCTTTTTTTTGGAAGGCGCGCTGCGCGTGCCGGCGGCAACTCCGCTCTTGCCACCGCGCGCGCGCGCGCAGATATTCCGCGCCCTTTTTCCACCCGCAAGAAATCCCAACGAACTGAACGACCATGGCCAACGCTAACGACCTCCGCAAAGGAATGTGCATCCGCTACAACAGCAACCCGGCAATCGTGCTGGAGATCATGCACCGCACGCCGGGCAACCTGCGCGCATTTGTGCAGGTGATCATCCGCTACATCGGCACGGGCAAGAGCGCGGATATCCGCTTCGGCTCGACGGACAAGGTGGACTTGGTCGAAGTGGAGCGGAAGAAGCTCGATTTTTCCTACAAGGATCACGGCGGGTATCAGTTCATGGACCCGGAGTCGTTTGAGACGATCACGTTCGACGAGTCGTTCGTCGGCAGCGCGAAGGATTACCTCTCGGAAAACCAGCGCGTGGAAGTGCTCTACGTGGAGGGCAAGGCGGCGAGCATCGAGCTGCCATCCACCGTCTTCCTCACAGTGACGGAATCCGCCGAGGGCGTGAAGGGCGACAGCGCGAACAACGTGCAGAAGCCCGCCGTGCTGGAGACCGGCAAGACGGTCACAGTCCCGCTCTTCATCAAAGAAGGCGAGAAGATCAAAATCTCGACGGAGAACGGCGAATATCTCGGCCGCGCGTAGGCCGTAGCTGCGCTCGTGAGAGCGCGGGCACTTTTTCCGCACGCAGAAAGATCAGCCCGCGCTTTCACAAGCACGGCTACGAGTTTTGCAGCGCGGCGCGGCGCTCCACTTGCGACGTTTGCGCGGCTGCTTCATTTCGCTCGCCTCGCCTCGCGGTTCGTGGCGATGGTTTGCGCCTTATGCGCCTCCTCCTTTCCGCATCCCTTGCACTGCTCGGCGCCGCATTCGCGCCGCACATTTTCGCTGCGGATGACTTTGTGGAATCGCCCGATCATCGGGCGAATGAGAAGATCCCGCACGGCACGGTCACGCAGATGCCGCAGTGGGAGTCGAAGATTTTCCCCGGCACGGTGCGCGACTGGTGGGTGTACGTGCCCGCGCAGTTCAAGCCGGATGGCTCGGCGGCGGTGATGGTCTTCCAGGATGGCAGCGGCTACAAAAACACGACGGGCGACTGGCGCATGCCGGTCGTGTTCGACAATCTGATCGCGAAGGGCGACATGCCGACGACGGTTGCGATTTTCATCAGTCCCGGCACTGCGCCGCTGAAGCCCGGCGAGCCGCCGCGCAAGCGCCCCGATGGACGCCCCGCGCCGGCGAGCAATCGCAGCTTTGAATACGATTCGCTCGGCGATCGGTACGCGAAGTTTTTGCTCGAGGAGATTTTGCCCGAGGTGGAGAAAAAATGGCCGCTGACGAAGGACCCGGAGATGCGCGCGATCTGCGGATCGTCGAGCGGCGGCATCTGCGCGTTCACCGTCGCGTGGGAGCACCCCGAGGCATTCCGCAAGGTGCTCTCGACCATCGGCAGCTTCACAAATATCCGCGGCGGCAACGCGTATCCGTCGCTCATCCGCAAGACCGAGCGGAAGCCGATCCGCGTCTTTTTGCAGGACTCGTCGGGCGACCTCGACAACCAGTTTGGCAACTGGCCCATCGCGAATCAGCAGATGAATGCCGCGCTGAAATACATGGGCTACGACACGAAGTTCGATTACGTCGAGGGCTACGGGCACAACTCGAAACACGGCGGCAGCATCATGCCCGACGCGCTGCGCTGGCTGTGGCGGAAGGAGAAGCATGTGCCGGTGATCGACACGAAGGGCGACCTCGGCGGCGACATGACATTGCACCGCCTGCTCATCGAGGGAGAAGGCTGGCAGCCGGTCGTCGAGGGCCTCGCGTTCTGCGACGGGCCAATGTCAGACGCGGAAGGAAATTTCTATTTCTCCGACATGAAGGGGGACGGCGCGGGCATCTACAAAATCTCACCCGACGGCAAAAAGACGAAGCTCTCCAGCGAGGGCGTGAGCGGGCTGAAGTTCGGCCCGGACGGACGGCTCTACGCGTGCCAGGGATCGAAGAAACGGCTCATCGCGATCGATCTGAAAACCAACGCCATCGAGGAACTCGCGACCGACGTGCAGCCGAATGATCTCGTCGTGAGCGCGAAGGGGCACATCTATTTCACGCACACGGGCAAGAAGGAGATCGTCTTTGTGGATGCGAAGACGAAGGAGAAGCGCGTGGTGGACACGACGATCGTCACCACGACAGGCTCAGGGACGGCGGTGACTGGCATCAACGCCCCGAACGGCATCACACTTTCACCCGACCAGGGCACGCTCGCGGTGAGCGACTATCGCGGTGCGAATGTGTGGACCTTCCGCGTGAATGCCGACGGCACGCTCGACGCGAAGGCGCCCACGATGACGATGCGCCTGCCGATCGATCCGAAGGGCGAGTTCAAGCAGGCCGAACCGCCGCCCTACAATCCCGCGAGCGGCGGCGACGGCATGGCGACCGACGAGCAGGGCCGCTTCTACGTCGCAACCACGCTCGGCGTGCAGATTTTCGATCCCACGAGCCGCCTCTGCGGCGTCATCACGCGCCCGCAACTCGACAAGCCGCTCACAAGCTGCACGCTCAGCGGCGAGGGCCGCTCGTATCTCTACGTGACGAATGGCGACAAAATTTTCCGCCGCAAGGTGCAGGCGAAGGGCGCGGTTTTCTATTCTGGTGGGAAGAAGTAGTGCCTGCGAAGTTTGCCCAATCATCACCACCGTTGCTTCGCACATTCCTCGTAGATGAGCGCGAGCACGAGCAGAAGAAAACCAACCAGCCCGAGAACGAAGCAGCCACCGCTCTCGAAGAAAGAAAGCGCTCGGGGCGTTTCCTCGGGTAGTTGTTTAGGGAGAGATTCAAACTCGTATCCGCAAGTGCAGAGCCAACGATCAGACTCGACCACCTTGGAGCATTGAGGGCACTGCTTCACGGTCGCTTTGGTTATTCGCTACCGCCGCTTTGGCCGGTTCATCGAGAGGATGCTCGTGCCGCGCGTGATGAGGCTGCCGCCGACGATCAGCCGCCGCACGGGCACGCCCGTCTTCGGATCGTGCGTGAGCGCGGGGTCGCTCATCTTCTGCTCGAATTCAAACTGCCGCGGCTTCTGTCCGGGCTTCTTAGGGATCGTTTCGTAAACGTAGGTGGCCATGCGGTGAATCTAGGCGCATGAAGGAACGCGGCACGCGACAAATTTCAGCGTCTGGCAAAACCCGGCGCTGTCGCGAAACTCGATGCGTGGCTTGCAAGGGCTTGCAAAGAGACCCGGCCGGGCCGATACGTGCCGCCCATTTTTTCCCATGTCGCTCCAGCCATCAGAAATCAACCGCGACGAGGTGAAGCGTCTCGCGGCGGAATTTGAACGCGCGCCGCTCACGGAGGTCTTGAAGTGGCTGTGGGAGAAATTCGGCGAGCGCGCGGCCATCGGCACGAGCTTCCAGGGCGCGGGGCTGGTGATGATCGATCACGCGCTGAACGCCGGCCTGCGCTTCCCGGTCTTCACGCTCGATACGAATCTCCTTTTTCCCGAGACATACGACCTCAAGGCGCGGCTGGAGAAGCGCTGGGGCATCACCATCGAGGGCTTGCAGCCGGAGCAGACACTCGAGCAGCAGACCTCGGAGTATGGCGCGGAGCTTTGGAAAAAGGGGCCGGATGTGTGCTGCACGCTGCGCAAGGTGGTGCCGTTGCAAAAAAAACTCAGCACGCTCGCCGCGTGGATCACCGGCCTGCGCCGCCAGCAGAGCGACACCCGCGAGGGCGCGCAGATTCTTGAGCTGTATCACTTCGACGTGCTGCGCGATCTTTACATCCTGAAGGCAAACCCGATGGCGACGTGGAGGCGCGAGGCCGTCTGGGACTACATCAAGGCAAACGGACTGCCCTACAATGCGCTGCACGACCGCGGCTATCGCAGCATCGGCTGCTGGCCCTGCACGCGCGCGACGGATGCGGGCGAAAACGAACGCGCGGGACGCTGGACGGGCTTCGACAAGGCCGAGTGCGGCATCCACACATTCCTCGGCGAGAGCATCTGAACGCGGCGTGATGCGGATACTCCTGTCCGCATCACGTCACATCCGCGAGCGGAAGACCTCGCGCAGCTCGGGCGCTTCGGAAAAATCGCGCGGGGTGATCATCTCGCGATCCAGCGGGAGGCTGCCGTTTTCGATGTGGCGGATCACTTTCTCGTATGGCTGCCAGTTGAGTTCTCCGAGCTTGCGGCTCTTGCCGAGCTCTTTGCCGGTTGCGTCGCGCACGGCTTTGTAGAGCAGCTCGCTGCAGTAGATTTTCTCGTCGTCCATGTCGTAGTGAATGTCGTACGGTCGGCCCTCGTATTTTTCGGCGGCGGCGAGGATCGCGGGGATTTTATTAAAAAGCGGATCGCGGAGGCGGAAGACGACATACGCGCTGCCGCGGCCCTGCGCGATCCAGTGCGCGAGCTGCGTCTCCTTCACCGGGCCGATGGCCTCGATGACCATCCATTTGTCGCCTTGCGCTTTTTCCACGTCGCGCTTTTTCACGATTCCGCAGTGCGAAAATGGCGAGCCGCTCGATCCCTCGATCGCGTCAATGAGCGGATTGTGCGACAAGCTTTGAAAGACAAAATCCCCGGGCTCCGGCTCATATTTCGTCGGCGCGGCGGGTTTCCCCGGCTCCGCTGTCGTGTTCTGATTCCGGCACCCGGAGAAAATCGCGATACACACGCAGAACAGCAGACGGAGGAACATGCCGGACACTACCAGCGCAGGGGCGCGGCGGCAAGTTTACACGAATGCTGGCAAAAGTTTCCCGGTTCGTGCTAAGAAGGATCGAGATGAGCGAATTGAAACTGACAGAAGAATGATGCGCGTTTTCCTCCTGCTGCTCTCCGCAGTTTTCACGATGGCCGTTGCCTCAGCCGTCGCCGCGCCGGCGAAGACTCCTACAAAGAATGGCCCGGGAAAAGAGGAGAAGCTCCGGCTCGCCGGCGAGGTGTTCAGGATTTTCGAGGCGAAATGCGCGGACTGCCACGGCAGCCATCTGCCGAAGCCGAAGGGGAAATTCGGCTACGTGCTGGATCTGAAGCGCGTGGCGGAAAACCCGAAATACATCGTGCTCGGCGACCCGAAGGAATCGGAGCTTTTCCAGATGGTGAAAAATGACGAGATGCCGGGCGAGGATGCCGACGTGCCCGCGCTCACGCCGGAGGAAAAAAAGACCGTCGAGGCCTGGGTGCTCGCCGGTGCGCCGCACGTGCTGCCGGCGGGCGTCTCCGCCTCGCCGGAGACCAAGCCGGAGACGAAA
>Ga0194049_1000724_pt1 | contig 11121 bp, 11 predicted proteins | sample JunL2225m_MetaG_FD_148665 | JGI IMG/M metagenome (GOLD analysis project Ga0194049, IMG submission 148665) | Anoxic zone freshwater microbial communities from boreal shield lake in IISD Experimental Lakes Area, Ontario, Canada - Jun2016-L224-25m | ecosystem: Environmental > Aquatic > Freshwater >... | reverse complement strand
TTGCATATTTATGGCCACCTCCGTTATAATTTTCAGCTAATTTATCTGCAATAGGATGACCATAGTTTGCTCGAATTTTACCAGTCAATCTACCCTGTTTATACGATTTAAATGCAACAACAACCTCAACCCCTTCAACTTGTCTCATTTCGTCAATTACAAGCATCGAAGGATTATAGTCATTTGAGTACTCTTCAATTTCAGACCATGGTATGTGAACAAAGGCTACCCTACCATCTCCTGTATATTGAATTCTTTCTATTAACAATGCCTTATATGAAAGAATTTTTCGACTTTTTTTCATAAGCTCACGTCGTTTTTCTTCAATTTCCGGGATACTAACACCACTTTTAACCAACTCAGAAATTATCTCAATAGATCTAGCTGAAGTAGACTCTGTGGTTAACCCTAGTGAGTCAGACATGATTGAACTCAGAATCATTCTGCTTGAAACCATATTCCTTTTCCAGCCGAACTCTTCAGAAAGTTCGTAAATGAGCTCGCCCGTGGAAACAGTTTGTAATATACAGCTATATTGACTGCTAAGAGTAGCTTCAGTTACATGATGATCTAGTATGACGAGTGGATTTTTCATAATACTCTTATATAATCCATTAGTCTTGAGGTTGTCTAGTAAAGATTCAGCGCTGCAATCAACTATAATTGATATATCAAATTTTGACGGCATATCATTACTGACCCTATCCCAACCATCTAGATATCTCAAATATTTTGGCATTTCTAAACTACAGTACATAAAAGTATTTTTACTTAGGTCACCTAGAATTTGTTCGAGGGCTAACGAGCTAGCTAAACTATCGGCATCAGGATTATCGGCCTGTATTATCAGGATATTAGTGGATTTTTCAATTAATTCTTTTATATTGGTGTATTGTTTGTAATTTATCATAAAGCCGTTCTCCCGTCCATCGCACGTCCTAGTGTAATTTGATCTGCATACTCTAAATCAACTCCAATGGGTAGCCCACGAGCTAGTCTGGTGACACTTACTCCTGTATCATTTAATGCTTGGTTGATGTAGAGAGCAGTTGTTTCCCCTTCAACACTTGCATTAGTTGCCAAAATTATTTCCAAGACTGAATCGTCTTTTATTCTTCTAAGCAATTCGGCAATATGAAGCTGTTCAGGGCCTATACCATCAATTGGTGAAACAAGTCCTCCAAGAACATGATAAGTCCCTTGGTACGACCCTATACGCTCTATAGCAAGAATATCGAAAGGGGAAGCAACTACAGCAATTATTTTCTTATCCCGATTTGCATCCGAATAGAGGGGTGACGAATCCATATTTGAATCTATTAATGCAAATGTTATAGGACAAAGCTTTATCGAATCATGAATATTAGATAAGGATTTTTCTAATTTCTTCGAAATGCTCTTATCATGTTGTACAAGAAAATATGCATATCTCTCAGCAGTTCTAGGGCCAACGCCAGGTAAACCTTCAAGTGAATATATAAGGTCAGACAATGCCCTAGGCAAAACACTCATTATTTATAGACCTAGATCGCCTAATGCGCCCATGAAAGGCTGCATTTTTTCTGCTGCAATTTTCTGACTCTGAGACAGCGCATCTTTTATAGCGTCTTCAACCCAATGCTCTAATTGTGCGATATCTTCGAGATCAATCATTTCTGGATCTATTTTCACATGTTTAATTTTTTGTTCACCGGTAATCTCAACTTTAACTGCACCATCGCCAGCCTCAACCGTAATAATTTCTTTTTGTAACTCTTTTTGTACTTTCTTAACCTTCATTAACATTTTGGCTTGATCAAATCTGCTCATAATTACTCCTTTAGTTTTGTTTATTATATCAAGATTTAACTGATTAGATAACTATGGTAGATTTTTGTAGTACTGGCTTGTCTTAGAATTATTAGGCCAAGCTACAAAATAGCTCCTGGTGTTATAAATTACGGCTACAAATACTGCCAGAATAATCAATAAAGATCCAAGTATTCTAGGAATAGGGTTTTTGGGAAATACTCTAAACCATTTGGTAATCAAGAAAGATAAGCCCGTTGCAGCAATTAAATAAAGTGAGCCAATCAACATAGTAATAGTAACCGGTCCACCGAGCGCATAAAGGAAAGATGCAACTAGGATTGTCACAAGAATTATCTTTATGTAATTATTTGGCCACTCGCGGATGTAACGATACAGGCCAAATAACACCAAACTCGATGTGAAGAAATCAAAGAGAGGTGCAACACCTAGCCAAAGTATGGAATTCTGATGCATGCTAATTAAGATATTGTATGGCAGCAACAATAGATTAGTTAAAGTTTTCAGTAGATTCGGAAATGAATTTGGAAGGCCAATAATTGTGAGTAGGTTTGATGGTTGGTGGACGATTGAAAATATCAACGGAATCGACAATAAAAGACCATAAAAACCAATTAGTAAAATGTACTTCCTTTCTAATCTAGATAGGAGCTCTTTGATTATTTTCCTTTGCCATAAAATACCAATTAATCCAATCCAAATCATTCCAGGAACATAAAGATAGAAAACAATCATAGAAACTAGTACTAGAAATAATTTATTTAAGTTCCGGTTTTCTTTCAGATATTCCCTAAACCAGAATATTAGAATAGTAGATAGGTAAAGTACGTCAGGAACAGCAGTTCTAGAAGTATGGAGAACCCAGGCCGATGTCATGAGTAGTAGTCCTAAAATTGTTGCAATGTTCGGGCCAAATTTCTTTTTGATGACTAAATAGAAAATGTAAATAAATAATAGTGCCCATATTACACTCGTAAGTCTATAGAAGAATATATGGTGAGGATATATGCTGTTCGTTAAGTAAATAAAAAACCGGTAAGGAAGATTTGAAGAGTTACTGATGAGATCCGTGAGACTAGACGATGAACTTATAGTATTTATTTCGTACTTGTTCATACCGGTATTTAATGATGAAAGTCTGAAAGTAAAAAGAAACAGTGTGAATAATGCCCCTATACCGAGGAAATAGTAAAAAAAGAGCTCTTTTTTAATTATTTTGTTAATCAATTTCATTTATAAAATTATAACACTTATTCAGAAGCATTATTACTATGACGAGAATCAATTGATGTGAACTTCTGCTTTTGACGGTCGAAGTAAAGTTCAACTGCACCGGTTGGCCCATTTCTATGTTTTTTAATAAATATGTCGATAATATTTTTTCTATCAGTTTCAGGATTGTAGTAATCTTCGCGATAAAGAAACGCTACTACGTCTGCATCTTGCTCGATTGATCCAGACTCTCTCAAGTCTGAAAGCTGAGGAATTTGTGGAGATCGTGATTCTACTGAACGGCTCAACTGACTAAGGGCAATTAGGGGAACATTCAGCTCACGAGCAATACCCTTTAAGCCCCTGGATATTTCGGAAATTTCTTGAACCCTATTCCCATCTCCAGATGAACGGCTACCACTCATTAATTGCAAATAATCTACTATAATCAGTCCAAGCGGCCTTAAGTGAGCTTCTCTACGCGCTCTTGTCCTCAAATCGCTGACTGTTATGCCCGGCGTATCATCAATATATATAGGAGCTTCACTTAAAGTACCCATGGCCTTACCTATTTTTTCGAAATCTGCATCAGTAAGATTACCGGTTCTAAGATTCCATGCATCAACTCCAGATTCGGTGGAAAGTAATCTGTCTACAAGTTGCTCTTTACTCATTTCTAGACTGAAGAGCAAAACCGTTTGTTCGGCTTTGACCGCAACATTATGTGCTAAGCCTAATGAAAATGCAGTTTTACCCATACTCGGTCGAGCAGCGAGGATGAAGAGATCAGATTTTTGAAGACCCGCGAGTATATTGTCGAGATCTTTGAAGCCGGTTGGCACGCCCCTAAGTTTGTTTTTATCTTTATGTAGATCGTCTAATCTATCAAAACTCTCAGCTAAAATTGTTTCTAAACTAACAACATTCTGTTTGATATGTTGCTGGCTAACATTGAATATATTAGTTTCAGCTTCTTCTATTAGGTTTTGCAATACTTTTGTCTCGTCAAAACCAAGATTAGCAATATTTTGTGAAGCTTTAATTAATCTTCGCCTAAGTGCTTTTTGAGATACTATTTCAGCATACTGCTCAATATGAGAAGCTGTAGGGACATAGTTAGTAAGCTCAGTAATATACCCAGCTCCGCCGGCTGCATCTAGAAGTCCGTTATTTTTTATTTGATCAGTAATTGTTAGAACATCAATTGCATAATGCTTTTCATAGAGTTGATGTATAGCATCATAGATTTTTTGGTGCCTTGGGTCATAGAAATCTTCCGAATGAATAGTATCTGCTATTTTCACAAGCGAATCACTATCAATAAGGATTGAACCTAGTAATGATGCCTCTGCCTCAATATTCTGAGGTGGAATGTTTAATTGATGATTGTCCATGCTGCCCTCTTAGAAATATCTTTTTATGATTGTAGCACCTCAGCACCGTCAAAAATATTGCTTATGTTATTTAAATCATTATTCTCTTTTTTAGTATCAATGTTCTTCAGTTCTGGCGCGTAATTAGCTGATACGGCAATATCATGACCAGTTAACTCTTTGAATTTCAAAGTAACAATGTCTTTATTCTTTATATCATTTATTTTTTTCTGATAGAACAAATGACCAAAATCAAGGTTCAGTGTATCCTCAATCATTTTAGGTCTGGCCATCATAAGAAGTCCGTAAAGAGTGTTATTCGTTTTCTTAACTATATTAAGGAGATCTTTCCATATGAGCTTATTGAATTCAATATTCTTTGCTGGAGTGGACTTCTTTTTAGCAGGCTCCTCAACACTAGCCACGGGCGTCTTAGGTGTTTCATGAATTATTTTAGACTTAATCGGTGCTATACCAACATTCTGCGTGCGAATAGCTGAAGGTTTTGGCTTATGGTCCTGCTCGGTAATAGAAATTTTATTCGTACTGTATTTATAAAGTAAGATTTCAAGGAAAGCATCAGGATCTGATTTAGATGGAACATCAATAAGATCAGTCATTAATGACATGTAATCGAATTTTGCTTCATTACCTTTTATTAGCATCTCATTCCTGAGAAAACTCAGAATTTGTTTAGAAATCAGACCAGCACTAAAGCCACTATTGAAAAGTAACGAAAGATCTTTAATGATACTCTCTTTTTTGCCGTCATTGATTGTTGATACAAGTGCGGAGATTGATTGAATTGGTGGTAATCCTAGGCTCTCATTCACAATATTAATAGTGATTTTATCATCTCTGTTTCTGAGTTGATCTAGTATACTAATGCTGTCTCTGAATGACCCTCCTCCATGATTAGCAATAACTTCAAGAGCGTTATCATCAATCGTAATTTTTTCTTTTTTAGCTATGGTCTTAAGATGAGCAACTAAATTCTCTTGATCAATTGGTTTGAAATTATACCTTTGGGTTCTACTAATAATCGTTTCAGGCAATTTGTGAGATTCGGTAGTTGCTAAGATGAAAATCACATGAGCAGGTGGCTCTTCTAGAGTCTTAAGAAGAGCGTTAAATGCTTCCTTAGTTAACATGTGAACCTCGTCAATAATATAGACCTTATATTTTGAATTAGTGGGAGCTATGTTAACTTTATCTCGGAGATCTCTGATTTCATCAATTCTTCTGTTACTCGCGGCATCGATTTCAATTATATCTAACTGAGTAGATTCTGAATCGATCACGCCATTAACAGATCTTGCCAAAATTCTAGCTACTGAAGTCTTACCAACCCCTCTAGGGCCAGTAAATAAATATGCATGTGCTATTTTATTATTCTTCAGAGCATTATCAAGAGATGAAGTTATATAGTCTTGGCCTATCACTTCATCAAAGTTTTTAGAACGATATTTGTTATATAGTACCTGACCCATGTCAGTATATTATACGCTAAGGAAGGTATGTTTTGTTAGAAGAAAGTCTAAAGTGCAGCTTCTAATGCAGCCCACTCGGTACTGTCATCATCTTCTGGGACATTGATGCTTACCTGATCGCCAGGCTTTGCCTTAAAATAAGTTACGCTAGCTAGTAATACACGATAATTTTTTGATCCGACTTCAACGAAATAATGACCAGACTCAAGCTTTAAGGCGCCAACAAGTTGCTTCCTCGGTATAGGACCAATCTGCTTATACAGAAATGCACCGTCGTCAGCAATAGTAAGCTTTAATATGTCGCCCTGGACTAGCTTGGACTTACTTGCGTAATTAGCTGGTACAGGGTAAGTTTTGGCATCGCTACCAACCATATTTTGGCCATCGAAGACACCCTCAATAACCTTACCAAGGGATACTTCTTTAACCGAATTTGTTGCAGCCATGTCGCTACCTACTAAGCTTATAATAAGCTCGCTAGCCGCAGCAAGGTTTGTTTCTGCTTCTTGTATTAGGGCTCTAAGCCTTTTAATTTGTTTGTCTGGTACATCTGCCATGTTTGTCTCTCAATTTTTAATGTGTTTTTTTAACCACACACTTAAACTAAAAGTATCATTTATCGTTTTATATGTCAAAAAAATACAATAGTTCTGTGGATAAGTATTAAGCTAATTCTACAGTAGCGCCGGCTGTCTCGAGAGACTTCTTAGCTGATTCAGCATCGTCTTTCTTAGCCTTTTCTAGGATAGTCTTAGGAACGCCATCAACTAATGCTTTAGCTTCACCAAGTCCAAGACCTGTCAATTCCTTAACAGCCTTAATAACTGCAACTTTTTGAGATCCTGCATCTTTCAATACAACGTCATATTCTGACTTCTCTTCTGCTGCTGGTGCTGCGTCTGCTGCTACAGCTGCTACAGCTGCTGCTGGTGCTGCTGCACTTACGCCCCAGTACTCTTCTAGGAATTTAACAAATTTGCTAATTTCTAGTGCGCTCATTTTATCTAGTTCTGCAACAATCTTTTCAAATTCTTTTGGAACTACTACTTTGTTCTCTTCTGCCATAATAATTTATCCTTCCTTATTATTCTTAATTATTTAATGTATCCGCTCTGGCATTCAAAACGTTCATAACGCCTCGAATGTTTCCAGCTAATACGTTGACAAAACCATTTAATGGGGCCGATATAGTACCTACCAATTGAGCTCTTAGCTGATCCTTGGTTGGCAACTGTGACAATTCAGTTACTTCTGCTGCGCTAATGAAATTACCGTCATGAGTTAGGGCGCCTACGAATTCGATTGTAGGAGCTTGCTTAGCAAAAACGGCTAGGTCCTTAGCAGGAGCAACTTCATCAGTGGAGTTGAATGCATATAGCAATTGTCCTTTGATTTCAGTTTTATCAGCGCCGCTAAACTTATCACTTGTTGATAATGCCTTAATAATCAATCGGTTTTTTATAACTTTAATAGAAGTGCCGTTTACTTCAGCGCTTTCTCGTAATGCCTGAATCTCTTTTACTGAAGTTCCAGTATATTTAGCGAGTACAGTTAATTTAGACTCTTCAAGCAGTGTTGTAACTTCTTGAATAATATCTTCTTTTTTCTGTCTAGTTAAAGCCATATTTTATCCTTTAAATTAAAAAAACTTTGGCGAACCAAAGACTTTATGCAATAAGTGATTAATGCCTCGGTAGCGAATTAAGTATCAGATACAGCTACTGTCTTTGGTCGATATATTAACTTTATCAATTTATCGCTCATATGTCAATAATTTAAGGAGTTAATTTATTCCTATTGACAATAGTTAAGGCTAGAAGTATATTTAGATTCGTTTGTTTAATAATATGGAGTAAAAAAGTGTCAGTTGATAGAAATGAAAATCTCGGAAATAACGATCAGTCCTCAGGGGTTGTTATTCCTATTTACGAAGAATTAACCGTCGAACAAAGAAGAGAACTTTTTAACAATACCGATACTCATGAAATAATTATACAAAGCTGGCTAAATAGACGAATGAACGGACAAATTAAATAAAGATAGCTACTGTTTTTTTTCGAGCTTTTTAAGCTTATAGGCAGTGTATTTTTCAGCAGCGAGTCTACTAAGCTCAGGATCTTCATCTTTATTAACAAAAATCATAGATGAAGCAATTATTGGATGTCTTTCTGCAATAATGTCATGCATAGCTTTAACTATTTTTCTGTACCCAGGGTGACCCTGAGGACTTGTCCTAAGTTCTATAAAGTGAATCATTTCACGAGCGTTTATAGTAACTTTCCAGCGCATTCTATGTCCCATCAATGTGGCATACTGAGACTCTAAAATATAGCCTTTTTCTTGGAGTTTGCTATGTAGCTTCAAACTCTCATCAAAACATTCTTCAAATAAATCACTCAGGCCTGCCTGATCAATAATTTCAGGACAATCATAGCCATAACGTGGAGTAAGCTCCTGCCATTCTAGATCATCTACGATTCGATGTCTTTGCAGATCCCTGAATATTCCATAGTCACAAATTATATCCCAGGAATAATGTATTTTTTCTAATGCCCGACCAGGTTTGTGCCTTCGATTCATTCTTTCACCAACATAAGCTTCTACAACTTTCAGTTTCTTCTCGTAAGTCCAGGCAGCTACTTCGTGACGAATTTCATCAAGAGAAAGACTACTGTTTTCATAAAGCATATCTGGAACTATATCTAGTTCATTCATTGGCCAAATATCAGACAACATAACATCCTTGGTTTCCATAGAATATGCTTTTGGTAGATATTTCTTAGTGAGCCTTTTCATAGTTCTATTTGTAAATGATTTATAGGCAATGAAAGCTCCACCTCTTTCCGGTAAATCGGCTCTTTCAAGAAAAACAGGTATAGTTTTTCTAGTTTCGTCTAATATATCTTGGCCTGCTTTATTAGATTCAGTAAGATCATCAGCTAATAAATTCATTATTAATTTTTCAAGCGCCTGACCTGAAGCGAAGATGCCCACTGTTGATGTTGTGCTCGCAGGCAGAACTAATCTAGCGGCATCACATGCCTGTGCCCTGATTGCATTTTTCCAGGCAAAATCCCTCTCCTCTTCCGGTACGGATGAACTACTAGCAATGTAGTCTGTTAAATCATGCACTATCTTAGAATACTTATTAAAAATTCCATCTGTATAAGATACATATAATTCTCTAGTCTCAGAGTCTAGGGTATCTGGAACATGGTACTTATAATTCCCTTGATTATTCTTTTTGTCATAGTATATATATCTAGTGGATTGCTCAAGATAAGCCGCTAAGCGACCGCGCTCTAATTTCTTGGTAAGTATATTGGATGCATTTTCAACGACTAAATGTTGGCCAACTAATTGCTGCACAGAATCGTCTCCATAAGCAGAAATTACTCTTTTTAATAGATCCTTATCTTTTGTTTCATTATTAAGAAATTCATCGCTCAATATTGTTCGCATATCATCACCTCTACGAGAAAGTCTTGCCATAGCCGCAGCAACTGTAACCGGATCTATCTCTCCCGTAAATGCATAAACGTCTTTGTCTGTATTTGTAACCATGTCCGCTAGCTTATTGCCCTCAACCACAGCCATTTCTTCATTATTAGATTTAGAAACAGTTATTTGATGGTCAATAAATGTCGCGGATTTGTTAGAAATTATTTCAGCAACGGATGTCGCAAGTTTAGTATTGTGATCTATGCCATCGTTTTTCATTTCAATTTCAACTAACTCCCATATCTGATTAGATATCTCTTCCTGCTCTCCTACGGAATATATAACTGGTAGTTTCCTCTTTTTGGCCTCAATAAGATATCCAGCTCTGATTCTCTCAAGGAAATCGGTATCTAAGTTATCAAAACGATCTCCTTGATATCTGTCATTCACTCTCTCCTTTAGAATATCCACTGATGCATCAAGAACGATCATCAGATCGGGAACCATTTCACCGACCGCAAATTCTATAATGTCAGTCATTTTTTTATAATCAGTAATATCATTGCGAGCATAATATTGTATCGCCAGTGTTGTTAAGTAACTCCTATCGACGAGACAAGTAATGCCTTGATTTATGCATTGCCTAATAAAATCTAATGACTGGCTCCTCGCGGCGTTATATAGCAAAACCTCAGTCTTTGTGTTCATTGGATATCTTGGATCTTGAGTCAGGCGTCTAATTGCTCTAGCAGTAACATCATTTTGGCTATCGGGCTCTCGCATAATTTTATACGGAATATTTAACTTTTCTAACTTGTCAGCGAGTAGTTTAACCTGTGTTGTCTTGCCAACACCCTCCGCACCCTCAATTACAATGTATCTGCCCTTATTCATATGATAATCCGTCAATTTTTGTTGGCATAACTCTTTTATCGTTATAGGCCTTTGGGAGCATCATTTCAGGCGTCCAATTTCTCATCACATGCTCAAGGTCAGTGCCTTGTTGATATTTACCTGAAAACCCTTGGTCTCTACCGGCACCATAATTTCCCTCAACCTCATTGGTTTCATGAAAAACTGCTTGAGCAATTCTTTCACCAACTGGCAATAAAACCATCTCCCTATTATTAAGATTAAATATTTCTAACGTAAGTCGATTAATATATCCTGGATCTACCCATCCAGCATCAAAACAAACTGCAATTCCATTTCTTGCCCAACTCGATCGAGCTTTAAGCTCATAAGCACCCGGAGGAGTTATACCAAAGAATTCATGAGTATGAGCTAATATTCGTTCTCCAGGTTTGATTGCAATCACAGGATGGTTATCTGGTATATTGGCAAGCGGCTTGAATCCGTATCGATCACACCATTCCTTATGTGGCATTGCCTTGAATGGTCCATCAAAATATCTTTCAACATCTTCACGGTCTAAGGGGTTATAGATAATTCTTTCGTCATTGTTCTCTATTCTGTAGTAGTAATAGCCAAGCGTAACGTCAAGACTAGCATGAGATACATGCTCATCAGCATAGGGGAAGCATTTAATGTGACCATCCTTAATTGCCTGTCGAATTTGAATATTACTATAAACTCCCATTTGTCCTCCGTTTAATCTAATTTTACGATTGATTGATTGATATACCAAGCATAAGCGTTAACATCCAATCTATATTTTCTATACAGTGAATATTTTTGTACAATGTGTAGAGATGGTAAATATAAAAAACTTAAAAAATAGTGAGCTCATTGTTAGGGCTATTTCATTTATCGTTGCCATCAATGCTCTTTCTGTA
>Ga0194049_1000722_pt1 | contig 11130 bp, 4 predicted proteins | sample JunL2225m_MetaG_FD_148665 | JGI IMG/M metagenome (GOLD analysis project Ga0194049, IMG submission 148665) | Anoxic zone freshwater microbial communities from boreal shield lake in IISD Experimental Lakes Area, Ontario, Canada - Jun2016-L224-25m | ecosystem: Environmental > Aquatic > Freshwater >... | reverse complement strand
CCTTCACCATGCTGGCGCTGCGTCGTGGTGGCTGGCGCTTCCCCGCACTCTTCGCTCTCGTCGTCCTCACGGTGAGCTCGATCAATGCCTCCTCGATCATCTACGTGGGTCTCGCTCCCGTGCTGTGGATCCTGTTCGCTCTTTGTATCCAACGCTCGGTCTCTCTTCGACGGGCACTCATCACCACCGTGCAGATCGGTGTGCTGACAGTGGCGGTCAGCATCTGGTGGATCGTCGGTCTCGCCATCGAAGCCGGCTACGGCGTAAACATCCTCAAGTACACCGAAACCGTCTCCGCCACCTCCGGCAGCTCGAGTGCCGCCGAGATTATTCGGGGACTCGGGTATTGGTACTTCTACGGTTTCGATCGCCTTGGACCATGGACCGAGTCCTCGGTGGTCTACACCCAGCATCTCCATGCGCTGATCCTGTCCTACGGGCCGCCATTGCTTGCGCTGGTTGCCGCTGCCTTCTTTCGCTGGAGGCTCCGTGCGTACTTCATCCTCCTGATTGTTGTCGGCATGATGTGGTCCGTGGGGGCACACCCCTACGACAGCCCGACACCCTTCGGTGGACTGCTCAAGACCTTCATGACCACTACGACTGCCGGTCTCGCCATGCGCTCGACCGATCGAGCCACTCCTCTGGTGATCCTCGGACTCGCCGTCCTGCTCGGGGCAGGCCTCTGCGCGCTGTGGCGGAGGTTTCCAAAAACTTCGGTGCCCGTTGCCCTGCTCTGCATCGTGATCATCCTGGCGAACGCCGCTCCGATTGCCCGAGGCGACACCATCGCCAACAATTTCTCTCAACCCGATCACCTCCCGCGGTCAGAGCAGGCGGCCATCGGGTATCTCAATAGCGTGAATCCCGGGACTCGGGTGATGGCCATCCCCGGCAATGACTTCGCCTCGTTCCGATGGGGCAACACTGTCGATGCCCCTCAGCCCGCCTTCCTGACGAGGCCATTCCTGATCCACGAGCAGCAGGTGATGGGCTCGATGGCGACCGCAGACATGCTCTATGCCCTCGATGATCCGATCCAACAGGCCACCGCAAACCCCGCATCATTCGCCCCGATCGCCAGACTCATGAGCGTCGGAAACCTGCTCGTCGAGTACGACACGCAGTACGAGCATTTCGGTCAGCCCCATCCACTTACTGTCAGCTCATTGCTCGATCCAACGCCCACTGGATTGACCGGTCCGGTCAACTTCGGCACGCCGTCGGTCAACCGATCCATATTTTCGACGCTCGACGAACAGGATCTTGCGGCTACTGATCCGAATCGCAAACTTCCCAAATTGGCCGTCTACGGTGTCACTGCCCCTCGACCGCTGCTTCGGACCGAGTCCTCCGCTGGTGCTCTGGTGGTGGCTGGAGATGGTGCGGGTCTCGTCAATCTCGCCCCCACTGGACTACTCGACACCACTAGCTCCGTGTTCTATTCGGGAACACTCGCCAACGAACCGGCACGGCTCCACGCACTGGCGTCCAATGGTGCCGCTCTCGTCATCACTGATTCGAATCGCAAGCAGGGATTTCGCTGGGACACAATCTCCTCGACGGCCGGGGCGACGGAGACTGCAACAGAGGACCCTCGTCGGACGGACCCGACCGATGCCCCCATCGAACTGTTCCCGGCTGCACGTCTGAGCGCCAAGACGATGGCAACGTACCTGGGAGCGACGAGTGTGAGTGCCAGCAGCTACGGATCCCCCTTCTCGTTCATCCCTGAAGATCGCGCCTTCAGCGCCCTCGATGGAAATTTTGACACTGCATGGAGAACCGGGATCTTCGCCAATCCGCGTGGACAGTGGTGGCGTGTCGCATTCGCTCAGCCGGTGACGACGGATCACATAAGTCTTGTTCAGCCGCAGAACGGATCGGTCTCGCGGTGGATCACCAAGGTGGGACTCTCCTTCGACGGTGGGCCTATCGAGAAGGTTGATCTCACCGCAATATCGAGAACTTCCACTGGACAATCGGTCAACTTTCCGAGTCGATCCTTCCGTAGCCTCAAGATCACCATCTTGCATACCAGTAACGACAAGGCCCGTGGCTCTGCCGCCGCCGAAGTCGGATTCGCCGAGGTGCAGATCCCCGGTCACACCGTGACCGAGGTCCTCACCATGCCCACAGATCTGACTCGCTCTATCGGGAGCGCCTCAATCGCCAACCGCTTGACGCTTTCGATGACCCGGTGGAGGTCCAGCCCGTATCCGACCAGGTTTGACGCAGAACCCACCATTGAGCGCTTGGTAACAATTCCTACGGCGCGTCGCTTCACACTCTCAGGCGCTGCCACTCTGTCCACGCTGATCCCCGATGATCAGATCGACCGACTGATCGGTCGGCCTGCCGGGACGGCTGGACAGGTCGACGCCTATTCGAGCGGACGGCTACCAGGATCGCTCTCCAATCGAGCCTCGACGACCCTCGACCACGATCCGTCGACCTACTGGCAACCCGGGTTCGCCACTGCGAGAGCCAAGGACTCTTGGCTCCAGTACAACCTTGCCCAACCAACCACGATCTCGCAGCTGCCCATCACGATCGTCAACGATGGTCGCCATTCGGTGCCGACCTCCGTGACCATCCTCACTGAACAGGGAAGCCGGACGCTGACCATTCCTCCGGTGCCAGATCAGAAGACCCCTGGAGCAACGGTGGCTGTGTCTCTCGCCGTCAATCCACCACTTACTGGGCGCCAGGTTCGTATGACATTCCCCACGTTCCGCAAGGTCTCGTCGGCCAGTTTCAACACCACCATCCCACTCGCTCGTCCAATCGGCATCGCCGAGGTTGGACTGCCGGGAACGATCGCACCAACGATCCCATCGGCCATCCCTTTTAATTGTCGCTCTGATCTTCTCTCCATCGATGGAGCACCAATCGACCTGGCTATCTCAGGGTCCACCACCGATGCCGTTCGCCTCCGACCTCTCACGATCCAGCAGTGCGGTAACTCGATCGGCGGCATTGACCTCACTGCCGGTCGCCATGTGATTGCGACCGCTCTTGGTCATCAACCCGCCACCGGGTGGAACCTCGACCAAGTGACCCTCGACTCAGCACCTGGAGGAGCGGCCGGGCCGGCCCCGGTAGGCGGAATAATCCCAGCCACGACCGCTGGAATCGCCCCAACCAGCACCTCGCATCTCGACACCACGACCGGCACGATCGTCGCCCATCAGGTCACTGGTCCCTTCGAGGTGGTGCTAGGGGAAAGCATCAACACCGGATGGAGCGCCACCGCCACCGTGCTCGACCGCCACGGTCGACCCGGGCGGAAGGTTGACCTCGGCATTCCAGAGCTCATCGATGGCTACGCCAATGGATGGCATGTGACCAAGGCCAACCTCTCGGCGCTCGGTGCCGACTCCTCGCCCGGTCATCCACCCACCTCGGTCCGCATCGATCTTCGATGGACCCCTCAGGCCTCGGTGAACGTCGCGTTGGCACTCTCCGCTGTCGCCTCATGTGCGTGCCTCGTGCTGGTGGCGGTTCCCCGTCGTCGGCGCCGCCGATCGGCCGATGTGCAGGCTGAAACAACCCGAAGCGAAAGCCAAGACAATGAGGCAGTCGAGCGACCGTTGACCCGCCAGCAGATCCAATCGTTGCGCCGGGCTCACGCCGACAGTGTTCCCACCCGAGATCGGGATTCACTCGGATCAGGTGACCTCGTGCTCCCCGTCCTGGTGTCGCCCCCGGAGCCCCCGGTGTTGATCTCTCCAATCACACCATCGATCCGACGACCGTCCTGGATCGTCATCGTCCTCGCTGCGCTGATCACTGGCGGTATGGCCGCAGCGGTGTCGACTGCGCTCTGCGCCCTCGTGGTTGGGACCTCAGTGGCACTGTGCCTTGCGGTGCGTCACCTTCGAGCTCTCCCTGGCCTGGTTGCGATCGGCTTCTTTGTGGCAGCCGTGGTGAACGTGATCCGCCTTCAGTCCATTGAGCACTTCGGTCCCGGCGACTGGCCGAGCCACTTCACCTCTGCCGGTGCGCTGATGTGGGTGGCCATCGTGCTTGTGGGGGCCGACGGTGTCATCGGGGCTCTTGGTGACACGCCTCCACAGGCACGGGGCGATGCTCGATACGCCGAAACTCAGGACCCATCCGTCGAGGCCACGTCGACAGACGAATCGCTGCCTGAGGACAACACGGACGACTAGCGCTTCGACGAGATGGCCAACTGCTCGAGCGCCGTTTGCGCTGTCGCGTCCCAAGAGAAGTGTTCAGACCACGAAAGCGCACCGTCCTGGAGCGTCCTTCGGAGTCGTTCATCGGTGAGAACCTCGATGATCCCAGTCGAAAGGGAACTCACATCATCGACGAGGATCCCTGAGTGGTAGTGGCTGTGACTGCATCACGATGGCCGGCAATATTGGTGGCCACACTCGGCGTGGCGCACGCTGCCGCTTCCGTAAGCGTCATACCCCAGCCCTCGCGCAGTGAAGCTGACGCGACGACCCAAGCCTGTTGATACCACGAAATCAATTTGTCTTCCTCGACGAATCCGGGCATTGACAACCACGTTTCGGCACCCAGCGAGCGTCGAAGTGCCTCAAGAGCAGGCCGCTCATAGCCCTCGCCGATGATCACCGCTTCGAGGTCAGGCACCCGGCGGCGGACTTGCGCCAATTCCTTGATGAGCAGGTCGACTCGTTTGACCGGGACAAGGCGCCCGACGGCCACGACAAGTGGGCGATCATGGCGGTTCGAGCCGGGCCGGTATCGACTCGAGATCCCAGGTGGAGCAGCGACCACATGATCAGCCGAAAGGCGAAGTCGCTCAACGATCTCGTCGCGTGATGATGCCGACAAGGTCACGATTCGCTCTCGACGGTAGAAGGGTGGAGCCAATCGACGTTCGATGGTGTCGCCGAGGGATCCGAGCAGTCCGGGCAGCGTCATTTGCCACATCTCGTCGTGCACATGGTGGAGCACTGTGATGCGAGGTCCCCGGAACCACACTGGACTGAAAAAGGGCATCCCGTTCCAGATCTCGACCATGGCCGAACCCGGGTCTCGACGGGTCGACAGCCCTCCACCGATCACCGAGGGGAACACTCCGTAGCGTCCACTGCGACGTTCGGCGCGGTACCCACTGCGTTGCACCGACGAACCTTGGCCGGCGATCCCAGACGTGCGCTGGGTCACCTCGATTCCAGCAGCCGCCCATCGCTTTGCGATCTCATGGGCGTGCAGCTCAGATCCTCCAGCCTCTGGATCATCAAGATCCCGCCAGGCCACCATGTGGATTCGTTCAATGCCGGAGCCAGAGGCAATCTCCGCCAACCGACCAGGACCGGTACTGACGAACCGATCCTCAGGGCTGTCGGTGCTGCCACGATCTTCCACGATTGTCCGCCATCTCCGGATGCTCAGGTGAAACGCCGAGGATAGTAGGACGGGCGCCGATCAGGGAGAGATGACCGGTCGCTTCTTTCGGTGAAGGGTCACGAAGCTCGCAATCACCACACCAAGTAAGACGACTTGGACGATCAGGTCATTGCGGGCGGTCGTCACTGGTCTCCCATGCGCGATCACCACAGCGACAGTGGCACTTGCTGCCCCGACGAGCAGCAGCAGTGAGATCCAGCGCCATCCGATCGCCAAAAGGTACATGGTCAAGATCACCGTGAAGCTCAGGCACACCATGGCCACCACGAGCGGAGCGAAGGCCTCTTGAGCGCCGAGATAGCGCGGCGAGAACACCAGTCGCAGCAGCAACGAGGGGAAGAACTCAGAGACGATCAATAGAAGACCCGCAGGGACACTGAGCAGCAACAATGCCACCGCCGCCTGACGCAGTGCGTGGCTCCCCTGTCGCCAACGGATAGCGGCTTCCGGCAGGAGATAGCTTCCGAGGACCACGGCTCCGTAGACGATGGCCTTGGACGCCACCGAGACCGCTGCATACGAACCACTCATCCCAGGATTGTCGCGCCCGAGGACGATCACATCGACATTCTGGAGCACGGCAAGCATGGCGAGCACGCTGAGGGCCACCGTGAGGTCGAGGATCATCTCGACCTTGAGCCCTCGGGGCGCCACCATGCGAGGGTCGCTCTTGAGATGGTGCAACCAGACACGGCCCGCCACAATCGGATGCTGGACCCGCTTGGCAGCTCGGCTGAGTGGACTCTGCGGTGCGCCCTCCCCGAGTTCATGGTCCCAGGCCCGATCAGCCGACACCCTTGCCTGGACGGCTGTCACGATCTCTGCCAACAGGACGCCCACTGCGATCCCCGAGGCACCGGTTCCCAATGCAACGAACCCAATGATGCCGAGCGTCCGTGCCCCTCCCTCGACCACCAGGTTCACGGCCAGCGTCCGATAATCGCGGTGGGCCTGCAGGAGCCCGCGATCGATGGAGAGAAGGATCCACACCGCTCCGGCTCCCACGATGGCCACGACGCCAACGGCATTGGGCTGGTTGAGCAACGAAGCCACCCACTCGCCGGCGATGACCATCACCACGAAGAACGCTGCGGTCACCAAGGTGCCCTGAGTATGGAGTCGCCGAGCCCAGTCACGCACCCGATTGGCATCACCCGCCGTAGTCCACATCGTCACGCGGCGGACGATGGCCACGATGATCGCGGATCCTGGCATTGAGATGATCAGGAAGATTCCGGTCAGCTGATTCAGCAGGCCGTAGTCGCGCGTCGTGAGAGCCCGAGCCACCAACACCGTGACCACGACGTTGATGCCATTGGCGAAGACACCGGCCAATGCCAGCGGGCCCGCTTGGAGGATCCCTGAACGGACGGAATCGGAACCCACCTGCTCCTGCGTAGTGCCGCCCGGAAGCAACAACTCTCCGCCGAGCGACGGAGTGGGACCACCGGGTGACAGAGCGATACTTCCCACAAGTCCTTCTGCCGCCGCCTCGAGGGCCTCGAGGGCCGATGGGGACTCGGAATCTCCATCGACTTGCGAGTGTGACGGCGTGTCGGCGTCAGACATGGTCGGCGTCGCTCCCCCACAACTGCGGCCCCACTTGGACTTCGCTCATGGGCCTAGTGACCCGTGGTGGTGTCGCGCCGAGGAAGGATCGGAGCGTCGCGACCAGTTCCTCCAGTCGATGGGCCCGAGGCAGTCTCGTGGTATTCCTCTTCCACATTGACCGCCCAGATGTCGTGGTTGGCACCGTGCAGGTTTTCGACGGTCAGCATCGCTGTGTACATCGAGTGGTCCTGGTTGTTGTACTTGTGCATGCCGTTGCGGCCAACGAGATGGACGTTGGGAGCTTCGGCATCGATCCACGCACAGATCGTGGCCACGTTGTCCTTGTATTCGAAGTCGTAGTACGGATACGCCTTCGGGATACGCATCACGTAGCCCATTTCGACATCCTCGGCTCGGACGAGTCCGAGTGTCTCAAGCTCTTTCGACCCAAGGGCAATCAGATCCTCGTCCGACATCGACCAGATGTGATCGTCCTCAAAGACGAAGTACTCGAGACCCAGGCACGTGCGGCCGTCCTTGACCATAAAGGGCGACCAGGATCCGAAGTTCTGGATTCGGCCGACCTCGACCTCGGAGGCGTGGATGTAGATCCAGTTGTCCGGAAAGCCCTTGTCTTCCGGGATGACCAAGGCAACGGTCAGAAAATCGCGGTAATGCAGATCATCCCCGGCTGCGAGCACAGGAGGCGGAGGAGCCGGTGCGAAGGCACGAACAAGGTGATTCATAGGCATCGTCGAGATCACATGGGCCACCTCATGGTCAACCTCTTGACCGTCCGGCCCGACCACCGTCACCGAGGTGGCCATCCCTTCGGTCACGTTGATGGCGACCACGCGCGTCTGCATGGCGACGGTTCCTCCGGCCGCCTCCACCAGCTGCTGACAACGCTCCCACATCATCCCTGGTCCGTACTTTGGGTACTGGAACTCCTCAATGAGGCTGGTGATGTCCGTCTGCTTCCGCTTGGGTGTCAGGGCGTTGATGATGGCATTGCCCAGAGATAGACCCTTCACGCGCTGTGCCGCCCAGTCGGCCGGCATGTCCTTCACGGGAACGCCCCAGACCTTCTCGGTGTAGGTCTTGAAGAACCGCCGATAGAGGCGCCACCCAAAGCGAGCTACCAGCCAGTTCTCGTAATTCGACTGATCCTTGGGTGGGCGAATCTGGGCCCATGCATAGGAAAGCACGCTGCGGATGGCCTCGAGGATCCCCATGTTGCGCAACGCATTCGATGCCTTCAATGGGTAGTCGTAGTACTTGCCGTCGTAGAAAATCCGACTCATCCGGGGACGGAGCAGGAAGTCCTCATCGGGCAGGATCTCATGCCAAAGATCCTCAACTGGCTGCACCTTGGTGAAGAAGCGATGGCCTCCAATGTCGAACCGCCAGCCATCTCGTTCGACAGTCCGGCTGATCCCTCCGACCACCTTGTCCGCCTCGAAGACAATGACCTTGTCTCCGCGCTTGACTAGCTCATAGGCGGCAGTCAGTCCCGCCGGCCCTGCGCCGATGATTGCTATTGGTAGGCCTTGGGGGCGGTCCATGGGTGAATCCTCGCTGATGACGTCCGAAGAGACCTTAGTGCCGAGGCTCGGATGATTCCGGGAACCATCTCATGGAACGAGATAGTCAGCAAAGACCAGCACGCTCGTCAACGCCAAGCCAGCTGCCAAGACCAACAAGACACCGATCCGAACCGTTCTATGGCCGAGCCAACCCGCCGCCACGAGGAACAGGGTGGGGACGGCCAACAGGTAGCGCTCGAAGCTATCGAGGTTTTGTCCGCCCAGCGCCAAGGCCAAGATCCCGACCGCATAGACCGTTGCCGACAGCGGAGAAGTTTCCGAACTCCAAGCGCGACGGCCACCAGCGCCACCGCCACCCAAGGAAGATGGAGGAGCGCACCAAGGTGTCCGTGGGCGGCCAAGGACACCCCATGGAGTACTCCAGCGATCGGATTGGTCAGGCTCCCGTGGTGCCCAGCCTCGGTCTGAACTTTCAGCGGAGCCAGCGCATCCCCAAATGCGGATCGCACCCACAGGAGGTAGGCGCCAGCACCGAGCAACGGACTGCACAACGCAACGATCGAGGCCACCTTTGCGACACCCATGCTTCCCCGCCGCCATGCCTCTATGGCAATCGGGATGGCAAGGATGACGCCCACTGGACGAGTGGCACCGGCGAGCGCACCGAGGACGGCAATCACTAGCCAAGCTCCGGTGCTCGGCGACGACCGCCCGGCTGGTCGGTACACAACAGCCAAAGCCGCAGCGACGAGCACGACCAAGAGTGGCTCGGAATAGCCCAGCACCGTGACAACGGCGCCGGGCACAAGACACAACAGCCAGATTGCTATGGTCCTCCGCCGGGCATCGAAGGCCAAGGAGGCTCCCAATTGGTCAACGGCGATCAACGCCGCCCACCACAAGAGGCTCGCCCCTCCAACAAGTACCCAGGAGGTCGGTACGCCAAGGAGGTGGACCCCTCGAACCATCTCCGGCCACAGCGGGAAGAAGCGCGTGGACTCCCTGCCGAGGGAAAAGTACCCATGGCCGGCGATGGCTCGGTACCAACCGGCGTCCCAGCCGAGCAGGCCTTGATCAATTCTCGACTGAGCAGTGGCCTTGTGGATCCACCCATGCGCCACCGCCTGAGACGCCACGAGATACGCGACCAGAACGAGGGCCCGAGAAGCCAACCAAGCAGGAGCCGTCGCCCGAAGCGACGCACTGAGTGACGGCCGCCCGGAGGCTGCGCTCACGGAGCGATCTTCTTCTTCTGCGGGATCGGAGGAGAGGGTGGGTTGAACTGCGTGAGGTTCATGGACTGGAAGTACTCATAGGGGTGAGCGTTCACCCACTGATGTCCGCCCCATCTCGGGCGGCCGAGGAAGGTGGACGCCACGAATGAACAGGTGCTCTGGTACGGGCCATAACCCGTGGACCACACCAACCACACGCTGTGGCCATCCACTCGATGAGCGATGTCCTTGACGAATCGAGCAGGACTCGTCGAACGGATTGCGGCGAGGTAGTCCACCCAGTTGATGAACCGAGGGTTATCGAGCCGAGGATAGGAAAGGGCCGTCAGGCCTGACGACGCGGGAATCTCTCGCATCACGGCAGGACCGAGCTGGTCCGGACAGAACAACACAAAATCGCCGGGCTTCGACTCCTTGGACAGGACGGCCACGATCTGCGCAGCTTGGGACCGCTGGGTCGTCCGCCACTCGAGTCCTTGGGTGAGAAGCGCTGCGGCAAGGACGATGATGACTCCGAGACGCACCCATCGGGCTCCGATCGCTTGAGTTCCCACCGCCATGAGCACCACGAGCGGCACGAAGATGACGGAGGCATAGCGGGGGACGAAGGTGCTCTTCGAGAGATGAGCTCCGATGATGCCAAGCACCAGGGTGCCGAACACGATCCAGGCGAGAAACCGACCCTTCGGGCGGCCGGCCAGATCAATCACGATACGGCGCCGATTCTTCGGGATCCCGAAGATGGCCAAGACCACGAGGGCCACGGTGAGCAACTCGAGCAGCGAGAGACTGGGACCCGCAGCCGTGGGCAATGCTCCTTGGTTGTCATAGAAATGCAGGATCCCCGTCACGATGATCTGAAGATCGGGCACCCTGGCCCACGGGGTACCGGTGTGTGCGGACTGGAACGAGAAGATGTTCAGCCAGGGAAGAAATGTGAGGCCCGCCAGCCCGAGGCCGCATAGGCCCACGAAGCCCTGACGACGGTGTTGACCACCGACCACCACCATCACTACGAACCACGCACCGAGAGCCCCACACAAAAAGAAGCTCCAGTAGTGCGTGTACAGGAGCGCCGCCGCGCTCACGGACAGCCCCAGGGTTCGGATCACCGTGGGCCGTTCCATGAGGAGCGTGAGCATCCAACCCAGGACGACCACCAGCAACATCACAAGGGCGTACATCCGAGCTTCGGTGGCGTAATACGTGGCGAACGCAGATGCCGCGAAAATGCCACTCGCGATCACTGCTGGCTCAAGTCCCCAAATGCGTCGGACCACGAAGAAGAGTCCGACCAGGGTCAATAGTGAACACACTCCTGACAGAGACCGCACGGCGAGATCGGATTCCCCGAAGACCTGCATCCACCAATGGAGCAGCACGTAATACAG
>Ga0194049_1000721_pt1 | contig 11141 bp, 16 predicted proteins | sample JunL2225m_MetaG_FD_148665 | JGI IMG/M metagenome (GOLD analysis project Ga0194049, IMG submission 148665) | Anoxic zone freshwater microbial communities from boreal shield lake in IISD Experimental Lakes Area, Ontario, Canada - Jun2016-L224-25m | ecosystem: Environmental > Aquatic > Freshwater >... | reverse complement strand
ACCCCGGACCCCTCCCCCGCTACGGGTGGAACAGGGGCGGCGGGGGGAACCAAACGCTGGGAAATGAAAGACGGCAAATTGGTTCCGGTGCAATAGTGGTCCAACAAGTCAAAGCAGAGGACGGCACGCTACACGAGTTTCCTGATGAGGCAACTCCAGATCAGATGATGGCGGCGATCTCTAGCTCTAAACCTGCTGCGCCTGCTGAAAAGCCGGGGATCATGGCTAGAATCAAAGAAGGCGTTCTCGGCGTACCTGCAACGGCTTTGGGCGACATCGAGACCGGCTACCGCATGGCGCAGGGAGCTGTCCAAGCCATTCCTGCCGGTCTGGCCGGTATCGCTCAAGGGGCATATAACGTCGGCGCTGAGGCGCTTGGCGGCAAACCCGGTATGCCAGCGGACGAGCGCATTGAGCAAGTGCAATCCTACGGCGCACAGCCGCTGACCCAAGTTGCAAAACAGAATATGCAAACCATTGGTGGCTTTGTGCAGCCAATGGTGGAAGCCGCCCGTTCCCCTGGCACTCGACTGGCAGAAGCCGGTTACCCAACATTAGGCACTATCGTAGGCGCAGCACCAGAAGCCGCTATGACAATGATTGCGCCTGAATCACGCTCCGCAATGGGGGTTGACGCGGCAGCCCGAGGGATTAGTGGAGCAGCCAAAAGTGCCGGTGGCGCAGCAGCTCGCATACCTATCGTTGCTCGCACTGCTGAACGTATGGCTGCCGCTGGAGAAGCGAAAGTTGCGGGTTTGAACGAAGCTGCCGCAGCAAAAAATGAATTAATTTCCGAAGCGAAGCGTCTAAAATTCAAACTTACTCCGCAACAAGCAGATAGCGGTGTTGTTGGAAAAGTTGCAGCATCTGTTGCAGGTCGTGCTCAATTAGAACGAGAATTTTCTCTACACAATGCAGAAAATGCTCGCGTCGCAGCAGCAGCGGATGTTGGCATTACGGGACAACTAACAGCGACATCCGTTGCTCAAAAAATACAAGAAACATTGCCAGCTTATTTAACGCCAAGAACTTTTGGAAAAATGAATTTGGCCGAAGATTCGGTGTGGCAATCGAAATTAGAAGAAATTCGTGGCATTTCTAAACAGGCAGAAATAGATTACCCGGACGATATAGCACCTGCTATTCAAGAAGAAATTAAAAAGTTTGACAGAAGAATTGTTGACGCAAATTCAGTAGTAGAAAAAGTTGCCAGTTTGCGAGAAAGATCTGCGGATAATTTTGCAACAAACACTTCTGGTGCTCGAGCGCTTGCGAGAGTGCAGCGTAAACTTGCAGACGAAATGGAAAATGCTTTAGAAAGACATGGCGAAAAAATAGGTCAGAAGGGCGCTGTTCAAACATTTAGAAACGCCCGTAGACAATTAGCAAAGCTGTACACAATCAGGGATTCAATGACCCCTGCTGGCGATATAGATTTGGGCGAATTAGCAAAAAGATATCATGCAGACGAAAAATTAGACGGCAATTTGGCGACGATGGCAAAACTGAAGATTGAGTTTGATAGATCTTTTCAGCCTCCAAAATCCGTTAGAAGTCACGTTGTTGGTGCAGGAGACGTTGCGTTAGGAGCTGGCGCGTTAGCTGCTACGGGCCAAATTGGACCGGCTGCTATTGTGGCCGCACGGCCAGCAACTCGTATGGTTTTAGGTTCTCCGCTTTATCAAAAATACGCTATCGGTCCAAAAATTGCGAAACCTTCATTGGCAGCGCGTGCGGCTCGCGGTATATCAAACCTATCAGAAGGAGTACAATCGCCTACTCTCGGAGGTATTTATGAACAGAAAGGAATTGGAAGCAACCAAGCCCAAACGGGAAGAATTCCAGTCGGAGGAAGAGTTCGAGGAGTCCCTGGGGTATTGGATGGGCCGGGTCGGGCGAATCTTGGCTATGACAGCCCCCTCGCAGGACTTCCGGCAGTCCACAAAGTTGATGGAAAAGAAATAACTTTTGGGCCGCTTCCCGCAGCGCGGGAAGCAGCCGAAAGACACGCAAAAGCGTCCGGTATTCCATACAACCCGCCGACGCAATACGCAAAAGTTGATCCAAAACGTGCTACACGCATAGCAGATGCGTATGAGCAAATGCGGCATGATCCGACAGACCCTAAAGTACAGGCGTCGTATCAAGCAATGGTTAAAGAAACCATTGCGCAATGGCAAGAAATTAAAAAGACGGGATTAAAAGTCGAATTTATCGACGGTCCCGATCCGTATGGCGCAAACCCACGGAAAGCAATTTTAGACGTTCAAAATAATAACCATTTGTGGGTTTACCCTACGGATTCAGGTTATGGCGAAGGAACGGCTGCAAAAGATTTTAACGTTAATGAACAGCCGTTGTTGCAAATTGTTGAAGGGGAAACAATTAGCGGAAAACCAGTTAGAGCAAATGACATTTTCCGTATTGTGCACGACTATTTCGGGCACATTAAAGAAGGCGTCGGATTTCGCGCAGAAGGTGAAGAAAACGCTTGGCGCTCTCATGCAGGTATGTATTCAGACGCAGCGCGCCCCGCAATGACAAGTGAAACACGCGGACAAAATTCATGGGTTAATTACGGACCGCACCGTGAATTTAATAAAACTGCAAATGGTGCAGATACCAAATATGCGCCACAAAAAATTGGTTTAATGCCTGACTGGTCTTGGACCGAAGGCGCTGGAGATTCTCTCGCAAAAGTAAAAAAGTCAGGCAGACCGCATACGCTGGCGTCGGCAATTCGTAAAGGCGTCCCATTGACCGTTATGATTACGAAAGGGTCAAAAGAAAATAAGGACCAACAACAATGAAAGTCCTTGTGATTGAAATGGAGGACGCCGGCTGCGGACTAGACTTCGTTCTACGTTGCGTCGCTGCAGGCCACAAAGTCCGTTATTTCAAGCGCAAAGAGAACAACGTCGAACCGGGTAAAGGCTTCCCCGGCATTGAACACATAGACAACTGGGCCACCTCGATGAAATGGGCCGATCTGGTGTTCCAGACCGGTAACGACCAGTTCCTACCCCGCATCGGCGTATTTCAGAAGGCCGGGGTTAAGTTTTTTGGACCGTCCCAGGCATCGGCTGACCTCGAAATCAAACGCGAAAAGGGCATGAAATTCTTAGAGGATCATGGCATTGAATGTCCGTCCTTTAAGACCTTCCCTACCCTCGACGCGGCACTGGCGTATCAGATGAAATCGCCCGACCGCCATGTGTTCAAGACTCTGGGCAGTGAGGAGGACAAGTCGCTGTCCTACGTGGGCAAAACCCCCGCCGACATGGTGGCCCGAATCCAACGCTGGAAACGGCTCGGCATGGCGCTGAAAGGCCCGTGTATGTTGCAGGAGTTTATCCCCGGCGTAGAGTTTGCGGTAAGTCGCTGGCTCGGCACTGAGGGCTGGGTGGGCTTGCCTAACGAGAATTTCGAACGCAAAAAACTGCTATCCGGCGACGCTGGCCCCAACTGCGGCGAGTCGGGTACGGTGATGAAGTACTGCACCGACTCCAACCTGTTCGACGAAGTGTTGGCGCCGCTTGAGGAATCCCTCATCGAGATGGGTCACCTTGGCGACATCGACGTCAATTGCATCATCGACGAGAAGGGCAAAGCGTGGCCGCTAGAGTTCACGATGCGGCCCGGTTGGCCTGCGTTCAACATCATGCTGGCCACCCACAAAGGGGATCCGGTGCAGTGGATGCTGGACGCGTGCAACGGTGAGGACACGATGGATGTGTCCACCGCCATCGCGTTTGGCGTTGTGCTTGCACAGCCCGACTACCCCCACAGCAATGCGACCAAGGCCGAAACGCTCGACATTCCGTTTTATGGCGTCACCAGCAAGAACCGCAAGTTCATCGCGCCGCAAAGCATCCGCATGGCGAAGTTGCCCCAAATGGAAGGCGATAAGATCGTCGAGAAAGAGATGTGGGCCTCGTGCGGCGATTATTTGGCCGTGGTCACGGGGACAGGCAAGACGGTCAAACAAGCCGCTGAGAGGGCGTATGCGGTGGTCAAGGACATCCATGTCCCGGATCTGATGTACCGCGACGACTGCCACGAAAAGACCGAAAAAGACATCCCCGAGTTGCAGAAACACGGGTACGCAATGGAATTTACTTATGAGTAACCCCTAATGGCTACCGGATACCTGATCCCCGTCGCGAATTGCCTTCAGGTCTTTACAGATCAAGGCATCGTCGCCAGCGGCTACAAGATTTTTACTTACGCGGCAGGCACCACGACCCCGGTCGTGACCTACACCAGCTCCACGCTCACGGTCGCCAACAGTAACCCCGTGGTGGTTCAGTCCAACGGACGGTTACCGACCGCCATCTGGGTCAGTACCGGCGTGTACGTCAAAATTGTGCTGACGGATGCCAACAGCAACGTCATTTCGGGCGGCACCTTCGACAATCTGCAAGGCATCAATGACCCCGCTGCGATTACGGTGCCCGCCTCGCAAGTCACCGGATTGGCGGCATCGGCAACCGTTGACACCACCAATGCGTCCAACATCACCGCGGGTACCCTGCCAGCGGCGCGAATTACGGCCATTGGCAACGTCACGATCACGGGCGGCGCGGCGACTACCCCGGTGGCTGTGACGTTCTCGGCAACTGCAATGGTCGTGGACGCCAGCCTGTCCAACGTGTTCAGCACCACGTTCACGGCCAACGTCACCGTGGCGCCGACCATCACCAGCCCGAAAGACGGGCAAACGATTAACTGGTTCATCACGCAAGACAGCAGCGGCTCGCGGTTAATCACGGGTTACTGGCCCACCGGGTTCAAGTGGCCTAGCGGGTCGGCAGGCGTACTGAGCACGGCGGCTAGCTCGGTAGACCTGCTGATCGCCACCTACCGCGCCAGCACCGGGTTCTGGTACGCCACATTGATTAAGGCATTTTCGTGAGTTTCGCGGCAGCTAACCAGTCAGAAACCTTTGGCAGTGGCGGAGGCGGCGTCATTGCGTCGGTCACGACCGGCGTCGGCTCCTCCGATGCGCGGTTCCTGACGTTCCAGTGGTGGGGCTGGACTTCCGTCGCTGGCGTTTTTCAGGCGATTTTTGCTCCAGACTCCGTGATCGGCAGTTCCGTGCCGACGCTCCCGACCTACGGCGGTTCTAATCTCGTGGGCATTTACTCGGGCGATTCGGCAACTGGTACGTCATCGGCGTCGGAGTATCTGGTAGTGCTGGCGGGCGTTGTGCCTAGCGGCGCGGTCAATACGCTGACCATCGACGGCACTCCCATCGGGGCCAACACGTTGACGACGCTTGCGATGTACCAGCCCAGTTACACCATTTTTAGATTTTTCCTCACCACGCCGGGTACTAATTTGTTTAGCACCAGCGGCAGTCACACGGTCGCGATCACATGAGCCGCGATCTTGCACAATTACACGACGCGATCAGGCCATTGGCGGTGCAGTTTCTGGCAGACGCACGGGATGCAGGGATCGACCTCATCGTCACCTGCACCAGTCGCACGTTGGAGGAGCAGACAGCGTTGTATGCGCAGGGCAGGACGTTACCTGGCCGAATTGTCACCTACGCCAAAGCCGGTGAATCCGCCCACAACTACGGACTGGCCCTCGATGTCGTGCCGGTCGTAAACGGCAAGTGCGACTGGAACGGTCAGGATCTGGTTTGGCAGCAAGTCGGCGAACTAGGCCAGAAGCGCAATCTTGAGTGGTTTGGCGCACCAGACAGCAAATTCCATGAACTGGCGCACTTTCAGCTGCATAACTGGAGGGATCACAAATGATCGACATCAGCACGCCGTGGGGGGCCGTCATCAATGCGGCGGTCGGCATCATCGACAAAGTGATCCCCGACCCGGCGCAGAAAGCGCAGGCGCAGCTCGCTATTTTGCAATTACAGCAGAACGGTCAGCTTGAGCAGCTCAAAGCGGACACGCAGTTGGCACTGGGCCAGACCAGTATAGATTCAGTTGAGGCGGCGTCGCCTTCGTTCTTTAAGTCAGGGTGGAGGCCCTTTGTGGGGTGGATATGCGGCACAGGATTGTTCGTCCAGTTTTTGGTCAATCCCATTGGCTCTTGGGTGGCAGCCTTAATGGGCCACCCAGTAGCGTTCCCACCTCTCGACCTCGGCACGTTGATGACGTTGCTGTTCGGTATGCTGGGGATGGGGACGCTGCGGTCGTTCGACAAAAAGGCTGGCACCGCGTGAGCAGGGATTTTGAAGAAACAATTCAGATGGTGAAATTCACTAAACGTAAAGACGACCGTGATATCGACGCCATCAAGCAGTTTCTTTACCTCGCGCCCAGCCTGATGTTTCTTAAGGATTACTCGTCCGAGGAGCGCGGCGGCGCTTACGTCATGATTAGCCGCGAGTTCGAGCGCACGCACGGTCTGAAAAGGGCCGACGTCATTGGCAAAACAGACCACGACCTGTTCCCGCGCCACATTGCTGATCGAAGAAAAATAGACGACGTTCACACTTTACAATTTGGGCGGATCGTGACGGTTGTGGATGCGGACGGAACACGTTACAACGGATTCAAGCCGACCAAAATGGCGCTAATTCCCATCGCGGTACTTCACGAAGTACCTTTTAGTTATCTGGCCGGGATGTCAGTAAGCCCGCCCGACTTTAGGAGCGCGGACTGATGGACATCAACCAGGCACCCAACGGGTTCCGTGATTTGGTCATTGTGGGTTTTGAACAATTGAACAACGAGATGAAAGAACTCCGCAGGGCCAGTGCCCACAACGACCAAGATTGTCGCGAGGCGATTGCCGAACTGCGCGTGCTCGTGGCCCGACTGGAGACCAAAATTGCCATTTACGCCTCGCTAGGCGCCATTGTCGGCAGCGCTGTCATGACTTGGGCAGCGGAGCAGCTCCATCACTGAACGAAGCATTGACTGGATCAGCGACCCCGACGCGGACGATGATGAGACAGTCCCGGCGTTGTTTATGGATGTGTTTTTTGATTTTGATGATGATGATGACGACGAAGATGACGAAGATTGAACTGCGCACCATTCCTAACGCGTAAATAAAAAAGCCGCCGATCCCACTACGGATACGGCGGCTAAAGGATTCTACCGATGAATTATAAAGCCTATTTGTTACTGTGTGCAAATAACCCTTGCAGCTAATTCCGGGGATTGTTTGTGCTGTTCCAGTTCTTTTTTTAGTCTTTCAATTTCAACGGCTTGCGCGTGATTGTTTACCCGCCACGCTTCCTGATGCTCGCGAAATCTAACCCTTTCGGCTTCTAATTCAGTGAGTGTGTTCATCAGAACCACCGCCAAACGATCCAGCCAACGACGCCTAGCACGGCGCACCAGATGATAAGGTCTAGCGTTCGCTCATAGCGTTTCTGTTGCGCTGCGCGCTTTTCGTAGTCGTACACTTTACTTTCTCCTGTTTGCGTTAATCGACCGCCAAACCTCGATCACGATTTCAGCGCGTTGACGGCGGGCTTTGAGCGTCTCGAAACTCTCAATGCAACTGATGTACCGGTCGTCCGCTGTCACCGCGTCCTCATGGATCTCCGCCTTTGCTTGGCGCTCCGCTACCGTACCCACCTCGGTCAGAAACACCCGAGCGCGGACACGTTTGCGGCTGATTTCCGACCGCTCCAGATCGGCCTTTTCAAGCGAAAAAACAGCGTCGGTTTCCCCTAGGTAATGCAACGCTGCCTCCATTCGGTCTTGCGTGATTTCACTCATGGCGCTTCTGCAAACTGCGCAAGAAGCCCACCTCTGATTCCACCTCGGTCAAAAACTTGCGCACCTCAACCTCGTAGGCCGCCATGGCTGCGTTGTCTCGCACCACCCGGACGCAGAAGTATTCCAGTCCCGGCGGCATCCGGTCATCCCAGCTCACAAAGTCGCACCACTGGGCGCCAGACACCCACAAGTTGTGCGTCACCTGTGCCAGATAGTCCGGCGGCAGCCGTTGCTCTTTCAGGTACCCGCAGTGGGTGGCTGATTTCGGGCATTTAATCTCCAAGATGCCCTCAAACGCCCGAATGTCGCCGTCCAGCGAGCAACCGACCGCCAGATCCTCGCGGATCACGAAACCCGTGGTGCGGACGATATTGCCGGTTCGGGCTTCGTAAGCGCCTCGGGCTATCGGCTCGACGTCGATCCCCCGCTGCATGGCAGCACTGGTAAACCCCGTTTGCTCCATTGGAGTGCCAGTCAGCGCTTCAACCGCGAGCTGGACGCGCAAGTCGCGTCGGGCGGCAGGTTCACCGCCCGAACGTAGTTTTCCGAGAATGTCGCCCGCCACCGAGCCGGTCAGACGACCGGCACGGGCAGCGAACCATTCCGGGGTGCGCTGTTCGCACTCAATGATGACAGGCTTCATGAGGTTGCCTTGGCGCTGAGCTTCTTCATCGTGTCCCATTGAGCCGTGTAAACCGACTGCACATGGCTGCGGTAGTCGACCGGAGCGGCCATCCATGCGGCCTTGAGCGCGTCAGAGCCTTCCTGCGCCACTGCGCCCATGTCGGCCCACCAAGAGTCGAACCCGTGCGGTGCGGCGCTCTGGGGGGCTTTGCGGACAATCTGCACGGCCTCCTCAGCGTCGTCATCCTCGTCACCGCAGACCCCGGCAATCGCCATCAAACTGACCCGGCGAATGTAGGTGGTGGCGGATGCCCACTGCTGGCTCTGCTGATAGGCGGGCAGCGGCACGGCTGACACGATGGTTTCGCCGCCCTTGTACAGCGTGGTCAGCAGCACCTGTGCCCCGTCGCGCAGATCGTAGGTCTGCGTCATCGCAACCCCGTGGCGGGCCAGAACCGGCACCACCGCGTCGCGGACAGCGGCCAGTGAAGCGAATTTGGACTTGAAATGCGGGTTTACTTTGTCAAACGCGGGGTTGCGCATTTCCGACTGGGCGTTTGCCAGCGCTTCGACCAGACTGGGTTGCGGCAGCGGTTCAGCGCCAGGCAACTGCATATTCATTACGTGTTCTTTCATGCGGCTCATTTTTGATCCCTCCGGTAGTCAATTTTGATGCGTTCGACCGGCTCGTCACGGCCGGTAATGAAGAAGTAAATCGTTTCGATGATCCAAGCGATGGTCAAAAAGACCACCAACCCGATCCCGTAAAACGCCAACGTCCCTAAAGCGTCCATTAGGCACCCGCCTGTAGTTTGTCAATTTCGGCCCGCATTTTTGCGAGTCGATGCAGTTTGACCCGCTGGCGGTCGGCTTCCACTTCAGCCGGGTCACGAGCCGGGGCGCTGAATTCGATCCAGTCGGAGATCCGGATGTAACTATTTGCGTCGCTCGGCTCAAACTGAAAGATCAGTTTCATGTCGGGACTGGCGACCATTTCAAACAATGCAACTTTTTTGAGATCCATTTCTGTGCCCTCCCAGGCTTAGATCAGGTTACGAACGGTGAATTGATCGAGGGTGTCGATAAATTCGTCCATGTCGGGGCCGGTTGGCACAACGCCGACCTCGACCGCCGAATGGCAGTCAGCGCAAGTCCACTCGTCGTCTTCTTTGGAAGCAAAACCGTCGTTGTCGATTCCGCCATACGGCGCGTCGGTAAAGTCGGCAGCACCCTCAGAAAATTCGAAATTGTGCTCGTAACCCTGCCGACCGCAGCCCTCGCACCGGCACCAGATGTGTTCCATCAACTCGGTTTCTGCGTGCTTAAAATTGCGCGCGAAGGTTTTGTATTCTTCGGACAAGTCGATGTCGAAATTTGAGTTGCTCATTTTCATCTCCGTCCCGCACTGCGCGGGGTATGGACAGAGTTAAAACCTTTTACGTTTGCTTGTCAACACCCTTGACGAAAATAATTCTAAGGCTCACAATCTGATCCCATGAACGCACAGCAAATTGTTGAACATTTCGGCGGTAAAACGCGGGCAGCAGCCGCTCTAGGCGTGTCACGCCAGACCATCCACTACTGGTTAAAAAACGGCATCAGCCCATTGCGGGCGCTGGACGTTGAGCTGCGGATCAAGGGGGTAGTAAAGCAACCCCGGACTCGGCGGCCTAACCGGCCGGGGCGCGTGGCGAGCAGTGACGGTATCGGTGTGCTCGCGAAGTTGCGCCAAGAATAGCATCTTTTTGTAAAGTCAAGGGGGGAAAAGCGAAAATGGCTCAAGCAATGAAATTAAATGTGGAGCAAGTCACCGAAATTAGGGCATCCATGCGCACTTACGGTTACATGAAACGTTTTGCTCGGCGTTTCAATTGCTCAATACGCACCATTCGCCGGGCAAAAAAGCGTGAAGATTCTTATGGCTTCGTTTAAGGAGTCGGTGTAGTGTTTCTCACTGGCGGCTTACCACGATTGATCCTCGTGGGACAGCCGAAACCTTTCCACGGTTGCCGCCAGTCCTATTTTTGGAAAGGTTGGAGAAAGGTTATGCACAGTCCCCTGCCATGGTTCCGACTCTATTCAGAGTTCGCGACCGACCCCAAAATTCAAATTTTAGAATTCGATGAGCAGCGGCATTTTGTGATGCTGTTGTGCCTTAAAGGCAACGGCACTTTAGACGCTGATGCGCCCTCTTTGGAGTACCGAAATCGCCTCATTGCCAAAGCGCTTGGCGTTTCTGTTGTTCAGGCCGATTTGATCCGCGCGAAGCTCGTTGAATCTGGCCTCATTTCTGATGACTGGCAACCGTTAAAATGGCATGAGCGTCAATACGTTAGCGACCGATCAACGGATCGAGTTAGGAAGCACAGAAACGGTATGAAACGTTTCAGTAACGTTCCAGTAACGGCCAAGAGTCAGAGTCAGAGTCAGAGTCAGAAACAGATTAAGAATTCAGAACCAGTTACAAACTGGTCGGCGGAAGAGGAAAAAGTTCGGCAAGCCAATCTTTCAAAAATTCGGCAAATCATCAACCCCGCTATTTCGAGGTTTCCATGAAAGACCTAAACCGACTTCAGAGGGAGAACAAATGTCTACCCAAAAACCACGAAGGTCACATCGTAAGCCCAAAATATCTGAATCCGGATTCTCCTTACCTTTTGCAATGGAGGGAATGGTTGCAGACACACCCGGTTACGGATCGACCAGCATGGCTCCGTGGCGATATCCATGCGATGCGGAAAAATGGGAAAAGATCGAAGATGATATTCGCAGGGTTTACGCCTGGAGAAAGCCATGAATAGCACTTTCGGC
>Ga0194049_1000720_pt1 | contig 11158 bp, 8 predicted proteins | sample JunL2225m_MetaG_FD_148665 | JGI IMG/M metagenome (GOLD analysis project Ga0194049, IMG submission 148665) | Anoxic zone freshwater microbial communities from boreal shield lake in IISD Experimental Lakes Area, Ontario, Canada - Jun2016-L224-25m | ecosystem: Environmental > Aquatic > Freshwater >... | reverse complement strand
GTATTGCCGAACTCCGCATCCGCGGCATTGGCCCCATCATCGCTGCCGACTTCTCGCCACGACGCCGTGCGCTCGCCGAGAAGCTCGGCGTCGACATCGCGGTCGACCCACGCGAGACCACCGCTATCGATGCATGGCGCAAGATCGACGGCTCGCGTCCGCTGGTCATCTTCGAGGCTGTGGGCGTACCCGGAATGATCAACGAAGCAATGCGAGTTGCGCCCAAAGACACTCGCATCCTCGTGGTTGGTGTGTGCATGCAACAAGACCACATTCATCCGATGCTCGGCATTCAGGGTGAGCTCAACATCCAATTCGCTCTGGGCTACGAGCCCGCCGAATTCTCGTCCGCGCTCGAGGCAATCGCCGAGGGCAAAGTAGACCTTTCATCGTGGATCACCGGCACGGTCAACATCGATGGCGTGCCGCAGGCCTTCACCGATCTGGCCAACCCTGAGGCGCACGCCAAGATTCTCGTCAAGCCCTAAGGACTCATCGGATGAGTGATTCGATCGTCAACGGCGACGCCCCGAGCGACCTGACCTTTCCCCGGCAATACGCGCGTACTCAGCGGCTCTCATTGGGCGATCCGCGCTCGGTCACTGTTTCGCCCGACGGGCTGCGCGTGGTGTTTTGTCGCAGCGCCAGCGGCGACGACCCGGTGAACTGTTTGTGGGTGCTCGATGTACCAACTGGCACCGAGCGACTCGTGGCCGACCCACGGCAACTGCTGGCTGCGGCCGACAGCAACGAGCCTGCCGAAGAAAGGGCCCGACGCGAACGCACCCGCGAGGGCGCTGGCGGCGTGGTGAGTTACGCCACCGACTCGGCAGTAACGGTCGCTTCATTTTCATTGGGCGGGCGGCTGTTTGGTGCCGGCCTCATCAGCGGCACAGCGCGAGAAATGACTGTTACTGGCCCGGTGTTCGATCCGCGACCAGACCCAACTGCAGCGCGTGTTGCATACGTGTGCGGCGCCGCACTTCGCATCGGCGAGCTCGACAACAGCAGTTGGGAGTTGGCGTCCGAGCCCGACCATCCCAATGTCACCTGGGGCAGCGCCGAGTTCGTCGCCGCCGAAGAAATGGGCCGCCAACGCGGGTATTGGTGGTCTCCCGATGGCGCCGCGATAGCAGTACAGCGAGCCGACACATCGCCTGTCTCGATCTGGCATATCGCCGACCCAGCGCATCCCGAGACCGTGCCGACCCAACATCGATATCCCGCTGCAGGCACCGACAACGCCTTGGTGTCGTTGTTCGTCATCACGCTTGGGCAACGCGCTGCCGCGAGCCGTGTGCAGATGCACTGGGATACCGACAGCTTTCCGTATCTCGCCAATGTCACGTGGGCCACCAACGATCGGCTGCTGCTCACTGTGCAGTCGCGTGACCAATCGCGACTCTTAGTGCTCGAAGCCGATCCCACAACTGGCGTCACCAACGCAGTGTTCGCTGATCACGATGACCAATGGGTCGACCTCGTTGCTGGCACACCAGCCGTGCTCAGCGATGGTCGCTTAGTGATGGCCGCCGATCGCGCCGGCGCCCGACGACTGCTCGTTGATGGCACCGTGGTATCGCCAGCCGATCAACAGGTGCGATCGGTCACGGCGGTTGCTGGCAACGCCATCACATTTGCGGCCAACCCCATCGATGACCCCACAGTGCAACACGTGTGGCAATGGTCGGACGGCCACGGATGCACCTGTCTCACAACCGAAGCAGGCGTGCACGCGGCAACCGTGGGCGGCAACACCGTTGCGATCCGTTCGGCCACACTTGCCGCGCACGGTGCCACACTTCGGGTCGGTCACACCACTATCACGTCGTATGCCCAGACCCCATTGGTCGAACCCAACGTGTCGATCCATCGAGTCGGCGACGACAAGTTGGCGGTTGCGGTGGTGCTGCCGCACGGCGTCATCAACGGTCCGCTGCCCGTGCTGGTCGACCCATATGGCGGCCCACACAGCCAGCGCGTTGTCAGCGCCCGAAGCGCTTACCTTTCGTCGCAATGGTTTGCCGATCAAGGATTTGCGGTCATCATCACCGACGGCCGCGGCACCCCCGGCCGCGGCACCGAGTGGGAGCGAGCGGTGCATCTCGACCTCGCCGGGCCAGTGCTCGACGATCAGGTCCGCGCCCTCGAAGAAGTCACCAACATCTTGGCCCGCGACGGCATTCAGCTCGACCGCGAACGGGTCGGCATTCGTGGCTGGAGTTTTGGTGGCTATCTCGCAGCGCTCGCCGTGATGCAGCGACCCGACATCTTTCACGCAGCCGTCGCCGGTGCACCCGTGACCGAATGGCGTTTGTACGACACGCACTACACCGAGCGCTATCTCGGCGATCCCTTCACCGATCCCGAGCCATACGATCGCTCGTCGCTGCTCGACATCGCCCATTTGCTCACTCGGCCGCTGCTGCTCATTCACGGTCTGGCCGACGACAACGTGGTTGCAGCACACACGTTGCGGCTCTCATCAGCCCTTTTGGCCGCCGGAAAACCGCACGAAGTGCTGCCGTTGTCGGGCGTCACGCACATGACACCGCAAGAGATCGTGGCCGAGAACCTGCTCCTGCACCAGCTCGAATTTTTGCGTCGGGTATTACGGATCCAGACCTGAGCCAGAGGCTACGTTGGCAAGGTGACTTCGACTTTGGAACACCTCTACGCCAACGTGGCGGTGCATGCCACGCAAGACCGCGAACACGAGGCAGCCGTCGAATTGCTCTTGCTCGTGATGATCGTCGATCACCACATCAGCGAAGAAGAACTCAACGAAATCCGCCGCATTAGCGAAGATTCGGGTTGGGAGAACGACACGTTCTCGTTCGATCGATACTTCGGCCAAGCGATGGCCACGGTTCGCCATGCAGTTGCTACTGACACCATCGACGAGTTCCTCGACTCGGTCGATCTGCGCATCACCAGCAAGGTGCTGCGCGCATCGCTGTTCTCCGCCGCTCGCGATGTTGCTGGCATCGACCGCACGCTCGATCTGCACGAGCGAAATCTGCTCGAACTGCTCGCCGCTCGTTTCGACTAACTCAGCTACGCCCTAGCAGCGCCTACCGCCGCGCTACAGCGATTCGATCGCGTCCCGCAAGATCGCTTCGAATCTCCGCGTCGGCGAGCCCGGCCTTATTGAGCAGCTCGATCACTGCTGCCCCTTGGTCGGCGCCGATCTCAAGCACCAAGTATCCGCCGGGGCGCAACCACGCAGCTGCGTCGGCAACCAGAACGCGAATGTCGCGGAGGCCATCGACGCCGCCGAACAACGCGAGATGTGGCTCCCATTCGGCCACGTGAGCTTCGACATCGGGATCATCGAGAGCGATGTACGGAGGATTCGCAACAACGAGATCGAGACGACCGCGAAGGTCGCTGGGCAACGCAAGGAACCACGAGCCCTGCACAATGCGCACGCTCTGGGCATTGCGACCGATGCCAGCAAGGTTGGCCGAAGCAACATCAACCGCATCGGATGACACATCGGCCAGCCATACCTGCGCAGAATCAACCGGCAATTCGGCAGCCAGTGATAGGCCGATGGCTCCACTGCCCGTGCCCAAGTCGGCAATCAGCAACCGTTCACCTGCATCCTCAGCGGTGCGCAACGATCGAGCCAATTCGATGGCTGCTTCGCAGACCCATTCGGTTTCGGGCCGCGGGATGAGCACTCGTTGGTCGACCATCAGGTCGAGTCGACGAAACTGCCAACGGCCGAGCACGTATTGCAGCGGCTCGCCAGCGGCACGACGGGCAAGCATCGCGTCGAGGTGAGCCACCATGCCATGCATTGCTGGCTCATCAAGCTCGGCCAAAAACTCGGGGCCATCGCATCCGCTGGCCACTTCGCACATCCAACGCGCGTGGTGACGGTCGCCCAACGCGCTGGTGGTCTGCGCCCACAGCTCACGCCACGTGACGTGTTCGCTGTCAGTCATCACCATTGGCAAGTTGACGAGTGCGCTCGTCGGCCGCCAGCGCCTCGACGACATCGGTGAGGTTGCCAGCAAGCACTTCTTGCAAGCGATAGATCGTGAACCCAATGCGGTGATCGGTGAGCCGGTTCTCTTTGTAGTTGTAGGTGCGAATCTTTTCGCCGCGCCCACCGGTGCCAACCTGCGACTTGCGCTCGGCCGAGGCCTTTGCGTCGGCTTCGTCTTGCGCCGCCTGCAACAAGCGCGCCCGCAACACAGTCATCGCCCGCGCCCTGTTTTGTAACTGGCTGCGCTCGTCTTGCATCGCCACAGCAATGCCCGTGGGCTTGTGCGTAATGCGCACTGCCGAGTCGGTGGTGTTCACGCCCTGCCCCCCCGGGCCGCTCGCGCGATACACATCGATCTGCAGATCTTTTTCGTCGATGTCGATCTCGACTTCTTCGGCTTCGGCCAAAATGAGCACCGTCGCCGACGACGTATGAATACGGCCCTGGCTCTCGGTGACTGGCACCCGCTGCACGCGGTGAGTGCCGCCTTCGTACTTGAGGTGGCTCCACGAAGAGTCACCCTTCACCATGAACGTGATCTGGTTGAACCCGCCAAGGTCGCTGACATCGGTAGACAACACATCGATGCTCCAACCCTGCTGGGTGGCGTAGCCCGAGTACATCTCAAAGAGGTCACGAGCAAACAAGTTGGCTTCTTCGCCACCTTCGGCGCCACGGATCTCGACGATGACTGCCTTGCCGTCGTTGGGGTCACGAGGCAACAACAACAGGCGAATCTCGGCTTCGATGCGCTCGATCTCGGCCTCGGAAACCGTGAGGTCTTGGCGCAGCGCATCGCGCTCGTCGGCGCTCGCAAACGTGAGTAGCTCGCGTGCGGCATCGGCGTCTTCGTGCACAGCGCGCAGCGCGCGAATCAACGTGACGATAGGCGTGAGCTCTTTGTACCGCGTGGTCTTGATGCGCAACAGCGCACCGTCGGTGAGAATTGCGGGGTCGGAAAGCTCGGCCTCAACGGTGAGGTATTCGTCTTCTACGGCAGCCAATCGATCAATCACAGCGCAAGCAGGCTACGTCGCCGCCGAGTGTTCCTTGCGATCTAGACCCAAGTGAGTACCGAGATTGACCCTTGAGCCAACTGGGCAACCCGCTGCGTCACCGGCGACGCATCCCGCTCGGGCACAAGCAACACCAACTCGGCGTCAGGCCCGTACATCTGGCGGGCATCGAGGGCAAAGGGCACCAGATCGAGGTCGATGCCCACCGAGCACACCACCACAACCGACGTTCCATCGGCGGTCTCGCCCAAAGCCACACACGGAATCGGATCTTTCAGGTTCGGACGCGGCACCGGTGGATCTGCCGAGCGAAGATGCAGCGCGCCGACCCGCGAGGGATCGTTGATGGCCAACCAGCGCAAGAACCGTTCGGCGCCCAAACGGTTGAGCGGATGAAGCGGTGCGTCTACCTGACGATGGCCTCTCACGGCATCGACTACGCCAGCAAGCGCTTCGACCGTTGGCTTGTTGCCGTGCAGCATCATGAACGACTCGCGATCGTGTGCACCAACGCCGACCTCAAGGCGAACCTCGCCCGAATACGCATCGGTGACCACGCGACACACCTCGAGCCCGCGAATCTCGCCGGCGAGCACGCCGTGTTCTACAACAGGTTCAGCACCGCCCTGTTCGATAACCGCGCGCCAGATCTCATGGGCCGGATCGATGGCACCAGCCACTGGATACGGCTCATGATGAGCCGCCACGAGCGAACGACCCTGCGCTTGCCACACAGTGATGGGCATCTCAAAGAGCGTTGCACGCCGAGCCAGAATGCCGGTCGACGACTCGGCGATGACGGCCAGCGAACGCACGTGGCCGTGGCGAGTTGCCCACGCCAGCGCAGCGCCCAGGCCGCGCTCGGGCTGTTCGTCGAGCAATACCCATGCGCAGCCGCCCACGATCAACGCTGCACCGCGGCCAAACGATGCCTCTGTTTGTGCCTCGGCCACGCTTGGCAGGGCCTCGGCCCCAAGGTGATCACTGACCAGCGCTCTGAGCTTCATCGACAGCAGCGCTGCGCGGCGCGTTGGGTCAGTAGGTGCGGCCGATGTAGTCACCTCGCCAGACTACGAGCCGAAAGCGTCGACAGCATCGGAGACATCACGCCACGGCGTGCCGCGGCACGCCGAAAACGCCAGATGCCACTCGATCTCTCGATCGAATGGCATCTGCACAACTCAAAAACCTGCAGCAGCGCTGCAAGGAATTACTGACCCTTGCGGGCTCCGTAACGCTTGTTGAAGCGCTCGACGCGACCGCCAGCATCGACGAGCTTTTGCTTGCCGGTGAAGTACGGGTGACACTCGTTGCACAATTCGAGGCTGAGCGTGCCAGTGCGAGTGCTCTGCGTGAGGAAAACATTGCCGCACGTGCACTTCACGGTGACATCGGCGTAAACAGGGTGGATGTCGGTCTTCATGACGATCTCCAAAATAGAACGGACGGGAAATGATAGCGGCCGAAAGGAATTTCCGACCTTGGCGTTCCTTACATCGATGGTTGCTTAGAAATCTCGGCCAAGAACTCGTCGTTGGTACGGAATGTACGCAAACGATCGATGAGCAACTCAAGACCAGGGGCCGCGTTTCCGTCGGCCGCCAGACCTGACAACACACGGCGTAGCTTCCACACCATCTGTAGTTGTTTGCGGTCGAACAGCAATTCTTCGTGACGGGTACTCGACGCATCGACATCGATGGCCGGATAGATGCGGCGCTCGGCGAGACGACGATCGAGACGCAGCTCCATGTTGCCGGTGCCCTTGAACTCTTCGAAGATCGCGTCGTCCATCCGGCTGTTGGTCTCGACAAGAGCCGTCGCCAAGATGGTGAGTGATCCGCCTTCTTCGATGTTGCGAGCCGCACCAAAGAACTTCTTGGGTGGGTACAGCGCACCGGCGTCGATACCGCCCGACATGATTCGACCCGTGGCCGGCGCAGCCAAGTTGTAGGCACGGCTGAGGCGGGTGATGCCGTCGAGAATGATCACGACGTCTTCACCGTTTTCGACCATGCGCTTGGCCTTCTCGATGCAGAGCTCGGCAACGTGAGTGTGCTCGTCGCTCGGACGATCGAAGGTACTCGCAATGACTTCGCCCTTTACGGTGCGGCGCATGTCGGTGACTTCTTCGGGGCGCTCGTCGATGAGCAACACGATGAGCTTGATCTCCGGATTGTTGCGCTCGATCGAGGTCGCGATGGTCTTCATGATCGTGGTCTTGCCGGCCTTTGGCGGCGACACGATGATGCCGCGCTGACCCTTACCGATTGGACTGATGAGGTCGATAATTCGAGCCGTCATGTTGTTTGGATCAGACGGATTCTCGAGGTGCAACTTCGTGTCGGGGAACAGCGGAGTGAGGTCTTCGAAGCGAGGGCGGGTGCGTGCCTTTTCGGGATCGCCACCGTTCACCGTGTGGATTTCGAGCAGTGCCGGGTTCTTCTCGTTGCGACCTGCTGGTCGGCTGAGGCCCGTAACAAAGTCACCCTTGCGCAAGCCGAACTGACGGGTGAGTTTCACCGGGATGTAGGCGTCCTCTCGACTGGCGAGATAACCGTTGACACGCAAGAAGCCGTAGCCCTCGTCGCGCAGATCGAGATAACCCGACACCTGCACTGGCTCGAGCGATGTTGGACCCTCGGTGCCTTCGCCCCCACCAGAGCGATCGCCGCGGTCGTTGCGGTCGTATCGGTCGTTGCGGTCATATCGATCGTTGCGATCGTTGCGGTTCTGACGCTGTCCGGCATTGCGTTGTCCGTCGTGCCGTTGTCCATCGTTACGCGGGCCGTCGTTACGCGGGCCGTCGCTGCGCGGACCATCTGGGCGTGGGCCGTCTGCGCGTGGGCCGTCTGCGCGTGGACCATCGGGGCGATCACCCTCGGCGCCTTCACCGCGGTTCTTGTTGCGGCGGCGACGACGGCGACGATTGGCGCTGAGCCCATCGCCTTCTGCGCCTTCGGCTCCGTCTTCACCTTCGCCATCGGCATCGCCATCTGCCGAGCCCGTTGCGGCAGGCGTGGCGCCAGCGGCGGTGGTTTCGGTGCTGATGCCCTGGCGAATCAGTTCAGCTTCCCAGTCGGGCAACGGCTCGCCGTCGGGGCCGAGAATAATGTCGGCTGCCACTGCAGGCGCTGGCTGAGGAGCAACGCCGCGAGGAGCGCCTTGTCGACCAGCAGGGGCTGGACGCGACCTCTCAGCGGCAGGTGCCGGCGCAGCTGCTTTGCTTGCATCGGAAGCGATCGGCTCTGCTGCGGCGGGGGCCGCAGCAGGCGCTGGCGTAGAGGCAGGGGGCGCTGAAGCCGTCGGCACCGCGCCGGTCTGCTCAAGAATCTTCTGAATCAGGTCGGCCTTTTTTGCGCGTGACGTGCTCTTCACGCCGAGCGCCGAGGCAATTGCGACCAACTGCTCGCGATCTTTTGATTCGAGCACCGACTGTTCGAGGGCATCCGCAGCCACGGGATCCAACTTTCCAAGAAATGTCCCAAAATCGGGACTGAGGGCTATGTCGGCAAGACGCGAGAGGTGCACACGCACAACTGACGTTGGTAGACCCGCCAACAGCAACAAGAGATTCACACAGCCACGGTTCCGCCAGCGAAATTGTCGCGGGGCGCATCGGAAAGTGCGGCTCGGAACACCGAGCAACACGAACCCTACACATCACATCGGCTGAGATGCAACAACTGCGCCACATCGCGCCGTTGGTCTCGTTGCGCGCGTTGGTCAGCGGGCGACAGCTCGCTCAACGAATGTCTGCACCGCAGCGAGATCGTTGGCAACCAGATTTGTGCGCTCTGGGCGATCGAGCAGATCGGCGAGATGCGGCGGCAGCGACGGCCGCACACCCGTTGCGGCATACACCGCGTCGGGGAACTTGGCGGGATGCGCTGTGGCCAACGTGACCACCGCATGCCCATCGAGATGTGCACCGAGGCTGCGCACTGCAGCCGTACCAGTAGCCGTATGCGGATCGATGAATTGTCCGCTCGATTCGTACACGCGACGGATCTCATCGACGATGCCAGCGTCGTCGACCTTGGCCGCGCGAAACGCTGGGCTGATCCATGTAGCCATCTGATCGGGCTCCACCGTGAGCGAACCGCTGTGCCGGAACCGCTGCAGTTGCTCAGCGGTCATACCGCCATCGCGACCGTTCATCTCGAACAGCAAACGCTCGAAGTTTGAAGACACCTGAATGTCCATCGATGGGCTCAACGTGGGCACCACATCGCGAGCGGTCATGTCGTTGTCGTTGATGAACCGAGTGAGGATGTCGTTTGAGTTGGAAGCCACGATGAAGTTCGCGATGGGCGCGCCCATCGTGCGAGAAATCCATCCGCTGAGCACGTTGCCGAAGTTGCCTGTGGGCACGCTGAATGTGGTCTGGTTGGTGGCTGTGGCACCAAGCGAACGCGTTGCCGTCACGTAATACACGATCTGCGCCATGACCCGCGCCCAGTTGATGCTGTTCACTGCCGACAGGTTCATGCGATCACGAAACGCCGTGTCGTTGAACATCGCCTTTACGAGATCCTGGCAATCGTCGAACGTGCCCTCGACAGCCACCGTGTGCACGTTGGGCGAGTCGACCGTGGTCATCTGCTTGCGCTGCACATCGCTGGTGCGACCATGCGGATACAGGATCACGATGTCTACGTTGCTGCAATTCTTCACGCCATCGATGGCGGCACTACCTGTGTCGCCACTGGTGGCACCCACGATGGTGACGCGTTGACCGCGCTGGGCAAGCACGTAATCAAACAGTCGACCCACCAACTGCAGCGCCACGTCTTTGAATGCCAACGTAGGTCCGTGGAACTGCTCGAGCAGCCATTCGTTCGCTCCGATCTGAACCAGAGGCACTACTGCGTCGTGACGAAACGTTGCGTATGCATCGCTGCACAACCGGGCGAACACATCGGCGTCGATCTCACCAGCGACAAACGGCGCCATCACCGCAGCAGCAGCCTCGGCGTAACTGGTGACGTGGGTGAGATCGGGAAGGCTCGGCCACTCGGCCGGCATATAGAGCCCCCCGTCGTTGGCGAGACCGGCAAGCAGCACATCGCAGAACCCGAGCTCGGGCGCTGCTCCGCGGGTAGACACATAGCGCATGGGGCTCAGGCTCCGATGACGCGCAGGAGACTGCCGACCCGCTTGACCGTGTCGAGGTCACGCAACTCGCGTACGCAGTTCTGGAGCGACGACTCTTTAGCCGTGTGGGTGATGAACACCAGACGGGCATCGTCACGCAGACCTTCTTGTTCGGCAGCGCGGATGCTCACGTCGTTGCGCGCAAACACCCCCGTGACCGAGTGCAAAACGCCGGGTCGATCAGCAACGTCGAGGCTGAGCAAGTACTCGCTGTTGGTCTCATCGATCGGGCGAATCACTGCCCGGCCGAACGAGCCAAGCGAACCATGCGTTCCCTGCGACAGGTTGACCGCTGCGTCGATGACATCGCCGAGCACTGCAGAAGCGGTGGGCATTCCACCAGCACCGCGTCCGTAGAACATCAGCGAGCCAACGGCTTCGCCTTCGATGAACACTGCGTTGTAGCTCTCACGCACGCTGGCGAGCGGATGTTGCTTGGGCACCATCGCGGGGTGGACTCGCACCGACACATCGCCGGTGGCTGAATCTTGCTCGCAGATGGCAAGCAACTTAACCACGAAGCCAAGCCGCGATGCCATGGCGATGTCGCCAGCCGTAACACCGCTGATGCCCTCGTGATACACATCGCCAGCCACCACCTTTGTACCGAACGCAATGGTGGCGATGATGGCCGCCTTGGCGCCAGCGTCGAAGCCTTCGACATCGGCAGTTGGGTCACGCTCGGCGAAACCAAGGCGCTGAGCCTCTGACAGCGCCGCCGAATAGTCGGCTCCCTGTTCGGTCATCTTGGTGAGAATGAAGTTGGTGGTGCCGTTGACAATGCCGAGCACTCGACGAATCGGCTCGCCGCGCAGACTTTCGCGCAGCGCGCGAATGAGCGGGATTCCGCCCGCAACGGCCGCCTCGAACAGAAGGTCGACGCCGGCCGCATCGGCCGCCGCGTACAACTCGGTGCCCACGTTGGCGAGCAGTTCTTTGTTGGCCGTGACCACTGGCTTACCGGCGGTGAGCGCAGCGACAATCAAAA
>Ga0194049_1000716_pt1 | contig 11199 bp, 12 predicted proteins | sample JunL2225m_MetaG_FD_148665 | JGI IMG/M metagenome (GOLD analysis project Ga0194049, IMG submission 148665) | Anoxic zone freshwater microbial communities from boreal shield lake in IISD Experimental Lakes Area, Ontario, Canada - Jun2016-L224-25m | ecosystem: Environmental > Aquatic > Freshwater >... | reverse complement strand
GGATCGGAAGGCCGGTGCAACTGGTGAGCACCCCAGAAGCAGGGGTGCCGAGGGCGGGGGTCACCAGCACGGGAGAGGTCAGGGTCTTGTTGATGAGGGTCTGGGCCCCGGAGATGGCGGCCACCTCCAACCCACCGACCTTGATGACCCCAGTGCCCTTGCCCACCAAATTGATGGAGATGTCTGCATCGCCACCGGTCGCCGACAAGGTGGGGGCCCCGCCCGCGGCAGCATTGGCCAAGGTGAACTCGTTGATGGCAGCCGCGGTAGCGGTGACCTTTAGCAGTTCGTTGGAACTGGTGTCATTGATTCCGGTACCCAGGACGATGGTGGTGAAGGTGTTGCCGTAGTTCTGACTCTGGCAATACCAGGTGGCCTGGAGGGCATTGAACCGAAGCTGGAAGAACCCCCCTACCCCGATGGTGGTAGGTGCGCCCACCAATGTCGAGCCGTTGCCAGCGAGGGTCAAGGCAGTGATGAGTTGGCTGGAAGCGACGATGATCGTCTGCCCATCGAAGCAGTCTGCCGTGGCCGGAAGGGTGATCGTGCCCGCAGCAAAGACGCCGGTGGGGTTCAGGATCAACCACACGTCGGTGGTGTAGGGGGTCATCTGGTAGTTGAACCCGCTCAAGGTCGGAGCCGCGATGATCGTGGTGAAGGTGGGTGAGGCAAAGTTGCTCTCAATGAAGTCCATGAGAGCCGACAGGGACGCTTTGCGGGAGTCCCCGTTGTCATTCGACCACACGACCAGCTTGTCACCGGAGGTCAAGGTCGAGATGGTGGAAAGCTGGTTGATGGTGGTCATGGTTACCTCAATCGAGATCGATGTGGGAGTCGTCACCGGCGTCAAGCCGCGGCTCAGGGGCGTTCAAGAAGGTCCGAGACCACCGACCGGGTTTGTTGCCGGCGCCGATGGGCATGGTGGTGGGCAATCCCATCTCAGGCGGGTAGCAAGCCCGGGAGAGCAGCGTGTTGTAAGCCTGCTTGGCGATGAACTTGGTGTCGAGGCTCAGGGTCTTGCCGAGCTGGGGCCCGAGTCGGATCCCAAGGTTGGTGATGATGGCCTCGATGGCGGAGTCAGGCACCGTGGAAAGCTCCGCCAGATCACTGTCTTGCGGGCTTCCATGTAGGGGGTAGGCGAGTCGGATCCCCTTGGCGTTCCACTCGGCCATCATGGCGTCCAAGCGCCGCAAGGCACTTTGCAGGGCCTCAGGATCGAGGTCGAAGTTATACGAGGCGATGCCAATCTCCTCGTAAGCTGCTTCCACGAACTGGCGCTTGGTGTACGACATGTCAGGCCTCCAGGGCGTCTTCGATCATCGACTGCAGCCGCGCGTCACCCAGGTTGGGGTGAAACTTGAGGCCGAGCTCGTGGGCCTTGGCCTCAAGTTCCTCGCGTGTCGGCGGGACCTGGTCGACCTCAGGAAGCGGCTCCTCGACCTCAACCACCGGTAGCTCAGGGGCCTCATCTACGTCCTCACTGGCAGTACCCACCCAGCCACTCATCAGGTGATCATTGAAGTCATCCAGGTCGTTGACCAACTTCACCTGCCCCTGGTTAAACATGTATCGCGGAAATTCTAGCAGCATTTCTTACCACCTTTCTTCTTGGACATAGAGGCCATCCCCTTCTTGGGCGGTCCGCCCTTGGGCATGACCATGACTACGGTCACCTTCTTGGGGGCTGACTTCTTAGTGGCCATCTAGCACTTGCCGCCCTTCTTGCCTTTCTTCGCCTTCTTAGCCATGACTGGCTCCTTTAGGTGGTGGGTGGTGAAGAAGGGGAGGGCCCCGAAGAACCCTCCCCAGTGACCTAGCCGATGCGGTAGGCAACCCAAACGCCCACCGAGGTGCAGCGGAAGCGGAAGGTGCCGAAGTTGTTGAAGGTGGAGCCGGAGGGTCCGACGGTGGCAGTACCGACGATGGTCACGTCCCCGTCGCCAGCGGTGAGGGTGCTGATGTCATCAGCCCCAGCCCCGACGGTGATGAGGGTGAACTCGAAGGAGTCGCCAGGCGCCGGGGTGACCTGGCAACCGGCGGTGATGGCCGCGCCGGTAGGGGTGGTCAAGGTGCGACCGGTGGTCACGGTGTGAACGCAGATGCCCGCGATCAGCTGTTCGGCGGTGACGGACGCGTCAGCGTCGGCCTTGGCGACGGCCGCGGCTTGCTTGGTGAGCGGCTTGCGCACCGCGTCCACGGCCTGGGAGTAGTAGACCGGGGCGGCACCCGCTTCAACGCGGAGCGTGGCACCAGCGGCGTAGACCGCCGTGGTGTAGTTGGCACCGGGGGTGGTCTCCGTGACGATGGCCCAACTATCGGGCTGGTTGGGAAAGCCGAGCTTCTTGAAGATCTTGACCTTGTCGTCGCTGGACACCGTGAGCTGGTAGGTGGCCGTAATCGCAATTTCCTGGGTGCCGTTGGCGTAGATAATGCCCATTGGATCTCCTTTCTGAGTGAATGGGGGAGGACCCCGGAGGGTCCTCCCAGTAGCGGTTTAGGTCTGGCTGAACATGATGACGCCAGCCATTTCGGGCTGCTTCATGCACACGCCGAAGCGGGTGTCCATGCGGAACTTCGTGTTGAGGGTGTTGATGTCAAACTGCTTGGTCATGACCAGCTCCACGCCCTGGTCAGTGGTGCCCTTGATCACGGCGGCACCGGCGTCGGTCGGAACCGCGTAGCGGCCGGGCAGAAGCTCGATCGCGTCCTTGTGCCAGAAGGGGTTCAGGACCCCGGAAACCGTGTTCAGGAACACGATGGCGGAGTTGGCCGCCTTGGTGTTGATGACGCAGTTCTTGTACTGAGTGCCAGCGTCCGTGGCCACCTGGTTGGTGATCATGGGAGGGCTGATGACCAACGTGGCGCCGCCGGCGGGAACCGAGATGACTCGGAAGGTCTTCAGCTGGCCCGTGTCACCCTTGGTGATGTGGTGGACGGCGTTGAGACCGGCGATGGTGAACGCGTCACCCGCCTTGACGCCCGCGGACGTGGTGACCGTGATGGTCTGGAAGCGGTTGTCGACGTTGCTGACCTCACCCGTGGTGGCGGTGGCGGTAGCGGTGGGGACGTAGGTGTTGGCGCCGCCGTCCAAGGTGCTGAGGGTGATACCGGCGCCGCCGGCCTGAAGGGCCAGGCTCTTGGCGTAGTCCAACTTGTAGGTGTCAAAGCTGGCGATCCGGCCGACGTAGGCCTTTTCGTAGGCCGTGAGGACCTTGCCGTCCACGACGTTCCGGCTGGCGAGGTTGGCAGCCATGCCGTTGTAGTCGCGGGTGCCGAGGGCCAGGTACCGGTCGAAGGCGGGGACGCCCTGCTCGTTCATGATCGCCTCGCAAGCGGCCACGTCGGTGAAACCGGTGGCGGCGGGGGTGATCTTGACGAAGAGGGTGCCGTAGTTGGCGGCCACGGTGTTGACGGCCACGTTGATGTCGGAAGCGAGCTTCTGACGCGCGGCGTCGCCGAGGCGACCCTCCTGGAGCTTGTCGCGGAGCTCAGTGGCCGTCATGCTCCAGGGCACCGACTTGCTGTAGCCGATGGTGGCGGGGACGGACAGCTGGGTGTTGTCGTAGAAGTTGGCGGACTGATCGGTGCCGTCGAAGGAGGCAGCGATGTAGGGCTGGGGGCGCCAGATGATGTCCGACGTGCGCTCCATCATCACCTGGTCGGTGTTGTAGAGCGAGACGTTCCGGCTGAGCACGAGGGCGTCGTTGAAAGCTTCGAGGATCTGCTCGAAAGCTACCCGCTCCTCTTTGGAAAAGGCATTGGCCATGGGAAATTCCTTTCAAGGGGTTATTGGTTCGCCTTGGCTTTGAGCTGAGCCTTGTACTTGGTGACCTTGGTGTAGTCGCCGGTCTTCTCAGCTTCATTGCGAAGGCGGTCAAGGGCAGAGTCCACCGTACCGCCGGTCCGACCCGTCGAGACGACGGCGGATTCAGGTGGGGGTGGGGATGACTTCTTGGTGATCTTCAATTGAACCTCCAGCTTGGCGACAGCGAACGCGAATTTGACGGGGTCCTGGATGGTGGCCAGCTTGTGGGCCTGCTCAGGATTCTTCCCGAGGGCATAGACCATCAAAGCAGAGTTCTCTGAACCCTGGATGATGATGCCCTGCTGCGTGGTGCTGAACGTGGTCTTCGCTTCGGCTTCGGCCTCTGCAAAGTCCTTGACCTTCAGTTCGGACTTGGCCTTGGTGTAACTGTCGAGCTTTGCCTGCCACTCGGCGTCAGCCTTGGTCAGGGCCTCCTTCGAAGCACGCTCCTGCTCGTCGACCTGGCGCTTGGACTCGTGCCACTGGTCGAGGGCGGCGGCAAAGGCCTCTTCATCGTAGTCAGAGCCGGCGAGGGTGGGTTTGACTGCCAGCACGGTTGGTTTGGGCTCAGCCGTGAGCGTCTTGATCCTGTCCTCGAGCTCCTTTCGTAACCGCACCTCCTCGCGATGCTTCTTGCGCAGCTCACGCACCCACTCGGGCGCTTTGCTCTCATCCTCGGCGGGAGGGGCGGGCTCGCCGATGGAGATGACTACCTCGTCAGGTTCAGGGTCAGCGACTACGGTGGCTCCGCCTTCGGGACTCTCGTCGGCGGCCGCACCTTCGGCTGGCACCTCAACTACAAGATCGTCAGTTGGTTCGGGGGTAGTGATGGTGACGCTCATGGTTTTGTTCCTTGCAACTCAGCCGAGGGGGTGGGCGGCTGGTTCCCACTGGTGGTGTTCAACTCCTTCATAACACGAAGTGCATGGTCTTGGGCATTAATATCAAGGCCGGCAATAAGTTGTTCGGTCTCGGCCTTGATCTTCTCGGTGTCGGCGATGACCTTGACCGTGTCGGCCTTGGCCTTGACCGCCTTGGCCTGCTCGTTGGCCGCCATGCTCTCCATGAGGACAGCCTGGGGGTCGGGCTGCTGGTTCTGCTGCATGGCGGTGAGCATCACCTTCTCGTCGTCGGTGGGCTTGACGACCCCCATCTTCACGAGCTTGAGGCGGAAGTAGTCGCGCACATCCCCGATGCCCTCACCCTCCATGTTCATCATGACCATGGACTGGATGACCTGCTGGGTCTCGGGATCCTGGACCAGCGCCATGACGTTCGTCAGGCTGCGGACCACCGCGTCCCGCTTGCTGTTGCTGGAAGGCCCGACGTCCACCGACACGTCCATGAAGGCCTCACTGAGGTCGTTCTCCACCTCAATCTCGCCAGACGTGGGATCCACGACGGGCTTCATCAGCTGGACGGACCCGACCTCACCCCGGGCCCCGACGGTCTTCATCTTACGCTTCTCCTCGTCGCCGGGGTAGCAGTCCTTCGCCATGCTCAACCAGATCTCACCCGATCGGCGGATGGCCTTAGCCATGTTAGAGATGTAGATGAAGGCCTGCCCGTCCAGGCGGTTTTGAATCAGCTCCACCGCCTTGCCTGAAATGTTGGAGACCATCTTGTCAGCCTGCTGGCTATTCCCGAGGATCTCCTGCATGTCCTGCTCGGTGATCTGCAGCAGGGCGGCCATGGCGGGTGGCACATTGGGCGGTTTGGTGTAGGCGACCGGCCCCGAGGGCAACTCACCTCCGTTGGCGTCGGTCAGGGGGTTGATGAGCAGGTAGGGGAAGTTCTTGATGTTGTCGTCCGCCCACATGAGCTGATGGCCAGTGATCTGCTGTGGGGTCAGGATCGGCTTCTCCACGCTGGAGAGGCTGCTGATCTCGGCGAGCTTCGACAGCTGCATGTTCTTCAGCCGCTGCGGGTCCTTGGCCAGCCGGACGTGACCCATGCACCGCTCGATGCCGTCCACGTACCAGCGCTTGCCGTACATGGGCACGACGGGGATGCACTTGCCGGCAATGCGGCCGCAGTCCTCCAGGACCTTGCCGCCGCTCATCAGGTACTTGTGGATCTTCCGGGTCTTGAGCTTCTTCCGCTTGGTCTCCTTCCACCCGGTGGCGAGCAGCTGCTCCAGCACGGCGGGGTCGGCGTCGAGGTCACTCTGTAGGTGGGTCTCGTCGTCACCCGTGAGGGCCACGAAGGTGACGGCCACGTCCTTGACCTCGTCGACCTTGTAGTACTCCGCGATGTAGACGACGTCCGGGGTGGCCCAGTCGAAGCGGTTGGTGTTGATTGACTTGGGCCAGTTGGCCGGGTCGTCGTCAAAGGTCTCGATGAAGGACGGCACCGTCATGGAGGACAGCACGAAGCAGTGCTTCGCGTCCGCCTTGTCCTGCCGCTTGCTGTCGAGGTCGAAGAACACGCAGCTGTCCGCGTCGTAGATGGGCTCGAACCGGATCCGCTGCTTCTCGTCCTCCGGGTCCTCGTCGTTCTCGTAGGTGGCCCGGAGCCGCCAGGCCCCGAAGCCCCCACCGACCCCCTCCTCAAAGGCGTTGTCGTAGGCCTCCTCGGCGGAGCTGTCCTGCTCGTCGGCCCGATACAGCCCGGCGCAGGTGTCGGCCAAGGCGTCGTCCTCGGTGGACCCGTCCTTGCTGGCGAAGACGACGTCAATCCGGTTGTTGCGGTACTCGTTGAAGATGCGAATCACGGCGAGGTGGACCTTGTTCACCTCGAGCCGTGGCTTGTTCTCAAACTGCTTGCTGAGGTCCCCCTCCCACTGAGCCCCGGCGATGGAGTAGAAGCGGCGGTCCTCCAGGCACTGCAGCCGCTCTTCACGGACGGAGGACTGAATGTCGTCAAACTGGCGGAGGGCCAGGGCGTGCACGGTCGTTAGGCGCTGCTCGTTGGTCGGTCGTGACATCCCAAGACCCTCCGTCCTGCATTATAGGTTCGTTTACCAGCGATTTACACTCGGCAATGGCACCACGTCAATTATTTTCTTCTTCGTGGACACCATGCCCCCAAAAAGCTCAGCCAGGACCCAGATCCAAGCATCTGCCCGGTTCGGGGACCGACCCCCGAGGTACCCGGCGGTCGAAAAGGCGCAGAGCTCGTCCTCCAGCTCGAAGTAGTCACCCACGTGCCGGATGCGCCCCTGCTCGTACAGGGCCGAGAAGGGCTCCGCCCGGATGGCCTTGCCCCGGGTGGCGGTGACGGGCTTGAAGGGGGTCCTTGGCCTCGCCGTTTGGATGGTCGACTTGACCATGGCCCCGCCGTAGTTCATCTCCGCCACGACGACGTCCGCCTCGTGGCGGTCGAACGCCTGGCCCACGACCCGGCCCCAGGTGGCGGGCCCAGCCTGGACGGTGCAGTCCTGCAGCAGGTACGCGTTGCCGTCGGACCCGAGGGCCCCCACGCAGATGCCGATCGCGTCGTTCTCCGGGTTGTCGCTGTCGGCCCCCGAGGGGTCCACCCCCACCACGACCCGCACGAACTCCGGCAGGCGGCCCCCATCTAGCACCCGCCACTTGTCAAAGTCCTCGTCGTGGAACAGGGCGTTGGGAGTCGCGTCCCCGAACTCCCCCTGGAGGAACCGCTTCTGCAACCGCATTGACAGGCCCTTGAGGGTGGCGAGGTAGTCGGGTGACACGTTCTCCTGGTTGTCGACGGGGTTGATCTGAAAGCTGGTGTAGTCGTCGGGGCGGACGAGCGGCTTCTTGGTGTCCGGGTCCCGCTTCTCAATGAACATGTTATAGGACCAGTGGGCCTTGCTGGGTGGGTTGCAGTCGTAGTACATGCGCGGCATGAGTGGGGTGGCCTCGCGACCTTGAATCACCTGGTTGACCTGCTGGGCCAGGCGGGTGACGGCTAGGTCCCGGCTGCCCTTGGGGATCTGACTCGCTTCATTTAGATAGATGGTGACAAACTCCATGCCGAGGATCTTCTCCGTGCGCTCCTTGTCGTCCAAGCCCCCGAACCAGATCTGACTGCTGTTCTCAAACTCCGCAAACCAGTCGGACTTGTCCACCCGGAACTTGACTCCCGGGAAGCACAGACGCATGACCTTGGGGAAGGTATCCAGGACGACCGACGCCTTGACGGCGTTGAAGCGAAACCGCAAGATGGCGTGGCGGCTGCCGGGGGCCTTCAAGGCCCGCATCACGACGTTGCGGACGAGGAGGAACGTCTTGCCGGAGCGGGACCCGCCGAACAGCATGATGTGGGTGGCCAGACCGGCGATGACCTCTTGCGCCTCCTCCTGCTTCTTGGTGAACTTCATGGCGGGGGCGGCCATCAGAGCCGCTCGTCGACGGCGGAGGCCACAATGTTGACGATCCCGGTGTGCTCCACCTTCTCCACGTACAGGCCCGACGCCTTGCCACGGTTCGTCTCAGCGGCGATGGCAGCCGACAGCTGCTTGTACTTCACGGCGATCTCACGCAGGCGGCCGAGCTCAGTGAGGTGCTCCTTGAGGGTAACCCCCGTCTCGTCGGTGAGGGCGGTGCGGAGCTCCATCAGGCGCTTCTGCACGAAGGTCCGCTTCAGGTAGATGCAGGCGGTCTGTGAGACCATCCGATCTGACTGGCGGGCGGCGAGCTCAGGAAAGCAGAGGCGGTAGGCCTCGTTGGAAGAGCCGGTGCGCAAGACCTCGCGGCAGAACAGCTCCTCGGGCCCAGTGAGGCCAGTGAGCGGGTCCTTGGCTTGCTTCTGCTTGGGGACGGGCGGCGCGACGAGCTTGGCCTCGAGCAACTCGGCCTTGACGGCCTTCTTGACGTAGGGTCGATCGGTCTTCTTGACATACTGGGTGGTGTGGGCCATACGTTACTCCTCGCGCCGTGTGGTTGGTTGCTCGCTCGTGGTTCCTGGCGGTTGGAACGACGGGTTGTGTAAACGACGTAAATGGGTGATTACGGAACATAAAACTTTGCCCTAGCATTTTTTTGCCTGGCTCAGAGTCCGACCGGCCCAAGGCAGTAATGTGCCTGGGCCCCAGTCCATTGAGCAACGTTGGAGGGTCAATGAGCGTGGCGCCATAGACTCTCATCATTGTGTCAATGAGTTTGATTGATGTCATTCTACCTTTGGTCAAATCCATTGGACCCATCCCGTCATTCATTGTAGGTTCATCCGTGACACGAAGACACCATAAATGGTGGGTTACTCATCGATTCGTTTCCGTGGTCCAGAGCGCGACGTGGGAGAACCGTGGAGTGGTGGGGAAACAGATGCGCATTCCTTTCGCCGTAAGACATAATGATCAATTTTGCGCATATATGCGCATCTTCGACACATATGGTGTTGGGGGATATAATTGGTGGAATCATAAGAACTTAGGTGATATTTGCGCATATGCGCATCTCTTTCATAAAGTATAAGTAAAAAAAAAAGAGAGAGAGAAAAATAGAGAAAAGGGGCTAGAATACCCGGAAGTTGCGCAGATGTGCAAATTTCTCGTAAGCGGTTTGGAATCAACGAATCTTTGCGCATCTTTACTTGGGGTAAGGTGCGCAATTTTTGATGAGTAATCTACCAAATTAGTAGACTATTGGTTCATTGTGCACCTGCAACGGTGTCTATGGAGATGATGGTGAGTTCATTGTGCCTAGTGCGAGGGTCAATCAACTTTGAGGTGGAATTTCCTAGATCCTCCCACGGGCGCAGTTTTTCCACCTACGTATGAAGTATTCCACCCACCCACAAAGTTCATAGATCTCCGTATCAAGATCAATGAGTAATCAACTTTCCGTCTATCCATGAGGTATTTCGCTTTCCATTGAGGAAGACAACTCTCCCACCATTGGGTGAAGTATTCCATCACCACCACCACATTCTCTCTCCACCAATGATCTATGTGTGATTGAGAATCTCTCCCTCCACCTCCACATAAAGCAATGGACCAGGATCAATGACCCCAGTCCATTGTGCTAAGCGGTAGAGTTAATTACTTCTTCGCGTGAAGTTCCTTCGCCATTTCGCGAATCAACTCATCCTTGTGGTTCAGATATTCTCGGACGAGTTTCTTCATGTAGAGATGTGCAACCGCCGCATGAAGTTCATATCCCGCGGTCTCGTCCCCATCTTCCGCGTCCATTTCTTCCGACGCGAGTTCAAGAATCGAGGAGAATTTGAAATTGATTTCCTCAAGTGATTTGTCGTAACAAAGATCTTCTAACCGTGACATTTGATTCTCCTTGGTGGGTAGAGGATTCTCTCTACATCTACTATTATAGTCCTTCCATCATCTTTGTAAATACTTATTTTCAAAGTATTTCAAAAAGTTTGAATGATCATTTTCTGATCAAATAGACTCTTCTGAGAGTATCAATGAATTCGGTCTATATCTCTACCGCGAAGAAATTCCCATTCTCTCTCCCATCAGTGTCAATGTGCCACATTTTTAGTCACTCAAACTTCTGAAAATACTTTGAAAATAAGTATTTACAAAAGATGGCGAAGGACTATAATGGTAGATGTAGCAAGTCACACGGAGACCACCATGACCACCGCCACCAAGAAGATTTGGGATTGCCTGTCAGGCACTCCTTTGACCTTCTCTCAAATCCAACAACTGACCGGAGTCAAGTTTGCCACGATCGATGAAGTGACCGCGCGCTTGGAAAAGCAAGGCCACATCAAGGTCACGCGCGGCACATACCCCGCCCCTGTCACCGTCACACGGTAGTCGCACACCACTCACACCTTTCACCTCACAGGAAAATCTATGCCCAAGTTCTATCTCGTCATCAATCTCAAAACGCAGCAAATCATCCGACGCTGCACCACGGCCCAAGCCGCTCGGAAGCTCCGCGACAAGCTCGACCTCCAACACGGATCCATCAACTTCACCGTCCGTCCGATCTACGCCTGACAATCTAGGATCTCACTCTAGGATCTCACTCTAGGATCTGCCCTTTATAATCTAGGATCTCACTCTAGGATCTCACTCTAGGATCTGCCCTTTATAATCTAGGATCTCACTCTAGGAGAACGTCATGTCCACCATCACCCAACTTCACAAGATTCGCCAAGCTCAGAAGTTCCTCCAGTCTCTCAACGTGGACCCGCTCGACGTCTTTGCCCTGCAGGTGATTCAGGATCTCAATAACTCAGAGATCGGTGATGACGAGACCCTCACCACCAAGGACCTGGTCGAGATCTGGATTGATAACGAATTTGACGCCAGTGACCTGATCCTCGACGTCGCCAACAAGCTGCGTCGGTTGGTCTGAAAATAAATTGAAAATAAGTGTTTACACCGCCCCAAGATGACCTATAATTAGAATGTAGCAAGCCACCCACCACCCACACCTCACAGGAGACGCCATGAGCGCCAACACCTCCACCCTCAAGACCTTCAACACCCGCGACGCGGCCACCTCGTACCTCCG
>Ga0194049_1000714_pt1 | contig 11210 bp, 5 predicted proteins | sample JunL2225m_MetaG_FD_148665 | JGI IMG/M metagenome (GOLD analysis project Ga0194049, IMG submission 148665) | Anoxic zone freshwater microbial communities from boreal shield lake in IISD Experimental Lakes Area, Ontario, Canada - Jun2016-L224-25m | ecosystem: Environmental > Aquatic > Freshwater >... | reverse complement strand
CCCCCCCCCGCCGTGTCCAGCGGCACCAAAATCTGTGCGTGCCGCGCATGGGGGGGGGCTTCGGGATCGGACACCCCCATGACGATGAGAATCGCCAGATGCGGGTGCATGCCGTTGGTCGTCCACCACTTACGGCCGTTGATCACATACCAATCCCCGTCACGACGGATGCGGGTCGCAATATTGGTGGCATCCGAGGACGCCACCTCGGGCTCCGTCATGCAGTAGGCCGAACGGATCTGCGCCTTGAGCAGGGGCTCCAGCCATTGCGCTTTTTGTGCAGGACTGCCGTAGTCGTGCAGCAACTCCATGTTGCCGGTGTCGGGCGCGTTACAGTTGAACACCTCCGGTGCCCAACCCGAGCGGCCCATGATTTCTGCCAACGGCGCGTACTCCACATTTTTCAGCCCCATCCCTTGGATCGGATCGGGCAGAAATAAATTCCACAAGCCCGCGCTCTGTGCCTGCGCCTGCAAGTCGCGAAAGAAGGACGGATAACGAAAATCACCGCTGGCCGCTGACGCCATCTCCGCGTCAAACTGGGCTTCGCGCGGATAAATGTGTTCGGCCATGAACGCTTCGAGCCGACCCATCAGGTCCAGCGTGCGTGGCGAATGACGGAAGTCCATGGCAATCTCCTTAAGCGAGTAAACCGCCATCGATGCGTAGCGTCGCGCCGGTCATATAGCTGGAGGCACCGGACGCCAAAAACAGCGCGGCTCCGGCAATGTCGATCGGATCCCCAATGCGCCGCAACGGGATCTGTGCCAACGCCGCAGTACGCACCGGCCCTTCGGTCTGCAACGCCGCGGCAAACTTGGTATTGATCAGGCCCGGTAAGATCGCGTTGACGCGCACGCCATACTGCGCGCACTCCCGGGCGTAGGCTTGCGTGAGATTGACGACCGCCGCCTTGGTGGCGCCATACACCCCAATATTCTCCATCGGTCGCTCGGCCGTCACCGAGGCCATGTTCACAATGGAGCCGCCGCCATGGCGACGCATACGCGCCACAGCGTATTGGCACATGAACCAATAGCCACGGAAATTCACGTCGACGGTCTTCTGGAACGCCGCCGGATCGGTCTCTGTTACCGGCCCGAAGATCGGGTTGGAACCGGCGTTGTTGACCAGGATATCGACGCGCTCGAAGCGCGCGTCGATGGCCGCCCAGAAGGCCTCGATGGCAGCCATCTCCCCCACATGACAGGCGAGCGCCGTGGCTTGCCCGCCGGCCGCGCGCAGGTCCGCTGCGACTTCTTCGCAGCGCTCGAGCCGGCGACTGGCGACGACGACGTGCGCACCGTTGTCCGACAAAACCCGGGCAATGGCTTCGCCAATACCGCGGCTTGCGCCCGTTACGATCGCTACCTTTCCATTTAAATCAAATAGTTGTGAGGCTTTCATGCACGCTCCATCCAATCAGGGGCACGCAAAAATCACCATCTTTTCGAGCGTGGTGACATCCCAAGGAGGTGCCATAGGTCGCCAGTATAGCGACCCGCGGCGGACCCACCCGGAACAAGTTCGAACCGCAGACGGCGACTTGCCTGTCTGCTGCATCCCTGCAGACAAACGGTTGCCTGGGTGCACGTGTTCGCTTGGAGCGAAACACGGTCTTTTGCCGTATCCAGGCGGCGCACTCTTTGGCAACCGCGCATTGGGTCCTCTGGTTGCGCAGGCGCGTCTGCAACACTGCACCGGCGAGACGCGGTGCGCGCCGGACTGTCGGAATGCAGCCAAATCGGCGGTCGGAATCCGCGTCGTATGCTCCGTGTTTTTGGCGGTTTAATGCAGCTACGACACGTATTGGGTGTAATCGGGTACGCAATGGGGTGTCCACCCTCTGCGCAGCGAGGCCAAGGGCAAGCAGATTTCCCTAGTCCTGGCCCCTTGGCCAGGTGTCCAGAGGCGCAACGCTTCGGTCGAGGGTGCCGGGGCGCGCAAGCCCGTGATGGCGGGTCCCTCGCGGCATAAGTCCATGGTCGGGATGCATCGACGGCACGAGCCGAGCCTCCGCTATGCGACCTAGAAGAACCTACAGGATCGTCTGCATGGTGCGTCCTACGCTGCGCATCGCAAGGCCCTGAGTGCAGACTTGCCCCTGCCCGGCGCTGTCCTGTGCGGACACTGCGGACAGCAACGAACGGCCTGTGGGTCAAAAGGCCCTCTGCTCTCCATCCTTCCTACCATTGCATGTTGCTGGGGCAGAACATACCTCATCTTAAACCGCCTCAGTTTTTGATGCGTATCCAGATCTAGCACTTGGGTTCCATTGCATCTTTCTAGATGCTGAGACCGCTTGAAATGAGGAGCTATTTCAGCACCTCGGTGTTTACGTGCTCCGCAATTCGAACCTGCTAGCTTGCCCCACTGCACCCTTTCGGCTCATTGCGAACGCTCGCTGCTAAAACCTTGGGTGACGGTAAAGCTGCGAAAGCAGTCACTGCGGTGTGCTGCAGACAACGGCGGCTTCCAGCTTGCAATCGACACCGACTCAGGCAGATCGTGTTACATCGTTTGGCCCAAAGCCGCCCTCTTAAAGACTATCGCAAACACTATCATCGTGGTGAGTGCGCCTAACGTGGTCGCGGCGTTAGAAAAGCGCATTCGTCAGCATGCACAGCAGAAGATCATCCCGGCTACACGGAAGGCCGCAGCGGAGCATCCGGTTAGGCGCTTCGAGGAAACTGTTCCAACCGCCCTTCAGTTCCTCGTAGACCCCTATATTTGTGGGAGTTTGGGACGTTGGAGGCACACAGAATGACACGGTGATTAGCGTTTGCCGGTCCCCTCGTATACCCCGAAATGAAGGGTTTCGAACCGCCGATTTATCCGCCCCCTTCAGGGCTTTAGGTGGCCCTAAAGGGGGTGACAATCCGGGCTGGTGACCCACCACGCAATCGAACCCTGCGCTTAGTGGAACTGCCCCTCTTCGGTTGAGCCTTTCATAGCGGTCGTCGACGAGGTGCCGCCAGTGCACACCTGCGTGACCTCATCGAAATAGCCGGCGCCGACTTCCCGCTGATGCCGCGTGGCGGTGTAGCCGACGCTCTCCGCCGCAAACTCCGCCTCCTGCAGTTCCACATAGGCGGCCATTTGACTGTCCTTGTAGCCGCGTGCCAGCTGGAACATGCTGAAGTTGAGCGCGTGAAAGCCAGCCAGCGTTATGAACTGGAACTTGTAGCCCATGGCGCCGAGTTCGCGCTGGAACTTGGCGATCGTGGCGTCATCGAGTTTCTTGCGCCAGTTAAACGACGGCGAACAGTTGTAGGCCAACTGCTTGCCTGGAAACTGGGCGTGGATTGCCTCGGCAAAGCGCTTGGCTTCCGCCAGATCCGGCTTGCCGGTTTCGCACCAAAGCAGATCCGCATACGGCGCGTACGCCAAGCCCCGAGCGATGGCCTGATCGAGGCCCGCGTTGACATAGAAAAAACCTTCGGCCGTGCGCTCCTTGGAGGCAATAAACGGCACATCGCGCTCATCGATGTCGGAGGTAATCAAGTTCGCAGACTCCGCGTCCGTACGCGCGACGAGCACCGTCGGCACGCCGGCGCAGTCTGCGGCCAAACGGGCCGCAATCAGCTTGCTGACGGCTTCTTGCGTCGGCACCAACACCTTGCCACCCATGTGGCCGCACTTTTTGGCCGAGGACAATTGGTCTTCGAAATGCACGCCTGCCGCACCGGCTGCGATCATCGCCTTCATCAATTCAAAGGCATTGAGTACGCCACCAAAGCCCGCCTCGGCATCCGCCACGATCGGCTGCAGCCAGTCGATGCTGTGATCGCCTTCCGCGTGGTGCAATTGGTCGGCGCGCAGCAAGGTGTTATTGATCTTGCGCACCACTTCGGGGACCGAATTGGCCGGATACAGCGACTGATCCGGGTACATCTCGCCGGCCAAATTGGCGTCACCCGCCACCTGCCAGCCCGACAGGTAGATGGCATGCAAGCCCGCTTTGACTTGCTGCATGGCTTGGTTGCCGGTGAGCGCGCCCAGTGCGTTGACGAAGGGTTTCTCCTGCATGTGGCGCCACAGCTTTCGCGCGCCCAGATCGGCCAATGAGTGTTCGATGGCGACGGACCCGCGTAGGCGCACCACGTCGGCGGCGCTATAGCCGCGCTGCACGCCGTGCCAGCGGGGATTGGTCGCCCAGTCGTGGGCCAGTTGTTCAGCGGTCAGGAAACTCATACGTATCTCCACGCGGGAATCAAAAAATGTGAAATTATAGTATGTGAATTTTATCTGTAATGTTCACAATAGAAACTTCACAATGTAAAATTCACAAACGCACACCACGAGACCGACCATGGCAGCCTTACCCAAGCAGGCGCATTTCCTGGGCGCCAAGCTCAAATCCCTACGCAAGCGCCACGGCTTCACGCTGGATGAGTTGTCCGCGCGTTGCGTGCAACTGGAAGTCGCGTCGGCCCCCTCCACCTCGTACTTGAGCATGGTAGAAAACGGCAAGCGCACCCCCTCCGCGGCCGTGTTGGCGCTGCTAGCGCAGGTGTTTGGCAAGGACTCCGCGTGGTTCTTAAACGACTCGCTAGACGTACCCGGCGCCGCACCGCCGGCGGTTTCCGCCCTACCAGTGACTGCCACGGGACTGGCACCGGGCATGCCCCTGGAGCCGGCCTTTCTATTTTCGAAAGGATTACTGCAGGCCGCGCTGCCGGAACTGTTGGCCCAAACGGGCACTAGTGGGCGCCACTTCGCCCAGTTGTTGATTCGGGTCTGGCAAGAGACCCGCCAGAATGATTTTCCGGAAATCGAACGCGCCGCCGAAGCGGCCGGCGGGCGGCGTATGCCGCTCTCCGTCGAGGAACTGCTCGCCATCTGTAAGGCACACGGCTTGCACCTGCAGTGGTCGCAAGCCGAGCGTGCACCGGATGGCCAGACGCTGCTGCGGGCCCGCTACGAGGCACCCGGCACGCTCGTGGTCAATCGGCGCATGCATCAGCGCGCAGAGCGCCTCAAGTACGCACTGGCCTTTTTCCTCGGCCACCAGCTGCTGCACGGTGGCGATGGGATGATCTCACCGCACACCGCTTCCGGGATCTTGGGCGATGACAGGTCCGGCCCTGAGCGCCCCGGCATGGCCGCGCAGGATGTGCTGTATGCGTGGCGCGACTTCGAGTGCAGCATGTTTGCCGGCGCCCTGCTCTGCCCGCGCCAACCGTTTCGCCAGTTTCTGCTGCGCGAAGCACACAGCGTGCTCGCGTGCCATAAATTGGGGGTCACGCCTGCGGTGGTGATGCGACGCATGACGGCGGTCTCGCCCTATCGACATTGGCATTTCTTCGACGGCTATCCGCCGGGCTATCTGCGCGCGGTCTATCGCGGCAATGGCATCGCCTTGCCGTGGGGCAATATGAGCCTCGTGCCCGATCCCTGTCCGCGCTGGGCCGTGTTCAAGCTCCTGCAGGAAGGGCCGCCCAGTCGCAAAGAGGACACCACACCCACCTCACAGATCTCCGTCATGGACGCCGGCGCCGGCCCGCGTTTGTATTGCTGCCACTCCTTGCACACCGAAGACGCCGGACACGCGCCGCACGTGCTCTCCGTCGGCATCGATTTGGCGCCTGCACTCGAAGCGCAGGGCTTGCCGGCTGCGGACCTGATCGCATCGGTCGCCTCCGCGTGCCGACTGGGCAAGGGTCAGGCGCAACTATCACCCGAGGTACAACGCGCACTGCGCACCGTGGCGCAAGTGCAGAACATCGCCTGGATTGGCGACGCCGCCGCAAGGCCGGCGACGCTTATTTGTCCGCGCAGCGGCGGTTGTCCACTGCCCTCGCCGTGCCCTGGCCATCGCTAAGCCTGCGCGTTGAGCACCGCCACGGCTTCGGAACCGGCCTGCGCCAGCACAGCGCTGGGGCTGCGTTTAAGTTCGGTGATGCGCACCGAGTGGAAAGCGAGCACCTGTTCCCTGTCGTGCCTCGTAAGCAAGCCAATATAGGTGCCTTAATTTGGTCGATTTAAAGCATGGGAGGAAGCGCCGAGATCAACGTGTTGCACCCGCATGCGCCAATCTTTAGACGGCGCTTACGCGCTGACAAAAAGTGCTTTAAGTACCTTGGCGAGAGCCATAGCCTCTGCTGCAGTCTTCCCGGGTCCCTCGCTGCCCGCAATGGTCACAACGCACTCTGGGCCGTCCTTTCTCACGGATACCCCGGCCGGCACCGCTGACCGACAAGGTTCTTGCACTGGGTTGCCATGCTGCGACCTCGCAACCGCACCCAGAGCCACGTTGGCCACGCAGTCGGCCGCCCGAGTCCTAGACCTAGCGCGACCGCCGCAATGGGCGTCGGGCCGGCCCCAATAGCGCACCACCCCAGCGCCGAGTCACAGAGTAGCGCTATGCACCCCAATCCAGGCCACGTGCCGCCCGTTAGCCACGCTGAACGGCTATGATGTGGCCCCTGCGCGGGTGGCGAAACTGGTAGACGCAGCAGACTTAAAATTTGCCGCCGCAAGGCGTGCGGGTTCGATTCCCGCCCCGCGCACACGCCCTGCTGTGCCCACCCCTGCCGGTGGCAGGGCGGGTGTAGGTACCGTGTGCGGAGCGCGGACCCCCGAGCGGTCCGCGGCAATCTCCCTCAATAACGCGGACGGCGTCGCGCCGCGGCCGGACCCGCACCGGGACCTGGTCGACGCGTATCCTCGACCGCCACGATCTCCAGCGGCTTGCCCTTGAGGCGCAACTTCCGCAGCTTGGTCATCAACTCGGGCGGCAACTCCGGCAGGCTGACGAGCGTGTGATCTTCGTAGATATCGATCTTATTGATCTGCGCGCCGGACAAGTCCGCCTCATGCGCCAGCAAGCCCACGATGTTGCCGGGCTGCACGCCCTGTTCGCGACCGACTTCCAAGCGGTAACGCTGCTGCCGTTCAAAGCGGCGGCCCTTGCCGCCCTGCTCGTCCCCAGGACCATCCGCAAACATCGCCTTGGTCGCCGCGCCGCGCTTGGGCTTGCCCTTACCGCCGCCTTCGTAGGTGGGGCTGAAGGTGCTGCCGCCGCCTTCCCGTGCCGGTGGCGTCGCGTCGGCGGATCGCTCCGGCAGCAAGAGCGAGTGGCCGCCCTGCCCAAGACCGGCGAGTGCTGCGGCCACATCCAGTGGATCCGCGCCGGTTTCGTGCACGTACTCTTCAATGATCGAGCGATACATCGCGTGCGGTGGGGATGCCAACGCGGCGGTCAGCCCGACCTTCCACTTCTCGACCCGCTTGCGATTGACGTCATGCACGCTCGGCAGCGTCATCTGCTCAATCGGCTGCCGGGTTGCGCGCTCAATGATGCGCAGCATGTGCCGCTCGCGCGGCGAGATGAACAGAATCGCCTCACCACTGCGGCCCATGCGGCCGGTGCGGCCAATGCGGTGTATGTAGGACTCGCTGTCGTACGGTACATCGAAGTTAATGACGTGACTGACGCGCGGCACGTCCAGGCCGCGGGCGGCGACGTCAGTGGCCACAATGATGTCGATCTTGCCTGACTTCAGCGCCTGCACGGTGCGCTCGCGCTCACTTTGCTGAATGTCGCCGTTCAACGCGGCGGCGGCGAAGCCGCGCGCTTCGAGTTTTTCCGCTAGTTCGGCGGTCGACTGTTTGGTGCGCGTGAAGACCAAAATCGCATCGAAGGTTTCGACTTCGAGAATACGGGTCAGTGCATCCAGCTTATGGGTGCCCTCCACCATCCAGTAGCGCTGGCGGATATTGGTCGCCGTGATGGTCTTGGCGCGAATGTTGATCACGCGCGGTGAGCGCAGATGCCGATCAGCAATACGCCGTACCGCCGGCGCCATGGTGGCCGAGTACAGGGCGATCTGGCGCGACTCGGGCAGGCGCGCGAGGATCGACTCGATCGGGTCGACAAAGCCCATCTGCAGCATTTCGTCGGCTTCGTCCAAGACCACGCAGGACACGGTTGACACGTTCAACGTGCCGCGTTCCAAGTGATCAATCACCCGGCCGGGTGTGGCCACAATGACATGCGTGCCGCGCTTGAGTGCACTCAGCTGCGGGGTATAGCTCTGGCCCCCATAGATGGGCAGCACGTGGAAACCCGGCATGTGCGAGGCGTACTTTTGAAACGCTTCGGCCACCTGGATCGCCAGTTCGCGGGTCGGCACCAACACGAGCGCCTGCGGCTCACGCCGGGCCAGGTCGATACGGGCGAGGATCGGCAAGGCGAACGCACCGGTCTTGCCGGTACCCGTCTGCGCTTGACCGAGTAGATCGCCACCTTCCAGCAACGCGGGAATGCAGGCGGCCTGAATGGGGGATGGCGATTCGTAGCCGACATCGGCCAAGGCGGCCAAAATAGAGGCCGGCAAGCCGAGGTCAGAAAAGCTAACCGCTTCCGTCGCGGGTTGTGTCATAGGGATATCCGCACGGGGGAAGGCCGCGGAGTCTACCGGAGATAGAGCCATTCGGCTAATCGGGATATCCGCGTGCGGCATTCTAAGCAACGGGCGAGCGGCTTTTTACGGCCCTCCTCGGCACGCTACCCGCAAGGCAACGCACGTTTGGCCTGACTTTGCAGCGCCGCGACGGCCGACTAGTGCATAAACGAAACAGGGGGCTCGAAAGCCCCCTGTCCCATCGCATCGCAGCTGTTGCTTAGAAATGCGCTTCCAACGACAGACGCAAGTACCGACCCATCAGGCCCGAGAAGTACTGCGACACACCGGTGGCGTAGTTGCCACCCGACCCGGCGATGCCGGGGAACGGCGGCAACTTGTTAAACACGTTGTCCACGATGAGGCGCGCCGAAACGTCGTGCGGCAACTGATAGGACAGCGTCGAGTTGATTACCCACCACGGATGCACCGTCATGTAGTCCTGATAGTTCGCAGGATTGGTGTTGGAGAAGTTCGCATTGCCCGTGTACAGACCCTGCCAGTTCCAACCGAACTTACCCTTGTGGTAGAGCAGGTCCAGCGAACCGCGACCTTTGTTCGTACCGATCTGTCCGGCGGTCTCTTGCACCGGCACCGAACCGATCTGCACTGTCAACTTGCGCGTATCGAGGTAAGCGGCGCGCAAGCTGACATCACCCATGGCGGCGGGCAAGTCGAAATGGTAATCGGCGCCCAACTGGATGCCGGTGAAGTGCAGGTTGCCTGCATTCACGTAACCCTGCTGGAAGTCGACGACCTGATGGGTTGTCGGATCACGCTGGAACAGCGCGCAGTACTGATTGGCAGGATAGCTGGTCGAGTCGTAACACGAGTTCATGATATTGGTCAGCGACAGCGCGGAAATTGCGTTGGTCAGATTGATATCAATGTAGTCGACAGTGATATTGAGGCGCCGAATCCAGCGCGGCTGAATCACCACACCGACCGACTGCGAAGCAGCCGTCTCACTGGTTAAATGCGGGTTGCCAGAGTTGGTGCCCAGAGCGCTGGCATTGACCACATTCGAATTAAACCCAGCTGGAATCCCCTCCGCAGCACAATTGGCGGCGCGAGTTGCCGGATCCAAGCCCTGACTGATAAACGTGACATCGCACGGATCAGCCGCAAAGCTGTAGGCCGGTACGGCTGGGAGGAACAGTTCCGTGATCGCTGGCGCACGAATCGAATGCGTCTTGTTGCCGCGGAACATCAAGTCCTGCACTGGCGACCAATGCAAGCCTGCGGTCCACGTGGTCGAGTTGCCCGCAATCGTGTTGGCAACCCGGCGGACCGCGCCTTCGAGCTCGGCCGAACGCAGGAACGGGATGTTCTGCGCAACGGACGTCAATGGGATCAGCACCTCACCGAAGAACTCGTTCGTCGTGTACGAGCCGCCGATCGGTAGGACTGCCGCGGTTTCACCGTAACCGCCCGTGTAGAACGCATCGGGACGGAAATCCGCAGCCTCGCGCCGATTCTCATAGCCCAAAGACGCCTTCACCTCGCCCGCGGGTAACTGGAACAGACCGCCATTGATGGTCGCCATGAAGTCGCGCTGTGTAGTGATGGACGTCGCAGTCGCCAGATGCGTGATGTAATCACGCGCCGCCTGACTCGGGCTGCCATTGCCGAACAAATTCAGCGGCGCGCACTGCGAAGAGACCGTCGATACCGTGGCGTTCGTGTAACCCGGTGCGCACTCAATGCCACCGCCTGGGCTCGTCACCGCATTGACCGCGTTGAGGAAATTCTGCCAAACCACTTGCGGCTGCACCGACGTGTTGCGGTTGTAACCCCAGTTGCCGGATACCTCCCAACTGTAGTCGTGACCCGCCATCTTGAACTTGCCATCGGCACCGAGGACGAAACGGTCCGTGATCTGATCGCCGCTGGCGCGGCCACTTTGCAGGTCCATGTTCGCGCGGGACAGGTAGAAGGTGTGATTGTTCCAAGACGGATCCATCACAGCGCCAAAGGAGGGGCTGGCGCCATACGCATCCAGGGCGGACTGAATCAGCCCGCGATCCGTGCTGGACAGGAAGGGATTATTTATATCGAGTTTGATATTGCCGCTAGGCCCCCCCGCCATGCCAAAGAAGTACGTGTTGTATTGCGGTTGGGCAATCAAGTTCTGTGCGTGGGTTGAGGAAAACCAACCCTCACCAAACAGGCGCACACTATCATTCAACTGGTAGTGCCCCAGCACCTGGGTATTGAACTTCTGCAGCGGTGACAACAAGTTGGTCGTCTGCGACAAACGCTCGCCATCGCCGTAAGCTGAAAACACCGGATTATTAAAGAAGGTGGAGCCTAAATTGTAGGGCACCAACGTCTGGCCACCGCCGTGGCTCGGAAACGCCATGATTTGGCCGGCGCCGTTGGTCACGCCAAAGGCTTCGGCAGGAATGCCGATGCCGGGCGCAAAGAAGAAGTCATCGACCAACGGCACACCACCGAAATTGATAGGCGTCACGGTCAGACCAGAGATCAGTTCCTGTGTGTATTGACCAGGATGCAACGGTGCAATGAACGAAAGATCCTTGGCGTACTCGGCGCGATCGGTGCCCAGCAAACCCTTCGCGTCGGAATACTCGGCCGACCAGATGACGTTACCCTTGCCCTGCGCGAAATTCGTGCCCCAGAGGGCGCGGACTCTGCGCGTGGCCGCATCTTGCCGGCTGGACTGGCCCACTTGCAGGTCCAAATCAAAGCCTTCGAAGTTGTGCTTGAGAATGATGTTGACGGTGCCAGCGATCGCGTCTGCACCGTAGATTGGCGCGCCGCCGACCGAAATGGTTTTTT
>Ga0194049_1000713_pt1 | contig 11217 bp, 16 predicted proteins | sample JunL2225m_MetaG_FD_148665 | JGI IMG/M metagenome (GOLD analysis project Ga0194049, IMG submission 148665) | Anoxic zone freshwater microbial communities from boreal shield lake in IISD Experimental Lakes Area, Ontario, Canada - Jun2016-L224-25m | ecosystem: Environmental > Aquatic > Freshwater >... | reverse complement strand
TGCACACCAACAAAATCACTTTGGCTTTGCTAAACTTTTGGAAGCTGCTAGAAAACAAATCAGAAAGATTGAAGCATCCCACCTTGCTAGGATTTCCAATAAGCCAGGGGAATTTATTCCAGCACTTGAGAAGTTTCTGGAAGCACATCAGGAGAGGGTCCAGATCATCCTTGAACCTGTGATGGAATTTCTCAAACCTGAATCGGGTGGTGGTGTCCGAGCTGCTGCAGATCACTGTTCAGCATTGAAAGCTGAATGGTTGGATCTTGCTGGATCAGCAACACCAAGGAACCTAAAACTTTTGGCTGATGAGAAACTTAAGAACTGGATTGAAACACCTGCTAACTGGGAGAAAACATCATGGTTAAACTAGAAACAAGATTCACTACGGAATTCAGAGTTGAAGCTGATGGGAAAAAGCTAGTAGGTTATGCTGCTAAGTTCTCGCCTAATAGGTCTCAGGATCTCGGTGGGTTCATCGAACAGATTGACCCCAAGGCTTTCACTCGATCACTGGCACAGGGTGCAGATGTCAGAGCTTTGATCAACCATGATCAGAACCTAATCCTAGGGCGGTCCACCTCAGGCACCTTGAATCTTTCAGTTGATTCTGAAGGTCTGCTTGTAGAAATTACCCCACCTGACACCAGCTATGCTAAAGATCTCATGGTCTCGATGAGTAGGGGTGATGTTACCCAGATGTCATTTGCATTCATCACTAAGAAAGATTCATGGGATAAAGAGGGTGATAAGAACATCCGAACCCTGCTCGATGTGGACCTTCATGATGTGTCTGCAGTTACTTACCCTGCATATTTAAACACCGAAATAGGGCTAAGAAGTTTGTCAAGTTTCTTAGCAGAAAAACAGGATCAGGAATTAGAAATGCAAAGAAGAATCAATCTAATTAACCTTTTAAAAGTTAAATAATTATGGTTGATTTAATGCATCCAGACTATTTGATACCTACTCTATGGATGATACTTATTTTCATGATAGGAGTTATTTTAAATATTTGGGCTATTTATAACGATGATGATCCTGGCTCTGATGATTATTTTTAAGACTAAAATTATATAGGCATATTTAAAGTTTATTGATAGCATGGTTTCATTACTCTTTCATGAGGATGGAACCATGATTTTTAAAGATGTGCATGAGATGCGTAGGTGGGTAGTTGCAAAAGTTGGTACTGGATGGTCTCCTGATGCTAAAGGTTGTGCTGCAGCAGACATCATTCATGAGATGCCAAATAGACCACCGTACAAAACAGACTGGGCAACATTTCTAAATTCCCTTCCAGATGATTTGGAAAACATGGTGGAGCAGCATTTTCACCAACTAAAGCCAAAAAAAGATTTTATCGCAGTTGTCGAACTAGAAGATAAAAAAACTAGGGTACTGGGCATCATTGCCGAACGAGATAAGAATGATTGCTTTAGGCAGATCTATCTTTTATTTCCTGATCTAGTTACTACAAAGGCGAAAGTTTTAATAAAGACCAAGTCTGAATTAAAGGCTGCAGAAAAAAAACAGCTAGAGAATCTTCCTAGATTGTCTTAATAACACCCATCCAATCAATCAGCCCCTAGCTAATCCTAGGGGCTTTTTTTATTGTAGTCACGCTACAACATGCAGCCAATCCCCATTCATATCACAGGCTGGGTGCAATATAGATTTGATCACGCAATCTGTTTCGTGATCAAAAGGCAAAAGCCTATTAAACAAGTCATTCAGCATGCGGTCATTTCCTTCATTCACTACGATTTGACACATTACCAACCCATGTGAAAATTGATGTAGCCATAGCAGTATTTACGCATGGTGGCCCCAGAGCATTCTGGATCGGTGCCACTGCGTATGGCACCAAAACAATTTTTAGGGGATGACACACATGGCTATTGCCGAACTTAGAAAACTTCAAAGTGATCGATTTGAAATAGTTACCAAGCTTGAAGATCTTTCCAAGCGCAACTTGACACCAGAAGAGCAAACCGCCTTTGATGGTTTGGTTACTCAAGTTGCAGGAATTGATGAACGAGTCAAAACACTGGAGGATGAAATGGCACAAGACGCAAGCGCAGACGCAGCAGCAGTTCCTGCACCCGCAGCAGCTCAACAGAATTCTGCAAAGCTTGACCTTATCAAAAGGTCTACCCGCAAGTCAGCACCCATGTATGGTGCAGCAAACTTTGTTTCTGACCTAGGTGATAAGCGAGCTACCAAAAACAGATCTGATGCATTTCGCGGGTGGATGCTTAAAGGCACAAAGGGATTTAGATCGGAATTTGCCAAGGCAGCTCATGAAATTAATTTTGATCTTAATAGCAATACCATCAACATTGAAGGTATAGCTGAAGATCGCGCTCAAGGTATCGGATCGACTGGCATCGGTGGTGCTTTAATTAATCCAACTTTCTATGGCACTTTGACCAGTGCTTTGAAAGATTATAATGGTGTTCGCCAGATCGCTAAGATTTTGCAAACCAGCAATGGTTCAAACATCAGCATGCCTTGTTTGGATGACACAGCCAATGCTGGAACCTTGATTGCAGAAAACGGTTCTATCTCGGAAGTGGCTTTGACTTTCACCAGCAAAACCAGCACTCCCTATAAGTTCTCTTCTGGTCAGATCCTGACTAGCTATGAACTTTTGCAAGATTCCTTGATCGATGTGGAATCCCTTGTAGCTCAAACTGCAGGTGTAAGGATTGGCCGAATTGAGGAAAGCTTATTTACCACTGGTAGCGGAAGTGGTGAACCCCAGGGGGCTGTGACTGCTAGTTATGTTGGTGTTACTGCTAGTTCAACCACTGCCATCACCATTGATAATGTGCTTGATTTATTTTTCTCGCTGGACCCAGCTTATAAGCAAAGCACTGGCTGTGCATTCATGTGCCACAGTTCAGTGTTAAGCTCGCTTTCCAAGTTGCGTGGTTCGGATGGTCATCCTGTTTTGTCTAACAACTATAATCAGGCAGATGGCCGAGTGCCAATGATCCTAGGTTATCCTGTGATCATCAATCAGAACATGGCTAGCACTATTGGTGCTGGTGCTAAAGTTCTATTGTTTGGTGATTTTTCTTCTTATCTTGTGCGTGATGTTGCGGGTGATGGCGGTCTAACTATCGTTAGACAATCTGAAACCTATGCAACCTCTGGCCAAATCGGTTGGGTTGCTATTCACCGTAGTGGTGGTTTGTTGTTGGCTGCTAACGCAACCACACAGAATCCGCTTAAACATTTAAAGATGGCAGCATCCTAATGATAGTAAAAATATTAATCAATCTGGTCGGCCTTGGCAAAGGTCTAAGTGCCGACCAGATAACTGAAATCCCTGACGATGTCGCTGCTGAGTGGTGCAGGATTGGTTATGCCAGTCCTGTATCACAAGCGGTGCCAGAAAAAGCCACTTCCAAGATCACACCTGAGGTGAGAGATGCAACTACTAGGATCGTATCAGGTGATGTCACAGCCAACGCAGGAACCAGTCAGCCTGGCAGAAGCAAAAAGCCATCTAAGGATTGATGGCACTTACGATGATACCCTAATAGGTTTATGCATTGGGGCAGCTCGCCAATACTTTGAAAACAGTTGTCAGATTCATATAGCACAGAAAACAGTGCAGCTAGTCCTGGACAGTTTCCCTGCCACAGTTCCAAACCTGACAGTAACTTCAAATATTAATTATCCATTCCAAACCAAGTACTATCCCTTTGATGGAACGATTTACCTCACTGGTCCAGTGCAGTCTGTTGAAAGTGTTTCCTACACCGATACAGCCTTGACTGAGCAAAGTTTAACAGGATATCGGGTAGACCTAATTAGTAGCCCTGCAAGAATAACCTATGCCTATACATGGCCCACAACAGCCAAGATAACTAATTCAGTTCGAGTGAATTACACTGCAGGTTTTACCACTGTAAACATGCCCAAGCTTTTAAAAAGTGGAATGCTTTTTTATGTAGCCCACCTGTATGAAAACAGAGAGGCAGTAACTACTGGAAGCCTTACCGAGACACCTTTAGCAGTGGAATCCATCATTCAGCAGTACAGCTCAGGAGTCTACCATTGAAAAGTGGACCGATGAGATACCGAGTTGAAGTCCAAGAGATTAGCAGCACACCTGATGCGCTGGGTCAGCCAACAATCACATGGAACACAACGCAGACAGTTTATGCACAAATCATGCCTTTAACAGCGCGCGAATTATACTTTACGAAAACAGTCAGGCCAGAAACCACCCACCGGATTACCATGAGGTATTTTGCAGGCTTGACCAGCGCAAACAGGCTCAAGATGGGATCTAGGATTTTTAATATCCTTGGATTGATAAACGAAAACGAGCTTAAGAAAACATGGCTGGTCGATGCAGTGGAGGTGCCATGAGTAAGCTAGACAAATCCATACTTTTTAAAAAAGGTCAAGTCAAGATAGAAGGACTAGATCAGTTAATATCCAAATTCAAGGAATTAACTGGTGGCAAGTCTGATACTAAGCTGGTTTCGGCTATGCGCTATGCTCTGCAACCATTGCAGAAACAAGTAAAAGCCAACGCACCAAGGCTAAAGAGCAACAAAAATAAATCAGGTAGAACTGGATTATTAAGGAAAGCTATAGCTGTGAAAGCTAAAAAGTTTGGCAGGGGAAATAAAAAGAAAATATTAGGGCTGGTAGGTCCAAAGTTCAGTACATCCATTACATTGAAAAATGGTCTAAAGATTGAACCTTTTCGCTATGCTCATCTTGTTGAAAGAGGGGCAGCACCGCACACAGTTACACCTAGGCGCAAAGAAAAACAGAAAAGCTTTGTGGGTCCAATTGTGCCAGGCAGATTTAAAAGCTGGATACACCCAGGAGCAAAAGCAAAACCCTTCATGAAGCCCGCACTGGATGCGGTGGGATCTCAGATCTTTAATCGGTTTGCTGAGAAGATGAAAGAAATTATCTCTAAAATAGGGGTAAAGAAATGATTGAATCTGATTTGTACACCTACATAAATGATCAGGCAACGATCACCAGTCTGGTAGGAACTCGCATCTATCCCGATACCGCACCGCAGAAATGCGATTATCCCTTTATGGTCTACAGCAAGATTGACACCACCCGAGAAATGCACCTTAGGGGTGCAACTGGGGTCTGTGTCGCAAGGTTCCAGCTCGATGTGTATGCATCAACCCGTATGGTTTGCGAATCCATCATTGAACAAGTTAGACTTAGAGTTAATGGTTTCCAAGGAAATTGGGGCACCACTTTTATCCATAAGGTCAGATTAGAATCTGAATCGAATGGATGGGATATTGAATCAGGAAAAGATACTGGAATTCATACTGCGAGTGTGGATCTAGTTATTGTGTTTACGGAATCCGTCACCGATTTTTTTGGAGGCTAGAATTATGCCAGAATTAGCAGTAGCACAAACTTATGGAGTTACCCTCACCGCAGGTTCTGCTGTAGCTGAAGTGATATCTATCACTCCACCACAGAGCAAAACATCAGCCATACAGACCAGCAACCTTTCCACCACTGGTCAAACCCATACCTTTATCGCAGGCTGGGAAGATCCAGGTGAAATGTCGTTTGAAGTTAACATGACTGCAGCAAATTATGCAGCCATGAATGCGCTTGCAAATGCTACGCCTGTTGTAGAAACCACATTCACGATTGCAATTCCTGCTCCTATCAGTTTATCGCTTGCAGTAAAAGGTTTTATTACCTCTAGAGGTATTAGCACCATTGCAGTGGGTGATGACCTGATCAAGGCATCTTTCACAGTTAAAGTTTCAGGCGCATGTTATGTATAATTTAGGAGTTTTTTAATATGGCTTTATCTCGATCACAGATCCTTTCAAAAAAAGACAACCTGCCAAGGCAGGAAGTTTTAGTTCCAGAATGGGAAGGATCTGTATGGGTCAGAAGTCTTACTGTTGGCGAACGAGATAGCATAGATAACGAATTCAACGCAGCACGAGTCAAGAATAAAACCCCTGACAACCTTAGAGCAAGGATGCTTATCAAGGGGTGCTGCGATGAATTAGGAAAGCCTTTATTCACAGAAGCGGATATCGCAGAAGTCAATGTGTTACCTGCAACCATCCTTGAATCTATCTTTGATGCAATTTTAAAAATCAATCGGATAGGTGCAGGGGCAGTAGAGCAAGCGGAAAAAAACTAAGAGACAGCCCATCGAGATTATTTTTATTTAGATTGGCTGGTCATTTAAAAAAGATGGTGTCAGAGATTGAGCAGGAGATGAGTCACTCAGAATTCATGGAGTGGGTCGCATTTGCTAGGATCGAACCCATAGGGGATGCGCGATTAGATTTCTTAGCTGGGAGTGTTCAGCATACCCAAGTGGCTTGCACGAGTACCAGCAAACACAAGTTATCTGATTTTATTCCTGATTGGTTAGGGGAACGAGCAGCAGGGCAAAAACAAACTCCTGAAATGCTTGCAGCAATTTTAAGCGGGTTAGTTACTAAGCAAAGGAATTAGACATGGCTGATACATCTCTAGGAAGAGCCAGTCTAAGTGTTACAGCAGACCTTTCCAGCTTCACATCTGCGATGGATTCAGCAGCATCAAAAACCAGTGGATTCAATAAAGCTAATAATCTAGCTGCTGATTCCACTAGAAAATTGATGGATGCTACCGATAAAGCCAACAAAATTAATGCAGGTGGTGGGCAAAAATCTAAGGCTGCAGCATCCAGTGGTGGCATGAAAATCACCGACATGCTCGGCATCGGATTTTTCACATCCGCATTCAGCAAGATCTTTGATGGTGCATTAAATCTGGTAACTAAGATTACATCCTCTGTGATTGATCTAGGTGCCAAGGTTATTGATTCTGGAAGTAAGTTCCAAGAATTAGATAACCGACTTAAAGCACTGACCGGATTTAAAGGGATAGCTAAAGGACTTCAAGACATCATGAAAACTGGCCCCAGTGCCAGCTTTAATGCATTGGGTGAAGCTGCTACCCGATTAGCTCAGATGAAATTCCGACCCGATGTGGTCACTGGTTTGATTAAGGACTTTAATAGACTTGGTGTAGCTTTAGGAAATCCCGAAAAGATCGTAGCACTGATCACAGATAAACTAGCAGATATGGCGACCAATGGCAGTGCTGATATGGCATCCTTGGGGAAACTTGCAGACGAACAGATCCCAGTGTTTGAAGCCCTGGCTAAACGCATGGGAGTCAGCATTGATGAAGCCAAACGCAGAGTGGCAGCGGGTTTGGTTACAGTAGCAGAAGCAACTCAGGCTATTGCTGATGCAGCTAACATGCCACAGATCGCAGCAGCAGCAGCAGAATCTGCAAATAGCTTTAGTGGAATATGGTCAAGAGTTGCCAACAACATAGAAGTAGTCTTTCAAAATGTAGGAGCTAGCATTTTAAAGGGTTTTGGTCTGGTAACGATGGGAGAAACCATCACAGAATTCTTTAAAGAAATCGAAATTAAAATTTTAGACCTTGCCCCCATGCTGGAAAAAATTGGGGAGTTTGCTGCTGATGTTACCAAAATGATCATGGATGAAATATCAAGCTTTTTATCAGGATGGAAAACCTTCACCGATGATACCAGTGCAGAGACTATGCTTTCATCGATGAGCAACATGTCTAGGGAACTGGTTGACCTCCTAAGAGAAGTGGTAAAGGCAATTATAAGTGCTTCAGTTGAAGCTGCAAAAGCTGCAAAAAATATAAGCTGGTGGACTAATATAGATTTGATTAATAATCCTGTGGCAGACCTTTTCAAGCAAATTGTAGTTTCAACAGGCGAATTTGTTCTGAATGTGGGTGAGTGGTCCGATGGAATAGAGACCATTGGTGGTGCTGCAAATAACGCAGCGGATGGAGTAAATAACCTTGCCAATGCTTTGGATCTTGCAGCGCAGAACGCACAGAATTTAGTAGATACTGACTTTAGTGGTGCAGGTGGTGGTTTTGGTCCAGATGATATTAATGACATGATGCAACCTGCTTCTAATGGTGGTGGCACTTGGCTAACTGCATTAGAAGAAGAAATGCAATTAGCTGCCATGGAATTGGCCGACTTTGATAAGCAGTGGCAGGAGCTAGATGATAAAGTTCATAAGCCTATCCATGTGGGGGAAGCAGGTTGGAAGAAGTTTTTTGCCGATAACATCACACCTCTGCAACAGTATGAAAATGAAGTAGCCAAACTAAGGGGCATGCTCAAGGAAGGCCCAGCGGGTGTTATGGCCTTTGCGCTTGGTTCTGCCAATGCCATCAAGAAACTTAAAGAAGCCACTGGGCTAGGTGGTCCACAGCAATTTGCATCCGCAGTTCAGGCTGGATCGGCAGAAGCATTCCAAGTCAAAGTTGATGAGATGGGCAAAGCTAAAAATGTTCAGGAAGAAATCAGGCAACTGATGGAAGCTGCTGCTGAGGTAGAAGCCCAACAGCTACAAGCAGCCAAAGATATTGCTGCAGCGATTGAAGCACTACCCGCACAAATGCCAAGAGCCCAACAAATTGCTGTGGCCCTTAACCCTTAGGAATCATCATGGCGATTGATCTATTTGAAGAGCTATGGGAAGAGCGAAAAGCAACTCTGGATAAGAGCTACCAGAACACCTACACCCGCACTTTTATCGTTCACACCAGCATCATTGAACAGACTGATATTAATATTTATGATGCCATTTATGGGCATCCTGACTGCCCACAAATAGGTGATAATTACCCTGGTGATACTGACACCTATGTTCAAAATGTAAACATCAGCCCTGAGCAGGGTGATGCGCAGACTTGGAAAGTTACTATTGAATATAGTTCCAATCCAGATGCAGCATCCACCAGCTCAGATGGTAGCACTCCACCACCTCAGGTGGAAACCCAGCAGACTGGCCAGAAACCAGCAGATAGGGAAGCGAACCCCACCCTAAGACCACCCGATTTTAAAGTAAACTTTGTTAGTTTTCCTTACATAGTACCGAACATCAACAACAGTGCAGGCGATCCTTTTGTTCCACCCATCACAGTGGAAAAGTTTAGGCCAGTGTTTAGTATCGGCTGTAATGTAAAAGCGATTAATTCCTACACCTTAGCCACCTACATTGGCAAAGTGAATAGCACCAGTGTAACTTTCACCACTGGCACTGGGTGTGTTCTATCGATCCCAGCTAAGACCGGAAAAATTAAAAACATCAACACCGAACTATTGCTAGAGGGCAGCTTCCAATATTGGCGATTAACTTATGAAATCGAGATTAACACCAGTGTTAGCCCAGAGGATGGAACCACAGTTACTGGTTGGGATATGTACCTTGTGGATAGGGGATATCGGATAAAAAAAGATGATGGGGAAAGGGCACCAATCTTTGAGGGGGGTGTTAAAATTACGCAACCAGCAAGGCTGGATAGTTTTGGTAAAAAGTCTTCACCCTCAACCCCAGATAGATATGTGGTTTTCACTGCTGCCAATGTCTACGGCACCATCAATTATGCAACTTTACCAGGACTAGGATTTTTCTAATGCCAGATCCAGTAGCATTTGAATTTGAAACAGCAAAGTCATTACTGCGCTTGTTGAAGAAATCCAAGGATGGAAACTTCTCAGCAGCAATCGATGATAATATCCCCTTAGATCATGCACCTGCATTCATTTGGGCCTATGTTCCAGCTACAGTCACCTGCACCTATGATGCCACAGTTAAGGCTTGGATCATCCCTGGTGCTGTGCTGTGTTATCCGATCAACTCAGGGGTAGATTCTGCAGGTCTGATGCAGTGGGGCAAGAATGATGTTAATGGTTTGGTTACTGGTGGCATTACCTGCACGACATTCACACCTAAATTATCATCAGGTCAGGCAGCACCCAGTATAGGTAAGGGTTTCTACCTAGGCACTATATTTGGATATAACGAATCCGAACAGCCAAGGGTGCTGATAGGGTTACCACCTGTAAACCCTTCTGGCCCAGGCTCCACCTTTGATGTGGTCACAGGGGTTGTCTGTCATACCGATGGCAGCGGTATAGGAGTGACCACTGCAAGCTTAACTACCTCTGATTATGATGGTGTGGTATTTAAGAACTTCCTTGGGCTGGTGGATGTAGTTCCAAAAAGCTTTGTAGGAAATGCCTCTAGAATAGTTATGGTAAATCAAGCTGCGAATGCTTTGGAGTTTGGCCCAAACTTTTCAGGCGCACCAACGGCAGCAGACTTTTTAGGGTTGACGGATACCCCTAACACTTATTCAGGAGCTAGTTATAAATCCGTCATTTGTAATCTAGGTAATAACGGAAATGCTAATGCTTTAGATTTTGCAACTCCTAATGTGACCACAACAAACAGCATCACAGGTGGCGGGAACCCAAATAACACCAGTGTGTTTTCCACCATGCAACTGGTAAACGATACAGCAACGCCAGGCAATGATAGATTCTACGCAACGACCAACGCAGGGGTTAAGGGCTGGCGAACGCTTACGCTTAAAGGCGCAACGGATTTCCCAGCAAACTATACCAGTGCAGGTGGTAAGTTCTTAAAAGTAAATGCAGGTGCAACCGCAGTTGAGTTTTTAACACCACTAGCAGCGGTTACCGATGTCGCAGCACACACCATTTCTAGTGTGGACTTAGCCACCGCAGCATCGACAACACAAACGGCCATTGACGATTTAAGAACGCAAGTAAATTTATTGCTAGCTCGTATCAGGTCACATGGGCTAATCTCATGATCTTAAATGAAAACGGCCTGAACTTTAATTTGAATGCAAGTTATTACATTTACAACTCTACAACTGGGTTATGGGGTGGCCCAGCAGGTGCGTATAACTTAGAAATGATCAGAGGCCGATCTGTTGCTGGACGATTCGTCAAAAGTAGTTCGGTATCAAATCTGCCAGGAGGTTCTGACGCTAGTTCCTTGTATTATCTTTTTCAAAAAACCACCTATAACCCTACTGCATATCATGTTGGTTTTGCTTCAAGTTATGAAAACGCAAAAAACAAAATACCTATTATCTTCACTAGTGCTGGCGATCTGTTTTCTTTTCGTCAGGCAGGGCATTCATACCGATTAAAACCATTATACTTGGAATGCTGTGAGGATGAGATTTTTGATACGCAGTTACCACCACCATTTAATATAGATGCCTATGCACCATGGGAAATCCCAGGGCCAGAAAAAATCAGAAAGATGGTTAGCTTTGATCTTTCTGGTGTAGTTGTCACTGGGTATG
>Ga0194049_1000711_pt1 | contig 11227 bp, 12 predicted proteins | sample JunL2225m_MetaG_FD_148665 | JGI IMG/M metagenome (GOLD analysis project Ga0194049, IMG submission 148665) | Anoxic zone freshwater microbial communities from boreal shield lake in IISD Experimental Lakes Area, Ontario, Canada - Jun2016-L224-25m | ecosystem: Environmental > Aquatic > Freshwater >... | reverse complement strand
GGCGGATTATCTCCGAGAGAATCTCATTTTGTCGTTGTTTCATAAGCTTATTTCTAGCAGTCGAGCACCCTTAGTGCCAACTACCTTTTAAGTATATAAAAATTAGCACTCTAATGTCAAGAGTGCTAATTTAGATTTATTTTGTTTTTATAGTATTGAGGAAAATCTTGAATTCAGTCAACTAACTTAATGCTGAATTTTCACAATTAATTCTTCTTTAGAAGCACCATAAAAGCTTCTGGTGGGATATCTACCTTGCCAATCTTCTTCATCTTCTTTTTGCCTTTTTTTTGCTTATCCAAAAGTTTATTTTTTCTACTTACATCTCCACCATATAGTTTTGCAGTTACATTTTTACCCATTGCTCGAATGTCTTCTCTAGCAATTACTTTTGCTCCAATAGCCGCCTGCAAACTAATCTCAAAAAGTTGTCTTGGTACTATTTCTTTTAATTTTTCTACAATTCTTCTTCCGAGCTTAATCGACTCACTTCTATGAGTAATAAGACTCAGCGAATCTACCATTTCGCCACCTACTAGTATATCCACTCTTACCAAGTCTTCGGGTCGATATTCCAAAAAATCATAGTTAAACGATCCATATCCTGAGGTAATACTTTTTAGATCATCGTAAAAATCTGTCAGCACGTTACTGAGTGGTGATTCAAAATCTACCAAAGCCAGTTCTGAGTCGATGTAGCTAAGGTTTTTTTGAATTCCACGAATAGAGTTAATGAGCTGCAAGACCGAACCCAGGTATCTACTAGGGACAATAATTTCGCCCTTTATCCAAGGCTCCTCTATAACTTCGATTCTTGAAACATTAGGTAGATCGGCCGCGCTTTTAACTTCTAGTCTTTCTTTAGTAGTTGTTACCACCTGATAGTCCACACTTGGATTAGTTACCACCAGACTAAGATTAAACTCTCGCTCTAGCCTTTCTTTAACTATTTCCAGATGAAGCAATCCCAAAAATCCTAGCCTGTAGCCAAATCCAAGGACCTGGGAGCTTTCGGGTACGTACTCAAGTGCGGCATCATTTAGTGTGAGCTTCTCTAGTGCGTCCTTGAGCGCTGGGTAATCCTCGCCGCTACTAGGGAAAAATCCAGCGTAGACAAAAGGCTTGACCCTCTTGTAGCCGGGCAATGCTTCGGATGCAGGGTTAGACTGAAGGGTTAAAGTATCTCCCACTTTGGCATCCGCGATTGATTTTAAATTAGTTACACAATAACCTATTTCTCCGCACGATATCTCGTCGCTCGGGTGCATAGTTGGAATGAAAAATCCCGTGTCTACTGCGAGGGCATTTTTATCTGGCGCCATGAGATGCAGCTGGTCACCCTTCCTAAGCTTGCCATCAAATACTCGCAAGTAAAGTATAACTCCGCGGTATTCATCATATATTGAGTCAAATATTAAAGCCCGGGTCGGAGCCTCTGGGGTGCCCATGGGAGAAGGAATCTTTTCAATAATACTGTCCAATAAAGTATCTACGTTAGTTCCTTCTTTTGCAGATATTTTTATTATTTCATCTGGGTCACAGCCAATCAGCGTTGCAACCTCCTTAGCTACTCTTTCGGGTTCTGCTGCTGGTAAGTCAATTTTGTTTAACACTGGGATTATTGTAAGATTCGCCTCAAGCGCCAAATACACATTGGCTAAAGTCTGAGCCTGAATACCCTGAGCAGCATCGACTACAAGAATCGCACCCTCACAAGCCATTAGGCTCCGACTTACTTCGTAGCTAAAATCGACGTGTCCCGGAGTATCAATTAGATTAAGCTCGTGACCCTTCCATTGCATCCTTACTGGCTGAAGTTTTATTGTGATACCTTTTTCTCTTTCAAGGTCCATTTGATCAAGCAATTGAGACTTCATGTCTCTTTTTTCGATTGTACCTGTTAATTCAAGCATTCTATCTGCTAATGTACTTTTACCGTGGTCGATGTGGGCAATTATACAAAAGTTTCGTATTCCGTTCATTATTTAAATACCCCCTTTACTATTTTTAGCGGATGGGTAATCTTTTTAAGAATCTGGTCAGTCTGGTAAACCCTTAGGATTTTAGCCGTAACAAAGAATACTACGATGCCACTTATAGAGATAACAAGAAATTTAGGAGTCATAGTAACAAACCCAACGTCATTTTTGAGCAAAGGAAATACTTTTAGGACCATGAAGTACAGCCAAGCTGACATAACAGCGCTGGCCGCAACAAGCTTGGCACCAGATTTAGCTATAGTGCCATACCCATAATTACCTATCTTAAACTTAAGCAAAACCATCAATAGGATTAATTCGTAGAAAGTAGAAATACTTAGCGCCATACCTAGTCCCGAAACACCATACCTAGAAGATAAGATAATGCTAAAAATGATATTAATAACAATAGAGCTAAGACTAGTAAGTAGCGGGGTAAGGGTATCTTCTAATGAATAGTAAACCCTAGCAATCATAAAAAACATACTGGTTGCAATTATTGAGCCTGATAACCAGCCCAGAGTATCTGCAGTCGCTTGATCCCCGAAACCAAATAGTATTCTTACGATATACCCCCTCAATACAAACGCAATTGCTGCAGAGGGTATGACAAAAAACATAATCAGCTGCATATCATGAACGATTGCTGAAGAAAGTCTAGATTTATCTTTTGATTTCGAAGCCTTTATTAGGCTTGGGAATACTGCTGTTGATATAGCCATGCCAAATATTCCAAGTGGAACGTTTTTCAGATTATTAGCATAATAGTAGGAGGTTAAGCTACCAACGGCAAGTTTTGAGCTTATTGCTGTTTGGATAATCCAGTTTATCTGATCGATAGCAAGATCGATAGAACGTGGAATCATGAGCTTTATCACTCTTAGGACACCTGAATCGAACAGTTTAAAGCTCAGACTATACTTGAAGTGCAAGCCAATTATACCGAAAAATTGTAGTAGTACCTGTAGTGCAGCGCCAAATGCTACACCGTAGGCTACTCCATATATTGGCTGACTAGGAAAGAATTTGCTAAATACTACTATGCCCAAGATAATCCCTACATTATAAAAAACGCTCGCAAGTGCAAAAAGTGTAAACCTATTGAATGCCTGCTGAATTGCTCCCAGAACACTCGATATTGAAAATAGGAATGGAGTTATTAGCATTATGCGTGTCAAATTAACAGTAAGTATAAATCTCTCGCTATCAAAGCCGGGGGCTAGCAGTCTGACTAATTGTGGAGCAAAAATAAAAGCTACTAAACATAGGCCCAAGGTCAGAATAGAAAAGATGTTTAGTAGTGAACTAGCTACCTTCCAGCCTTCATTTTCCTTACCACTTTCAATGTAGCCAATAAAAACAGGTATAAAAGATACCGCAAATGCACCCGATATTAATAATGTGAATAGTAGGTCAGGTATCCTGAAAGCAGCAGTATACGCATCGGTTGGAGCAGAGACCCCAAAATTACTAGCTAGCAAACGATCCCTAACAAGACCTAATATGCGACTTAATAAATAGCTAAGAGAAATCAAAAACGCTGCTGCTGACAGCGCTCGTGATTTGTTAATTTTTGATAAGATATCTTTCACTGTTTGGTATTATATCAGGTATAGTCAACACTTATAAGCATATATAAGGCGAATCTAACTTGGTCTATAAATTATTTTTCGCTATCCTCGACTGCAGTTTGAATATCTTTTTTTGGCGCTTTTTTATCTACTTTATCAAATAGCTTCTCAAATTCCTTACCTTCTATTGTTTCTTTTTCTAGTAGTGTTTTAGCAATAAGATCTAATTTACCACGGTTCTTAGCAATAACCTTTCGGGCCGTATCAGTAGCTTCGTTAATTAGCTTCTTAACTTCTTCATCAATTTTAGCCGCGATGTCTTCAGAATAATTCTTATTCTCTCCAACACTTCTACCCAAGAATACAGATCCTTCTGAGTCTGAAAAAACCTGATTAGATAGCTTTGGGCTCATTCCATATTCTGTAACCATTCTACGAGCAAGGCCATTGGCATGCTTTAAGTCACTAGAGGCACCAGTTGTTATACTTTTAAATACAATCTCTTCTGCTGTTCTACCACCTAACGCCATGGCAATATCATCTTTGAAATCTTCAACAGAATGTAAATGTTTATCTTCGATTGGTAGACTCCAAGTTACACCGCCAGCTGAACCTCTCGATACTATAGATACCTTATGTACTGGATTACAGTGAGGTAGGAGGTGGGAAAGGATTGCGTGACCTGCCTCATGGTAAGCAGTGATTTCTTTTTCTTTTTCATTTAGGACATGGCTCTTACGCTCAGGCCCTAGGGCGATCTTTTCAACAGCTTCGTGGAAATCATTTAAAGTGATTTTCTTTCGTCCAGATCTGGCTGCGAATATTGCTGCTTCATTTGCAATGTTTGCAAGGTCGGCACCAGACACTCCGGGAGTTTTTCGAGCTACCTCATTTAGGTCAACACCTTTTTCCAGGGGCTTCTTGAGAGTGTGAACTTCTAATATTTCTTCTCTTGCTTTAACGTCGGGCAGGTCAAGGGTAACTCTTCTGTCGAAACGGCCTGGTCTAAGCAAAGCTGGGTCTAAAACATCTGGTCGATTAGTTGCGGCCATAACTATAACGTTAGTACCTTGCTCAAAGCCGTCCATCTCTACCAAAATTTGATTAAGTGTCTGCTCTCTTTCATCATGACCACCACCAAGACCTGTACCACGCTGTCTACCTACAGCATCAACTTCATCTATAAAAATTATACAGGGGGCATTTTTCTTGGCCTTGTTAAATAAATCTCTAACCCTACTAGCACCAACACCGACAAACATTTCAACGAACTCTGATCCTGAAATTGAAAAGAATGGTACATCAGCTTCACCGGCAACAGCTCGGGCTAGCAATGTCTTACCAGTTCCTGGGGATCCGAATAGTAATACACCTTTTGGTATCTTTGCACCTAGGGCTTCAAACTTTCCTGGGTACTTTAGAAATTCAACTATTTCCTGCAGTTCTGTTTTGGCCTCAATTGACCCTGCGACATCAGCAAATTTAACTTTCTCTTTCTCTAAACCAAAAACTCGAGCCTTACTCTTGCCAAAACTCATCGCCTGATTATTACTACCCTGAGCCTGACGCATAATAAAGTAGAAGAAGCCTATTATTAGAAATACTGGTAGTAATGTACCCAGAATATTAAGCCAATTATTTAGTGCGGTGTCTGGATTTCTAACTTCTACCTTAACTTTGTTGTAATCCAATCCGTAGTCCTTTAAGTTTGCTGAGTGCTCCTTGTAAGCAACTTCTTTACCACCATCCTTAAGTGTAATATTTAGCTGATCTCCATCTACCACAATCTTTTCGATCTTACCCTGATTGGCCTGATCTATTACTCCACTTAGAGTTGATTGAGTTGGCTTCTGCTCGTTATAATTGGCGGCGTATAAAAGGCCTGCGATTACTACTATCGCAATCAATATATATAAAAGCTGTTTCGGAATTTTTTTCATCATTTTCTAATTTTTTACCTCACATTTTAAGTAGATTGTTTCTTCACCATCCGACACAAAGTCTCTGTTAACAGCTAGTCCAGGGAGCCATAGAATATCATTTTCTTGATTAACTACAACTGGCCAGAAATCTCTCTTATCTTTAGATATTTTTTTATCTACAAAGATATCTTGAAGCTTTTTTGTACCTCTCATACCAACTGGCCTAATTCTATCACCTGGTTGTCTATATCTAACGTATAGCTTTTGTGGCTTCAAACCAACCGCTCCATGACTAGACTCGGCACCGACCTGTCTAATATCAAAAACTTTATTTTCAAAGGGTCTATTGATTCGTAGGGGGTGGGTCATCATGTCGTCATTACTACCTTCTATATATGGTTGACACGTGACTTTTAAGGTATCATAACCAACCTCCAGATGCAACCCACCTTTGAGGTGCATGGAACTGCCGCTTTGAGCTGTTTTTAAGAATCTTTCCGACCTCAAAATAGTTGAGCGAGATGCTGCGAGCCCGGGTTTTAATTTGCGCATTATATAAACCAAGATATTTGTTGCAACTGCCTCACTAAAACCCCTAAATATTACCTTGTCTAGCTCAACTGCTTCCGGGCCAGACTCATGAGATATTTCAGATAATATATCATCGAGTTTATGGTCAATTTTTAAATTCAATTCAGATAGTTCATTGAGCCGAGTTATGAAGTTGTGATGAAAGTTACGATATAACATACTCCCTTGAGGAACTAAAATATTCCTAACAAAATTCCTACTAAAGTTAATATCTGAATTCGTACTATCATTTCGGTAGGGCAAGTCCTGTAGTTCTGCATAAGTGATAATTTCAGCCTTACTAAATGGCAGCATCGGCCTTATTATCTTGCCCCTGACAGGGGCGAGAGAAGTAACTCCATGCCTGTCTGAGCCTCGAATAGTATTAAATATTGCAGTTTCTATCCTGTCGTCCGCATGATGAGCGGTCATTAAATAGTCATAATTTATATCATCTAGAAGACCAAGCATAAAATCATATCGAGCTTTTCTTAGGTCAGCCTCACTTCTACCTTTTTGGTAGTTCTTGCCCAGGTAGTATTTAAAGTCATAATTTTCTGCTAGTTGCGCTACCAACTCGGCGTCTAAATTGCTGTCGGGTCTAGCTTTATGATCGAAGTGGACGATTGAAATATTCCAACCGTAGAAATCCTTCAATTGACTAAGCAGGTGCATCAAGCTAACAGAATCGACACCCCCAGACACAGCCACAAGTAGCTTAGATTTTGGGGGTATTAAGTTAGTTGTGGATAGATTATCTTGGAATTTTGTAAGCACAGTTATATTATACGAGAAAAACCGCCATAATAAAAAAAATAGACTAATTAAGTCTAATCTTTTTGGTGGCTGAGGCAGGAATTGAACCTGCGACCTCAGGCTTATGAGTCCCGCGCTCTAACCAACTGAGCTACTCAGCCATTTGTATCTTCAAGGTGTTATTGTTGCATATTTAGGTATTTTTTTCAAGCCACTTGCGAATATGATTAAAAGAATATAATATTGAAAGTATAAAAAGGTTATGTTATGTCAGTAAAAAAATCAAAGACTCCGCTAGCTAAGAAAAAGAAACAATTTATAGACCCAACAATTATCGTAACGATTGCCTGTATAGCAATCGGTGGTCTAATATTCGTACTCTACGCAAGTGCAGCAACAATAAATACTATAACTAAGTAATATAACTGGTATAGCCAAGAAAAAAGCCCGAGTGATATTCGGGCACTTTTCTTGGTAGCGGGGGCAGGATTCGAACCTGCGACCTCCAGGTTATGAGCCTGACGAGCTGCCACTGCTCTACCCCGCGGCATATTAATACTTTGAAATTATAACAAAAAAAGTGATTTTTTTCAAGAGCTAAAGAGGAAGTCACGCCATTGTTGCCAGTGAGATTTAGAATTTTCTATTTGGTCATTGGTTCTTAAATTCAATTGCTCAGTATTAGAAACGGTAGCCGATACATTTACGGTAGGGTCTTTTTTTACTATTACAACGGACTCTCCGGGCTTTTGCATCCCCAGCTTCTCTCTTGCTAACCGCTCCTGGTAGGAATCTGTCTTATAGTAGGTTACCTTATACCCAAGGTCTTCTATTTGGGACTGTAGTTGGCTAATTTGGTTTTCTAGCTGATCAGACTTAGATCTTAAACTATAATTTTTACCAGTTTCGTTAGTTAAAATAGCAAACACATAAATAAGCAGGACTAGTCCAATCCAGAAAGCTACTTTGCTGAAGTCGATAAACTTATGCATACACGTATTTTAGCATAGCGAGCTTACTAATATTTAATTGAAATGGTCTTAATCAGGTGGCTATCGATATTCAATTTAGGCTTAATTGAAAATAGGTTCTCAGCGAAGTTCAATCCTTTGTTGTCTGTAGATCTTTCAAAAAGTGAAACTTCCAAACCTTCGCCGTTTAAATCCACCTCTATCCAGTTAAGATTATTTCTTGAAATAAAGGGTTTTGGCATTTTAAATCTAGAAGAAGCTTCTTCGACCTGCTCAACACCACAGCCACTGTTAGCATAAAAGCCGTCTTCTAACTTAGATAATTGTGCCTGGTGGGTATGGCCAGTAATAAAGCCAACTACGGTACTTTTTTTTGTTATCTCTCTTGCCTTAGACTCAGATATTTTATTAAGATTTTCACTACTGTTAGTCTTTGGGAGTGAGTTGGCCCGCCTAGCCAAGCCTTTAAATAGCACTATAACCACTAATACGAGTATTATAAAATTAAGCACTCCTATTGTTACTATCGATAGTAAATACCCGTTAAAGGCGGTTCGATCATATCCAAGAGAATTATTAATGTATGTAGCCAATAATACTTCTATTAGAGATATAGACAATATCGCTATTACTAACTTGACTATCCTTGCTAGCAAATCTTTATAAAATAATTTAGATATTGCAAACTTGCCATATTTATCTCGCTCCTGAAGGTGATTGAGGCCCTTTAGTATGTCTCCTTGAACTTGCATAATCATTGGCATTATTTCTTGAACTATATATTGTCCTAAAGACTTACTATTCGGGTCTCTCGGGTCGTCGGTACTATTCTCTTTGTCTAGCATATGGCCGTGCTCAAAATAAATACTTCTTGTACCTTTCTTAGTACTAATAGCAACTTCTAGTGATAGACATACGTCAGCTGAAAATTTTGCAGCTAACGTGGACTGGGCTGATTCGTCCCAGGCTAATGATCCATCATGATTGCCAACAATAAATACTACTCTGTGGTCTTTTGCTATGGAAAAATTATGCAATGCTTTACTTAACTTACTGTGTGCTCGTAGTGCTTTATCTACGCTAGGCTCTTTGCCAGCCCATAGCTCAAAAATATCACCATTTAAAACAATGACTGCGGGGCTTTCCGCTGAAATACTCTCTATCTTGTTGGATAGCTCATCCTCAACAATACGGCTGGCGACCGTTTGCTTAGCGGCAAGATGAATATCACTAACATTTAACAGCTTGGTCCTGGGGGTTACGGACACCTTCAGACTATCTAATACTTTATTCATACCTATTACTCTATCAGTAATTTTTAGATTGCAAAAGTACTAATTGCTTTCTACAATACAGGTATGAATGAAATTCAGCATAAAAAAGTGATTCGACGATTTGTTGCCAAGGAGATTCCTGAGCAGACCAGCTATGAAGAATCAGAAGATTATACTTACCATACCTATGATTCTAGTAATATGATATCTGAAGATCAGATGAAGTTAGTTGATGAAAATGCCCTACTCAGGGCAAGCAGGGCGGCCGATGAGACTGCCATGCTTCAGGCTAAAATAAATGCTGAGAGAAAAAATTTACCAATAGATCTAGATACTAAACAAAGTAACGTTGTTAGTAGAACTGCTTATCTTCAGCATCAAATTGATTTAAGGCGCAAACAGTAAATCTATTCGCTTAATAGCTCTGCGCACTCCCTCTCCAGAATGCCACCCTGCACATGCATAGTCTCTCCATCCCTAAGATTCATCTTTCGCGCTTCATCCTCACTACTATATTGACCTTTAATATCAAAAAATCTATCACTAACATCTTTTTTGTAAGCACCGAAGTATATCTCTGGGATCTTAGCCCAAGCAGCTGCACTCAAGCACATGTGACAGGACTCCAAAGTGCTATACAATGTGCAGCTCTTGAGATCCGGAGAATCATTTTTTTCAGCCGCAATCCTAATACAATTAACTTCAGCATGAGCCGTTGGGTCACTGGTTGGGCCAGCAAGACTACCACTGCTTGCAATTACATCCCCGGTTTCATTAACTATGACAGCTCCGATAGCTATGCCATGTTCTTTTTTAGCCTCCTTGGCTGCTAGTATGGCAATTTCCATGTAGTGCTGATGATTTTTCATAAATAATTCCTTGGTGGGCCCGGCTGGATTTGAACCAGCGACCAATCGATTATGAGTCGACTGCTCTAACCACTGAGCTACGGGCCCAAATATTAAGCTTTTTGCTTAATTTACCTGATTATAATACCTGAAAATTTAATTATACGCAAAAGGCGCCGTTTAAATTGGCGCCTTTTTTGCGATTTATTTCTACTTACTAGAAATTATCGAATTTTTCTAAGAATTGGCAAGCCAGTTCTTGTGTTTTCAATAACTTCGTAACCTTCTGGAATTGCATCGATTGCACCATCTTTTACTTCTTTAGCAAAAAAGAAAATTGTCTGCAGTCTACCGCCCTTAAGAGTTACTTCTCTTTGGTGTAGGTAGTAAGTTTGACCTTTTGAGTTAATTTGTTCGAATGCCATTTTAATGGTTCCTCCTCTTTAATTATTACCTAAAGACTAGGTTACGTAACCTGTACATCAATGTCAATAGGCTGGAGACTGAAATTTTATTTCTACAGATGTAGTATGATTGTAAAAAACTTATGTACCAGGTATAATTACTTATATAAAACTTATGGATATAAAAAATAATCCTCACCACTCACAACAGCACTACACCAACAATGTAGTACATAAAACTAGACATCAAGGCAATCGGTCATTCGTCAGTACAATTGCTATTGTATTAATTGCAATAACAATAGCTACTGCCGGAGCAATTAAGTTAGATGAGATAATAAAGACCAAGTCATCGGTTAAATCTAATGAGTATCAAGCTGTATTTCTCAATAACAACATGGTCTATTTCGGCAAAGTAGCAGAAATAAATGACAAATTTATTAAAATAACTAATGTGTACTATCTACAAAACAGTAAAGCTAGTACAGCAAGCGCATCAACAGACATACAGCAACAGTCCCAGCTTAGCTTGACCAAGCTCGGAGGAGAAATACATGGTCCCGAAGATGCTATGTATATAAATTCTAAAGAACCCCTTTTCTGGGAAAACCTCAAACCAGATAGTAAAGTGTCTAGCGCTATAAGAAACAACAGCAAATAAAATTTTTACTAAGTTGATGTGTTGACATGTTCGTATACTGTTCGTTATAATCTAGTTGTATTAATTCGGAGGGAATTATAATGAAACAAGCTTTAACAAAAAAACAACGTAAGACATTAGACTACATATCAACATTTATTGAACAGCGAGGATACTCGCCAAGTTATAGAGAAATAGCTAACGGACTGAAGCTAAGCTCTGTCGCTACTGTCGCTCAACACATCGACACACTAGTCACTAAGGGCTTGCTAGCTAAGGGAAACAACTCAGC
>Ga0194049_1000708_pt1 | contig 11235 bp, 7 predicted proteins | sample JunL2225m_MetaG_FD_148665 | JGI IMG/M metagenome (GOLD analysis project Ga0194049, IMG submission 148665) | Anoxic zone freshwater microbial communities from boreal shield lake in IISD Experimental Lakes Area, Ontario, Canada - Jun2016-L224-25m | ecosystem: Environmental > Aquatic > Freshwater >... | reverse complement strand
TTCCGCACCCAGCGCATTCACCGCCACCACCCCCTGGTCGGCAATCACGCCGGCATTGTCGGTGAAGGTGTAGGCCATGTTCCAGATGCCGGCCGAAGGCGCGGTGAAGGTCAGCTTGCCCGGGGTCGTGGCGAAGTTCGCCGAACCCGCGGCACAGGTCGCTGCCAGGGCCCCGAACGTGCAAGGCTCCTGCGTCATGACCAGCGTGGCCAGGTTGATGCCCGCGGGGGCAAAGTCGTTCGCCACCACGTCGATGGTTACCGGCACGCCTGCGACCGCGGTGGTGCCGAGGTCGTCACGCGCATCCGGCAGGCCGGCGATGTTGCTGATAATGGCATTCACCTGGGCCACGGCCGTGGTGCCGTTGGCGGTGGAAGCCTTGTACCAGAACGTGTCGGTGACGCCACCCAGGCCAACCGGCGGCGCGTAGTTCACCAGGTTGCCGACCAGATTCATGCGGCCGCCAAGCCCGGTGCACTGCGCCGAGGGCACGCCGACCGTGCAGACCGTCGCCGGGTTGGGCACGGCACAAGTCGTGCCCGCCGCATCGGCGCAGATCAGCAGGTTGGGCACCGCAGCCACGCCGATGTCGTTGGCGAACACATCCACGTTGACCGGGGTGTCCTTGGGCACGCGCACCGTGTCGTTCTGGAACAGTGCCGTGCCGGTGGCCGCGCCCTGGTACATCACCGGCTGGCGATCACTGCCGCCGGCCGAGGACGTTACCGTGATGTAGGCAGGAGGCGTCTGCACGTTGGGCACCACAATGCTCGCCACGGGCGCGGTTGCGGCCGCGATCGTCTTCATCTTGAAGTCGATCGCAGCGTTAGCAGCGTCCGTGAGCGGCAGGCCGTAGGCGTTCAGCGTCAGGCAGGGCGTGGAGCAGATGGCGTTGCCCGCGGTACCGCCGGCGGGCGTGGGGGTCTGCAGGTAGGCGCCGGACTCGGCGGCCACCGTCAGGGTCTTGGCCACGCTGTTCCACACCGCCTGGTTGATGCGCAGCTCATCGACCAGCGCCACATCCACTGTGGTGGGCGGCGTGTCGGTGATGACGCGCACCCGGGCGTTGGTGTACACCGGGCCGGGCAGCGCGGTGGTGCCGGTGGGCTGGGTCGGCGAGGTCATGCCCTGGAAGTACTCGAACAGGGGCGTGGCGATCTGGCCCGGGATGCCCGAGACCCCGGCGGAGGTCTGCAAGGCTTCCATGCCGATTTCCGCGGTGGTGGTGGCCGGGTTGACGGGGTCGGTGTACCACATGCTGATGCCGAGGCGGGGTACCGGCTTGGCCGCTTCCTGCGTGGCTTGCGCCCAACCGCCGATCTGGAACAGGTCGGATTTGCCGTCGCCGTTGCTGTCCACCGCACGGTACGAGACGCGGTCGACGCTGTTGCGCGAAGGGATCGGCCCTTCGAAATAGCGGCCCATCAGCTGGAAGGTGCTGCTGGAATAAGCCACCTCGTCCACGGCACAGTCGCCGGTCACGACGCCCGGCCCCCTGACCGCGACGTAGTTGTTGAAAGGCATCGCCTTGATTTCCGGCGACAGGAAGGGGTTGGTGCTGTTGAGCAGCGCGTTCGGCACCAGGCTCCCGGTGATTGCGGCGCCGATGCCACCCGCGTCGGAGAGGTATTTCTTGCCGTCGGGGCCGATGAAAGGCGCCCGCGGTGCGCCGCCGGGAGTGTCGGACATCAGCAGGAACGGGCCGATGTCGCCACCCATGACGGCCGCGGGATTGCCCAGGCCGGTGTCGGTGGTTTCGAAGATTCGACCGCGTGCCACGCCGGCGAAGGTCTGCGGCGGCCGGGTCGGGGTGTAATAAGTATGGTCGCCGGTACAGGCGACGTTGACGTGCTGCACGCGCCAGCGGGTGAACCAAAGCTGCTGGCCTACCGTCGGCACGCCGTTGGCGAACGAGGCCTCGAGGTTCATGTTGAAGACGATGCGGCCGGCGCCGGGCGTGGGCACAGTGACGTTACCGATGGCGCCCTGGCCTGCCGGCGCAAGGGATGCGTTGCCGAGGATGTAGAAGTGCTCGGTGCTGAAGTTGGTGGGGAACACTTCCGGCGCGACCTGGATACCGCCGGGTGCGGGGACGTTGACGATGGCACACAGGCCGGCGTTCACGACGGCCAGGCCGACCGCGCCGGGGCTGTTGATGGTGCACAACTCAAGCGCCATGCCGTTGCGGTCCTGGAACCAGGTTGGGAAGCCGTGGGTCGGATCCACCGGCCCCTGGCGCTGGAGCACCGCCTGCGCGGGCTGCGCAAGAGACATCACCGCAAGCGCTGCGACGACTGAGTTTCTCAAAATAGGATTCATTCGTTACCTCCTGGAATAGTCAGATAAAAGTGATTCAGAAATTTCATTAAAAATTGGTTCTGGACTTGAGCGGCATAAAAAATATTGTTGCAAGGTGCTCCCGTGAGAGATCAGATCGGTCGCGGGTCACCTCCGTGATTCGGTTGTGTGCACATGCATGTGGGCATGCGAGTGGGCGTGCTCTGCAACGGCGGCACCGGTGTCTGCCGCGGCCTGGACCTGCGCTTTGCGTTCAATGGCGATGACCACATAGTCAGCGCCGTCCTTTTCAATGACAAAGCGCACGGTGTCTGCGACCTTCAGGCCGCTCAGAACGGCGGCATCGCGCACGCGAAACGCCATGGTCATGGCCTGCATGTCCATGCCCTTCCATTCACCGTGTTTGATGATGACGCGGCCGGCCTTGGCGTCGATCTTGCGGATTTCACCGTCGGCGCTGGCCGACTGCGCCAATGCGGCGCACGAGAACAGCGCCAGCGCGGCGGCGGCGGCGACTGCGCCAAGGGCTTTTTGCATGGTGTGCTTCATCGGGTGTTTCCTTGTGTTTGTGTAGAGTGCTCAGGATAGGGCGCAACTAAATGCGAATCAGTCGCGCTTTCGTGGCGAACATGTAACGCTGTGTAATGGCCGCGGGTCATGATTGGCCTAACGAGCCGGCAGTGCGCCGGGCGTGCCGGTACGCGGCTTTTGCGCGACAAGCAGCGCCGCTGCCGCAACCTGCTCCTCGGCCCGCAGCCTGGCGACCAGGCTGCGCACCGGTTCACCCTGCGCATCGACCACGCCGGTAACGACCCAGCGCGGTCGCGATTGCGCGTCAAAAATAACCGTCGATGGCAGGCTGTCAAAGCGAAAGTCCGCTGCATCTTCTGACAGGCGAACCGTGCCCAGGGTCGTCGGCGCTTTGCTGAAAAATTTTGCAATGGCGGTGTTTGAGTCGCCGGTGTTGACCAGCAGAAATTCAACCCCCTGCCCCTGCGGCGAAGCGGCAAGACGTGACAGCGCCGGCAGTTCCTCGCGGCAGGGCGCGCACCACACCGCCCAGAAATTGACCACGGCGATTTTCCCGGCCATGGCGGAGGCCTCCAAACGCGCGCCCTGCAGGGTGTCAAGGCGCAACAAAGGCGCGGCCGCTCCCGTCCAGGGCTTGACCTGTGCGGCGAGGCACAAGGCCGCCGCAAACAGCAAGCCGCAGCCCAGTGCGAACGTCGCGAGCACGGCACCCAGACGCGGGGCGCGGTTCATTGCTTGCGCTCGCGCACATAGTTCTGCGCATCGTCAAGGCCGAGGCTGGCCGACTGGCGCACCAGCGCCATGCCGCGCGCTTCGTCCTGCGGCACGCCGCGGCCCTCGATCAGGCACAGGCCCAGGTGAAACTGCGCCAGCGCATTGCCGCCGTCAGCCGCTTCGCGCAACAAGGTCAGCGCCTTGGCCAGGTCGTGGCGCACTTCGCGTCCGGTCATCAGCAACAGCGCGAGGTTGGCGCGCGCCTCGTTGTCGCCCTGCTCGCCGGCCCTCTCCAGCCAGTAGGCGGCCTCTTGTTCGTCGCGCTCTATGCCCCAGCCTTTGCGAAACAACGCGCCCAGGCGGTTCTGCGCCGCGGTATCGCCCTGGCGTGCCGCCTCGGTGAGCAGCATCAAGGCCATGCCGGCGTGCATCGGCACACCGCGGCCTTCCAGGTACATCTGGCCGAGCAGGCTTTGCGCCGAAGGCTCGCCCTGGGCCGAGGCGGCCTCGAGCAGCGTGGCGGCCATGGCGTCGTCGCGCGGCACAACACGGCCCTGCATATACAGCGTCGCCAGCACAAACTGGCCGAAGGCATCACCCTTGGCCACCGCCTGGCGGATCATCGCAACACCCAATTGCACATCTGCCGGGGTCGCGCTGCGCACCAGCATGAAGCCGATGCGCGCCTGCCCTTGCGCATCGCCGGCGGCGATGGCCTTGCGATACCAGACGGTGGCTTCACGGTCGCTGCGCGCCACGCCAAAGCCGCGCTCGTGCAAGTCGCCGATGGCGCTGAGCGCGCGTGCGCTGCCGGCGGTGGCGGCCTGGCGGAACAGGCGCAGCGCGTCGGCGTAGTCGCGCGCAAACACCGCCATGCGGCCCTGCGCGAGCAGTTCGTCCGGCGAAGGCACCGGCAGCGGCTCATGCTGGGCCGCCGCCTCGGGCGAACCGGGCGCCGGTATGCTGGCGCGCGCCTCGCCCTGCGCCAGGGACAGCGCCGAGGACAGCAGCATCGCCGCCAGCAAGGCGCTCAAGGTCGCACGTCGTTCGGGAATGATGCGAAGGTTCATGGCGATCGGATTGCGCTTTGTGGTTTTTTGGCAGCGGACGTTCAGAGCGAACGAATGACGCTGTAAATGTTGCGCGGCGAGGTGCCCAGCGCGACCATGGACCAGCTCTCTTTGTTGTCCACGATCAGGCGGCCGGAGCTGCTGTGGTTGGAGACATCGCGATCGCGCTCCGGGTCGGGGTCGACAAAACCCTGGCTCCGGCGCAGCAACTCGACGTCCCTGGCCTTGCCGGTGAGGAACAACCAGCCGGGTTTGACCTCGAAAATATCCTCGGCGTATTCCTTGAGGATGGGCACGGTGTCTTTTTCCGGCTCCAGCGTGACGGAGTAGAAAAACACGTCCTTGCCCATGCGCTCGCCCAGCATGTCCTGCACCTTGCGCAGGTTCTGGTTGGCGGCGGGGCAGCGCCCTTCGGGGCACTGCACGACAAAAAAATTCAGCAAGATGATCCTGTCACGCACCAGGTCATCGTAAAAATTGAAGGTCTCGCCGGTGTGCGCCACCAGCGGCACGTTGGGCAGGTATCCGCGGCTTGCTGCCCTGGACATCGGCCGTGCCGCGCCGGCGGCGCCGCCGCCGTGCAGCGGGTCGGCCGCCGCCGGCAGGACTGCTGCCAGGGGCAGCAGGCCTGCGGCCGAGAGAAAAGATCTGCGGTTCATCGAGAGTCTCCCTCGCCGGCCGCGCTCAGACGATCTTCCACATGGCCATCATGCCGTGGTCCTCGTGCACCACGTTGTGACAGTGCATGGGGTAGATGCCCTTGTAGTCGCGAAAACGCATCGCCGTCGTGATGGTCGCGCTCGGATCGATGCGGTAGACGTCAAAACGTCCGGTCTCGAGCGGGGCGTTGACATCGGGCGTCGCCGCGCCGTTGTAACTGAGGATGCGGCCTTCCTCGTAGTGCACGTGCAACGGGTGCGACCAGGAACCGCCGCCGTTCTTGTGCGTCCATATCTCGGCCGAACCTTCCTTGACCTCGTAGGGTGCGGCATAGCGGTCGAACGCCGCGCCATTACTGACCCACGCGCCGTTGCCACGTCCCCACACCCATTCCTTTTTCTTGAGCACGGGCAGGTTGGGCAGAGCGGGCAGCGGGCGCAGCGCCATGCCGCCGACGATAGGGGTGCTGTTGTCGGTGAGGCCGGTGCGCTTGGCCTCGACGACGAACTTGATCGCCGCCTGGCTCAGCGCCGGGTCGAGCAGTTTGCCCGACGGGCCGCGACCGTTGGTCTGCTCGGCGCGGTTGACGAAGTAAAACTCGGTGCCCGGCTTCATGCCGGTGAAATCGAGGATGACGTCAAAGCGTTGCGCCACACCTTGCTTGAAACTGGTCGAGGTGACCCCCCTAGGCATCAGGTTGCCGTCGTTGCCGATCACGGTGATAGGCACAAAGTTCGCGCCCGTGCCTTGACGCAGCCACCACCAGTAAAAGCGCGACGGGCCGCCGTTGTACATGCGGATGCGATAGCGCCGCGGCTGCACTTTCATGAACGGCTGGATGGTGCCGTTGACGGTGAGCTTGTCGCCGATGGCGCCGTCCTGGCAGACCAGCGGGAAAAAGTCCACGCCCTGCGGGTCGAACTGACGGTCATGGAACATCATCGGCACGTCAAATTCGTAGGGGAAGCTGCCCGCGTCCTGCGAGTGCGAGGGGAAGCGGATGCCGGTGGTGCCGGCCACGGTCTCATCGCCGGTGTCCACTTCGTCATAGATCGGTGCCGCGCCAAACAGGCCGGCGTAGACGTTCTGCGAGGTGAAGTCGTGCTTGTGGTCGTGGAACCAGAGCGAGCCGAGGGCTTCGCGGTAGTCGCCGCGCACGCCGTTCTTTGGCGACACATAGCCCTCTTTGATGCCGGCGTACATGGCCGGGTAGTGGTGATCCCAGAACTTGCCGGGCGAGTTGTAATAGAGCGGGCCGCCGTCACTCTCGGAGGGCGTGTGGAAGTTGTGCATGTGGGTGGCGATGGTTGACGTGCCAAAACCGAGCTGCGAAACGGTATTTACCGCGGCGTCGGGCAGCTCGTTATAAATCCGGATCATCGCCGAGCGGCCGTACTTGAGGCGAAACACCGGGCCGGGCACGCCGGTGCAGCGGTTCGTACCCGCCAGGCCAGTGGTGCTGGCTTTTACGTCGAAATCGCGGTCGACAAACCCCCAGGCCGTCTGGCCTTTCAGACCGGCGGGCATGTCGGTGTGCCAGACGTGCTGGTGTTGGATGGCGCGCATCTCATAGAAATCTTTGGGTGGCGCGAGCAGGCCTTCGTCTTTGTCGGTGCCATCCCAGGCCTGATGGCGCAGGTTGGGGTAAGGCGTGGCGCTGGCCATCTCGGGGAAGTCCTTGAGCAGTTTAAGTTTGGAGTCAAGCGCATTGCTCGGTGCGCTGGTCGGCTTGCCGCCGCGCAGGAACATCGCATCGGTCAATTCGTTGACGCTGCTCTTGGTGCTGTAAATGGGGTTCATTTCTTCAAGGCGGTTGAAGGCGTCCTTGAACGGCGTGGTGCGCGGGCTGATCATATCGACGCCCGGAATGGGGCAAACCGGGGTGGAGGCGCCATAGGCGGCGCGCATGCTCAGGCCCTGGATGGGCAGCAGCATGCCGGTGCTGGCGCTCAGCACGCCGAGCTTCAAAAGATTGCGACGATCAAGGCCAGAGCGCGTGAGTTCACGCTGTACGTCCATGGTGCGCTGGATCAGTTTCTGCTGTTGCTTGTTCATTTCAAATCTCCTTCTTGCTTTGTCAACAATGATTCGTTACGAAATGGAAACGAGAGATGCTTTTGCGTTGCCGTTGCGATGTAGCGATATTAGAAAAAAAATTCGTGTCGTTTGTCTGCGTCTGGTGTTGCACCGGCAGCACAAACGTGTGGCTTGTGTAACGGCGTGTCATCGGGACGGTGCTGCACGCGAGCGCATCGAGGCCTTCGCTGTCCCGTTGTTTCATGTTCGTTGCCACACCCACTTTTTCCTGCTGTACCCCATATCTCTTGCTGTACCCCTATTAGCAGCACACGTGCCAGTTCTTCTGCCGCGCCAAAACAAATTGCATTCGCTTGTTTTTTATCGGGATTTTTTTACACAAGCGTTAAAGCGAAAATCACGCGGCGCGCGCGATTGGGTGATAAGCCACAAGGTTTTGGGTCAATCTGGGGCAAGCATTGGGGCAAATCCCCCACGCAAAACCGCGGCCATCTGATTTTTATTTGTCTTGGCTAAAGTTTTCCCGCGCCATGTCGATAACCGGTTGATACGCACCAGCCGGAATTGCCGATCAGCGCTGCCGGCATGTTTTGGATTTAAACCGTGACCGCGAAGCGGGGGGCCATCTGGACAGCACGCATCCGCAGGAGCACGAGCAGGCGGCCGGCAATCGGGCGACGCTGCTCCTTGTTGACGACACGCCGGGTGTTCACGCGCTGTTGTCACGCGCATTGCGTTCGCACGGCTATCGGGTGCTCACGGCCGATGGCGGCGCGCAGGGGCTTGCGCTGATGGCCGGGCAGGACGTTGACCTGGTGATCTCGGACATGAGCATGCCGGGAATGGATGGCGCCGACTTCCTCGCCGCCGTGCGCAAGCGCTGGCCCGACACCGTGCGCATCCTGCTCACCGGCAATTCGGACATCAACGCGACCATCGCCGCCATCAATCGCGGGGAAATATACCGCTATATTTCCAAACCATGGCGCGACGGCGACGTGCTGTTACTGGTACGGCAGGCGCTGGAGGTGAAGGGGCTGGCGCGCGACAAGGCCCGGCTCGAGGCCTTGACGCAGGCGCAAAACCTCGAACTAAAAGCCCTTAACGCGGGCCTCGAGAACATCGTCGCGCTACGCACGGCCGCGCTGCAAAAAGCCATGGAATCGCTGCAGTTTGCACATAACCGCCTGAAAAACAACTTCAACGCTTCGATCGCGGTATTTTCCAACCTGATCGAATTGCGCCTTGGCAAAGCGACCGGAAAGTCGCGCCGGATTGCCGACTGGGCACGGCGCATTGCAAAGCGCCTGAAGATTGCCGAAGCGGCGCAGCAGGACATCGTCGTTGCCGCATTGCTGCGCGACATCGGCCAGTTGACCCTGCCCGACCACCTGCTTGACAAGCCGCTTGCGCAACTGTGCCCGGAGGACCAGATCGCCTACAGCCAGCATCCGGCCACCGGCGAGGCGGCCTTGATGTCGCTTGACCGGCTGGATGGCGCCGCGCACCTGATCCGCAGCCAGCTCGAACGCTGGGACGGAAAGGGCTACCCGGACCGGCTGCGGGCGAGGCAAATTCCCCTCGGGTCGCGCATCCTGTCGGTTGCGCGCGACTATGAGCGGCTGCAAAACGGTAGCGCGACAAACGTACGCCTTAGCCCCACCGATGCGCAACGATTCATCGTCGCCGACAGCGGCCGGCGTTACGACCCGGAGGTGGTGGATGCGTTTATCGCAATCAGCGGCGTCAAGCCGGCCCGGCCCGCGCCGCTTGCGGAAAAATACGTGCCTGCCGAGGCACTGGCGAGCGGCATGGTCCTCGCCCGCGACTTGATCACCGAGGAGGGGGTGCTGCTGCTGTCGCGCGAACACGTTTTGGATTCATCGCTGATCCACAAACTGCGCAGCTACGAACACAGGGGCGCGAAGCGGCTGGATGTGAGCGTGCGCGTGGCCGCCGAGATGGTTTGAATAAGCGCCTACGAAACCCGCTGCGCGGCCGCGAAACCCCCGCCCCGCCCCGCGCACAATCGCCCGAAAGGCCCGCCTGGCGCGGCTTTCGCGGGGATGACGACGGTGCGGTACTGGGGTTCGTCGCTAAGGCACGGACTTAACCCCATGGGGTTCGTCGCTGAGGCACGGACCCAACCCCATGGATCCCCGCTTTCGCGGGGATGACGGCGGTGCGCTACATGGGGTTCGTCGATTAGGCACGGACTTAACCCCATGGATCCCCGCTTTCGCGGGGATGACGACGGTGCGGTACTGGGGTTCGTCGATTAGGCACGGACTTAACCCCATGGGGTTCGTCGATTAGGTGCGGACTTAACCCCATGGATCCCCGCTTGGCCGTTCCTCGAAACTTCGTCTCGCTGCGCGAGACTCGTTTTCGCGGGGATGACGACGGTGCGGTAAAGCGCTTACGTAAGCGCCATGCCGGTCTGGGGCGAATGGCGTTTCCTTAAGCAAACATCTCCGTCATTCCGGGGCGGCGTAGCCGAACCCGGAATCCATGGGGTTCGTCGATTAGGTGCGGACTCAAGCCCATGGGGTTCGTTGCTCAGGCGCGGACTCAACCCCATGGATCCCCGCTTGGCCGTTCCTCGAAACTTCGTCTCGCTGCGCGAGACGCGTTTTCGCGGGGATGACGGCGTTTTCTTCCGGTATCGGCAAATAATTCGTCACTCCAGAGTCGGTAAGTTATTCGTCATTCCGGGGCGGCGTAGCCGAACCCGGAATCCATGGGGTTCGTCGATTAGGGAAGCTCTGATTAAGTCCGTCATTCCCGCGAAAGCGGGAATCCACCTTGACCTAAAGCGTGGATTCATTGAGTCAAAATGGATCCCCGCTTTCGCGGGGATGACGGCGGTGCGGTACTGGGGTTCGTCGCCGAGGCACGGACGGGGTTCGTCGATTAGGTGCGGACTTAAGCCCATGGATCCGCGTTTGGCCGTTCCTCGAAACTTCTTCTGGCTGCGCGAGACGCGTTTTCGCGGGGATGACGGACTTATTCCGAGTTTCCCTAGTGATAGTGATGGCTGGCGGGGCGGGGCAGGCGCAGCAAGTCGGCGCTGTTAATGACATTTGCAGCGGCCAGCACAACCGCCTGTTCGATGGTGTTTTTAAGTTCACGCACATTGCCCGGCCAGGTGTGGCGGCTGAGCGCGGCCATCGCCTCGCTGCTGATGCGCAGGCCCGGCTTGCCGTAGCGCGCGGCGTAAATGTCCAGATAATGCGCGGCGAGGCGCGGCACATCCACGCTGTGCTCGCGCAGCGCCGGCACGTGCACATGAATCATGCGCAGGCGGTAATACAGGTCGGCCCGAAAGCGGCCATTGCGCACCATGCCCTCAAGGTCGCAACTGGTGGCGGCCAGAAAGCGCGCGTCGACGCTGCGCTCCTGCACGCTGCCCAGGCGGCGCACCCGCCGCTCTTCGAGCACCTTGAGCAACTTGGCTTGCGAGCCCAGGTCAAGATCGCCGATTTCATCCAGAAACAGCGTGCCCCCGGTGGCCGATTCGATCAGTCCGAGTTTGGCTGTTTTGGCGTCGGTAAATGCGCCGCGCTCGTAGCCGAACAACTCGGCCTCGAGCAAGGAGGCCGGAATGCCGGCGCAGTTCAGTTCAATGAACGGTCCGGCCTTGCGCCGGCCATCGTAATGCAGCGCGCGCGCGACCAGCTCCTTGCCGGTGCCCGTCTCCCCGGTGACCAGCACCGCGGGTGATTCAAGGCCGGACATTTGCAGGTCCGCTTCATTGATCTTGCCGATCAGCGCCTTCAGCGTGAACATCGGCGCGGACTCGCCCACCAGCGCCGATACGCCATTTTTGCGCGGCGCCCCCGCTGCGGACGGCATGCGCGCCGGCGCAGGCGGGGATGCGCCATGCATCGGTTCGGCGACCAGTTTTCCCTGCCATGAGGTCGTC
>Ga0194049_1000705_pt1 | contig 11240 bp, 6 predicted proteins | sample JunL2225m_MetaG_FD_148665 | JGI IMG/M metagenome (GOLD analysis project Ga0194049, IMG submission 148665) | Anoxic zone freshwater microbial communities from boreal shield lake in IISD Experimental Lakes Area, Ontario, Canada - Jun2016-L224-25m | ecosystem: Environmental > Aquatic > Freshwater >... | reverse complement strand
AGACGATCTCGAGGGGTCGGTCGCCCTTTTCGAAGAACTTGACCGGGTGGGTGATGGGTCGCGGCTCACCGATCAGCGCACCCGATTCGGTGAGCAGCTCCACGATGCGCAGCTGGGCCTGCTTAACGGTGCGGCCGGCCAGCTCGTCGTAGTTGGCGACGGCCTCGACCGGGGTGTCGGACTCCCATCCGTCGGTGCCGAACTCGACGGGAAGCAGCCGTCCGTCGCGGCCGACCACGGTCCGGGTGGGCAGGGACAGCTCGCGCCACCACACCACGTCGGTGGTGTCGCCGAAGGTGCAGATCATGGCAATGCCGGAGCCCTTTTCGGGATCGGCCAACTCGTGGGCCAGCACCGGGACCCGAACACCGAACAGCGGGGTGGAGACAAAGGTGCCAAACAGCGGCTGGTATCGCTCGTCGTCGGGGTGGGCCACCAAAGCCACGCACGCCGGCAGCAGCTCGGGCCGGGTCGTCTCGATCTCGACCCCACCCTCTGCATCGACCCGGGGAAAGCGGAGGCGGTGGTAGGCCCCAGGCCGTTCCCGGTCCTCGAGTTCGGCTTGGCTGACGGCGGTACGGAAGTCGACGTCCCACAGGGTGGGTGCGGTGCGCTGGACGACCTGGCCGCGCACGGCCAGGCGCAGGAATCCGCGCTGGGATACCCGCTGGGATCGTTCGCTGATGGTGGCGTAGGTGTGCGCCCAGTCGACCGACAGGCCGAGGGTGCGCCACAGGTGCTCGAAGACCTGTTCGTCCTCGATGGTCAGCTGATGACACAGGGCCACGAAGTTGGGCCGGGAGATGGCGATGGGGTCCTTCGGTGCCTCGTCGGGCGGGATGAAGTCGGCGTCGTAGGGGAGGCTCGGGTCGCAGCCACCGCCGAAGTAGTTCTGCACCCGTCGCTCGGTGGGCAGGCCGTTGTCGTCCCATCCCATCGGGTAGAAGACCTGGCGGCCCCGCATCCGCTGGAACCGGGCCACGGCATCGGTGTGCGTGTAGGAGAAGACATGGCCGATGTGGAGCGAGCCGGACACCGTGGGCGGCGGAGTGTCGATGGAGAAGACTTGAGCGCGGGTGGCGGTGCGGTCGAAGGAGTAGACCCCCTCGGCCTCCCACCGGGCAGCCCAGGTGGCCTCGAGGCCTTCGAGGCCGGGTTTTTCTGGGATGCCTCGCCCTGTGGTGGCGTGGCCGATGGGTCCGTTCGTCTGCTCCGGCATGATCGGGTTACCGTACCCTGCGTGCTCCTGCTCCATGACACTGCCACCGGTGAGGTGGCCCCGCTGCGCCTCCGCTCCCCCGGAAAGGTGGGCCTATACGTCTGCGGGCCGACCGTGGATGGGATCCCTCACCTGGGGCACGGCCGGTTTTCGCTCGTGTTCGATGTACTGCGCCGCTACCTCTTGTTCAGTGGGCTCGAGGTTACCTACGTCTCCAACATCACCGATATCGAGGACAAGATCATCGACCGGGCGGCCGATCGGGGCATCCCCATCGACGAGTTCACCGCCATCAACGAGGCGCTGTGGTGGGAGATCATGGACGCCCTGGGCGTGATGCGGCCCGATGAGGTCCCCCACGCCACGGCCTACGTGGACCGCATGATCGTGCTCATCGGCGACCTGGTGGCCAAGGGAGTGGCCTACGAGACGGCTACCGGGGTGTATCTGTCGGTGCTCGATGTACCCGGATATGGCCTCCTGGCCCGACAGCCCCTCGACTCGTTGCGAGCCGGAGCCCGGATCGAAGCCGACGAGGAGAAGCGCTCGCCGCTCGACTTCGTGTTGTGGAAGAAAGCCAAGCTCGGCGAACCCAGCTGGGAGGCACCCTGGGGGGCAGGCCGCCCCGGGTGGCACACCGAGTGCGTGGTCATGTCACTCGACCTACTCGGTGAGGGGTTCGAACTCCACGGCGGCGGCCAGGACCTGATGTTCCCCCACCACGAAAACGAGCGGGCCCAAGCCGTGGCCGACGGCAAGGAGTTCGCCCGCCACTGGATGCACAACGGCTGGGTCACGGTGGGCGGCGAAAAGATGTCCAAGTCGCTGGGCAACTTCACCTCCCTGGCTGATCTGCTCGAGCGCAGCGACCCCCGCGCCTACCGGCTCCTCGTACTGCGGTCGCACTACCGCTCGCCCATCGAAGTGACTCCGGACACCATCGCTCAGGCCGAGGCCGGCTTGGCCCGGCTCGATGAGCTGGCCCGACGGTTCGCCCTCCCTGACCTGCTGGCTGACGTGCTGGCCCTGGGGCCGCCGACGGGGCCGCCGACGGGGCCCGATGCCGCCGTGGGTGAATGGGACGACGAGGCGGTAGCGGCGTTCATGGCCAGTATGGATGACGACCTCGACACACCTGGTGCTCTGGCCGCGGTGTTCGACCTGGCCCGCCAGGCCAACTCGGCCGCCGATGCGGGCGACGACCGGAGTGCTATCCGGGCCGCCGGAACCGCCAACCTGCTGGCTGGCGCCCTAGGGCTCCGACTGCAGGGTGCTGTCGATGATGCTGTGGACGAAGTTTCGGCCATGTTGGTCCGCCGGCGGGACGACGCTCGGGCGGCAAAGGACTGGGCCGCCGCCGATGTGCTCCGGGCTGAACTCGAGGGTGCCGGGTGGTTGGTAGAGGACAGCGCCGAGGGCACTCGCATCCGCCGACGGTAGGAAGCGACGCCACAAAGCGACGCAAGAACTAACGGGCGGCGTCCGTCTTGTCGGGCCGTCCGATCGGGAGGCTCCGTACCGCTGACTGGCTCGTGCACCGGCCGATGTTGCTCGGGGCGTGCCGCCGTGGTTACTATTGAGTAACTACGAAGCGACCCGCCGTTCGTCGGCGTGCGTGCGGCCCTAGTGCCGACACCGGTCAAGGCAGTGTTTGAGGGGCCCCCGGGCCGGAACGGAGCACGATCACCATGGCTGAATTCTCTCTCGATCTCGACGAGGACACCCTCCAGATCCAGGGCTGGGTACATGACTTCGCCGCCAACGTGATGCGGCCCGCCGCCCACGAGTGGGACGAGCGCGAAGAGACCCCGTGGCCCATCATCGAAGAAGCCGCCCGCATCGGGCTGTACTCGTTCGACTTCATCGCCCAAGCATTTGCCGAGCCGTCGGGTCTCATGATGCCCGTGGCCCTCGAGGAGCTCTCGTGGGGAGATGCCGGTATCGGCATGGCCATCTTGGGCAGCACCCTCGGCCTGGCCGGGATCGCCAGCAATGGCACCCCCGAGCAGCTCATGGAGTGGGGACCTCAGTGCTACGGCACCCCCGAGAAGATCCAGTTGGCGGCCTTCGCCGTGTCCGAGGCGGACGCCGGGTCCGACGTGTCGTCGCTGCGCACCCGGGCCGTCTACGACGAGGCCAAGGACGAGTGGGTGCTGAACGGCACCAAGACGTGGATCTCCAACGGCGGTATCGCCGACATCCACGTGGTGGTGGCCTCCGTCGATCCCGAGTTGGGCTCGCGTGGGCAGGCGAGCTTCATCGTCCCGCCCAAGACCCCAGGTCTGTCTCAGGGGCAGAAGTTCTCGAAGATGGGCATCCGTGCGTCGCACACCGCCGAAGTCATCCTCCAGGACTGCCGGGTTCCGGGCCACTGCCTGCTCGGTGGCAAAGACAAGCTCGACGAGAAACTCTCCCGCGCCCGTCAGGGGATCAAGTCGAGCGGCCAGGCGGCCATGAAGACGTTCGAAGCCACCCGGCCCGGCGTCGGCGCCCAGGCGCTCGGCATCGCTCGTGCCGCCTATGAGTACTCGCTCGACTACGCCAAGGAGCGCAAGGCCTTCGGCCGGGCCATCATCGAAAACCAGTCCATCGCCTTCAAATTGGCCGACATGAAGATGCGGATCGATGCAGCACGCCTCCTGGTGTGGCGGGCCTCGTGGATGGGACGCAACGGCAAGGACTTCGTGGCGGGCGAGGGTTCCATGTCCAAGTTGTTCGCCGGAGAGACGGCGGTGTGGGTGACCGAAGAGGCCATCCAGATCCTCGGTGGCTACGGCTACGTGCGCGACTACCCGGTCGAGCGGTGGCACCGTGACTCCAAGATCTACACGATCTTCGAGGGCACCAGCGAGATCCAGCGCCTCATCATCGCCCGGGCCATATCGGGTGTGCACATCAAGTAGAACGAAGTTGCCGCATCCATTGACTCGGTCCTGCTCTTGGACCGAGAGTTCCCTCAAGCTTGGCCGCGTGCAGGTCGTGGGTTACGAGTACAACCTGGTCACAGGAGCGGTTGCCGAGGTCAATTAGGGCCTGCTTCCGGCATCCGCTGTGACCCGTATCCCTACCCTGGGACACAGAACCGCCGGTGTCATAACATGGCCACATGGCTGAGCCCGAGTCGTCCTCTGAGGGTTTCGACCGAGACGCGGTGCACGAGAAATACCTGGCCGAGCGGGACAAACGGCTGGTTCCTCACCGAGCCGACATCCGGGATCTGGAGACGGACGAGTACTTCGCCCGCTACCGCGACGATCCATTCACCCAGACCGAACAACGCGACCCAGTGGCCGACGACGTCGATGTGGTGATCGTGGGTGGCGGCATCGCTGGGGTCCAGGTCGGAGCCCGGCTGCGCCAGGCCGGGGTGGGGCGGATCCGTATCATCGACCGGGCCGGCGGCATCGGGGGTACCTGGTACTGGAACCGCTATCCCGGAGTGATGTGCGACATCGAGTCCTACATCTACCTCCCCATGCTCGAGGAGCTCGACTACATCCCCACCGAGCGTTACTGCTCTGGTGACGAGATCCGGAGGCACCTGGAGAACATCGCCCAGAAGTTCGACCTCACCGACGACGCCTTGTTCCACACCGGGGTGACCCGTGCCGCGTGGCAAGAGGATACCGCCCGCTGGCGGATCGAAACCGACCAAGGTGACGTGGTCACGTGTCGATGGTATGTGCTCGCCGTCGGGATCCTCAATCTGCTGAAGCTGCCCGTCATCCCTGGGATGCAGGAGTTCGGCGGACACTCGTTCCATACCGCCCGGTGGGACTATGGCTACACCGGAGGCGGCCCCCGCCAGGCACTCACCGGGCTCGAAGACAAGGTGGTCGGCCTCATCGGTACGGGGGCCACCGGGATCCAGTGCGTGGCGCCTCTGGCTCAGTCGGCCCGCCAGCTCATCGTGTTCCAGCCCCCCCCGTCTGCCATCGGTGAGCGAGGAAACCGGCCCACCGACTCAGATTTTGCCGAAGGACTCGCGCCAGGCTGGCAGCGTGCGCGTATGGATAACTTCCAATCGATCATGCTGGGCCGGCCCACCGAGGTCGACGAGATTGACGACGGCTGGACCCATCACTACGCCGCCGCCCAGAACGCCCCACGTGTCGAGGGCATGAGCGTCGCCGACTACATGCGCAGTGTCGAAGAGCTCGACTACGGGATCATGGAGTCCCATCGGCACCGGGTGGACGAGTTGGTGGCCGACCCGACCACAGCTGAGGTGCTCAAGCCCTACTACCGCTACATCTGCAAGCGCCCGTGCTTCCACGACGAATACTTCCCGGCGTTCAACCTGCCCAACGTCACCCTGGTCGACTGTCCGGCCGGGATGGACCGCATGAGCGAGCAGGGCCCAGTAGTCGATGGACAGCAGTATGCAGTCGACTGCCTCATCTACGGAACCGGCTTCGAGGCTGAACTCACCCCGCTGTTCCACCGGGTGGGTCAGGAGATCGTTGGACGCGAGGGTGTCACCTTGGCGGACAAGTGGGCCGACGGGGCGTCCAGCCTGTTCGGCATGCTGAGCCGGGGCTTTCCCAACATGATGGTCATGCCCGCCCCCGGGCAGCAGGCGGTGGTGACCGTGAACTACACGCAGCTAGCCACCCTCGGGGCCGAGTTCATCGGCCGTGCCATCGGACAGCTCCAAGGCCGGGGCGTGCAGGTGTTCGACGTGAGTGCTCGAGCCGAGGAGGAGTGGACCCAGTCCATTGTCGACTCCTTCCTCGACCCCAGTGCCGTCCTGTCCGCGTGTACACCGTCACGCATCAACAACGAAGGCCACCCCGAGACCATGAACCCGCGCAACGGAAACTACGGTCGCCGCCTCGGCGACTGGTTCGGCTACCGCCATCTGCTCGAGGAGTGGCTCGAGGCAGGTTGCCTGGAGGGCCTGGAGCTCGACACGAGAGCGGATCCCCGATGAGTTCACGGACACGGGTGGCTGTGGTCACCGGCGGTGGCGGTGGGATCGGTGCCGGTGTGGCTCACGAGCTGGGCCGCCAGGGCTGGTTCGTAGTCACCGTCGACCCGCTGGTCACTCTGGATGGATCGGCGTCGCTGCCCGAAGCCGATGAGACCACAGCCGGCCGCATCGTGGCGGCAGGGGGAACGGCACGGGCCTCGGCGGTGTCGGTCACGGATTCCGAGGCCGTCCGCACGCTGTTCCAGGAACTGGCCGACGAGCACGGTGGTCTTGACGCCGTGGTCAACGTGGCGGGGATCACCCGGCAGACCTACTTCGGCAAGGGGACGGAAGAGGATTGGCTGGCCGTGCTGGCCGTGCACCTCGAGGGCTACCTGAACGTGCTGGGGGCCGCCCTGCCTTTGATGGCTGACGCCGGGTACGGCCGCGTGGTCGGCGTCACCTCGGGTTCGGGTTGGCGGGCCGCCGATGCTGGGGCGTATAGCTGCGCCAAGCGGGCTATTGCCGCGCTGACCTGGCAGCTGGGCCGCCACGCCCCACGAGGGGTGTGCGTGAACGCCATGTCGCCCATTGCCGCCACCCGAATGCTGGCCTCGGCGCTCGAGCGGGCACGGAAGGCAGGACGATCGGGTGGCGGCGGGATCTCCTTCCTCTCGGTGGCCGAGCCCGAGGCACTCGGACCGTTCGGCGCCTACCTGGTCGGTGAGGACATCGAGTGGTGTCGGGGCCAGGTGCTCTTTGCTGGAGGTCCGGAGGTGGCCGTGATCGATCCGCCCCGCCTCCTCGAGGTGGTGCGCACCGACGAGGTGGAATCGCTCGACCGGGTGTTCGCCGACGTCATCCCGACAGCCTTCGCCAGTGCCGAAAGCCGCCAGGTCTCCTCTGGCGGCAGCAACCCGCGGTTCGGGTCGATCTTCGGTGCACCTGAGACCGGTGAGGCCACACCTGATCCTGGCCCGGCCCCGGTGCGGTCCTGCTTGCTGGTGTCCGATCGACCGATGCTGGTGGCGTCGCTGGTAGCGGCCTTAGAGGCCCGTTCGATCCGGTGCCACCATGTGGAGCCACTACGCGGCTTCGCTGAGGCCGCCCGGGCGCTGCAAGCGGCAGTGGCAGTCCTCGGCCCGGTAGACGCAGTAGTGGTGGCGCCGGTGGGTGACGCGCTCGGCGGAGACGCGTCGGCCGGGGCAGTATCGCCCCACGGTGCGGCAGCCTGGGAACGGGTCTTGGACGAGCACGCAGGGATCGTCGGGCAGATACACGCCGATGCCAGTTGGGCCCGTGCCGTCGCTGACTACACCGTCGATGCGGCCCGGACGGACCGGCCAGCCCGGCTGGTGATACTGACCGATGCAGCCACCTCGGGAGGCAGGAGCCGGGCTCAGGCCGCCTGTCAGCACGCCCGAGTTTCGATGGCAGCAACCGAAGGCAGGGTGATCGCCTTCGCTGCTGCCTTGGAGGCACCCGAAGAAGCTGTTCACCGACCGGCCGCCGCCCTCGTCGCCCACCTGCTTGGGCATCCAGCGGCGGCCGAGATGTCAGGAGCCGAACTGGTGGTGGGCGACGGATGGCTGGGGCTGCGCAGTCACCCACGGCCGGCGGGAAGCATCACCTTTGGTGGACCAGCGGTGCCCGGATGGCTCGATGGGACACTCCGCCAGATCGTGGGCACGATCGGACAGCCCGACTTGGGAGCGGATCGATGACCGAACGCCCCACCCGTGTGGTCGATGCCCACGTGCATCTGTGGGACCCGGCTCGGACCGACTGGTACCCGTACCTCTCTCATCCCCAGGCGCCAGCCACGGCCGACATCGCCATGATGTACCGGCTCTACGACGTCGACATCTATCGGGCCGAGTCATCGAGGTGGAGCGTCGAGAAGTTCGTCAACGTGGCCGCGGCTACGGGCCTGCACTCCATCGACGAGACCATCGAGCTCGACGCCGAGGCAGACAGCCGGGGTGGGCCCTCAGCCATCATCGGTGGGATTCCGCCTACGGACACGGTGGCTGAGGCCATTGCACTGCTCGACCGACAGATGGCCGCCCCTCGTTTCCGAGGTGTCCGCCCTATGGGCCGATTCGACGGGCCCCTCCCTGCTGGCGAGGTACTGGCCAGCCTGCAGGACCGGAACTTGGTGTTCGAACTGATGACTCATCCGGACCAACTGCAGGTGGCGGCCGAGGGGTTGGCTGGTTTCCCTGACCTCGCTGTGGTGGTGGAGCACGCTGGATGGCCGCGCTCGGCGTCTGGTGAGGAGGGCGTTCTGTGGCGTCAGGGGATGACAGCATTGGCCGACCTGGGTGACCATGTGGTGTGCAAGCTCTCCGGACTGGCCATGCCGCTCGAGGCTATGAGCGTGGAGGCCTTCGCCCCGTGGCTCGAGTACGCCATCGACCTGTTCGGCGTCGACCGGTGCCTGTTCGCCAGCAACTTCCCGGTCGATGCGATGTACGGAACGTTCGATACCCTCTTCGACATCTACAGCACGGTAACGGCCGGACTTGGTCCCGACGCTCAAGAGAAGTTGTTCGCCCAGAACGCGGAGCGCATCTACCGCTGCTAGGGGCCGAGGTACGCATTGGTGGCCCCGCCGATGTGGCGCCCACGATCTGCGAGGCCTACAGACGCCCTTTTCAGGGCAACTGCCGTTGGTAGATTATGGCCATGAACAAGGGTGGGACACGTTCGAACAGCTTGCAGAAGCCTGACCCCGAGCACCGCCAGCGCGGCCTGGCTCAGGTGCGGCGTCGTCGGCGGCTGGGCCGCCACGTTGGTGGCACAGTGGCCAGCGTGGTCGCTGGGATATTGGCCACGACGACGGTTGCCGTGATGGTCGGAGACTCGCTGTCGCCGTCGGCTGGCGCCGTATCGCCATCGGTGGCGAGTGGCGTGTGCGCCACTGCGCAACCTCCTGCGCTTCCATCGGTTGCGCTTCCACCGGGTTGGAACTGCACGTGGTCGACGGGTCCCATGAACGATCCGGGCTTCCCCATCGCCCAGTCCTCCCCGATCGTGGCCGACCTCGACGGCCAGCAGTCTGTCGTCGTGGGGGACCGCAAGGGGAGCATCTACGCCTACCACCTCGACGGCACGGTGACTCCTACATCGGTCGCAGGCTGGCCCACAGTCAACGGCGGCATCCCCATCGATTCGACTCCTTCGATCGTGCCCGTGGCCGGGGGACGTCCGACGGTGGCGGTCGGATCCGGAAATGACGCCAATCCAACTACCGGTGGCTTTCAGGCTTACAGATCTGACGGTTCGCAGAAGTGGTTCACTCCAGTGGAGAATCCTGCCAGTGACAGCGTGCCGGCCGGCGGGGTCCAGGCCGGTCTCACGGTGGGCAACCTAGGCAGCGCTGCAGCGGGTCTGGTCGCCGGGTCGCTTGGGCAGGTCAGTTATGCATTGCGTGCGGACACTGGTGCACCCCTTACGGGCTGGCCGTTCTTCAACTCGGACAGCACCCATGCCACCGCAGCCCTGGCCGACCTGTATGGCACCGGGAAGAACGAGATCATCATGGGTGGCGATCAGTCCACTGGACAGGGCCGCGGTCGTTCGTATTCGGACGGGGGACACCTACGAGTCCTCACCGGAGACGGCAACCAGGTCTGCCGGGCCGACACCAACCAAGTGGTGGACTCCTCGCCTGCGGTGGGTGGGTTCCTGTCCGGGGGCCGCACCGGCATCGTCATGGGCACCGGGGGCTATTTCCCAGGAGCATCGGACACCAACACGGTGAAGGCCTACGACACTTCCTGCGTCCTGCAGTGGTCGGCGATGCTCGACGGCAACACGTTCTCGTCGCCTGCGCTTTCCGACGTCCTGGGTAACGGATCCCTTCAGGTGGTCGAAGGCACCGACTTGGGATCAGCGGGTACGGGCTCCGTCTGGGTCCTCGATGCCACCACCGGCCAGACCATCTGGAAAGCCACCGGGATGGGCCGGGTGATTGGCTCGGTGGTAACGGCTGACCTGACTGGCGGGGGATACGCCGATGTACTGGTGCCGACTGTCTCGGGAACCTATGTCTACGACGGCCGCTCCGGTGCACTGGTCACCATACTGAGCCAATACCTGGGACTACAGAACTCGCCGCTGGTGACCAACGATCCGAACGGGACGATCGGGATTACGCTGGCCGGCTACACCGGGGGTGCGCCAGGTGGCATCGGACGGATCGACCACTATGAGATCCAAGGATCCAACGGTGCCGCAGCAGTGGGGCCCGGCACGTGGCCGATGTTCCACCACGACCCGCAGTTGACGGGGAACGCTGGGCGCACCACCCCGGCAGGTTCGATCCCGGCGTGTTCGATCCCGGCTGCGGCCCTCGGGGGATATCAGCTGGCCGCATCTGATGGTGGGGTCTTCTCCTACGGAGGGGCACCGTTCTGCGGTTCGATGGGTGCAGAGCACCTCAACGCCCCCATCGTGGGCTTCGCCATGGCGGCATCGACCGGCGGCTACTGGGAGGTGGCATCGGACGGGGGAATCTTTGCCTTCGGGGGGGCTGGATTCTTCGGATCCATGGGAGGCCGGTCGCTGAACAAGCCGATTGTCGGCATGGCGGCTGTCCCCGATGGCACCGGCTACTGGGAGGTGGCATCGGACGGTGGAATATTCGCCTTCGGTAGTGCCGCCTTCTACGGATCCATGGGTGGATCGAAGTTGAACCAGCCAGTAGTGGCCATTGCTGCTTCTGCTGATGGGGCCGGGTATCGCATGGTGGCATCCGACGGCGGAATCTTCGTCTTCGGGGATGCGGCCTTCAGCGGCTCCGAAGGAGGTAAGCCGCTGAACAAGCCGATCGTCGCTACCGCCAATGATGACGACACCGGCGGCTACTGGGAGGTGGCCTCCGATGGGGGCATCTTCGCCTTCGGTGGCGCCCGGTTCTTCGGGTCAACCGGAAATGTGGCACTGGTGGCTCCTGTGGTCGGCATCGCCTCGACGGCCAACGGCAGCGGCTATCGAATGGTGGCCTCCGACGGTGGAGTGTTCAGCTTCCATGCGCCGTTCCTGGGGTCCAAGGGTGGATCGCCATTGAGCAAACCAATCGTGGGCATGGCCTCGTTCTGAAAA
>Ga0194049_1000702_pt1 | contig 11271 bp, 9 predicted proteins | sample JunL2225m_MetaG_FD_148665 | JGI IMG/M metagenome (GOLD analysis project Ga0194049, IMG submission 148665) | Anoxic zone freshwater microbial communities from boreal shield lake in IISD Experimental Lakes Area, Ontario, Canada - Jun2016-L224-25m | ecosystem: Environmental > Aquatic > Freshwater >... | reverse complement strand
GGGGAAAGCTGCTTTCCTACCCCATACTTACCGACATCAAGAAAGATTCCTAACCCCATCCTATGCGCCGACGACTGTGGATCAACTTCGCCCTTATTCTCGTACTTGCTGCAGCTGCCGCATTTATTAGCTTGCCTGCTACTCAAAGCCTACGTATAGGTAGTATGTATCGCGACGTCTCACTTAGAGAAGGTCTTGACCTGAAAGGCGGAGCTCATTTGGTCTATGAGGCAGACACCTCGAAGATTGACTCTGCAAACGTCGGTGCGGCCATGAACGGGGTGCGGGACGTTATCGAGGCTCGTGTCAACGGCTTAGGTGTCACCGAACCAGATATTAGACTTTCTTCGGTAGGTAGTAAGCCAGCTATCATCATCGACATGCCAGGAGTGTCAGATATCGAGAAGGCCAAGGGGCTAATCGGCTCCACCGCCAAGCTTGAGTTCAAGGATGCGACCGGAAAGGTTCTGATGGAAGGAAGCGATCTAGAACCTCAAGGTGCATCTGCCGCTCCAGCAAACAATTCCACAGCCACTGCTGCCAAGGCCAACTCCTGGCAGGTCAATATCACCCTGACCAGTACTGGCAAAGACAAGTTCGCCAAAGCCACTGCTGCAAATATTCAGAAGCAGATCGGAATTTACCTTGACGACAAGCTGATCTCCAATCCTACCGTCAACAGTGCCATCACCGACGGCAGCGCCGTCATAAGTGGCAGCTTCACCGCCCAGCAGGCGGCCGACTTCGCACTCAAACTGAACTACGGCGCCCTTCCCGTTCCTATACACCTGACCCAAGAGCAGACCGTAGGGGCCAGCCTAGGTAGCGATGCCATCCACCAGACTCTCATAGCCGGTATCATCGGTATTCTACTCATCTTCCTCTTCATCATTGCCTACTACCGCTGGTGCGGTGTTGTAGCCACCCTAGCCCTGGTCGTTTACGCTCTGATCAATGTCATGCTCTACAAGCTTCTTCCGGTCACCATGACCTTGGCAGGTATTGCCGGCTTCATTATCTCCATGGGTATTGCCGTGGACACCAACATCCTGACCTTCGAACGTTTGAAAGAAGAGCTACGCCTCGGCAAAGCTATGCCCGTAGCCATCCAGGAAGCCTTTAAGCGCGCCTGGACCAGCATCCGTGACTCCCATGTGTCAGGCCTGATCTCGGCAGTGATCATCTTCAGCTTTGCGTCCGGCCCGGTACGTGGATTCGCCCTGGTACTGATCATCGGTACCTTACTCAGCCTGTTCTCGGCTATCACCGTTACCCGTACCTGGATGCTTCTTATCGCCGGCAGCCGCTTCCAGAAGCTGCTCAATATTGCCAAGGCCTAACCAACACATACCACCATGTCTAGCCTTCATCGTAACTTCGACATCATTGGTACCCGCACCCGCTGGTACATCCTTTCGTTGGTATTGATCCTACCTGGTATTATTTCACTTATCGTCTGGGGTCTGCCCGTAGGCATCGACTTTAAGGGTGGCACCATGCAGGAGCTACATTTTACCGGTACCGCACCGGGAATAGACCAAGTCCGCACCGAGCTAGCCGGTACTAAGATCAACGGTCTCGGAGTGCAGAGCTCTAGCGGCAATGACCTCATTATCCGCTTCCCAATCACCGACAATGGCCAGGCACGCGACGCTGGCAACAAAATCCTTGCCCAGGTAAAGAAAGATCATCCTGGCGCTACCGAGACCTCCTTCCAGAGTATCGGCGGATCAGTGGCAAGCTCCACAACGACTAAGGCAGCCGAGGCTGTGGTCATCACCTCTATAGCCATCATCTTCTTTATCGCCTGGTCCTTTGGCTCGGTGCCCAAGCCTGCATCTTCCTGGCGCTTCGGGGTGACAGCCATCCTGGCCCTGGCCCATGACATCCTATTCATGGTCGGCGCTTTCTCTTTGATCGGACACTTCTTCCCCGGAGTAGAAGTTGACTCTCTATTTATTACGGCTGTCCTTACTATTCTAGGCTTCTCCACCAACGACACCATCGTGGTATTTGACCGTATCCGTGAAAACCTGCGCCGCAGTCCGGGACGCAGTTTTGCTGAGATCGCGAATAGCAGTCTGAACCAGACCCTGGCCCGCTCACTGAACACCTCAATGACCGTGCTGATCGTACTGATCACCCTACTGGTACTGGGAGGTCCTTCTATCCGGAACTTTATCTTAGCCCTGACCCTCGGTGTAGCCATCGGAACCTATTCGTCGATATTTAACGCCAGCCCGCTGCTGGTCAGTTGGCAGGAGTTTGCCGATCGCCGGGCTGAAAAAACCGCTGCAGCCGCCAAGAAGAAATAATACGGACCAAAGTCTTCCCGTCTCACTGTCCTCAAACCTACATACCCACACGGTACTGCGGAGGCGAGACGATAAAGACCATGGCTCCGTATCCAGGTAGCGCTACCCAAGGATACTGAAGTGGGCCTTGATCTTATCCAGGGCCTGGCGTAGATCGGCCTCGGTCTCCTCGGCATTGCCGTCATTTCGCACTACAAGGTCCATTAAGGCCCTGTCAGCCTTGTACGGCCTCACTTGGTTGTCCCACTGGTTATTATAGAGCTCTTCGGTCAGTACAAGGCCTTTGGCGGCATAGCGCTGGACAATAGTCTCGCGAGAGGCCTCAACCCAGATATTCAGCCCGCCGTGGCGGTGGATGGCCTTAAGGTTGTCTGCTAGCCTGAGTCCCGTGAGCGCCACACCTTCGACTCCCTGGGAACGGGCGTCACGCAAGCTCAGGTCCAGCCAGATATCAGGTCCGAAGGCATCATGCCCAGCCTTTGAAACCTGGGTGATCGGGCGTCGCACGGCATCCTTACGATCCTCGTCAGACGAATCAATCTCATACGTATGCAGGGCGTCCAGCAGCCGGCGAATGGGCAGGGACGTGGGGTAGGAGATGAATTCCGGCAGGCGTCGGGACAGTTCCTCGGCGATATAGTCCTTGCCGGCGCGGAGATCGCCATAGGTGGCCACGATATGCATAAGGCGGGGTTAGTGGAAGGGAGATACTGAGCGCAGTTCAAGGAAAAGACGAGTATCCGACCGAGACGTACTTGAGGTACGGTGAGAAAGGAACGGAGACTTTGACGCAGAAATACGCCAGTACCTGCCTTCCACCGGAATTGACTGTTTCCAGATTATAGCTTAGCATAACCTCATACAAAACCTAAGTACCGACCATGGCAGGCAGCATCTACATACTTTCCGGCATCTCAGGTAGTGGTAAGAGCACTATCAGTGACCTACTTATAGAGCGGCACCCAAATATTGCCCGGTCCATTACGCTGACCACCCGCAAGCCCCGCGAAGGCGAGCTGTTTGGCTTTCACTATTATTTTACCAGCCCGGAGATCTTTAGCTGGCTGCAGGAGACCAACCAGCTGCTTGAGTTCACCCAAGTGTACGGAGATACCTTCTACGGCACTCTGAAGGTCTCAGTGGAGAAACTAATCACAGCCGGACGCGATGTACTGTTCGTGGTTGATAGTCGTGGAGTCGACCAAGTTACCGAACATTTCCCGAACGCACGTAGTTTGTTCCTCAAAGCACCTAGTGACGATGAGCAGCGAAAACGTTTGGAAGGGCGGGGTACCACCGGAAATGACCTGGAAATTCGCGTTGCCAAGGCCCACGAGGAACTTATCTGGGCCGAGAAGAAGGGTCTACCAGTAGTTGTGAACGACAGCCTTCACGTGGCGTTGAGTGAAGTAGAACGAATCTTCTTCGCCTAATACAAAAATAGGCTAGGGGAGTACTTATTGACACTCTGATGCAGACCTGGGAGAATGCGCCCAGGAGGTGATTCCTGTGTATTTGTACAGCAACTTGGACATTAATACTTTGCCATTCGCAAGACTGAGTGCAGAGGCGGCAGTCTATGGGGGAAACCTATTCGATACCGCCTGCCATCGCCTAGCATCAATGACTGTTAGCCTCGAGAACTTCGCGTATACGCCACTGAATTCAACGTCGATATCTGAGCTCCGTTCATATATGCGATGCATACTTTCTGAGTGCTTTATTGTACTTATCTTAATGGAAGTCCCCGGGCTACATGTACTCGAGCTACTCAGAAACCATGGACTAACTACAGACCAGTGTACCGAAGCCGAACAAGTCATCAAGACGTTTTGGAGCGTCGTCACATCTGTTGATACTACTCTTGTTCATGAAATTCCCAAGATTATTGAGCAGGGGATAGCACGTGAACTCATAGCTGGACTACATATCATAAATGAGTGTAGAGCGTATGGGGAAGACGACTCCAAAGAGCGGCAAGAGGACTCGCATCCTTAGAGGAAATACTTATCAAGGAGGCAATAGCTCGTAACTAGTAAGAAGACCGAAGGATCGAACATTCAGAATCGCCACGGGCACTCACAATGAGACCCGTGGCAAACACAATTATAATGTCTTACAATGTATGTTCTAAGTCCTTATAGGTGGCGATTTGGCAACGCAGATATAATTAGACGATGGAGATTACCTGTATGAATATAAGCTCTGATAAATCAAATTATGAATATTTTCGCGCTATTTCCTGTTAAACCCGCGTAAATCTTATTCTTTCTATACGCCCTATTCCTCCCGTGAGTCAGCCGGATCCGGCCCCCACATAGACATCCCCTCGTTCGCAGTTTGTTCGGGAAGGGCGAGAGGGTCAGGGGACTCAGCTGCGGCTTTTTGGGCAAGCTCCTTGGCCAGGCGTTTTTGCTCAAGCTTCTCCAAAACCTCTTTTTCAGGCTCGCCTAAGAACCACTTCAGTCCTCCTTTTTGCGACACCTCCTTGTATACCCACTCATCCAAGACCTTCAAGGGCTTTTCTTTGCGTGGCGGCTTGGGAACTCCCCCACCCTCCTGCTCCATGGGAACTACGAACGGCTCAGCTACTTCAAGCTGAATAATCTCGTTCGGTTTTTGTTCGTATACTACGGGAGCCGGTATCGGCTCGGTAACCATAGGTAATGGCACAGGCGTCTCTAGGACGGCTACTGGAGCAGGCGCAAGTGTAGCCACTGGTACAGGCTGAGGAACAGGTAGAGGCTGCGGAGCAGGCGCTACCGGCTGCACTGGAGGACTCATCGGAGTCCGGATCGCTAATGACTCCCCGCTCTTCAAGATCTCCTGTGCCACGTTCTTAGCCTCTTCCACCTCACGCTTCTTCTTGTATCCTGCCGTCTCGTCAATAACCAGCTCCACTTCCTCACGAGGACGAGCGTAACGTTCACGAGAATACTGCATGACCAAATCACGGTTCGACTCCCCTATCTCCTTAGGCATCATGGTCTGGGCCGAGAAGGCAGGAGTGGCGATGCCATCCACCAGCAGCTTCACATAGACATGCCCTCTCTGCAGGTTCACCAGGTCGTTGGCATCAAAGACGGGAGCAAACTCTTTGACCAGCACGTCAGCGTCAGGAGCACCTATCCGAAAGCTTACCATAGTACCAACATTACCAATGACAGCGTCACGCACAGCCTCTGACATCTGGGCGATGTACTGGTGAGCGATGGTTAGTCCCAGGCCGTACTTACGGGCTTCAGAAAGAATGGTAGCAAATGACTCGGTGGCAAAGTTCTGGAACTCATCCACGTACAGGAAGCAGTCAGGCCGCTCAGCCGCAGTTACATTTGCCCGGCTCATAGCCGCAAGCTGCACCTTGGTGATCATCATGGCACCGAGCAGGGCCATGTTGTCTTCACCTATCTTACCCTTTGACAGGTTTACCACCAGGATCTTCTGTTCATCCATGATCTGACGTATATCGATGGACGAGGTAGGCTGCCCAACGATATTTCGCATGGTTGAGGTGGACAGGAACTGGCCGACCTTGTTCAGGATGGATCCAGGAGCTTCCGCCCGCTGTTGTGGCGACATACTCAGCCACTCATTACTCCAGAAGTCCTTAATAACTACATCCTTGATCTGGGCCACTATGGACTCCCGGAAGGCATTGTCAGTGAGCATGCGGGGAATACCCAGCATAGTGGGGTTATCTGAGTCCAAGAGAGCGAGTACTGTATTTCTGAGAATGTATTCAAGGCGAGGACCCCAGGAATCAGAGTAGAGCTTCTTAAAGATGCCGATGAAGCCCGACGCCACCATCCCCTTGTACTCATCCGCTACCTTCTCAAGAGGGTTGAAGGAGATCGGGAAGTCACGGTCAGAGGGATCAAAGACCACCACGTCCTTTACCCGGTGAGGCGGCACGCTGTCGATGATCTTGTCGGCCAGTTCTCCGTGCGGATCCACTACCACAACTCCCCTGCCCTCCATCACATCATCGATGATCATATTCTCAAGCAGGGTGGATTTACCCACACCAGACTTACCAATGACGTAGATATGGCGCTTTCGGTCGTCTAGCTTGATACCGAACTCTCGTGAGCTGTTACGGAAGTCGGTCTTACCAAGAACGGTAAGTTCCTTAGGCTCCACCTCATCCTTGAACGGTAGGTTGAACGGAGCTTCGCCCTTCTTAGAGCCGGCCCAGGAGATAGCCGAGGTCTCTACCGCCTTGGTTGGGAAATGGTACAGAGAAGCCAGCTCCTCAATGTTCAGGACGCCGCCCTTCTCCTCAAACTGACGGGTGATGTACTTCGTCCAGGAAGCATGGTCATCGACCAGAGTCGAAACCCCCCTGAAGCCGTTGAGGTTGGTGGTGTTGTACTGCTTCAGGGCTGCCAGCATAGCCTGGGAGCGTGACTTGGCGGTCTGGGCCTCGTTGGCGATTACAACCAGCCTAAATAAGCTTTCAAAACCTAACTTGGTGATCTTGGTCTCAATCCCCTTCAAAGCGGCCTCTTCAGGCGCAGAAAGCTTCGGGGGCTCCTTAGGACCGCTTCCGGCCGCGTCCCCTACCCCGGATCCCGGCACCACCATCTCCTGCAGTATGCGGGCACCGAAACGGACCACCTTGGCAGCCGCACCTCCCCCTCCTCCCATGTCTCCGCTTCGTATGGCCTTTACGTGGGCTACTCCGCGATTCTGCCATTCGTCCCCTACCGGCCGCACTACGATTTGCAGCCAGACCTGTTCACCCTCATTTAGACCAGCCATTACGGCGGTAATACTTGCCAACGGGTCCACCCCTTCGGAAGCCGTTACTGTCTTGATAGGATACACATCCTCCTTGGTAAGCTCAATCTTGGTAGTACCCACGTGCTTGCCCTCAAGCTCTACCTGCTTGGTATAGTCAGTCACCTGATGGATCTGCAGGTCGGGATACTGGGCATAGAGCTGTCCTTCGATGAAGTCCCTCAAATGTAAAGGCGTGAATACATAAAAGATGATCGAGTCCTTCACCGCCACTATCTCAAAGCTTACGTGCTCCTGGACAATGGGATCCTCTCGGTAGATGCCGTGCAGCGCTGAGAAGAACTGCTCAGCACTGGCGGCAGTCTTCTCGTTTTCCTTGGCCACTTGGATCGCCAGCACCACAAAGGTCTGGGACTCCAACCACTCTGCTCGGCGTTTCAGATCATTCGGCTTGGACCATAGGGCCATGGTTTGGGTTCGATTAAAGCATATTGTCGATCACCGCCCAACGGGAGGGATGATCGGCGGGAATAAGTAGCATAACCTTGTCTCCCAAATGAAGATTAAAGAGTGACATGTAATAAGTCACTGATGCGGTCAGGATGCTATAGGTGTTGCCGTCCTCAGCATCCACCACATAGTGGTTACCCTCGGCTCGCAGTACACCTGGAATAGTCGAACGCTCGATGGGGCCAAGCTGCTTGTAGAAGAACTTGCCATCCGGAGTGATATAGAGCTTAAGCGGATCGCCTTCGACTAGCTTGCTTTTGGAGGCGTAGTTTGAGGAAACCTGGTATCCCTTGCCGTTATAGTCAACCATCCTCTCGCCGTCAAAGATACCCTCGATCCCGTCGTCAGTACCAGACTGCTCCTGCAGCGCATAGGTAGGCTGGGCAGCATAACCAGCCGCTCCTACCCCTAATAGCTGCCGCAGATCACGTATATCCTGCTCGATCCGCTCTAACAGTCGCGCCGCCCGCTCAGCATTTCCATCGGTATTTGTTTCCATACCTTTATTTAGTTTTTGATCTTAGGATCACTATATTCTTTTCAGACCTGGGGAGCAAGCTGAGGGGCAGGAGCTGGGGCCGGTTCAGGAGTGGCGGCGGGTACCGGTGCGAGTGGCGTTGAAGCCGTTGGAGCCACAGGAGCGACGGGTGCTGAAAGCCCCTTTGAGCGTAGGCGGATCTCGGACTCCACCAGCTCGCGGTCACGGCCGTACTTGAGGCGGGACAGCTGCTTGATCGCCTCCCCTACCTGGACGTTCTCGTTAGGGTCCGGCGGATAAGCAGCGGCATTGAACGGCTTGGACGGACTTCCGTCGATAAGCATCTTGATGTAGTAGTTGTACTTTTCGGTATTGACCATGTCCTCTATCTCCAGTGGATCAAACTCCTTCTTAAAGAACTCAGCATCCGAGGCACCGATACGCCAGGTAAGCATAGTACCGACGTTACCGATGACGGCATTTCTCGTATCTTCATCAAGCTGTTCGACAAACTGGTTGGTGATATTAAGCGACAGCTGGTACTTACGAGCTTCGGAGAGAATGGTGGCAAAAGTCTTGGACGTGAAGTTCTGGAACTCATCCACATAGAGATAAAATGGTACTCGTTCTGCCTCGGACTGGTTCTGACGTGAGAATGCGGCGATCTGGATCTTACCTGAGATGATCATACCGAGCAGCTGGGCGTTGATATCTCCAAGCAGACCCTTCGGCAAGGTCACCAGGAGGATCTTCTTGCTGTCCATGGCCTCCCGAAAGTTGAAGGCGCTGTTCTGCTGGCCGATGATCGGCCGCATGATGTCATTGGTGGTGAACTGGGTGAGCTTGGAGGTGATGTACGGCACGATATTAGCAAGAGCCGCCTCTCCCCCAGCCTTTTCAGCCTCGTTCACCCAGAAGTCGATGACCACCTGGTTGCGGGTCTTGGAGAGTTTCAGCTTGCGGAACTCGGCGTCGGCCAGTACCTTTGGGATCTCCATAAGGGTGCTTCCCGAGTCAGGGTCGTCCATAACCAGCATCATGGCATTTCGCATGTACTGCTCAAACATAGGTCCTCCGGTGGCCTTCAGGTCATACAGCTTGTCGAAGATGGAGATCATCTCGTTGATGACCATGGTCTTCTGCTCTGGATAGCGGGGGTCGAACTCAAGTAGGTTGAAGGCCATGGGGCGGGCGGTATCGGAAGGGTCAAACAGGATGACGTCCTCGGCCCGCTCCTTGGGAATGTGCTTGAGTATCCACTCGACGGCGTCACCGTTAGGATCCATGTAGCAGACCCCGTGCCCAGCCCGGATGTCCTGCAGTATCATGTTCTGGAACATAACCGTCTTACCTACACCAGTCTTTCCTATCATGTAGAAGTGGCGAGACCGGTCAGGATAGTTCATATAGACCGGGATCTCAGTGCCACGGAAGGCGCTGTAGCCCAGCAATAGACCCGACTTCGGGATGTTGTTAGGAGGTGAAAGCCGGCGGGCACCCAGCCAGTGGATGTTTGGCGTGTCCAGTACCCGGTTTGGGAAATGGAAGATACTGGCCAGCTCCTCTGTGTTCAAGATAAAGCTAGGCTGGTCCTTGGAGAATAGACGCAGGATGTAGTCATTACGCAGATGCTGGCTACCGACTGCCGCGGTCTTAAACCCGTTCGACTCAGGCGCCTGATACTGAGAGAAAGCTGAGAGCATGGTCTGGACGTGGTTCTTAGCCTCAATCTCGGTAGCCGCCCAGGCCACGCAGCGGATCTGTACTTTGAAGCCTACCTTGCTGCCCTTCTCCACCATCAGCTTGGCTTGCTGCTCCTGCATGGCGGTAAGCCTGACATTAGCCTGGGTGGTGTTACCCGCCTCGTTATGAGTAGGTGCATCAGTCTTCTGGCTGGCCACTGCGGACTGACCAACTTCCTTGGCAATATTTCCTACCTTCTGCATATTCGTGGTATGGAAGGATTTGCCCTGCTGCACGTTATGGAGCGCCTCCTCTATCTTATGCTGCCAGGACTGGTCGGTGGGCTGCACCAGGATCTGAATAGCGCCTCTCCCCTGCCCCATCTTGGATAGTGAGTTGGTCAAGCCATTCAGCGGATCATTCTCCAGGTTCTTATACGTTCTAATAGGAAATATTTGTTGCTTCATCAGCTGGATACCACCAGAGGCTGTAGCACCACCCTCCTTGATAAAGACGTCGTAATCCGTAGCCTCCTCGATCTGGGCAGCCGGGTATTGGCCATGGATCTGCCGCTCCACCTGATCCACCGTGTCAGAGGGACAGATAACATAAAAGAAAATCTCACCATCATGGGCGGCTAGCTCAAAGGAAAAAGTCGGCTGGCCCTTCAGAAACGTATCAAACCAACTCGAGTCATAGAAATGATGCAGCGATGTGAATACCGCTTCCATGACGCCCATAATCTCCTTGGGATCACGCCGGTCGTCAGGATTGGCGAGCTGTTTAGGCATTGTCACCCGCAGAGCCCGTGTCTTCAAGGCGCGGTCTTGGTGCTGCTTGGTACGACGCATATAAATGTAGCGTGCCGCCACAGCCAAGCCGATAAGTAGAACAGCCAGTAGAAAGTCAGTCACTAAAAGTGCCGCCGTGTTGGTAGTACTGCTACCGCCGTCGGTGTAACTGGTGTCGTAGGTGTAGTCGGTGGTGTCTGCCATGCCCCTCGGTGGCTTTCTTAGGAAGTGGGAGTATCAGGTCCTGGATTCGCATTCTGGGACGCAAGCAACCGCAGGTTCGCCATGAACTGCGCCCTCTGCGAAAGGGGCATCTTCTCAAAATCCTCCGGAAGTTCGTGCAGGACAGAAACGACTCCAGGAGAACCTGCCCCGGTGTCACTGCCAGCTACGGCCTCAGGACCAGAATCAGGTGCGAGGGTTACCAGCGCAGTAGCACCCTCTACCGTACTATTAACCCCATCGACAGGACCCTCAACCTGCGCCGGAATCTGTTCTCCACCTGAAAGCACGGCGGCTTCGGGATTCTGCTGGTCAATCTGTTGAGTCTGGGCATCACGTAGCGACTCGGGAGTATTTGAACCTGGAAGCTCAGGCATGGGATATCCGTTACTAGTTCATATTAAGCATACCAGCCCGGAGGTAAAGTCGAAAGCTATGAAGACCCACCCGGGAGCAGTACATCCTGAAGAGCCTCGTTATTGAGAATATTGGCCATGGCGGCTCCGATCAGGAGAATGCGGTTTTCCAGGGG
>Ga0194049_1000701_pt1 | contig 11281 bp, 10 predicted proteins | sample JunL2225m_MetaG_FD_148665 | JGI IMG/M metagenome (GOLD analysis project Ga0194049, IMG submission 148665) | Anoxic zone freshwater microbial communities from boreal shield lake in IISD Experimental Lakes Area, Ontario, Canada - Jun2016-L224-25m | ecosystem: Environmental > Aquatic > Freshwater >... | reverse complement strand
CCGCACTCCCGTGCAGGTCGAGATTGAGGCCTTGCGTCTCGACCCCCTCGACGGCGAGGTCAAGGTGGGTGGTCAGCACCACCATGCCGCCGCCACCGACATGCGCCGATAGCAATTGGCGCAATTGCGCCACGGCGGCGCTATCGAGCGCGTTGAACGGTTCATCGAGGATCCACAGCGGCCGGTCATCGGCGAGGGCGAGGCGGGAGAGGGCGACGCGGCGGCGCTGGCCTTGTGACAGGTAGCGCACCGGCAGGTCGGCACACGCGGCCACGCCGAAAGCGGACAGGGCATCGAAACGGCGGTCGGCGTCGGCGCTGATGCCGGACAGCGTGGTGGCGATGGCCAGGTTCTCCAGCGGCGTCAATTCGTCCTTGATGCCGTTGAGGTGGCCGACGTAGACGAGGTCGCGGTGGTAGTCCTCGTCAAGGGAGGCGATGGGCCGGCCCTTCCAGCGCACGCTGCCGTTGTAGGGCGTGTGCAGCCCGCACAGGATGCGCATCAGGCTGGTCTTGCCACTGCCGTTCTCGCCCGACAAGTGCACCAGTTGTCCGGATGACACGGTGAACGACAGGCCGCTGAACAGCCGGCGTTCGCCACGCACGCATTCGAGGTCCAGCGCTTCAAGCATGGTTGAAAGAAAATACAGCAACAACGCCGGGGGATGACGCGAAGAACATGCCGAACGCCCCCGTCGTCCTCGTGAAAACGGGGACCCAGCGACTTTCGGCGAACGTCACTGGATTCCCGCTTGCGCGGGAATGACCGGCCAGGGTCTTGTTCAGGATTTGCCTAACGCGCCTTGCAGGCGGCCTGTTGTCCCACCCAGGCCGCGCTGCGGCTGATGGATTCGTCGGTGGCGCGCGCCATCAGGGCAACACCGTGTGCGGCGTCCGCGCCCGCGCCGGGCAGGCTCACCCGCACGGTGTGTCCGGCAAGGCGTCCGGCGGCGTCGGAGAGCACCAGGCGCAATTCGACCAGGGCTTCGCTGCTGTCGCGCGCCGAAAACACCTGGGAAAATTCATTCACCTCGATGTCGAGCGTGCAACGCGCACCGGCTGCGGGTTCGACCGAACGCACAAAGCGCTTGCGCACCAGTTCGGCCGGCGTGGCGGCCCAGCGGCTTTGCGAAAAGGACAACAACTCGGCGGCATCGCGGTAGGCGAGGCGGTACTGCATGTCGGTGCTGTCCAGGGGCGCCGTGGCGCGCACTTGGCCGATGCGCGCGTCGACCGCCCGGGCGGCGGGCTCGCTGAGTCCGAGGTCGTAGACGCGGACCGGCACATCCGATCCGCCGGGCGCGGCACAGGCTGCGAGCAGCACTGTCGCGAGTACTGCATGGCTAAGGTGAGCAAGTTTCATGTCAGGGCCGCTCTAACGAGGGTTCTCATTGGAAACCGGGCTCGCCCGGACCGGGGCGGCCGACGGGGCGGCCCCATACCACGCTCGCCGGGCGGCGTTCGAGCTCTGTCGCAAGGCGGCCGATGCGATCGGCGCTGCGCTCCATAGCCTCGGCCAGGGTGTTGACCCGCGGCAGCGTGTCGCTGCGCAGCCTGCCGGTGGCCGCCTGCGCCTCGCCCGACAGCTGGTTGACCTGTCCGATCATCCGGCGCGCGTCGTCGATGGCCTGCTGCATGCCCTTGGCGACGGCCGGCAGTTCGCGCGCGGTGTCGTTGATGCCTTGCAGCGCGCCGCGCGCCAGTTTCTGGTTTTCGGCCGAGAGCATTTCGTCAAGATTGCGCTCGACCCTGGCGATGGCCGCCGGAAGTTGTTTCGCCACGGTTTCCATGCCGGCACTGGTGCGGGCGAGCGAGGCGAGGGTGGCGGCAATCTGCGCCTGGTTTTCGCTATTGAGCACGCCATTCATGCTGCTCACCAGCGTGCGCGCATCCTTGCCCAGCGCCGCCACGGTTTCGAAAATGTCATCGAGGGCCGAGCTGCGCATGGCGATCTCGCCGACGCCGTCCGCGCTGACGGGGAGCGGCGCGGCATCGTTCAGGTCGTCCAGCAGGTGCACGTAGGCGATGCCGGTGATGCCCTCCTGGCCGAGCTGGGCATAGGTGCCGCGCGTCAGCGGAATGCCGTCGTTGACCTCGATGTCAATGAGGATGCGGCGCGGGTCCTTGCCATCGAGCTCGAGGCCGATGACGCGCCCGACGCTGATGCCGCGGTAGCGCACCAGGCCCTGCAGGTTGAGGCCGGTGACCGGCTTGGTGGCGATGACGCGATAAGTGGTGCGCTCGAGCGAGGAACCGCCCAGCCAGTAGCCCACGCCGATGGCGGCAAGAATGAGCCCGACAAGAAACAAACCCGTGGCAAGTGCAAACGAGCGGTTTTCCATGATCAGACGATGGCCACGCCGTCAAAAGCGCGCAGCGCGCGGTCCCCCCCGAAAAAGTTCTGTACAAAGCGGTGCGGCAGCCGCCGAACCTCGGCCAGCGGCCCACAGGCGATTATATGTTGATCCGCCAGAACGGCGATGCGGTCGGAAAGCTCGAAAAGCGTGTCCAGGTCGTGGGTGACCATCAGCACGGCAAAGCGGTGTTGCGTGCGCAGCATCTTGATCAGGCGCACGAATGATTCGGAGCGGTCCGGATCGAGGCCGGCGGTCGGCTCATCGAGTATCAACAGGTCGGGCGAGAGGGCCAGCGCCCGCGCCAGGGCAACACGCTTGACCATGCCGCCGGAAAGATTGGCCGGCAACAGCGCTGCGTGGTGCGGTTCGAGTTCAACCTGTTCGAGCTTGGTGAACACCACCGCGCGGATGATCTCCTCGTCCAGGCCGCCGCGCTCGCGCAGTGGGAAGGCGATGTTGTCAAAGACGTTGAAGGCGCTGTAGAGGGCACCGTTCTGGAACAGCATGCCCATGCGCTGGCGCGCCGCGCGTGCCTGGCGCATGTCGCCGCTGGTGAGCGATACGCCCATCACGTGCACCGTGCCGGCGGCCGGCCTCTTCAGGCCGATGATGACGCGCAAGAGCTGCGTCTTGCCGCTGCCCGAGCCGCCGACCAGGGTCATGACCTCGTCGCGGCGCACGGCAAAATCAAGGTTCTGGTGCAACACGGTGCCGGCCACTTCATTGCGCAGGCCGCGGATGTCTATGACCAGTTCGGGTGTTTCGAGCGTGCCCTCGACCGCCGGTTCACTTAGGCCGAGACTCACGGAATGTTCCTCAACAAAATCGCGAAAATGGCGTCGAGCATGATGACCGCGGTGATCGCCGCGACAACCGACTGGGTCACCCCGGCGCCGAGGCTTTCGGTATTGGGGCGGATGCGCAGGCCGTAGTGGCAGGCGACAAAGGCCACGGCAAAGCCGAACACCATGGATTTGCCTATGCCGATCCAGAAATGCGCCACATCGAGCACCCGCGGCAGGGCCTCGAGAAAGGCGCCAAACTGGATGCCCAGCACCACCCTTGCCGCCAGCATGCCGCCGGCAAGGGCCGCGACGTCGGTGGCAAAACTCACCAGTGGCATGGCCAGCGCGAGGCCGATGAGCTTGGGCAGGACCAGCCGTTCGGTGACCGATATGCCCATCACCTGCAAAGCTTCGATTTCCTCGGTTACGCGCATCACGCCAAGCTGCGCCGTCATGGTCGAGCCGGAACGGCCGGCGGCGATGATGGAGGCGAGCATGGGCCCCAGTTCGCGCGCCACGCCGACCGAAACGATGTTGATGACCAGCAGGTCGGCGCCATAGCTCTTGAGCTGCAGCGCCGACAAGTAGGTCAGCACCACGCCGACGAGGAAGCCCACCAGCATGGTGACCGGCAGGGCGGTCACGCCGGAGCGGAAAATGTTTGCCGATATTTCGCGCAAGGGAAATTCGCGCGGCCAGCGGATCGTGTGCGCGATGTCCAGCACGATCTGGCCGAGCAGGCCGATGCCAAAACGCAGGTGGTCAAGCACATGCAGCGCGGCATTGCCCAGCAGCACAAGCGGATAGAGCAGGTCCGGCCGCCGCCGCTTGCGGTGGGCAACGGCAAGGGCGCGCTGCGCCTGCACGAGGATGATGTCAAATTGCGGCGGCACGGCGCGCATGCCCGCATCACCCGCCTTGCGCACCAGCCAGAGGGCGCCGACATCATCGAGTTCGGTGAGCCCGCCCAGGTTCCAGGCAAGCCCGCTCCGCCCGGTGGCGCCAAAGGCATGGACCGTGCGTTCGAGCTCGGTTTCGCGCGCGGCCAGCGACGCAAACGTCCAGGCGCCGTGGACGAGCACCTCGGTTTTGCCGCCGCGTTCCCCGGGGCTGATGCTTAGCTTGGGCATGTGGGGCGATGATAGCCGCGATTGCTTTGGTCCGCACTGGCAGCGCCGCGCGAACAGGACGGCATAAACGCGCCCAATCGGCGATTCTTACCCGAAAGTCGATGGTAAGCTCAAACCTGAACTTGGACGGGCAGGAATTCGGGCGATGCAGTATGAACATAGCGGGTTTTCATCGGTGCGAGGCGCACGGGCAATGCTGTGCGCGCTGGCCTTTGCCCTGGCTTTCGGCTCCGGACTGTGCGCTGCCGCAAGCCAGCTGGGTTTCACCGCCACCGTCACGCCCGGACTCATTGCCAGCATGGTCGGGCGCTTTAGCGAGCAGGCGCGCCAGCGCCTTGCCGCCTGGGTCAATTTCGCCGTTCTGCAGCAGGCGAGCAAGGCCAAATCACCACAGCCGGCCTCCGAAAACGCGCAGTTACGATCGGTAAATGACTACATCAACACCGTACCCTGGTACGACGACCAGGTGCACTGGGGGCAGGTCGATTACTGGGCAACGCCGGCCGAGACCATGGCCAGCCATGGCGGCGATTGCGAGGATTTCGCCATCGCCAAGTACTTTATGCTCAAGGAACTGGGCGTCCCGATCGAGCGCCTGCGCATCACCTACGTCAGGGCGGGCAAGGTCAACCAGCCGCACATGGTGCTCGCCTATTACGCCAGTCCGGGTGGTGAGCCGCTGATCCTTGACAACCTTGACGCCCGGGTGCTCCCGGCCTCCGCACGCGCCGACCTTGTCCCGGTCTACAGTTTCAACGACGACGATGTGGTGATGGTGAAGGGCAACTATAAGGGCAGTGCATCGACGATACGCGCCTGGCAGAGCGTGATCGGGCGCCTGGAACGCGAGGCAAGGCTGTGAACCTGATCAGGAGAAGCAAATGAAACTGGGCTATTACCTGCTGTTGGCGGTCTCGGGGCTGTTCGCCGTATTGCTCGCCGGCGTCGGCTACATGTCGGTATCGGGCACGCGCGACTACCTGGAGCACCAACTGGGCGCACACGCCGAGGAAACGGCAACCTCCCTCGCGCTGGCCATCGGTTCGGCCGCCAATCCGGACGACACGGTGCTGCTTGCCACCATCGTCAACCCGGTGTTCGACCGCGGGCAATACGAGCGCATCCAGATCATCGGCATCAGCGGGGCCGTCCTTGTCAACCGCAAGCTGCAGCCGGCCGATCCGGACGTGCCCGAGTGGTTCCAGCGCGTCTTCCCGATCGAGTCTCCGGGCGGAGAGGCGCTCATCAGCGCCGGCTGGCGGCAGATCGGCCGGGTCACGGTGCTCAGCCGTCCGGCGCTCGCCTACGCCCACCTGTGGCAAAGCGGCATCGAAACGCTGGCCTGGCTGTTCGCGCTGTATCTGGTCGCGCTGGTGGCATTGCGCGCCATGCTGGTGCTGTTGCTGCGCACCTTGACGGCGATCGAGTCTGCGGCGCACGACATAGGCGAGCGCAAATTCCGCACCATCACCATCAAACCCTGGGCGCGCGAATTCAAAAGCGTGGTCGCGGCATTCAACCAGCTGTCACGCAAAATCCGTCTGGTCATCGACGAAGAGATGGCGCGCGCGGAGCAGTTTCGCCGCGAAGCGTTCACCGATGCCTTGACCGGGGTGCCCAACCGGCGCGGCCTTGATCTGCAAATACAGCGGATTCTCGAACCGGGGACGATCGAAAAATTCGGTGTGTTCGCGATGATCGAAATTCACGGCCTCGCCGACTTCAACAAAAAAAGCGGCTTCCAGAAAACCGATGAATTCCTGCGCCATTTTTCCGCGGTATTGTCCGCCGCCGGTGAGCCGCCTGATTTTGTCTGCGGACGCCTGAACGGCGCGACCTTTGCCGCCTTGCTCACCAGCACCGATGCGGCCTGGGCCGCGGCGACCCTGTCCGGTGTTTTCCACCAGTTGCAGGCGGCGCTGGAACAGGCCGGTGCCGGGGGCAGCGCCATGGTGCAGGTGGGCGCGGTGCAATTTGACGACCTGGATCAGAGTCTCCACGGCCTTCTTGCCGCTGCCGACCTGGCGCTGGCGCGCGCCGGTCGCGACGGCCGCAGCGCCCTTGAGATCGTCCCGCTGACAGAAACCGGTGCCGACAGCAGCGCGCGCGGCTCGGGCGAGTGGCGGCGCTTGATCGAGCAGGCGCTCGAGGCAAGGCAGCTCACCCTGTTCGCCCAGACGGTTGTCAGCCTGCCGGCAAAACGCATGCTGCACACCGAGGTCAATGTGCGCCTGCAGGAATCGGCCGGCCAGACGGTGCCGGCCCGGTTATTCGTGCCGATGGCATTGCGGCATAAACTGGGGCCGCGACTGGACGCCGTGGTGCTCGATCTTGCGCTCGAGCACCTGACACGCGAGCAATGGCCCGCGAATGCGCCGAAACAAGGCGGCGCCGGCGCTGCCGGGGTCATTGCCCTGAACCTCTGCGGCGCATCGCTGAGTGACACGGCCTTCCTCGCCCATTTGGCTGCGCGCTTGTCGGCCGCGCCCGCTCTGGCGAAGCGACTGGTGTTCGAGACAAGCGAGGCGGCCTTCCTCGAGAACCTCGAGGCGGTGCCGGTCTTTGCCGCGCGCGTGCGCGCACTCGGTGCGCAGTTTGCGCTGGATAACTTCATGGTCAGCGGCGAATCGCTGAAGCGCCTGGAGAGCCTGCTGCCCCATTACCTCAAGCTGTCGGCCAGCCTGACCGCCGATTTATTCACCAGTGCAGAGGCGCGCTTTCTGGTCAGCTCGCTGGTGCGTATCGCGCAGTCGCTGGAGATTGCCGTTATTGCCCAGGGCATCGAGGAGGAACAGTCGATCGATGTGCTCACCCGCCTCGGCGTGTCGGGAGTACAAGGCTATGCGGTGGGCAGGCCCGAACCCTGGTAAGCGGCCGGAGTTGTTCGCGCCTATTCCACCCGCCCGAGTCGCCGTAGTCCGGGAAACAAGCGCGTTCCGGCGATGGCGATCAACACGGTGAGTGTTCCGCCGGCCACCACGGTGACCAGCGGCCCGGTGAGCGAGGCGAGAAGGCCGGCGCGAAACGCCCCCAGTTCATTGGATGAGCTGATGAATACGCGGTTTACCGCCGAAACACGGCCGCGCAGCGCATCGGGCGTCTGCAGCTGTATCACCGTCTGGCGGATCACCGCGCCCACCAGGTCACAGGCCCCGCCCACCACCAGCGCGACAAAGGACAACCAGAACCAGCCGGACAAGCCGAAGGTGAGCATTGAAAGGCCGAATACCACCATGGCGGTAAAAAAAACGCGGCCGCTTCGCTGGTAGGGCCGGCGGTAGCTTTGCACCAGTACCATCGTTACCGCACCCAGGGCGGGTGCGGCCGACAACCAACCGAGGCCCGCCGGCCCCACTTGCAGCACGTCCTTGGCGTAAATGGGCATCATGGCGGTCACGCCGCCGAGCAAAATGGCCAGCAGGTCTGTCACCATCAGGCCCAGAACCACCTTGGTGCGCCAGACGTGTGTAAGGCCGGCGAACAGTTGCCCCCACGATAATGCGTCGTGCCTGGTGGCGGCGGGGCGGGCGGAAATGGCCAGCGTCAGGCCCAGGGTGATCAGGGCGAGAACGCTGTTGATCGCGTACACCGGCACCGCGCCGCCCAGCGCAATGGTGATGCCGGCGAGGGCCGGGCCGCAGATCGAGGCGAGCTGGAAGCCGCTCGAGCTCCAGGACACGGCGCGCGCCAGCAGCGACAGCGGCACCACCTGCGGCAGCAGCGCGTCACGCGCCGGCCGGTTGATCACCATCGCCGTTCCGCTTGCCGCGAGTCCGAGGTACATCCAGTTGACGCTCGCGCCATTCCACGCGGACAGCGCAAGCTCGACCGAGCCGGCGCACCAGAGCAGTTGCGACAACACCATGACCCAGCGCCGGTCAAAACGATCGGCCATCTGCCCGGCCGGCAAAAACAGCAGGATCACCGGCACGAACTGCACCAGCCCCATGAAGGCGAGGGCCATGGCCGAACCGGTGCGCTCATAAATATCCCAGCCAAGCGCCACGGCCTGCGTCTGCTGCAAGATGGTGGTGAGAAAAGAGCCGGCGATGAGCAGGCGATAGTCGCGGATGTGAAAGACGGCAAAGGCGCCGTCGGCGCGGGGAGGGGGCCTGCTCATGCGTGACGATGCCGTGCCTCAAAACAAAGACGCATGGTAGCAGCGCGGCGAGGGTGCCGTCAGAAAAGTCCTGCGCAGCCCGGGTGACAGGCTGGAAACGCCCGCCAGTCGTGGCTTTGCAGCCGATTGTGCGTGTCATCGCGGGCGCCGCCAAGCAACCTCGTCACCCTTGTGACCGACACCACAACACCACGACATTACCGCGTCGGCATTGCCTCCGCGCAATGGCGGAAATTACCGCACGCGCACGCACAAGCGGGATTGAGCCGCTCCGTTCATCGGTCCGCGGGCCAACCGTGGCCGCCTGCGGCCGGATGACGCAAGTCCCTGTGCTGCAGTCCGAGAAAGACCGGTTTGCCGCGCTGCAGGTGGATGTTGATCTTGGCGTTATAGGCCGCGTGCGTGCGGCCGTGCTTGTCCAGGATGCTGTAGCGCTCGACCGTGAATTCACCGTCCGCTGTGCGCTCGCCGGTAATGTAGCAGCGGATTTCCGCGACACGGTGGTACGCCACATTCATGCCGTGCAGGCGCTGCAGGGTTGTCGCAGTTTTGGCGATAAAGCCGGGCGTGCTTTGGTTGATGAGGGCGCCGCTCCCGGCATCGCGCATCGCGATGTTGAAGTCCCCGAGCAGCACCTGTCCGGGCAGCGCCTTGTCGATGATGCGCGCCAGATCAATGGTCACCTGCCCGACGATGTAGCTGAAGGCGGTCGGGCTCATCGCCTCCATCTGGAAGAACTCGTAATGCTCCCCGACATGGAAGGCGGCGCGCAGGGTCGGCACCGGGAAGCGCTTGGCCTTGCGCTGCGCCACCGCATTGTCGGTCAAGAGCAGCATCATCAGCTGGTACAGCGCGATGTTGCCCTCCAGCGTTTTGTCGCGGTTCCAGATGTAAAAGCCGTCGCCGGTGGTGGTGCGGGCAAACAAGGGGGGCGGGAAGCTGCCGCGGATTTTCTTTGACATCAGCTGCAGGTAGGCCGAGTTGGCCGAATAGCTCAGGCTGTTGATCATGGCCACCTGCTCGAGCGGCGGATGCAGCGAGAAGCCGACGATATCGAGCAGTATCACCGCCCGTTCGCGTACCAGCGATATGCCGTAGCGTGAGACCAGCACGCTGATCAGTTCGGACGACAGCCGGCCGAGTGCGGCCGCGTCGGCGCGGATGACGTGCGCCGCGCCGCGCAAGTCCGTGCACAAGGCGTCAAAGGCCGCCGCATCAAGACATTTGGGGCCGGCGAGAACGCTATTGATAAGGTCGCGGTCGGCGTGCGCGATGCCCGCGTCGGCGTTGTCGCCAAAGGGCTCGAGGATCTTGTAATGCCGCACGGCGACAAAACGCAATTCGGCTGCGTCCTGCGTCCATGCCAGCAGGATGTTCTTGCCGTGATTCCAGGCGCCGAACAGCAGCTCGTCGAGCTGCGCCAGTTCCCGGTTGGCATCGGCCGTCAGCGGTCCTGTGCCGCTGGCGCTGGCGACGCTTTGCAGCCAGTTGGAGTGTTTCATCTGTCGACGGGGCGCGTCCCGGTGCCGGCCTGGTCGTTCTCGAGCACGCTTTCGATATCGTCGAGCGACGCGAGCACCGGAATGATTTTCTTTTCTATGGCGTAGGAAATCGACTTTACGGCTGCCCGGTCCATCGGATTGGCCATTGCCACGATCAACGCATTTTCAAAGTAGTACAGCGGTACGACCTTGTACTGCCACTCCATGTCGGAGGGCACCGAGTGAAACACGCCCGGGTCGATGTGAAAAGCCCTCAGGTCGACGTGCGGTATGCCCAGCTTGTGCGCCAGCACCTGGCGCAGCGAGTCCTTGTCGAGCAGGCCCATGTCGATGAGGATGTCACCCAGCAACTTGTCGCGCCGCAGCTTTTGCTCCTCAAGGGCGGCGGCGAGCTGCGTCTGGGTGAGCACGCCCATTTCAACCATCACCTCGCCGATGCGGCGCATCGGATGGTGCAGCGCCTGCTGGCGCAGCGCCGCGTTAAGCGCGTCCGGGGCGATGAGGCGTTGTTCGGCGAGGAGGTCGCCGAGTTTCTGCGTTCGCAGCGCCTTTTGCGCGGCCAGCGCCCTGCTTAATCCTGCTTCGTTCAAATCGCCGTTCCTGACGAGCATTTTGCCCAGCGGATCGCCAAGCACAAAGCTCTCCAACCCGGAGCGGGGGAAGTAGTAGCGATGTATTTCACCGTTGTCCGCGGCGGCGTAAAGGCCCAGTCCGGCGGTGGTCGCACCGTAGCCGCAGAGTTCACCGTAAAAACTCTGGCTGTTGCGAAATGTGATGCTGAAGGGCATGCGTGCCAGCACGGCGTGTACGTCGATGCCGCGCTGGCGCAGGTGCTCCATCGAGTCTTTCAGCACGACCGGATCAAGAAAACAGACCGAGCGCACATCGTCAAACGAAAGCCGCTCGCTTGCGTTCTAACCGCGCGGGCGCACCCTGAGGCAATCTTGCTCGGGAAGGAATTCGGTGAGCATGCACTCGAGCTCCGGGCGGTCGAAAAAGCTGACCAGGCAGTGTTCGGGCGTGCTGACAAGCGGACTGCGCTGGTCGCCGACGTAGGGTGAAAAGTCGATGCCGTTCAATACAGTCATTGGGTTCTCCCTGAGGCGTGCCTGCCTGTGCGCCCTGGCGTGCATACATAAGCCACAGCCCTCGCCACATCAGCGTAAAGTAAATACGTGTGCAACACCGCCGCTGCGCGTACCGCCGACAGCGTAACCGCCCTTGGCTATATGTGACCGCATTTTTGGCGGCGGCGGGTTGATTCAAATCAAGTTAAGGAAGCTCTGATTAAGTCCGTCATTCCCGCGAAGCTTGTCCTCGAATGCCTTAATCGGGGAGCGGGAATCCACCTTGACCTAAAGCGTGGATTCATTGAGTCAAAATGGATT
>Ga0194049_1000700_pt1 | contig 11298 bp, 9 predicted proteins | sample JunL2225m_MetaG_FD_148665 | JGI IMG/M metagenome (GOLD analysis project Ga0194049, IMG submission 148665) | Anoxic zone freshwater microbial communities from boreal shield lake in IISD Experimental Lakes Area, Ontario, Canada - Jun2016-L224-25m | ecosystem: Environmental > Aquatic > Freshwater >... | reverse complement strand
GGGGTGGCTACATGCGTTCCATCTTGGGCAAACACATAACCCTGTGTAAGGCCTCGCCCGCCGCCATACGACAAGCACGACATTTCATATAAATGCCACTGATCGGCGCGCACTGGGCGATGAAACCAAACGGTGTGATCCAAACTCGCATGAAAGTTTCCGCCTGCCGTTGAAGCCTTCAATAGTTCGGGAGTTGCCTCCACAACGCTTTCGTTGGGCAAGTCATCTGACAGATACGCAAGTGCGCAGCGATGCAATAACTCGTTATCACCGAGCGAATCTTTCACTCGAAACCAAGCAGCCGTGCGGCCTGCGCCTTCACGAGAAATTCCTGTCAGTGCAGATTGGGGCACTGTTCTGCGATTGAGAAACGTGCTCCACGACGTTTCTTCAATTTCATCCGGCTGCATGATGTCGTGTTGATGAACAATGTTTGAGACATCTGGTGAGTGCTCAAACTTTTGGAACGAGGCTTCCAGGTTAAGAATTGCGCCGTCATCTTGACGCGCCACAACTCGCCTGGTGCTAAAACTCTTGCCATCGCGAATGCGATCGACTTCGTATCGAACCGGTTGAGTGTTTTTGCCGCGGCGAATAAAGTACGCGCGCACCGAGTGCGGCAACATGCCGTCTTCAATGGTGAACGCAGCAGCACGTAATGCTTGGGCAACAATGTGCCCGCCATAGAGGCCGCCCCACGGATATTCGAGGCCCTGCCCCACATACACATCCCCGTTGTGGGACGTGAGGTCGAATAGTTCGTGAAGGTTCACGACCCGAAGTCATATCCAAGATCGGTAGCACTCAACATCGGCTCGTAATCGATGCCGGCTTCTTGTGCCATCTGCGCACAAGTTCCCCCGCGGTCGACAATGACCGTGATGAATTGTGGAATTGCACCGAATGCGCGCACGGCATCGACTGCTTCAAAAATTGAGAGGCCCCGCGTCACCGTGTCTTCAACGATTGCGACCTTGTCGCCAGGTTGTAACGCACCAGCAATTCTTCCCGTTACTCCGTGATCTTTGACTTCTTTGCGCACACTAAAACTGCGCAATTGTCGTCCTCGAGTTGCGGCTACTGCGGCAATGCCGTATGCAACTGGATCGGCGCCCATCGTCAGTCCACCTATTGCGGTGATTTCGTTTGGCAGCAAACTCAACGCAACATCGGCAACCAACAAGATGCCGTCTGCTCTGCACGCAGTTTGCTTGGTGTCAAGAAACCACTTACTCGTACGACCAGACTTGAGCGTGAAGTCACCCGTCTTGAGCGAATGTTGCAGTACGTGTGCGCGAAGTGCTTCGCGAGCGGCATCGATGCTGGGCAATGTGCTCATCGGGTAAGACCGTGTGTCGCATCAATTGCCGAGTGGGCATGACGAACCGCACGGTCAATATCAAAGGCCTGATCTAATTGCGATGAACTTAATGTGACGCGCTTGTCTGCAGTCAACACGTCTCGAAATGATTTACGCTCACGCCACGAAATTGCTGCATCTTCTTGAACAATTCGATACGCATCGTCTCGCGAAAGACCAGAGTCAACAAGTGCGAGCAGCACTGGTTGAGAAAACACCACTCCAAAACTGCTGTCGAGGTTTTCTTTCATTCTCTGTGTATCAACTTCGAGTCCGCTGATTAATCGAGTGAGGCGTTTAACCATGTAATAAACAAGTATTGACGAATCAGGAAGCACAATCCGCTCTGCAGACGAATGCGAGATATCGCGCTCGTGCCACAGCGCAACGTTTTGCAAACCAGACTGCAAGTTGCCCCGCAACACTCGGGATAAACCTGTCAGTGTCTCTGCCGAAATTGGATTGCGCTTATGCGGCATCGCCGAACTGCCTTTTTGGCCTGGCTTGAAGCCTTCGCGAACTTCGCTCACTTCAGTGCGCTGCAAGTGGCGCAGCTCAACTGCGATCGCCTCAATACTTGTGCCAATTGATGCGCACGCCCACAAGTATTCGGCGTGTCTGTCACGCGCAATTACCTGCGTCGCCGGCACAGGCAACAGTCCGAGAGATTTTCCGACATGAGCCTCAATTGCTGGATCAATATTTGAATAGGTGCCAACTGCCCCCGACAACTTGCACACGGCAATGTTGTTTCGTGCAGCAGACATGCGTTGACGATCGCGATCCAGTTGCAGTGCCCACAGCGCAACCTTTGCCCCAAACGTTGTTGGTTCGGCATGAATGCCGTGAGTTCTACCGATCATTGGTGTGTTGCGATGTGCCTCTGCAAGTTTGACCACAGCCGTAATCAAGTCGTTGAGGGCTGCGAGCGTTACATCACTTGCGTCTTTGAGCATCCAGCACCAAGCAGTATCAACTACGTCAGTTGAAGTAAGACCGTGATGAATCCATGCACCTGCCGGCATACCAATGCGTTGTTGCACGACATCGACAAAAGCTGCAACATCATGGTCAGTTATTTTTTCGCGTTCTGCAACATCGGCAACAAATGCTGCGTCCACTTTGGGTGCACGCGCGCGACATTCTTTAGCGTCTGCGCTCGGCACAACTCCCAACTGTGATTGGGCCTCGGTGGCGAGCAACTCGATTTCGAGATAGCGAGCAAACCGTGACTCGTCCGAAAAAATATTTGCGATCTCGGGTAGTGAGTAGCGATCAATCATCAGCGAATCACACAATCGTCGCGCTCGGGGCCAACGCCAATCATGGTGACTGGAACACCAACATGTCGTTCAACTGTTTCTACAAACGTGCGGGCTGCAAGAGGCATCGACTCAAAGGTACGACATTCGCGCAAGTTTGTTTTCCAACCCTCGAGCTCCACATATTCGGCCTCGACTTGACCTAGCAACTCGATGTCGTCCGGATATCCAGCAATTTTCTTACCGTTGAGTGTGTACCCAACACCCAACTGAATCGTGTCAAATGTGTCGAGCACGTCCAGCTTGGTAAGTGCGATTTCGGTGAGCGAATTGAGTCGCACTGCATGGCGCAACATGACCAAGTCGAGCCAGCCCGGTCGGCGGCGGCGGCCTGTAACGGTTCCAAATTCGTGACCGATATCAACAATGGCATCACCAAGCGCTCCATGCAGTTCGGTTGGGTACGGCCCCGCGCCAACACGAGTGGTGTATGCCTTTGCAATGCCAACAACTCGCGTGATGTAGCGCGGCCCAATGCCAGTGCCTGCACATGCTCCACCTGCAGTTGGATTGGATGATGTCACGAACGGATATGTGCCGTGATCAATGTCGAGAAATGTTGCTTGAGCACCTTCGAGAAGCACGCTCTTGTTTGCTTCGATTGCATCGTGCAACATGTCGACAGTGTTGGCAATATACGGAACAAGTCGTTGAGCAAGCACCACAAATCGCGCGACTACTTCTTCTACATCAAATGACTCTCCACCAACAGACTTGAGCATTGCAAGGGCAGCCGTTGCGCGCTCGCGCACCAACTTCTCAAAACGAGTCAGGTCGCGCACATCTCCTGCACGAATACCTATCCGCAACGCTTTGTCGGCGTATGCCGGCCCAATTCCCTTCAGAGTTGTGCCGATCTTTGCATCACCGCGAGCATTTTCGGCAACAGCATCAAACGCTTGGTGCCAAGGAAAAATAAGTTGGGCAAGACTCGAGACTTTCAATCGTGAGCACGAGACACCACGACTTTCTAAAACATCAATCTCGTTAAACAGCGTTGGCATGTCGACAACAACTCCGTTGCCAATTACAGGAGTGACGTGTTCGTACAAGACTCCGCTCGGCACAAGTTGCAGTGCATAGCGCTTATCGCCTACGACAACGGTGTGGCCGGCATTGTGTCCGCCCTGATAGCGAACTACATGTGAATGATTGCCTGCCAGAAGGTCAATGATTTTGGCCTTGCCTTCATCACCCCATTGGGTACCAACGACAACTGCGACGGGCATGCAACGCTCCTACTTAAAATGTGGGGAACGTAAGAAGAGTCTAGTGCCTGATGCTCGACATCTCACTCGTCGCGGCGAAAGATGCTCGGTCTATTGCCAAATACTGTGACCGACTGACGTAGTGGCACCAACTCGAAACGGCCGCTGCGCTCGACAACCGACACAGCAACAGCCAGTTCGCGTTGCAATTGCACCACTTCTGCCTGCAATTGTGCAACATGTGCTTCGAGTGCAAGAACTTGGCGAATGCCCTCTAAGTTCATGCCGGCTTCTGCCAATTCGCTGATGCGCAACAACCGTTGTATGTCTGCGTTGCTGTAGCGCCTGTTGCCACCTGTTGTGCGGGCAGGTTGCAACAACCCGCGACGCTCATAAATGCGCAATGTTTGTGGATGCACACCCGCAAGTTCGGCTGCGACCGAGATCACGTATACGGCATGTAATTCGTGTTCCATTGGCTAACCCCTTTTCTTTGCTGATGCTGATTGCAACACCGACTCGCGTATGGAATCTGTAGTTGCTGCAGCAAAATCAATTACTGCTTGTTGCTGTTGGTCGTTCATTTTTGTTGGCACTTGTACATCCACCGTGACGATCAAGTCGCCAGTTGATTTTGCTGCGGTTATCCCCTTGCCCTTAATGCGGTGACGTGAACCAGATTGAGTTCCTGGCTTGAGTCTCAACTTGACGAGTGAACCGTCAAGTGTTGGAACATCAATGTCGGCACCAAGTGCCGCTTCGGCAAACGTGATGGGAAGGTGAAGTGTGAGATGCAGAGCATCTCGACCAAATACTTTGTGAGGAGTCACTCGACACAACACAATCAAGTCGCCTGCAGGCCCACCATTACGTCCAGGCCCACCTCGTCCTTTTAAACGAATGCGTTGTGCGTCATCTACTCCGCCAGGAATGCGCACGTTTACTTCACGCGCGCGCATTTCGACGCCTGTGCCTCGACAGCCGATGCAAGGAGTCTCAATAACAACTGTTCGACCATTACATCTTGGACATGGTGAGGAAAACGCGAAAGGGCCTTGGTTGTCTTCAACTACTCCGCGACCACGACACTGCGGGCATTGCTTCGGTGATGTGCCAGCACGTGCTCCACTGCCATTGCACGACGAACACTCTGCTTCAGATGTCAGATGCAAGGTGGTAGTTAAACCGTGGGCAGCATCGGTGAAGTCAAGTGTGAGCGCTGCCTCTATCTCGGCCCCGCGTTGCGGACCAACACCACTGCTATTGCGCCGACGACCACCACCAAACATTTGACCGAGCAAGTCGCTCATGCCACCTGCACCCATGTCGCCGTCGTCGAAACGAAATGAGCCAGGCGATTGTCCGCCTGGGCCACTGGAACCAAAAGATGATGGACCAGATCGTCGAACATCGTCGTATTCTTTGCGTGTCTCGTCGGTGCCAAGCACATCGTAGGCCGCTGCTATTTCTTTAAACCGCTCCTCGGCTGATGCATTGTTTGGATTCGCATCAGGGTGAAACTTGCGCGCGAGTTTGCGGTATTCCTTCGTGATCTCTTTGGCTGTTGCGGTTTTAGATACGCCAAGCGTCGCGTAGTAGTCCTTTTCAAACCACTCGCGTTGCATGGTTAACCCTTGACCTTGACCATTGCCGCTCTGAGCACGCGACCTTTCCATCGATAACCAGTGCGCAACACTTCAACAACAATTGGTTCAGTTGCTGAATCTGCTGGGTCGCCTTCCTCGTGCATCACTGCTTCTGCAACCGATGGATCAAACGGTTTGTTTGCAAGGTCAAGAGCTTCGAGGCCATGTTTTTGCACAGCACCGAACAGCGAACTCCACACCTGCTCAACACCCGTAACACCGTGACTCATTGCGGCTTCACAAGCGTCAAGCACAGGCAACAATGATTCGACAATTCGACCGGTTGCACGATCTACTTCGTCGGCGAGTTGTGTGGCAGCGCGCTTGCGATAATTTTCGAAGTCGGCTTGCACGCGAAGCGCAATGTCTTTGAACTCGTCGCGTTCTTTTACTACTTCAATGATGTTGAGTTCAGCAAAAGCCGACTCGAGATCTTGCACCATCTCGTTATCGTTTTCCGGTTCATTTTCCAGATTGTCGGTCATGACGAATTGTCGATTCCGAATTACTTCTCGTCGACAATTTCTGCATCAACGATTTCTGCATCAACAATGTCGTTGTCATTTGCGCCAGATGCACCCTGGCCACTTGCCGACGTGCCCGCAGCATTTGTGTCGCGTGCTGCCGACTCGTACAACTTCTGGCTGAATGCCTGACTTGCGGTCATCAACTTTTCAGTTGCTACTTTGATCGCTGCGTTGTCAGAACCTTGCAACAAAGTTTTGAGTTCTGCCATTGGGCCTTCAACTGCTGTGCGCTCTTCTTCGGTTACCTTTTCACCTTGCTCGCGCAAGACTTTTTCGGTTTGATAGACGAGTGAGTCGGCGTTGTTGCGAATTTCTGCTTCTTCGCGACGAGCCTTGTCTTCTTCGGCATGCTCTTCGGCATCTTTGACCATCTTTGCAATGTCGTCTTTTGCCAACGAAGACTGACCAGTGATGGTCATTGACTGCTCTTTGCTCGTTGCGCGGTCTTTTGCCGACACATGCACGATGCCGTTGGCGTCGATATCAAATGTGACTTCAATTTGTGGGATACCGCGAGGTGCTGGAGGCAAATCGACAAGTTGAAACTTGCCAAGTGTCTTGTTGTAGTTGGCCATCTCGCGCTCGCCTTGCAACACATGAATTTCTACTGATGGTTGCATGTCGTCGGCTGTTGTAAACACTTCGGTGCGACGAGTTGGAATGGTGGTGTTGCGTTCGATGAGTTTGGTCATCACTCCACCCTTGGTTTCGATACCGAGCGAAAGTGGAGTCACGTCGAGCAACAAAATATCTTTCACGTCGCCGCGCAATACTCCCGCCTGCACTGCTGCACCAATGGCGACGACTTCGTCTGGGTTTACTGTGCGGTTTGGCTCTTTGCCAGTGAGGCTCTGCACGAGATCTTGCACTGCTGGCATGCGAGTTGAACCGCCCACCAAGATGACGTGATTGATTTGTCCCTTTGACAAACCCGCATCGGCAATTGCTTGTTCAAATGGCTTGCGGCAACGCTCCAATAAGTCGGCAGTGAGTTCTTGAAACTTTGCTCGAGTCAGTGACTCGTCCATGTGCAACGGGCCAGCAGCGGTTGCTGTAATAAATGGCAAGTTGATTTGTGTCTGCTGATTTTGCGACAACTCGATCTTTGCTTTTTCAGCAGCCTCCTTGAGGCGCTGTGTTGCCATGCGATCAACAGCCAAGTCGACTCCATGCGCTGCTTTAAATTGCTGCACCATCCAGTCGATCACTCGTTGGTCCCAGTCGTCACCGCCGAGGCGCGTGTCGCCGTGCGTGCTCTTCACTTCAAACACGCCGTCGCCAATTTCGAGAACGCTGACGTCGAACGTGCCGCCGCCCAAGTCGAACACCAGCACTGTTTCGTCTTCGTCGCCCTTATTGAGTCCGTATGCAAGTGCTGCCGCGGTTGGTTCGTTGATGATGCGCAACACTTCGAGACCAGCAATTGCGCCGGCTTCTTTTGTTGCCGTGCGTTGTGCGTCATCGAAGTATGCAGGCACGGTGATCACGGCTTGTGTCACGGTGTCACCCAAATATGCTTCGGCGTCGCGCTTCAACTTCATGAGCGTGCGAGCACTAATTTCTTGCGGCGTATATTTCTTGCCGTCTACATCTTCAGACTTCCAATTTTCGCCCATGTGGCGCTTGATGCTGCGAAAGGTGCGCTCTGGGTTGGTGATTGCCTGGCGCTTTGCAACTTCGCCGACGAGAACTTCGCCTGCTTTTGAGAATGCGACAACTGAAGGCGTCGTGCGTGAGCCTTCCGAGTTTGGGATAACAACGGCTTCGCCGGCTTCCAAAACTGCGACAACCGAGTTGGTGGTTCCGAGGTCAATTCCGACTGCTTTTGCCATGATGTGTGCTGCTCCTGATTGCTTTGGGGTGGTTGAGGGGTTTTCTGTTGCCAACCACACTAGGGGTGAGTTCAGAACCTCACAACCCGTAGATCATAAAAGTTGAGTGTATATCACTCAACATTTGTCACATTCTGGTCGCTGTGTCGCCTGAGCGACCAGATATGGCGCAAATTGGCTGTTTAGCCTACGATTTGGACATGCCCGGAACGCTGATCGTGCTTCGACACGGCCAAAGCACCTGGAATCAGTTGAATCTCTTTACTGGTTGGCACGATGTGCCGCTTACCCCACAGGGCATTGCCGAAGCAAAGGCCGCTGGGATCATTCTGCGCCAGGCCGGCATGAAATTCGGTGCAGTGCACACGAGTTTGTTGGTGCGCGCGATCGACACCACCCAGTTGGTGTTGCACGAGATGGGCCAAGACAGTCTGCCCGTAGTTAAAACATGGTTACTCAACGAACGTCACTACGGGGCGCTGCAAGGACTCGACAAAAAGGCAACCACCGAACTGCATGGCGCTGAGCAGACCATGATTTGGCGGAGAAGTTTTGATATTGCTCCCCCGCCAGCGCCACTCGATAGTTCTGAGCATCCAGCAAATGATCCGAAATACCAGGAGCTCGTTCGTCAAGGACTCGATAAGAACTTATTGCCAGCAACTGAATGTTTGAAAGATGTACTCGCTCGCGTGCTGCCGTACTGGAATGATGTCATTCGTCCGCAGTTGCAGGCAGGCACCAATGTGTTGGTGACGGCTCACGGAAATTCGATTCGCGCGCTCGCAATGCATCTCGAACATATTTCGGCTGCAGATATCACCGAGATGAATATCCCCACCGGTGTTCCCCGTCGTTATGAATTTACGGACTCGATGGAAGTGAAGTCGGTGGACTTCATGGGGGATGCAGCCACCATTGCCGCAGCCGCAGAAGCGGTTTCGCGCCAAGCAACTGCTGGATAAATCTCTTCTGGTTCTCTGTCGCAGGCACAAATCGCACTAGCGTGAGATCTTCATGAGCACCACACACGACACCCCATCTGCCCCTGTGGCCGGCGCAAAGCGCATCAAGCCATATCAAATCTCGATCGCATTCGGAGTTGGCATTGGTGTCTTCACCATGATCTCGGGCATCGTCCCGCAGATCACAGGCTGGGAAGAGACGTCGCTAGTGCATCGCGAAGTATTCGAGGGAATTCCCGGCGCATTGCAAATTGCGTTCTACACCGTTATCCCAATGCTGCTCATTTGGGGTTCATTGCGTTTTGCCGACCGCATTCGCAACTGGGAGCGCGGTGCGCCAGACCGTCGTAAGACAACTCGCAAAAATTTCAAACAGCGCTTAGCCGATTATCGCGCAGGTGTGTATATGCGCACACTTTTGCGCGACAGTGCCGCCGGATTAATGCACTCCATGATGTATTTCGGATTCTTGATTTTGCTCGGCGTAACTACGGTGCTCGAAATAGATCACCAAATGCCACCAGCACTCAAGTTTTTGCATGGCGATATTTATAAGGCATACATAGCAGTTGGTGATTTTGCAGGATTGATGTTTACGGGTGGTGTTGTATGGGCCATCGTGCGTCGCTACGTGCAGCGCCCATACCGCATTCGCATCAAGACCAAGCCTGAGCATGCGCTGATTCTTGCAACGTTGTTGATTATTGGTCTGAGTGGTTTTGGTTCGGAGATGTTCCGTATTGCTCAAGGTCAAGCAGCAGGTGTTGACCTTGGTTTTGAAAAATGGAGCTTTGTTGGATACCCACTTGCACAACTTGTTAATGGTGCATCAGCGAGCACATTGACAACTTGGCACCAGGGTTGGTGGATGGCGCACGTTGCGGCGTTCATCGTCTTTCTCGCGATCTTGCCAATCACGATGTTGCGTCACATCTTTACTTCACCACTCAACATGTACCTCAAAGATCGCGAGCGCCCAAAGGGTGCCATGAAAGCAATGCCAAATCTCACCGAGACCTCACTCGAGACATTTGGTGCACACGTCATCGAAGATTTTACATGGAAGCAACTTCTCGATTTAGATGCGTGCACCATGTGCGGTCGCTGCACAAGCGTGTGCCCAGCGCATGCAACAGGCAAGCCTCTTGACCCACGCGAAATCGTGCTCAAAAGCGGTGAAGTCATGGCTGCAACTGCTTCACATGCCCCAGGTGGCAAAGTGTCTCCACCAATTGGTGTTGACAGTGAAATCACTATCTCGGTCAACTCGTTATTTGAGCGGATCACCGCAGAAGAAGTGTGGGCGTGCACGAGTTGCAAGGCTTGCGATGAAATCTGTCCGGTCAACATCGAAATTCTTGACAAGATTCTCGACATGCGTCGTTATTTGTCGCTAATGGAAAGCGACTTCCCTGCCGAATTGGGCAACGCATATCGCGCAATGGAAAACCAGGGCAACCCTTGGGGCATGAACCAAGGTGAGCGTGGCGACTGGGCCAAAGACTTAGACGTTCAAGTACTTGATCCAGGCGCGGCGTTTAATCACGAGTACTTGTACTGGGTTGGTTGTGCAGGCAGCTTCGATGACAAGAATAAGAAAGTCACGCAGTCGATGGCCAAGTTGCTCAAGCGCGCAGGCGTGGATGTAGCAATACTCGGGCCAAGCGAAATGTGCACGGGTGACAGTGCTCGTCGCAGCGGCAACGAATACTTGTTCCAGATGCTGGCAATGCCAAACATTGAGATGCTCAACGGCATGGGTGTGCGCAAGATCATTACGCAATGCCCACACTGCTTCAACACATTGGCAAATGAGTATCCACAATTGGGTGGCACGTATGAAGTGATTCACCACTCACAATTACTCGAACATTTGATTGACAGTGGCAAACTGGATGTAAGCAACGCGACGCTCGAAGAGCGCATCACCTATCACGACTCGTGCTACCTCGGCCGTCACAACGACGTGTACTTGGCGCCACGAAATGTTGTGAGCTCGATCAAGGGTGCTGAACTTGTTGAAATGCCGCGCAATGGCACTACCGGTATGTGCTGTGGTGCTGGTGGAGCACGCATGTGGATGGAAGAAAACGTCGGCACAAAGATCAACGATGAGCGAGCAGCAGAAGCAATTGCGACTGGTGCAAGTCGCGTCGCAACAGCGTGTCCTTTCTGTTACATCATGTTGGATGACGGTGTCAAGGGTGCTGGCAAGGAAGAGACCGAAGTCAAGGTCGCAGACATCGCCATTCACTTGCTGGACGCACTCGAAAACGGTGAGCGGATAAATGCTGAGCGACCTGCGCCACTCGCAGTGCCAATTGCTGGCAACTAACTAGCGAAAGTTTTCGAAGTAGCGACTTGGGGTCGGCCCGCGCTGACCCTGATATTTAGAACCTCTGGCACCTTTGCCGTACGGATTGTCAGCAGGAGTGGGG
>Ga0194049_1000694_pt1 | contig 11337 bp, 11 predicted proteins | sample JunL2225m_MetaG_FD_148665 | JGI IMG/M metagenome (GOLD analysis project Ga0194049, IMG submission 148665) | Anoxic zone freshwater microbial communities from boreal shield lake in IISD Experimental Lakes Area, Ontario, Canada - Jun2016-L224-25m | ecosystem: Environmental > Aquatic > Freshwater >... | reverse complement strand
TACCCATGCTAGGGCCGGGGCCGGGAGGGCCAGCCTGTGCCATAAGAGCAGCAAGACCCGCAGGATTAATCCGGGGCTTCTTCACGCCACCACCGCGCTTATAGCCCTTCGGCTCGCCCTTTTCCTCGTCAGCTTCAGCCGACTCTTCCTTGACCATGCTCTTGGGAGCGCCATGCGACTTCATCCAAGCAGCGTGTTTCTTTTCCATCGCAGGACTAGCGTTCTTCATGATCCCTCCGGATCCAAATTTGTGGCCCTTGTCGGCCTTGTTAAAATCTTTCCCAACTGATTGGGAAATGCCGACCTTCTTGGCGAAGCCCGGATTGTGGGCTACTGCCGCCATCATACGGGCCTGTTTGGCTGACTTACTGGGCATTTAATACGCCACTCACTGCGTGTAGCGCAAACAGGGACAGGACTCCGATAACACCCCCAGCGACGGTAGCGATAAAGTCGTACCAGTCCGGGGTGCCATAGCCGAGACTATCGACGCCTTCTTTCGCTGCCCCTGCGACGGTAGCCGCTAGGAGTGCGTAAAGGGGACCGATGGTCGGTGAGAGGGTAGCAGCAATAGCCCAGCCGCCGAGGGCGTGGGCGCGCTTGTCGAGGGGAAATTCAATCACGATCAGCCTACCTTCCAGTTCGTGCCGTCGCTATATACCGGGATAAACACTGCGCCGCCCGCTGCGACGGTTGCGCCGAATGTTGGGGTTAGTGCGTCTGTGGCAAACGCCCGTGATCCCGCGCCGACTGTGGCTGCTGCGGGCAGACCCGCGACCGTGAACGATGCGAACTTGATTGCGCCGGTCGTCACGATTGCGTTCTGACCCGCCAGCGGCGAAACCGTCAGCGCGACTCCCGCAGTAGGTGCGGACAGGGTTGCGGCACCAACGGAACTGATGGAGAGGCGCTGCGCGGAATTAGTCCATAACCCGACAGCCACCGCAGCATTTGTCCCTATGTTTAGGGCCGGGCTTGACACAATCTCAGTTGTAGAACCCGCAAACACCGCGCCGTTAGAAACGGACATCCCACCTATAGTTGCTACTACTACGTTTGAGCCGGCAGTATTGACCGTAAGTGACGCGCCACTCGTAGGCGCGTTGATCGTGACATTGCCCGTCGAGCTGACAGCGACGCGTTGCGCGGCGACGGCACCCGTCGTCGTCCAGATCCCGAGGTCGATGGCGTCCTTCGACGTGCTCTGGTGCGTGGCCGTGAAGTACACACGAGCGCGACCCGCCATGCCGAGCGCGAGCGCGGAGCCGTCGCCCGCCGCGACCGTGCCGGGGTCGGCGTAGGTGAACGACGACAGGAGCCCGGTCGATCCAGTCAGCGCCGCCGCCGCGAGCGTGGTCGTGATCACGCCGGAAATATTCAATGCGCTATTCGCGCTCGCACCACCGACGGTAAGTGCGATGCCGCTTGACGGGGCGGCGATGGTGACGTTTCCGAGTGGGCCAATAGAGAATCTATCAGTGCCAGCAGGTATCGGGTTGCCGTTCTGCGCCGTCGATTGCCGGATAACAAAATCACCGTAAGCATTCTGGCTGGTAAGGACAGCCCAGTTGCGGTTCGCTGGATCTGCAAACGTGTTGTAAAGGCCAATACCCGTAGGCGAGGTAGAGCTTGTTGCGACAATCGCCGCAGTGGTAAGGGCGGTGTTACTGACCGTCAGTCCATTGCCACTCGTAGGCGCGGCAATGGTGACGTTGCCAGTGGCGGCAATATTGAACTTACTAACCCCGCCCACCTGAAAGTCTGCCAGCAGACTCCCGGCTCCACTAGCCGTATTGACGACGTTGACTTTAAGCAGCGTCGCCACGCCCGTCGTATTCCAAGTGCCCGACATATCGAGCAGCGCGTTTGCGGCGGCTCCTGTGAGCGAGTAGCCGGTGAGTCCGATGCCTGTGGTGTTGGCAATCGTCGTGAGAGTCGAAAGAGGTACGTTAGCCATGATAAATCCTAGAGGTAGTTGACTACCGAATCACCAGCATCAGAGACAACAAAGTTGCCAAGCGCGTCTATTACTAAGGAGCTAATTTTGGTAAGAAGCTGCAACTGCGTATTCGACAGCGCGGTGTTGTAGTAGGCGAGGGACTGAATGTGGCCGTTGAGGAAGTTGACGGTCCCGCTTCTGCTACCAATGCCGATAGATGCCGGAGATGCAATTACGGCCGCGTTCACGTTATTCGCTACCGTCCCGCCATTTGTACATCCGTTATGGTTGCCAGCGAGATAGGCGTACGCCGTCTTGAAGGAAACATTCTTCGTCAAGGCTCCCGTGACTGACTGGCTGAACGATCCGTTCAGGCCATAGTTGACGGTGGTTGACCCGAATACGCCGGGAGCAGTGGCCGTCGATGTGTCCCACAGCGAGCTTGGTCCGGGGATGTTCGCCGTATCCGCCACCGCCACAATCGTCCCGCTGGGCTGGTTGTACCAAGCTCCCGGCGTAATCGTCGCGTTATCCGCATTCCTCGGCACCGCCGCCGCAGCGGTCGGGATGTAGCTGGTGGCGAAGGCTCCGGCTTCTAGCTGTACGCCCCAAATGTACAGCCCCGCTGCGTTCAGGCCAGTAGCAGGCGCGGTAGAAAGATCCGCATCAGTACTGTAATTGAATACTTGAATGGCCGTTGCCGCGTTGCTGGTAACTGTGCAAACGCACTGATACCAACCATTTCCCACATACACCATCGAGTAAGACGGCCCAGTAAAGCCGGCTCCAATAATGGCGGAACTTCCCAACACTCCAGTAGAGACGTTGAACCAAAATCTATAACCATTTGCAGAGCCATCATAAAGCGTTGCGCAAATCCATGAGCGCCCCGCTGCCTTTACGTACAAAGAATATGTGTAAGTGATTGCACTTGCGGCTTTGGATACTGCCTGATGGGCTTCGTGTGCAGCGGATGCAGAAGCGTTTTCAACAAGCGCGCTAGCATCTGAAATTCCAGAGGGAGAAACAGTTGCATTTGCAGTAATCGTGCAATTAGTTACCGACCATACCGTCGCCTGCGTCAGGTCCTGTGAATACAGGCACAGATTCGTCCTTGCCTCCTCCACCAACAGGCCGAGCGGGGCGCACTGCGTGATCGCAGCCGTCGTTGTCGCGGTGTAGGTGAGGGCGGACGCATAATCATTCCACTGACCGCCGTAGACATACCAGTAAAAGCCCGGAGTCACTGCAAATGTAGCCCCGTAGTAGAAAGACAGTGAGTCTCCCATGGTGATGCCGGATGTCGCAGTCATAGACACGCGCTTCCAGCCATTACCGGCATCAGAAACTAGATACGAGCCATTCGCCGTAGATCCGCTAGTAGCGCTCGCAAGACAGTTAACTAACGTAGTTGATGTCGTATTGTTACGAAACTGTAGGTTTATATTGCTAAGACCATAGTTGGCACTCGGCCTAACGTAGATGCTAACTGTCGCGGGCAAACATGTTGCCGTGAACGCCCTTACCGTGACATCAGCACCTGATACGGACATGATCTGCGACGCCGCCGTGCCACCGAATGGGTCGGCGGTGGCATTGGGGGTTACAGAGAACCCTCCGTTCCCCCAGAGCGCGGGACTGGTGAAGTCATTGCTGAATGTAAAAAGGTTCTGCGCCACCAGCGTCGTCGGGTCGTAGTCCTGACGCGGGCCATAGTAGGCCGTGCCAGTCGTCACTGCATATGCGCCTACGGTGCCGCCGTTCTCAAGCTGGCCGCCCCAGACGTAAATGCCGCTAGCCCCGCCCGCCGCGCCAGTGACGATCTGGTCAATGTTGCCGCTCGCCCACGCGACGTTGGACGGCGTGAACAGCAGCGAAGTTCCTGCCGTTGTGGGCCGCACAACCGTGATAGAGCAACGGTACCAGCCATTGCCTACGTTAGTGATCGTAGGGTTGGATACCGTAGTCGCAGCGTCAGATCCGGGAGTACCAGCTGTGCCTGTCAGTAGGTTGAACTGGCAACCTGCAACACTGGCCTGTACGCCTAGATTGAACAGGCTGTATTCGGCGGCTTTCGCGTACATCGAAAACGTGTAAGTAGCGCCGACTGTAAGCGTTGGCTGCGGCAATACCTGTACGCTGGAGTTAATCGCCGTAGACTGTAGGCCAATCTTAATGGCTGTAGCCGTGCTGTCAGGAGCGGTATTGTTCGTAGAGACGGCAGTAGGGCCGTTGAAGAGCCAGCCGGGGTTGTTACCAAAGCCAGATTGGCTTCTTGGAACAAGGTTCATCGGCGCGTACTGAATCAGCCGGTTCTGGCCCATCAGTGTCGCGGCAGTGCCACGACTGAAAGTCACATTGGCTGGGAAATTCGGCCCAGTAAAGCCAAGTGAGAAGATCGGTCCACCCGCAGCACCAACACCGCGAGTGAACCCATGACCGAAGCCAAAGGTCATATCAGTAAATCCCAACCAGACCTGACGCCGTAAGAGTAGCAGCCCAGACACGCAGTACCTGTACTGGTAATACGGTTCCGGTCGCTACACCTGTGAACGTAACAACGTCTCCGTTAGCCGTAGTCACCTTAATGGTGCCGCCCGTACCCACGTAGACAATCGCAACGTTCTGGAGGTTGACAGTATCACTCGCCGTAATAGCGAACGCCCCCGCAGGATACTGCGGGAACGTCGGGCTATAGTTAGTCTGCTTACCCATGACTAACTCCTAGATTACGCCTGAGCGTAAGTCGGGGCGGCGGTACCGTCAGCGTTACGGACAGTATACGCAATCTGGATGTTAGCCGTACCGCCCGAGGTATAGTTACCAGCGGTGGCGAAAATAAGCTGAACAATCAGATCGCTGGTACCCACGTTACTCCACAACGCAATGTTCGTAGTATTCGGGGACATCGTAGTACGTCCAGCAGCAACAGTAGACGTAGCACTAATCTGTGCCAACTGAGTAGCCGCCGCAAAGTTAGACGAAAGACCCAACGTTGCATTACCCGTCTGAACCGTCAGCGTTGTCGCTGCAGTAGCGCCTACAAACGCTGTAATGACATCAACAATGATGTCATGGATAACCGCGCCAGCCGGGAGAACCGCAATAGCCGTCGTAACGCCCGTATACGGTGCAGCGGCAGAAACGCCAGCAGGGGTCGTATACGAAGCAGTCTGGGTGACTACTGTCGCGCCCGTGTTACGAATCAGACCAGCCGTCGAACCCGTCGTATTCTTGACGGTACCGAGCAGCCACGGACCAAGGTGAGTTGCAAGACCCATAAATCACTCCTTATGCACAAGTTGCCATGTCATCTGTGCATTGTCCCGTTAGGGCTGACATGGCTCAAAAAATTAGTGGGGGGAGAGGTTGCCCCCTCCCCCCGTATCATCAGGTCGAACCAGCCGAACCAAAGGCACCCAGCGGGTCACTCCAACCGAAGCTGTAACGCTCGCGGCTCTTGTAACGCACGTTGCCAGTGTCGAAGTCGCCGTCCATGCTGTTAGCCAGCGGAGTACGGACGAAGTGCTTCAGGCCATTCGGGACATCAGTCAGCAGGTACCAGCTATTGCTGTCCGTGATGAAGTGATTGACCTTGTAGCCTTCCGGAACCGAACCCATCGCCTTCAGCGCGTTGATGTCGTTGTCAGTGGTGCCGACACGGAGTTCCGTATCCAGCAGCCGCTTGGCAACGAACATCAGGCCCGGAGGGACAACCAGCTTACGCGGCTTGGCCGCGATGAGCAGACCGCGCTCATCCGTCCACGCCGCGATCTGAATGACCGCAGCCTCAAGCGAAGTCTCGTTGAGATCTGCCTGAGTGGTGAACGTGTTGCTGTTAGAAGCACCATTAACCAGAGGATGCGCCGTCGAGAACAGCGCCACACCATCGCCACCAGTCACAGCGGCACTAAAGCCGTTGTTGATGACCGAAGCACCCTTAACCTGCTTCGTATACGCCATCGCCCGAGCGAGCGACTTCGTATAACGCTTGCTGAGTGAGTCGTACAGGTTGTCCTCAATCGCCTCTTCCGTCAGGGAGAAGCCAAGAGCAATCGTCTCATGGTTATAGCGAGCGGTCCATGCTTCCTGCGCGTTGTCGTACTGGATGCCCGAACCTTCCGACTTGACAGGAGCCGCCGAGAAACCCGACAGCTTCGTCTCTTCTTCAAAAGAACGTTCCGAGGTCTCTACCTCAAACAGTTCCTTATGCTCCTCGCCGTAGGTCGCATACTCCATACCGAACAGAGCGTTCAGGCCGGGGAGCAGTTCCTTGAGGAGTTGTGCGCGTGAAATAGCCATTTAATTACTCCTCAATTACACAATAGCGATGGACGTATAGTAACCATGAGTACCGAGGTTGAACTTAACCACGGCCTCCGGAAACTGCGTCACAACGAGGGTGGGGGTACCCGTGATGCTCGTCAGCGGGGCGTTAGAGATGACGATGTTCGCGGTGTTGTTGGCCGTGATGGCCGTGGCAACAAACGAACCCGTATCAACCAACTGACCGTTGGGGGCAATCCACGAAAGCTGCGCACCGACCGGGACCGCGAAGGTCAGGTTAGCCGAAGCAACAACAGTCGTTGAGTTACCACCGCTGGAGTACGTCGCCGTACCCAGAACAACCGCCGTATCACGAACCACATCTACCATCCGGAACGGATAGGCGCTGGCAGTAAGCTCGCCAGCAATAGACTGGGTAATCGCCGTGTACAGTAGACCGTTAGACGAGTCGCCCGTGTTCACGTTACCCGCGAGATCCGAACCCGTGAGGTTCTGACCGATCATCGACGGAGCAACCGAACTAACAATCACGCCGCCCTGCGCAGTGACGACAGCAGCCTTGAAGGCCGTATCCGGGTCATCGCAAACGAACGCAACCGCATCGCCAGCCAGCGTCGAAGCGGGCCAGTACTGCGAGTAACGCTTCTGCTTGGTCGTGGGATCCGTGAACGAGCAACCGAGGAACACACCGACAGTACTCGTCGTACCGCCAACCACCGCACCGGCACCGGTCGTATACGAACTACCCGCCGCAGCGGTGATCGTACCAGCCCAGTTCAGGGCACCAGCGGTCGTAATCGCAACACGGTTAACCTGACCACGCGAGACGGAGACGAAATCCCCGTTGTAAATGCTCGTCGCATAGCCATAGGCAATCTGGATTTGACGGGTGGCACCCGCAAACGGCTGACTGCCAATAAGATTAACCGGCTTAAACCCATAGGGGGCTGAAACAGTCGGATAAGCCATTGTAGACTCCTAAAAATTAAGAACGATTTCCACGGCCAAACGAGACATCCGACTTCTTTTCAGAGAAAAGAGGCATCCGTGCATCGTTCTGCCGCATGAAGTTATTATCGACAGCTTCGATCTGAGACTGAGCTTGGCGGCGGTAATATTCATCCCGCTGCTTCATCAGTTCAACCGGGGCCTTGCAAAGAAGAAGTCCACCGTTTTCAACGTTGTCTTTATAACGACTGTTGGCATCGGCGTACATCATGAGTTCCGGATGGTCAGCGGCCTTCACAGGCTCCCAACCTTCACGAAGCTTTGCGGACGTATTAGTCGGGTCAGGCTGACCCATAATGGCTGTCCGGATCCATCGGAAAGTCCACCCGTTCTGCGGGATTGGACTAGGAAGAGCTGATGGCGGGGTCCAAGTCTGCGGGCGCTTGGTAATCTCCCGAGTTTCTACCTCTCGGTTCATACGAGGATCAGACATTGTTGTTCTCCAGTTTGATTTTTTCACGGGCATACGCTTCAGGGGTCAGTCCTAATCTTTTAGCAATTGCGGCTTCACTAGCCGTGATTCGGATCTGCTTAGAAGAAGTAGACCGTGTTGCCGGGGCAACTACAGTGCTGTTCCTGCGGGTGGGCTTGCTTGCCTCATCCGTATCGGACTCCTCTGAGAAGTTCTCAGGGAATCGCTTCCGCATCGTCGTATCAACTCGACGGTAGTACTCGTCGGAGCGCGGATCTAAACCCGCGTCAAGCAACTCATCATGCAAGCCTAGCGCAAGGGCGGTCATAGACTTGTTCCGGCCAAACCACGTATTCTTTTCTTGCCAAGCTTCGGCTTTTTGATCCGGCTGGGGAGAAGACTGCGGCTGTGGAGCCTGATATACAGGTTGTACACCTGATTCTTGTTCCTGTAAAGAAGGACGGAATTTCTCTACTTCACGAACTTTTAGCTTCGCATCTGTAAAGGTATCCAGAGCATCGCTAATCTTGTCAGCGTCCCCCGATTCCTGCGCTTGTTTCAAGGCTGTCTTGGCAGAAAGTAGGTCATTAGAAGCTGATTTGTTAACTTCACTAATGAAGACTCGCTCGCCAGCCCCGAGCCGCTGCTTAAGTGCCTGATTTTCCTGATAAGTATTACGGGCAAAGTGAAGAGCCTCTTCCCGCTCGCGGGTGGCTGATTCCTTAGCACGGCGCTCGTCATGCCAGACTTTCTTCATCTGGCTAATGCGGGTCTTTACCTTATCGGAATATTCCTCAAGGTCGTCCTTATCCAGTTCTTCCACAATATTTTCTGGAAGGGGGGAACGATTACGATCCGCTGGCGGGGTATCGTCTACAACCAAAACCTTGATTTCATCGTCTTCTGGAGTCTCGGGGGGCATATTTATTTCCTTATGCGCGGCCAACGCCACGGGGATCTTCGACAACGGCATCTACCGTGTCATCATTAATGATTCTCCACTCGGTACCGTGGATCTTCAATCGTGTACCGGCATATGCCCGTACAACGATAAAATCTCCCACCTTGCACCAAGGGCCATTGGGGAACCGAGTCTTATCTGTATAAGCATCCGGACCCATCTTTGCTACAAACAGGACTACAGTCATCTGCTCTTCAACTCGCATAGATTCATCAGACTTGAGGATTTTGCTATCGCCAAAAGTATCCTCAATCTTCGGAACCATACACAGCATCCTGAACCCAGTAGGTTCTGGTAGCTGCTTTGCTTTCCTAGTGGCTTCATCCTGCGTCTGATCGACGTTAATATCACTCATCTTCTTCCTCTACTTTGGTTGCAAGGTCGATAATAATCATCTTTGCGAAGTCGATACCTTGGATAACCCCGCAAAGTCTGTGGTACTCCGCTTCAGTAGCCCGCCCAGTAATGACGCTTTCTGCGCTACTAGCTCTCTGTTCATCTAGTCGGGCAAGTAAATATTCAGCGGCGGTAGTGGCTTTCACTCAGCCTCTCCAGCCGGGGGCGGCTGCTGCGCAGCCTGTTCCGTTTGCGACTCACGGGCCTTAGCCTGTTCATCGAGGTTCGTATGGTGCTTATGCAAGTCAACCTGATGTTTCGTATGTTGCTGCGAAATATCAACGCCTGTCTTGATCGAAGCGAGCTTGTGCTGTTGCTCGGCTAGATTATGTGTATCGGCCTTACTAGCGATGTCGATAGCCTGATCGTGCTGGGTATTCTGCATATCAGCCATAGTCTTGATAATCTCATGCCTATGCTGATCCTTCTGGTGATTCTGCTGATCAGCCTTAGATGCACTGTCAACAATGAACTGACGCTTGCGATGCTCAATCTCAGCACCCAACTTCACGCTATCAAGCTGAGAAGTTATCTTCAGTTCTTCTTTCTTTAGCTCAAGTTCTGCTGACCGGAATGCAGCGTTAGCCTGATCCAGTGCATTCTTACGCTGCTGCTCGGCAGAAGATATCTGCCCCTCCAACTGCAGCGAGGCTTGCTTGATCTGGATCTCCTGCTGCTTAAGCTGAAGCTCCTGCTGCTGCATCTGTACAATCGGATCCTGCATCTTCTGCTGGGCTTGCTGTGCAGCGGCTTCCTGCTTATCTTTCTGCAAAAGCTGGCTGGCAGCTTGCGCAATGATCGGAGACAGCTTGGCCTCAAGCTCCGGGGGGATATACCCAGAGTCATTATCATAGTCAGGCGGGGCAGGAAGCTGCAGAGGCATCAGCTTCTGTACTTCAGCACGGTACTGGAACGCGACATGCTCCATGATATGGGCCATCGCGGAGGACTGAATTGCTTGGGCCTGTGGGTTCTGCCCCATGATCTGCATCAGCTTGGGATCCTGAATAGCCCCCATATGCACCGTTAGATGTGCCTGATGATCCTGATACATGAATGCCCTGACCGGCGTACCATTCAAGATCGCCATGTTCTCAGACACGGGATCAACTGGTTTCATGTCGTCCTTATTGGGAATAATCTTCTCGACGTTCTTGACGCCCAGTGTTTCGATCATTTGCCTGTGAAGAAACGGCAGATTATAGATCTGAGGTGCTGTCTGAGATAGCTGAAGAACTGCCTGATACTGCACCACACGCTGTGCCATTGTGGAGGCATTGGGGTCAGATACAGGCAGGACATCACAATGATCGTAGTCGCTACGCTTCGCGCCAGCGTCCCCAGTCTCAGGTTCATAATCATAGGACTCCGGGGCATTATCCCTGATAATCGCGGCGAGGAGCTTAAACTCCTGCTTCATCGTATAGTGAATGCGGGCCTGAATGGCCCCCATTACCTTGAGAGTGCGCTCAAGTACCGCGAGTGTCGTACCCACCGGGGCCTGAGATGACATGTCCGAGACGTTTAGATCACCCGCTCCCGCGAATCTACGACCGTCCTCGACTACCTGATTCATCAAGGCCATCAAGACCTGACTCGGCTCCTTATAAGGGAGGGGCAGGATGTTGTCCCGCATAGTCCCGCTGGGAAGATCTACGTCTCGGAATTCGCCCGGTGCGATAGGAGTGTCATCACCCTTGATGCGAAGGCCTTTAGTCTTGAGACCCCCCGGTAGATTGCTGAGCGTACCCGCATCGATAAGCTGCCGCATGAGCGACGTTGCTGATCTAGTGTGGCCGCCAATGAGGTGAATGAGACCAAAATAGTAGAATCCGAAACCCGGTATGTAACCGTAGTGGACAAAGTGTTGGCGGCGCAGTTTGAGCTTGTCTTCTTCAAGCCAATTGCGTCGGATGGCAAGGACTGTTGAGGTACCTTTTTCAATGGTGACAATGTACGGGAGTTCGATCCCCGTCGCTTCCCCGTGCTTGTCTTCATCTTCGTACCCCTTCAGGTCAAGATTACAATGAATCTCGTAGATCTGATAACGGTCGTCCATCGTAGCTGAGAAGCCCTGCTGCTCAGCTTTCTTCTTCTCTACTTCATCCAATACGCGAAGTGGATCACCAAGATCTACATCACTATAGAATCCTGCTGCCTGAAGCTTGCGCAACTCGTTTTTAGTCTTGCGCATCTTGTGCGTGACACGTTCAGCAGACTCGATATTGGTAGCACCGTAAGGTACGACTACATCTTCTGCCGAGATAAACGGGGCCGTCTGACGATTCAGGCTAGGGTCAAAGTAAATCTTCTTGAAGGCGTTACCCGCCAATG
>Ga0194049_1000693_pt1 | contig 11342 bp, 13 predicted proteins | sample JunL2225m_MetaG_FD_148665 | JGI IMG/M metagenome (GOLD analysis project Ga0194049, IMG submission 148665) | Anoxic zone freshwater microbial communities from boreal shield lake in IISD Experimental Lakes Area, Ontario, Canada - Jun2016-L224-25m | ecosystem: Environmental > Aquatic > Freshwater >... | reverse complement strand
GGGGCGCGCGCTCTGGGCCGACGTTGCTACCGACATGGTTTCCAAGGGCGTTCGCACCGAGGGCCGTGCGCTCGAGTCCACCGGCAAGATCGTCTGGTAGGCCAACCGATGTCAACCATCGACGAGCGAATCGCACTGCTTCGCGGCGACCCAACGTGGGTCAACAACTGGTCGCTCGGCGGACTCGACTATCACGGCGAAATCAGCGACTCGGCTACTCGCGGCGTGTGGCTCACCCGAGACCCCATTTCGCCCGAAGAATACGAAGCCTTGGTGCTGCCCGAGGGCGCTTTCGTAAATCGGGCGTCGGCATCAGCCAGCACGACGCTGCGTTCTTCTTGCGTCCACCCGGAGCCCTTGTCGACGGGCCAGTCGAAACCATCGAGATTGGCCGCCACTCGTTCGGTCTCGTTGCCCGTGGCGGCAAACCCGAAGCCGGCTTCGACGGCGCCATGGTCTTACCGGTCTACAAGACCCACCGCGTTCTTTTTGCCGCCGGACGCTCACTTGAGATCATCGATATCGGACACGGTTGGTATCTGATGCCTCAGGTCATCAACGCCAGCCTCGGGCGCCGAGACCCAGGAGCACCTGCTACCCCACGAACAATGCCTCAGGGTTGGGTCTCGCGACAGATGACCACCGAAACCGATCTCGTCATCGATATTCCATACCCGGCCCGAGTCGCCATCTTCTTCAACGGCGACATCTTCCACGGGCCTGTTCGACTCGATCTGCCCTAAAGGACCCCACATGCCTAACAACAACTCAAAGCCACTCATTCTCGGCGGCGGTTACGGATCGCCGTACTCGCTGAAGATGCGATCGGTTCTGCGCTACCGGCAGATCCCGTTCACGTGGGTTCCACGCGACTCAAAGTGGGACACCATCGGCGCCGCTCCCGTAAAGCTCATTCCCGTGATCGCGTTTCCTGACGCCGACGGCAACTACACCGACGTACAGATCGACTCAAGTCCACTCATCGCTCGGCTTGAAACCATGCACTCGGCACGCAGCTTGGTGCCAACCGACCCGGTGGTGGCGTTCCTCGACTACCTGATCGAAGTTTTACCACTACCGCTGGTACTACAGCGATGCCATCGACAAGGCCGGCTCGTTGTTACCGCTCGACATGGATCAGCAGATGTCTGAGGCACAAGCAAAGAAGGCGAAAGAGTTCATTACCAATCGCCAGATCAGTCGCATGGCCCTGGTGGGATCCACCGAGCAGAACCGCCCGGTGATCGAGCAGTCATACCAGCGCTTGCTCGACATCATGCAGCGTCACCTGATGGCGCAGCCGTTCCTTGTTGGCGACCGCCCCGGCCGCGGCGACTTCGGCATCTTCGGCCAGTTACGCCAGCTGGTGGCGTGGGATCCCGAGTCAGCCCGAGTGGCTATCAACCGCGCACCACGCGTTGTCAACTGGGTCGAGCGCACCGACGACCTGTCGTGGTGGCCCGTAGATGGCGACACCGGCGCTGGAACGACCGCAACGCGGTCGCGCCAACCACCATCGAGTTGCTGGGCGAGATCGGACGCACCTATGCGCCGTTCATGTTGGCGAACGAAGCGGCCTTCGATACTGGAGCCGAGACCGTTGATTGCGTCATCGATGGGCTCGATTACAGCCAAGGCACGTTCGCGTATCAAAAGAAGTGCATCGTGTGGCTGCGCGAACAGTACAACGCCCTCGACAGCACCGACCGCGCCGCTGTCGACGAAATCCTTGCGGGCACCGGTTGCGAAGCGCTACTCAACGGCTATGTATTTATAACTAAGACCCCCTCATAAGCAACATCGCTGCAGCACAAAGCCGTAAGCTCAACAATGTGCCAACCTCGTCAAGCGCTACTGCAACAATCGAGAGAGAAGAAGACGGCCGCACCGTTCGTCGCGAGCAAAACGTTCAGCTAGCGGTCAACGCGGCTCGCGAACTGTTCGAAGAAACGCTGCGCATGCCCAGCATCGAAGACGTAGCCAAGAAATCGGGGCTCTCGCTCCGATCGATGTACCGCTATTTCAACGACATCCAAGATGTAGCCGACGCTGTCGTGCAGGCCGTTCAGAGCGACGCTCGTGTAGCTGGCCGGTTACCAGACCCCGCTGGCATTTCCTTAGCCGACCGCATTGACGCCATTGCACGTTCAAGAGTTGCGTTGTATCAGGCAGTGAAAGGCACCTACCTCGCCAACGTGGCGCGGATCATCCACACAGCCAACCCAGACCGCTCTGGCCAGGCAATTCGTAACGAAATGCTCGGCCAGTTCGAGTTTCAGTTTGCGCAGGAATTGCTGCGCCTCACCAAAGCCGAACGTCAGAGCGCAGCCGAATGCGGTCACGCCCTGTGCACGTTGGAGAGTTCATCGATCTTCTTACTCGCTGGCGTTCGATGGATACCGATGAGGCCGTCGAAACGATCAAGTACGGACTCACCAAAATCTTGAACCCGCAGTAGCTGCGACATGTCGTCGCCTACCGAGAGCAGCAGTTCCGACGGCCGTAACGCTCGCCGCGACACCAACATCTTGCTAGCACTCACAACGGCGCAGCTCATGTTCGACGAGGACATCCTCGTGCCATCTATTGAGGCTGTCGCCGAACGATCTGGAATCTCAGCGCGTTCGCTGTACCGATACTTCGAAGATCCTCAAACCTTGGTTCGACATGCAATTGAGCATGCGGCCGAAGAGGCGTACAACCTCATGAGCATCGACAACATCGGCGAGGGGCCGCTGACCAAACGAATCGATGAGATGGTGGCATCGAGGCTTCGGGGATACCAGTACATCGCCGGCTCAGTTCGAGGGGGCAGCAGCTGCGCAACAACCCGCCCAAAGCGAGTTCGTACAATCGCTCGACAACGGCCTCCGCCTCAAGCTGGCACAGTTCAGGATGCAGTTCGAACGCGAGCTGTCGCAAGTGAGCGCACACGAGCGCGTTTTGACCAGCGAAGCCTGCAACACGCTCCTCACGATGGAAAGCATCGACATGTTGCATCGCCGACGCGGACTGTCGTTTGACGACATTGCCGAACTGCTCAGCGATGCGCTCAGCAAGATGCTGCATCGCCTAAACTCCGCCGCGTGACAGTTCGTGATCTCAGCCCATCAGATGGGCGCACAGCTCGACGCACCGAGAACAAAGAGGGGCCGCCCTTCGGTGCGCAATAGCTTTGTTTGGCGCCAACAAACTCGTGCCGTCGATCGAGGACGTGGCTAGGGAGTCCGGCATTTCGATCCGCTCGTTGTATCGCTACTTTGGCGACTCGCAGACAATGCTCCGCGATTCGGTTGAGTTGGTGGTCAGCGAGATACGACCCCTCGCCATTGTCGCAAACATTGGCGAAGGACCCTTAGCTGACCGAGTCGACGAGCTTGTGTCAGCGCTGTTCAGGGCATATCGGCACGCTGCTCCAGTGCTACGAGCCACGATTGTAAACATTGCAAACATCCCCGAACTCGATGCCACCCACCAACGAAGCCGCGCACTTCTTTCGTTGCAATTCACACATCATTTTGCGCCAGAGTTAGGGCTACTCAGCGATGCCGAGGCCGCACAAGTGCTTCAGGCCGGAATCGCTATCACCAATCTCGAATTCATCGACATGGTGACAACCCGGCAAGGCCTGTCTTACGACGCTGCCCAAGAGATTATCATCGGGATGCTGCTGAGAATCCTTACCCCCTGAGCGCGAGCTACACGGTCCGCGCGCCGAGGCGCACGAGGCGACCCGGTGTTGCCCCAGTTGCCACGCCATCGGCGTAGGTCTGCACACCTGCCACAAACGTGGCGCGGTAACCATCGACGTGTTGCACTAACCGGCGGCCGGCGGCGGGCAAGTCGAATGTCATTTCTGGGGCATGCAGAGCGAGCCCTTCGAGGTCGACCAAGTTGATGTCTGCGCGCTTGCCAGGCTGCAGCGTGCCGCGGTCAGCGAACCCATACACATCGGCGGTGCGGCCGGTCTGCAGATGCACGGCGTGCTCGAGCGAGATTCGCTCGCCGCGATCGCGATCGCGTACCCAGTGGGTGAGCAATGTGGTGGGCATGCTGGCATCACAGATGAGCCCGCAATGCGCTCCCCCATCGCTCAGGCCGAGCACGGCGTTGGGGTGCAACATCATCTCGCGAATTGCATCGAGGTTGGTGTCCTCGTAGCTGCCGAGCGGCGCAAACAAAAAGGCCGTGCCGTCGCGCTCGAGCATCCAATCGAGCACTACTTCCTCTGGCGAGCGACCCTCGCGCTGCGCGACGGCAGCAACGCTGCTGTGGGGCGCTGGCTCGTAGTCGGGTGTGTCGCCCAGCTGGAAGATGCGCGACCATCGCGACATCAACGCTCGGGCGATGGGGTTTGAAGTGCTTGGCGTGTCGGCGAGCAAGGCGGCACGCGTTTCGGGACGCTGCAGATGAGCAACACGCTCTGCAAGCGGCAGCAAACTCAGATTTCGATAGGTGGGGTGCGTGATGAACGGATGCAGCGACGACTGCAGGCTGAACAGCATTCCGGTTGGGCGACATGGCACCTGCGGCACCACGCGCAAACCTTCGTCGGCGGCGGCGGCCGCACTGGCGAGCGCAGCGCGATAGCCCACCGGATCGGCCTGGGTTTGAGCCAATGTGTAAGTGACTGTGGCGCCGCTGCGCCGAGCAACCTCGGCCATCCAATCGCCTAGTTCACCCACTGGCGAACCGTCGTCGATGAGTTGAAAGACTCCGTGACCAGCCAGCCCAAAGGCATCGCCGATAGCCATGAGTTCATCGATAGGTGCCCGCGTTCCGGGAACGAGGCCGTGCTTTGAGCGATGCAAGATGGTGCGTGATGTGCTGAACCCGGCCGCACCTGCATCGAGTGCCTCACGAACAATGACGGCCATCTCGGCGATCTCGTTGTCGGTGGCATCTTCGTGAGCGCGATCTCCAAGCACGTACGCGCGCACTGCAGCGTGAGGGGATCTGCGCTGCGACATCGAGCACCCGCGGCATCGCGTCGAGCGCATCGAGATATTCGGGGAACGTTTCCCACTGCCAGTTCATGCCCTCGTGCATCGCTGTGCCAGGAATGTCTTCGACACCCTCCATCAACTCGATGAGAAAGTTGTGCGCGTCGGGTCGGGCCGGCGCAAAACCAACGCCGCAGTTGCCCATCACAATCGTGGTGACTCCATGCCAGCTCGAGGGACTCACCTGCGGGTCCCAAGTAACTTGGCCGTCGTAATGCGTGTGAATGTCTACCCAGCCGGGCAGCACCGCGAGGCCCGAAGCGTCGACCTCGCGCTTGCCAGTGCCAACAACGACGCCCACTTCGGTGACGATTCCGTTATCGATAGCAACGTCACCCACGAAGGCTGGCGCCCCGGTGCCGTCGACGATGTTTCCGCCTCTGATCACGATGTCATGCATCGGGCGAGTCTATGACCCGTTGAAAGCATGAGCCGATCTGTGGTCGTGTGGCGATGCGGAGGTGTTGACTTGCTCGCCGATCGGGTTCACGCTGAAGGTATGAGAGTGACGGTTCGCTCGATGTGGTGCGTATGGGCCATACCCGTGGTGTTCACTGCCGTCACCTACGGTCGGCTGCCCCCCGCCGACCTCTACCGGGTGACCCGCAGCGGCATCGGAGGCGGACTTGGCCGAGCGGTGTTGTTCATCAACTTTCCGCTTGCGTTGGTGGCAGCAGCACTGCTTGCCGTCACCTACGACTCACTCACGCTTCGCCACAAGAAGCCGCTCGCCACCGTTGCATTCGTTCTGTGCGCCGCCGTTGTGGTGCCAGGCGTCATTGATCAAGACAAGCTTGACGTCCGACCAATCAACGCGGTTGCCGCGCTTGGCGTAGCTCTTGCCCTCGCGATGACCTGGTCGAGCCCCCGGCCCGTGTTTCACATCTCGCGACGCGGTCTTGCTCTTGGCGCGGGGTTGGCTGTCCTGGCCCTGCCGTGGATCTTCGCGTCTGCAGGTTTGTCTTTGCCACGGGGCCTGTTCATGTCGAGCCAACTCGTACACGAACCCGGCGAGCCCAACTTGGTGCCAGCAGTGCATCTGGGCGACCACCACGGACTTGGCTCGGTGACGCTGATCGGTACTGTTCTTGTGCTCTGGTCGGCACCGCATTCATTGCCTCGCACGCCGGGACGAAAGGTCACGCACGCGTATCTCGCATTGCTGCTCTGCTACGCCATCGCAAATGCTGTGCAAGATTTCTGGGGGGAACAGATCGCCAACCGTGGATGGACGCACTGGTACATGCCCGACGCAACCTCGCCAAGCACAACAGTGATGTGGGGCTTCATCATTGCGGGCACCATCGCCGCGTATCGATGGCCGCAGCGCCCACGAACTGCTGCCTAGCCGCCTAGACGCTGCCCGGGGGTGAATCAGATCGATCGCAGTTACCAACTCGCCTGGTGTCGCCAAGTTGTCTTTCAGCAAATAGCCGCGCCGACCGCTGCCGCCATCAACGAGGCGCCGCAGATATGCCGGGTCAGCAAACTGTGACAGCACAAGCACGCCTACATCGGGATGAGACGTACGAAAGCGGTTGGCAGCCTCGATGCCCTCATCGACGCGGGTAGGCGGCATGCGCACATCAGTAATGACGAGATCGGGAGATACCTGGTCGACGACCTCGACTAATTCTGGCAGCGAACCCGCAATGCCGACGATCTCGTGACCGGGCTCGATACTGAGCAACGCCTCGACGCCGGCTCGCACGAGCACACTGTCGTCGGCGATGACGATACGGGTGGCTGACATAGGGCGAGATCCTAGAGGTAGTGCCAGCACGAGTGCTTCTCGGCAGCAAATGTTGAAGAATGGTGTAGTGACTCAGACGGCCCTACGCGTGATCCTTGTGGACGACCACTCGGGTTTTCGCGCGGCTGTGCAGTCGTTGTTGGCGCTCGACGAGCAGTTCGCGGTCATCGCCTCTACCGACTCGGCCGAGTCTGCTTTTTGAAATCATCTCCCGCGCCGTTCATGATCACGAGGCTCCCCCCGACCTCGTGGTCATGGACGTGAATATGGCTGGCATGAATGGCATGGTCGGTGCCGCCCGAATGGTGGCCGAGCACCCGGGGGTCAAGGTGGTCTTGTGCTCCACGGCCCCACTGAGCCAACTTCCTCCCTTGCCCCGTCACGACGACATTACGTTCGTGTCGAAGGATTCGATCGATCCCGACGCGTTGCGGGAGTGGGCCAGTCGCCAACGCGCATGAATGCATCGAACCAGCGGCTTGAACGAGCCATTCATGCGAACCTGATCGGCGATCTAGCAGCGCAGGTTCTCGTCCTTGGCACGTGGGTGTTTCTCGTGCATTCACGCTGGGTGCTCGCATTGTGGATGGTGCGTTGGATCGTGGTGCTCGGCATCGCGCTCGCGCAGCGCCTCATTCGGCGTCAACAGCGATTTCGCGCGGTCATTGTCTTGGCTGGCGGTCACGCACTTGGCGCATTGCTCACGGTGGTCATACTCCCCGAATTTGTTCCGATCATCATGCTGGTTATGTTCGGCGATCTGCAATTGGCGAAGTACCTCGAACGCCGACACCTACGCCCCTACCTCACCAGCTTTGTGGCGCTCGCAGCAGGGGTGGCAGCGTTAAGCCTTCAGTCATGGACCGGACTCGCCGACAGCGCCGCGCAGTGGGTCGTGATCAGTGCCATCGTGAGCCACGCAGCGGTCACCGGAGCCGTTACCGCACAATTCGGCCGCGAGAGTTATGTGAATCTGCGCATGCGCGAACAGGAGCTTCAGCAACTGTCAGGACGACTCCTCATCGCCGCTGACGAAGAGCGTCAGCGCGTCGCCAATGCGTTGCGGCGTGGCGCTCTCGTAGATCTCGGCGTATTAGCCGATCGACTCACGACAGCGCGTGCCGCACTTTCAGGTCGCCAAGACGAAGTCGTCGCTATTGCTGAGGCATCAGTCACCGAGGCACAACGCTCGCTGGGCACGCTACGAACGCTGTCGCATGGCATCTTCCCCGATGCACTGCGGTCATACGGTTTGCGCACTGCGATCACATCGCTCGTGGCCGATGTGCCGTCGGAGGCGCAGATCGATGTGCCGGAAGCTCGCTACGACCCGTCAGTTGAGCTGGCGCTGTACCGTTGCGCCGCGCTGATGGCAGATCACGCCAAGTCCAGCGCGGGCACTCTCTCGATCACAGCGACTGCTCTGCCCCACGCAGTGCGCATGGTTCTGACGGTGAGGGGTGGCGACGCTTCGCCTGTAGACCCGGCGCAGTTGCAGCACGTCTCAGATCGCATTGGGGCCGTTGGCGGCGAGCTCACAATGTCAGGCATCGGCAGCGACCTCACGATGACTGTCGAGGCAGCCACTGCCGTGAATGCCGCAGCTCAAACGGTTGAAGCCGCCGAAGGCGCGCCAACGCCTGACGACCGGCGTAGCGATCACCGAATTCTGCTGAGCTTTAAGATCACCGAATTCTGCTGAGCTTTAACAAAGCTGGAGCCACGCTCGCAGGAGCAGGCCTCGTCAGCGCCACAGCGGTCTGGCTGATCACCAGGCGCCCCTCAGCTGGTGTGGTGGCAGCAGTGCTAATCGTCGTACTCGTGGCGGCCCTGTGGTCGCTTCGCAAGGTTCGCGTCGGCAACTTTGCAGCCGCCATCACCGCATTGTGCGCCTCGACCGCAGTGGCTGGCGCGCTCATCACGGCGGCCCTTCCCTCGTTCGTACCGATGACGGCATTGCTCACCGTGCTGCCGATGGTGCTCGCACTTCCCTACCTGGCCCATCGCGCGGGGTGGTGCTGTCGACCGCCGCATTGTCTGCAGTAGTTGCTGTAACCGAAGTTGAGACACATGCCGAATTGGGCGAGCGAACTGCTCAGGTTCAGCGAACGTTGCGGCGTGTCGTCGATGCCTCTGATAGCGAGCGGCAACGAATCGAGCGTGACCTGCACGACGGCGCACAACAGCACTTCGTTGCTTTGTCCGTGCAGTTTCGTGTGCTTGCTCGATTAGCCACCACCGACACCGACACCGAGCGCGCCAACAGTCTCATCGACGCGCTACTTGCCGAAATCGACGAAGCCAGCCACGATTTGACCGCATTGGTCGAGGGCAGGTTCCCTGAGGGCCTTTCCGAAGGACGTCTGGCCGACGCTGTGCGACGCATCGCAGCGCAGAGCGCCATGCCGGTAACTGTCGAAACCACAGGAGCAAACAACGTGCCTGTGCAGCTCGCCGCTCCCGCGTATTTTTGCTGCCGCGAAGCAATTCAAAACGCGTCGAAACACGCTGGCGCGGGTGCCCAGTTGAGAGTTCGTGTTGACGCGACCGACCACCTCCTCACCTTTGAGGTCAGCGACGACGGCGTCGGGTTCGATCCTTACGCTCGCTCGCCTGGCGGCGGCCTTCGATCGTTGCGCGACCGCGTTGAAGCCGTCGGCGGAACATTCACCGTGCGCTCGGAGTTGGGCAACGGCACCACAGTGACGGCCCCGATGTCGTCACCGTCGATCACGCAAACGATTGATGCGCCTCAGCGCGGACCGATCTATCGTTGGCCAAAAGTTGCAGTCAAGGGCTCGGGCTCTACGCCGTGAGCGCAGCGGCAAAGCACTCGGATGCGATGCGGCTCAGCACAAGCGACTGCTGCCAGCGATCGCCCTCCTCTTGCATCGTGCCGTCAGGCCCGGGAACACGACGCGCATAGCCAATTTCTGCAGGCAAGAGCTCAGGAGCGAAACCAATCTCAAAGCCTGAGGATCCCCCGGCGTCATGCTGCGCCGAGGCAATACAACCAGCGAACGAACGAGTCCAGAACGCTCGAAAGTGATCGACATGCGGCTGATCGGGGCCCGTGCCCTCACCAATGTCGACTTGGATATTGCCCGATGTGCCGATGCGCCCGTGGAGATAACGGATGCGCTGAAATACCGGCGCAAGAAAGTCGAGCTTGCCTTCAAAGTCGCCAAAGGTCATCTCAAGGCCGGTGTACCAATGCGAGAAGTCGCCGTTGAACCGAATGTCTGGGAAGCGCTTCACGAGTTGCACCGTGCGCCAAATATCTTGCGTGACGGTGGCGCGATGCGTCTCGATGTAGAGCGGGATCTGCGCAGCGACGCTGACCTCGATCACCTCTTCGACGAGTCGCGCCGCTTGGTCGTCGTCTTCCATGCCGGTGCCGAGTAGCAGCGTGGCGCAGACGAAACCAGCATCGGCCCACAGGCGCGCTTGGTCGAGGAGATCTCCACCGGTTGGCCGGATCCCGAATGCAATAGGCACAAGGCCAAGATCGAGACAACGCTGCGGGTCGGCACCTTGGATGCCGCGGTACCCCGCCTCCTTCGCGGCTTCAAGAACCACACTCTCGTGGCCGCGAGGCCCAGTGCTCCACTCGGGCAGCAGCCACGCACTGCCGATGTTGAGATCACGTCGTAGTTGCACGGGCATCGTCATAGCCCTATTCGTAATGCACCGAGCACAGCATTCACTAGTTCGACGCGTGGAACACTCCGGCGCGCCGAAGGTGTTCAACAATCAGTTCGGCACCGATGTCGGCTGTGTGCGACCCGCTTGTATCGTTTTGCGTAACTCGGGTGCCTCGGGCACTTCGTACGGAGAGTCAATACCCGTGAAGTGAACCAACTCGCCACGCCTCGCTTTTGCGTACAGGCCCTTGGTGTCGCGCTGCTCGGCTACAGCAAGGGTTGAGTCGACGAACACCTCAATGAACTCGCCGTGATCGACAAGCTCGCGAGCCAGGCGGCGCTCAGCTTTAAACGGCGAGATGAACGATGCGAGCACGATGATGCCGGCATCGACCATCAACTTGGCCACCTCGGCCACGCGTCGAATGTTCTCGACCCGGTCGGCGTCGGTGAAGCCAAGATCGCGGCTGAGACCGTGGCGTACGTTGTCGCCGTCGAGTAGATACGTGTGGCGGCCCATCGCGTGCAGCTTCTGCTCAACGATGTTGGCAATGGTGGACTTGCCAGCGCCAGAGAGTCCGGTGAGCCACACCACGCAACCACGTTGCCCCTTGATCGCCGAGCGCGCTTGCTTATCGACCGTGATTGCTTGCCAGCGCACATTCTCGGCGCGCCGCAGCGCGAAGTGCAACAGGCCTACTGCAACCGGGTTGCGGGTGTAGCGATCGATGAGGATGAACTCGCCCATCGCGGGTTTGACCGCGTAGGGCTCGAATGCCACTGGCCGATCGAGGCTTAGGTTGCACACCCCGATCTCGTCGAGCTCAAGGGTTCGTGCCGCCACGTGTTCGAGGCTGTTCACGTTGACCTTGTACTTCGGCTGGGCCACGGTGGCTGTCGCGGTCTGAGCGCCAAGCTTGAGCAGATACGGCCGCCCCGGGG
>Ga0194049_1000688_pt1 | contig 11369 bp, 9 predicted proteins | sample JunL2225m_MetaG_FD_148665 | JGI IMG/M metagenome (GOLD analysis project Ga0194049, IMG submission 148665) | Anoxic zone freshwater microbial communities from boreal shield lake in IISD Experimental Lakes Area, Ontario, Canada - Jun2016-L224-25m | ecosystem: Environmental > Aquatic > Freshwater >... | reverse complement strand
GGGAACCCCCGCCGCCATACGAGGCTTCCAGAGCACTCACATCCAAGCCGTCGACGATAGCCACGACAAAACGCGCCAAGTGATCTTGTTCCAGCCATTCCTGCACAGGAATCACAAACGGCTGGTCGCGCTCAATGGGAATGAACTGGTTGCTCATGAAGGTAACCTCTGGATGGGTGGTGTCACTTTATCCTGTTTACGCTGGGGAAGCCAGACAGACTCCTAGGAACACGCAAATTGAGGAAACTTTATGATATTCCGTGCATTTGAAGGCTGACTGACATGTGTGGAATTGCGGGGTTTGCAGGTGCTGGCGACCAGTGCGATCTACAGCGGATGACGGATGCGCTAATCCATCGTGGTCCTGACGGGGAAGGCCACTGGATGGATGCGGACAACTCGGTTTTTCTCGGGCACAGGCGTCTTGCCATAGTGGATTTGGAGGGAGGCTTTCAGCCCATGTGGACCCCGGATCGCGAGATTGGCGTAGTTTTCAACGGGGAAATATACAACCATCAGGAACTCCGTAAGGAACTTTCTGCAGAAGGGATTGTTTTCCAGACAGATCATTCTGATACCGAGGTTCTTCTTCACGGATACAGGTTGTGGGGGGAGGACTTACCCTCACGTCTGAATGGCATGTGGGCTTTCGTGATTTATGACCGGTTGAAACGGCAGCTTTTTTGCAGTCGCGACCGGTTTGGAAAAAAGCCTTTTTTCTACACCCACCAGGCGGGGCTCTTCGGCTTCGCCTCCGAAATCACCGCGTTGGCGCAGCACCGCAGCCTTTCACTCTCGATCTCGCAACGTGCGATTAAGAAATACTTCGCCTATGGCTATATCCCCGCGCCCCACAGCATTTATGCCGAAGTGCAAAAGCTTCCAGGCGGCCATTCACTGACGTTCGATCTGGATTCCAGAACCCTTCGCACACACAGGTACTGGAGTTATGTCCTTGAACCTTTCGATCACATTCCGGCAAAGGCAGAGGAAGTCTGGGGAGAACAACTGCGCGACCTCCTTGACAAGGCGGTTCAGCGACGGCTGATGTCAGACGTGCCATTGGGCACTTTTCTGAGTGGCGGCATTGACTCCTCGGCTGTCACGGCCTTTGCGGCCCGGCACTTGGGCCCCGGTAAGCTGAATACCTTCAGCATGGGTTTCGAGGAGGCGAGCTTCGACGAATCCCATTATGCAAACATGGCGGCGCAGTCGCTAAATACTCGTCATTTTCCAGAAATTCTCTCCCTCGAACAGGCATCGAAACTCTTGCCCAGGATCAGCGACGCGCTGGACGAACCCATGGGGGATAGTTCGCTGCTTCCGACCTATCTGTTGGCCGGTCACGCACGCAAGCACGTCACCGTGGCACTTGGGGGTGACGGAGCCGATGAGTTGTTTGCGGGATACGACCCCTTTCGTGCGCTCAAATGGGCGGAGCTTTATGACAAGGCCATCCCCCGACCGCTGCATGCCGCCATCCGTGCGATGGCCGGACGATTGCCAGTCTCGCACGGCAATATGAGCTTCGATTTTAAAATCAAGCGAACCCTGCGCGGATTAAGCTATTCACCCAAATACTGGACGCCAATCTGGATGGCAACACTCGACCCGGCTCAGTTGGAGCGATTGTTTGGTGAACCTGTGGACTTGGAGGACTTGTATTCCGAAGCGATCGATGCCTGGGACAGATGCACCCAGCCGAACTTGGTGGATCGCAGCATGCAGTTCTACGTCGAACTCTACCTGCAGGACGATATTCTGGTGAAGGTCGACCGGGCGAGCATGATGCACTCGTTGGAAGTGCGCTGCCCGTTCCTGGACATTGACCTAGTGAACTTCGTTCGGCGCATCCCCAACGATTTCAAGTACCGGCACGGCCAAACCAAATACCTGTTGAAGAAAGCCCTGGAACCGGTTCTCCCACGCGAAATCCTGTATAGGTCTAAAAAAGGATTTGGCGTTCCCATTGGCAAGTGGTTCCGCGAAGGTGCCTTCACCTTCGATTCCTCACGATCAGTTCCGGGCTTGCAACAGGGGGTTGTGCAAGAAAGAATCAAGGGGCATCTCGATGGCCGGGTCGATGAAAGGGCGTTTCTTTGGAATTATTGGCTTTTGGAACGGTTTGAGAGACGAATATCCGGTGCTTCGTCGGAGAGGCAAGGCGCTTAGGGCATCCATCCATAATGGAACAATTCCGGGCAGACGTGAAACACTATAGTTATGTATTTTAGGTTGATGTTATTGATGAATGAAGTGAACCGCACACCTGATTTTGCACCCCTTGACCAAGGAACAGCAGATGCTTTTGCCAGTTCATGGAATAATCTTCCACAGGGGTCTGTATATACCTACGACCAATTCAAAGATTGGCTTGAACCCATCACCCAACAGGATGTGGAGAACGCGCGAGTTCTCGAATTGGGGTGTGGAAACGGTAGCCTGATGCTGCACATGGCCGGCTGGCGTCCGTCAATGATCAAAGGCGTCGATCTCGGCTCTTCGGCCAGAACTGCGACGCAAAATATGGAAGCCACAACTTTCTCAAACTGGAAGGTCGGGCAAGGGGATCTCACGGCGTTTGAAAGTGAAGGTTTTGATCTGGTTTACTGCATTGGCGTATTGCATCATTTGAAAGAACCTAAACGCGGTCTTGATGCCGTTATCCGCAATACCCGTGGAGGTGGAAGGTTCCATTGCTGGGTCTACGCGAAAGAGGGGAATGCAGTCGTCATTGCCTTGGTCGAGCCCTTGCGCCGCATCGCCTGCAAGCTACCGTGGTGGGTCAACAAATACCTGATCGCAACGCCTTTGTCCGTCCCGTTTTATTTGTATGCCAAACTGGTCAATTTACTTCAAGGCATGAAGCTGGTTCAACGGCTTCCCTTGTATGACTACAGCAAATGGATCGCAACCCGTGGATTTCAGTTTTTCCGCCACGTCGCTTTCGACCAACTTGTCAGCCCGCAAACGGCCTATATCCCCAAAGGCACCATTGAAGACTGGTTGAAGACGTATCCCCAAATAGACCCGGCAAGCATCTATATCATCATGCGAAATGGAAATTCCTGGAAATTCGGCGCGAGGCTTAAATGCGCGTCTTGATGGTCAACTATGAGTTTCCTCCGATTGGGGGAGGCGCTGCGACTGCCACTTTGTTTTTAGCTAAATCGGTGTTGGCGCAGGGGCATGAGGTCTGTGTATTAACCGGTGCCATTGGCGATCTTCGCGGATGGACACTGGAAGATGGGATCGAAGTGATCCGTGTGCCTTCCCTTCGAAAACTGAAGGATCGTGCCAGCATATTGGATATGAGTAGTTTCGCCCTCGCTGGAATGCTGGGACTTCCGTTTGTGGTTCGCAGGTTCATGCCAGACTGCGCCATCGTAATGTTCACCATTCCTTGTGGTCATATCGGACTGGCATTGAAGAAAATATGGAACATACCTTATGTTGTGTCACTTCGCGGCGGTGATGTCCCACGTTTTAGCCCGAGCGTTGATCGATACCATCGTTACCTTCGTCCTTTTAGACACATGATTCTTGGCAGCGCGTGTGCCGTAGTGGCTAACTCAGCGGGTCTTGCAGAACTAGCCCATGAAACTGACCCTTTCCACGTCGTAGTTATTCCCAACGGGGTGGACTGTCATTTTTTTCGACCGTCCGAGCGGGATATGTCTGCAACACATCGCTTCAACTTCTTGTTCGTCGGGCGTTTTACCAGTGAGCAAAAAAATCTGGCTCGCTTGCTTGAAGAACTAGCAACGTTGAATCGAACCTACTCAGGTCAATTTCTCTTCCATGTAGTGGGTGATGGCCCCGAAAGAGAAAGTTTAATGCGTCTGGCGCTTCAGTTGGGACTTGAAGCTATTGTGATTTGGCATGGCTGGATTGACCGTGAAAAATTACGGGATATCTATAAATCCAGCGATTGCCTGGTCAATGTCTCGCTCGTCGAGGGTATGTCGAATGTGATCCTAGAGGCCATGGCTTCTGGATTACCGGTCATTGCCAGTGCCGTGCGGGGAAATACCGAAACCGTCATCCACGGGGAGTCGGGGTTGTTGTTTGATCTCGGCCATTCTGATAACCTCCAGCAGATGTTACGCTATGTTCTGGAAGACCGCGATGCTGCGAGGGTGTTAGGGCTCCGCGCCAGGGAAATCGCACAGACCCGTTTCTCATGGGATTCCACAGCCGAAAGTTACATGGCTTTCTTTAATTCACCCACAAGGGCAGCATAACACATGCAGTTTGACTTTGGCGAAAATTGGTTTGACTACTCAAAACAGGCACTCACCCCCGAGCGCATTGAACAGGCGAAAGCTGATCTGAGTGTCCTCACCGAAGGGATGGATCTCCATGACAAGCATTTCCTGGACATCGGGTTTGGCCAAGGTCTGACCTTATTGAACGCCGCCGGTATGGGCGCGAAAGTGACAGGATGTGACATTAATCAAAAGTGTACCCAAGCACTCGAATTGACTCGGGCAAGGATCCCTGGGTTGAAAAGTTTTGATGCCAAAATCGTAGTTGGGTCTATTCTGGATAAACAAGTTGTATCGCAGTTACGGCAGTTTGGCAATCAGGATACCGGGTGTTACGATATCGTGCATTCTTGGGGTGTCCTCCATCATACAGGGGACATGCAACAGGCAATAACTAACGCGGCTTCACTGGTGGGCTCGGGCGGCCACTTCATTCTTGCAATTTACAACCGTCATTGGTCCAGTCCCCTCTGGTATTTTATCAAACGCACCTACTGCAGTTCGCCGAAATTGATTCAACGCTTATTGGTTTGGGGAATGTATCCGGTAATCTGGCTTGCCAAGCTTTTGGTTACTGGCAGCAATCCCTTGCGTAAACAGAGGGGTATGGATTTCTTTTATGACGTGATTGACTGGGTCGGGGGGTATCCCTATGAATATGCGACTGTTGACGAGGTGCATGCTTTAGTCGAGCCATTAGGATTTCAACGAATTAAAGTGATTGCTTCCGAGGTGCCGACAGGTTGTAATGAGTTCATCTAGCGTAGGAGTCACCCGTGATAAAGGTAAGTAGTGATACAAAGTACCCATGTCGATAATTATTTTATACTCTCTACCATATAATATACATTAAGTTTTTCCAATTTTATCATCTTGGCAGTTAATTATGAATGACATCCTCTCTCTTAGTAATCAATATTGTTTGATTGATCAGCAAACATTTAATGAAGTTTTAAATACTCAGGGCCTTTTTTTTGAAAATATCTGTCATATAGATAAAAATAAAATAACGAATGATTTACTTAATCCAATCAAGGCAGAAAAACAAGCTGAAATTCTGGAAACGTATTGCGATCTAAGGAAAAAGAAAGTTCTTGAAATTGGCTCAGGGCTCGGCGTAAATCATATTGTGTGGACAAAGAAATATGATATTGATGGTTATGGAATCGAGCCATCAGAAGAGGGCTTTTCTTCTTCACATAACATCTCGAAACGCCTGATTGTAGATAATAATCTCGACCCGTTACGCATCATTGATGCTGTTGGCGAGGCATTACCTTTTCCAGATAATTCATTTGATATAGTTTATTCGACAAACGTACTCGAACATACATCTAACCCAGAACAAGTTATTCGTGAAGGGTTTAGGGTTCTGAAGAACCAAGGTATCATGCAATTCGTGTATCCAAACTATCATTCGTATATGGATGGTCACTATGCAGTGTTTCATCCTCCTATTTTGTTCCGCGCTTTTTTTCCTTGGTATGTAAAAACGATATTTGGCAGAGATCCATCATTTGCTAAAACACTGAGAACAGAATTAAATATTCCTTGGACTCAGTCGGTATTGAACAACCTGCGCGCTAATCATGACCTAGAAGTATTGACCTTAGGGGAAGAAGTGTTTACTGCTAGAATGTATACCTTAAATTTTGAGCCATGGGCCGGATTACAGAAGGTTGCTAATATATTAAATATTTTTAACAATCTAAAAATCAATAGAATTTTGGCTAGTTTAATTCTTTTTCTTAATGGACATAACCCAATAATCTTGACAGTAAGAAAAACAAGTGAGAGATAAGCAACACTCCGCCTAGGCGATTCTTTTCGAGCCGATTACATCCAAAAAATTGGTGGATGTCATTGATTGAACCTGTGAAGTATCTGGTCAACAATTAAAATTGTCAATTTTTCAGTAAGTTATGAAATGGCTACAATTACTTATTAAATTTTGTATCAGCATAACATTGCTTCTATGGCTAATAAGTTCTGTAAATATTTCGCAGATTTTTTCTATTCTGCTTAAGATTGAGCCAAGTCAATTAGTGTTTGTGATAATTTTAGCCGTCATTGCATGGGCTGTTGCAATTTATAAGTGGAATATTCTTCTTTCACATTTTCGCTATCTTGACCTTGCTGTACAAACATTTGTTGGAAGTTTTTACTCGCTTGTCTTGCCTGGGCAAATCGCTGGTGAGTTAGTCAAAACTTACCGATTAGGCAAAGGGCGTGTTGATGCCGAGCAGGTTGCGGTATCTGTTGTGGTGGACAAAATCACGGGATTGCTAGGTTTGCTTCTTGTTATGTCCGCTGGCTTGTTTGCATCGGTGGCGTATGTCCCTGAGGGAGTTTCGTTAAGCATACTCCTACTTACAATTATGCTGCTCGTTTCCCTTACATGTGTCAGAATCCCCATTTTTGCGCGAACGATTGAAAGGATGCTGGATAGTGCCTCACGTCGGGAAAATTGGTTTACGCCATTCGTATCACGAGTGGGTCTTTTTTATCAAGCGTGGGCTAATTATCTCAGGCAACCCCTCAGATTAGTCTGGGCGACTTTTATGGGGGGGGTATTCCAGCTCTTGTGTGTATGGATAAATGCAAACTTCGCTTTGATTCTGGGAATAAATTTGGCTTTCGCTGATTTGTGCTGGATATTTGGGTTGGTTTCCATTGCTGTGTTGCTCCCAATCAGTATTGGTGGTTTCGGAGTAAGGGAGGGAGTATTCGTTGGGTTACTGTCACATCAAGGTGTCACCGTTGAGAAATCGATTGCGCTATCTCTATGCGTATTCGGAGTTTCGTTCATTAGCGCACTCATTGGTTGTTTTCTGGAGTGCATACACATTGTCAATAAAGAACGTGATGGTTCTGCCAGATGTAATCGCAAATAACCATAATCCATATGCTTTTATATTACTAATTTAGAGGACTTTATCATGACCATTATATCCTATAATAAATTACCTGTGTTTTTTATGCTGTTAAAATTTATTGGGTTATCTCTTGTATACATAGGCTTTGCCTACTTCATTTATGTAATCCAAGAAGCTGAACCTGAGTTAAGCATTGATCACGTTGCCTATTTTAAAATGGCAAATTCTATCCTCGAAAACCATCCTGATGGTTCATATTGGAAAGAAATTAATTCTACAAAATCATATACCGTTCTATTGGCATACTTCTATGATATAACTGGTTCACACATTCTAAGTCTAAAATGGATACTTGCAGGTGTGACAATCTTGCATCTTTATTCATTTCAATTATTAATGTCACTTTTTACACCGAATCTCTGGAAACAGATTTTGTTTTCACTTCTGGCATCTATTTATGTATCTTTTGGAGCTACATTCTGGGGCATAACTGAATTTTCAGCTTCTCTAAATCGCACAGTGGTAATTCCATTTATTCTCATTGCTATCTGGTTTTTTATAAAAAAATGGGATAACCCTGTTAAAAACGTAGTCTTCCCTTGCCTTATGATAGGGTCAATAATTCATCTGTCTGTGTATTATATTATTGGAGTACTTGCTCTGATGGAGATGTCCAGTATAGTCATCGAGCAGCGATTTCGATTAAATGCTCGAATGTTTTCTTTTATTTTAATGCTTGCCCTTACGGTGCTGTTACAGACTTTAATAAATCAGATGAGTCTCGGAACAGGTTCTTATATTTCAAATGTGGTAACTCAAGGCGTTTCCAAGATTAATCAAGATCAAGCCCCAACGGAAAAACAAGTTCAAGCACCAACGGAAACTCAACAAATAATAAGTATAAATCAAGACATATTAAGTCCAGCAGTTGCTTGGGATGTTGAACTATATTCTTACCCTTGGCGCAATATGCCTTTACCTATTGCTACCTTGGTAACCATGTTTTCATCGGGTTCTTTTATCTTTATACTTGCTGTACTTGGGCTTAGGAAATGTATTCAGAATCGGTTGCAGAAATTAGATTGGATCATGATATATTTTTCAATGTCGGTATTGATTATGGCCTATGGCCTACAAACCACGCTTTGGCTATGTCGCAGCTGGTTGCCTGTTTATCCGATAAACTTTGAAGAAGTACGTGTCATCAATTTTATAATGATAGCATTTTTATATCTCATTTTTAGACTTTTTGATGACCAACTAGCCAACAATACTTTACAATCATACGCTATGGCAGCATTAATAGTCATCGCCGTCATCATTCAACCCATCACGATAATACGCAAACTACCAGATAATATTAAAAGTTTAATTATAAACAATGCTTTTGAGCTAGGAGTAATAAATCCAGGGGATAGTCTGCGCTTATTATACGCCAAACAATATCTTGGAATTGTAGATCCCGACGGCCGCCGATATTATTATTCTGCTCTAGGAGTTTTTGGGTGGTTAAAAAATAATGCACAACCATCAGATATTGTACTTACTGATCTAAATGAAATTTATATCCTTGATCTTCACTCGATTGGAAATTTCAACGCTGTTATAGATAAAGAAATTAAACATACTGATCGCCATAACTGGATGTTAGCCGTTAAAGAGATTCATAAAATTTTAAGTCGGCACAACATTAATGAGGTAGTGGGATTGGCTAAAAAATATCAGGCAAACATGGCAATCGTACCTTGGGAGGTAAAGGGTGCGGTATATAGTGATAACAATTATTCGGTTATCAGAATAAAATAGTAACCAAAATCATCGCTTAGTTTGCAGCCAGATATGCATAGATGTCAAGTTTGAATTAGGGCTAATAATAGGGTTAATCCTTGATAAGCAAAAACAATAGAGGCACATATTATCTTTGTTTATCACTTACATGTATAACGATATCATGACTATTCATAAAATAAATAATTTATCGCAGCTTTCTAAAGGCTTAATCCCCCTTATTTTTCTAGGTACAATCGCTTACTTTTATTATGGCGCATTTTTTAACTATAGCTTTAACTTGGCGGATGAAGGTTCCGTCGCTTTAATCTCAGAGAGATTGTATAAAGGGGAGCGGCCTTTTGTAGACGTTTCCGTAGGCTACGGTCTGTTATGGTATTACCCTATTGTTGGTTTGTTTAAGCTATTCGGAGTCAAGTTCTATCTAATAAGAATCTATTTTTTTGTTCTTGCCTTTGTCAGTTCCCTGTTTACTTATGCCCTGTTGCTACAATTGACCCAAAAGAAGGTAATCGCTCTATCAGTTGCTCTGCTGGTGTTGATTTTTCCAGGGCTTATGTATCAGACGTACATTCCTTTGCTGGTGATTTCAGGTGCTTATGTTCTTTTTCTATTCGATGTAAAGACACTTAAATCAACGATTAATCCTTGGCTGGCTTTATTTTTAAACGGGATTTACCTCAGTTTTGCTTTTTTGATACGGGGTGATATTGCAACTGTCTATACCCTGCTTTTTTTTCTCTATCACAGCTTATCCGTTTTACAGGCTTGCATTAGAGAAGGTAGCCCAAAAAAGCTGCTCATAGCTCCAATCCGGTTTCTGGGTATTGTTATCATTATATTTATTACGGCCTTACCTTTTTCCTTGAACGCAAAAGCTAATGGCTATTTGGACGCTTTTCTAAACCACTATTCGCAGTTTTCAAAAGCCCTCGTATCCGTAATTCATAATCGCTATTTCCTGCACTCACAGACAAACGCCCTGCCCGCCGATGGAACATTTCAGACAGTTGCCCTAAACGACACCTTGGCATTACCGGCGGCTACCCTAAGCGACGTTGGAACCTTACAGACACTTGCCTTAGCCGAGCTTGCAACATTACAAATAGACGATTTTCCCGCTGGAACATTATTGCAAAAACTAGGCATTTCATCCTTTTTTTCCGCAGAGGGACCGCATGCCTTTTTGGTTGTGACTTATTTTCCGATATTCATATTCCTGTCAATATGGCTTTATCTTGGCCTTGGTTTTTTTTCACAGTGCTTCTGTTCCCGGAAGCTTGCCGATTTTATTGGTGAAAGGACACACCTGCTTATCTTATCGCTATGCGCGTTTTCAACCTTTCCTCAGTTTTTTGTGTGGCGTCCGGATATGCCACATTTTTCCGAATTTATGCCCGGCTTCATGATCCTCTTGGCTTATTTTCTCTTTATACTAGGGCAGCGTAACACAGCCACGGTAGGGGTTGTTTCTGTTCCACGTCCAGTGTTTTATTTCCTCTGTTTATTGTCCACAATATTCCTCATAGCCTTTGTGAGTGTTTATGAGGAAGGTCTAATAATTCGCAAGAACAGGGATACCCGATTGCAGATGGAAAAAGGAATCGACGTATGGGTATCCAGCGATGAATACAAGGTAATCACGCGAGTGGTTGCCCTAGTCAAAGAAAATTCCAAACCAGACGAATTTGTCCTGTGCTTTCCTTATTGCCCAGGCTTTAATTTTATAGCCGACAGACCCACTTTCCAGCATTCCTTCTATGTCGATGATTCAGTGTTAAATAGTGACCCTTCGTGGCTGGAGCAAATGCGCCAGGACATTGCCATAAAAAAACCCAAGGTCATTGTAATTAGCGACTGGGCCATCAATGGGACTGAAATCTCGCGTTTTAGGAATTGGGCTAAACTCTTATACGATGAAATTACTCAAAACTATCGATTGCTGGATAAAATTATGGGGCATGAAATTTTTCTGTTGCGATAAAGACAGGCTATTGCGCATATTATTAGACTGTAGGGCGGCAACCCTTTGCCGCCAACGATTTCAAAACTTAAACAACGTAATCAATTGGAATTAAAAACGCTGTATACTGAAATAAAAAGGTTAGCAACAAAATGATTTTCTTAAAGAATAAGTGGCTGGTAAATGATGCCAACCAGACAATTCAGATTGTTCTTGTGGCTGCGAGTACTGCCCTGTTTTTTTTCCTCCTAGGAGTCTGTCTGGCTTCCCCAGCGTAAACAGGATAAAGTGACACCACCCACCCAGAGGTTACCTTCATGAGCAACCAGTTCATTCCCATTGAGCGCGACCAGCCGTTTGTGATTCCTGTGCAGGAATGGCTGGAACAAGATCACTTGGCGCGTTTTGTCGTGGCTATCGTCGACGGCTTGGATGTGAGTGCTCTGGAAGCCTCGTATGGCGGCGGGGGTTCCC
>Ga0194049_1000683_pt1 | contig 11401 bp, 14 predicted proteins | sample JunL2225m_MetaG_FD_148665 | JGI IMG/M metagenome (GOLD analysis project Ga0194049, IMG submission 148665) | Anoxic zone freshwater microbial communities from boreal shield lake in IISD Experimental Lakes Area, Ontario, Canada - Jun2016-L224-25m | ecosystem: Environmental > Aquatic > Freshwater >... | reverse complement strand
CGCCCATCGGCCTCGGCGCTCGCGATACGCTGCGCCTAGAGGCCGGCCTGCCCCTGCATGGTCACGACATCACCGCAACCACCTCACCGGTAGAAGCGGGTCTGGCGTTTGCGATTCCCGCGTCACGCCGTGCGGGCGGCGCATTGGCCGGCGGTTTCCCAGGGGCTGCCATCGTCTTGGACCAACTCGCCAAGGGCCCGACCCGTCGACGGCTGGGGCTGATCTCCACAGAGACAGTGCCAATTCGCGCGCCGTCGAGCTTACTTGATGCGACCGGCGCAGCAGTCGGGCAAGTCACCAGCGGCACAATATCCCCATCGCTAGGCCAGCCCATCCTGATGGCCTATGTGCAGACCGACGCCCATCCTGTGCAGGCCGTGGTACGAGATCGTCGACCGGCCGTACAGGCCGTAGCACTGCCCTTTGTGCCCAAACGATACCAACGCTGACCAGCAACGCGGGAAGCGGAGTCCGCCTGCGCTGTCACTCCAAGCCCTCCATCGACGCCGTAAGACCAATCGGGCCATGGGATTGGCATTCTGCTTGGCTAAGACGCGCCGGCTTGTGGCGCGAGCGCATGACGTACACACCTGTGTTTGCATCTTTTTCTGCGCGGGCCAGGATGTACGCATACATCCCTCAAGGACGTCGCAGGACCAAGACGAAACTTTTCAAAAACGGCAACTCGCAAGCCGTTCGCATTCCTACCGAACTCGCCTACAGCACAGGGGACGTCGAGTTGGTCATTGAGCGCCATGAGGACGAGCTGCGCATCCGCCCGGCACAACGGCGTCTGGGCCATGTGCTGGCCACGCTAGCGAAGTTCTCAGCCGACTGCATGGCACACGGACGCGGCGAGAACATCGAGGGCGAGCGCGCGCGTCTATGCAACCAAAGTACATGTTGGACACAAATTTCTGTATTTACCTCATGAAGCATCAGCCAGCTGAAGTACGCGCCCGCTTTGCTACCTGCTTTGTGGGCGACGTAGTGATTTCATCGATCACCCTAGCCGAACTTGAATTCGGCATCGCCTGTTCAGGCCTTGCAGTGCAGGCCAACAACCGGTCGGCACTCGCGAGCTTGCGCGAAGATACCCTGATCGCACCCTTCGACGAGCAAGCTGCCGCGGCCTATGGGCCGATTCGCGCAGCTTACAGCGAACGTAACCGCGATGCGCTAGACAAACTGATCGCGTCGCACGCCGTGGCATTAGGGGTGACTCTGGTCACCAACAACGAAGCAGACTTTTCGAAATACTCTGGATTGACCGTCGAGAACGGGGTCAACAGCCATTGACATCAGCTAAGAGAAAAAGTGCTTCCGAAGTTAATCCGCCTGCGGACATTTGCACGATTCGACACACTGCGTTGCGCCGGGTACGGTCAGCCTTTCGATCGTGACGGGCTCACGATTGGGCGGACATTCACAACCTTGACTGTAACCGCGAGGAAACAGTCCCACTCAACTACGGCGTGGTGTCAGTCGAATCCGCCGCCACACCGGATCCGAGGCCAGCTTGAGATAGCCTTCTAGATCTGGCAACGCCTCGATCTCGGCCGGCAGGAGTGCCAACTCGAGCGCCACCTGGCGGGCATGGGAGACGCGCGCACGCCCATCCCGCTCGTCCCGGCTGCGCGTCTCCTGCACCCGCTCCACTTCGCGCTGCCCGATCAGTTGCGAGGCAAATCGCGCCGTCCCGCCACCCTCTGAGGCGGACGTGCGCAGAATCAGCGTGGTTGCACAGTTCTCCACGATCGTGCGCGCGTCAGCCTCGCCATAGGTACCACTCACCTGCGCAATGGACTGGAAGCCCAGCACGCAACGCCCGCCAAACTTCCGCAAGCGCGCCAGTGCATCTTTGAGTCCGTCGATCGCGCCCAGTGCATCGAGTTCGTCGACCACGAACCAGAGCCGACGATCTCCTTCTCCAAGCGCCATCGTCTCGAAGATCGCGAGCCGCATCCACGCCGACACCAAGTGACGCAGGGTGGCAATCTGGTTCGCTTTGTAGGGCAGATAGAGCACGCCAGAGCCGTCCCGAACCCACTGACGCACGGAGCAATGCACCCCACTTTGCCGCTGAATGACCGGCAAGGCCGCCAAACGACTCATCGCAATCGAACGCACGGAGCCAAACATCCGCTCGTTGCCAGACTCGACCAAGGGCGCCGCCGAGGTGCCCTGCAAAATCACCCGCAACTCAGTCAATGGTGCGGTGGCAAGTGCTCGATACAGTTCGTCCACCGATGGCTGTGGCAAGAGTTTCAGCCGCTCGAGCAGTGCCGCCAGAAAGGTTTCCGCATAACCATGCCAGGCGGCCGCCTCCCCACTCGCTGAACCAATCAAAGCCCGCGCCAGTTCACGCGCATCGTGCGGCTCGTGCAGTTCCTGAAATGGCTGCCAGACGCCGCTGCGCGCATCGAACGGATTCAATATCAGATCGCCACGCTGCGGCTCATAGGTCCGTGCCAAGTAGCCGCCATCGGGGTCGGCAATGACGGCTCGATCGCCGCGCGCCAACGCTTTCTCCAACAAGGCCTGAATCGCCGTGCTCTTGCCCGTACCAGTCGTACCGATGAATTTAAAATGCTTGGGCTCATCGGCTTCTGGAATGGCGATGCCGCCGATGGATAGACCCGGCACCTCCGGGGGGGCGACGCGCGCAGCCTCCCCACGCGTCACCCGCCATAACCGCGCAATCCAATGCAGCGCCGACACGGAAGCGCGGTCCGCTGTGCCGGCCACCTGCGCTCCCCGGCGCAGTACGGAACCGCCCGACTCCCCCACCGCCGCTAATCCGGCGGCATAAACCCCCGCCAGCGCAGCGGCCAGCGCACAAACGAAGGACGCTCCCCCAGAAAGCCCCAAGACCTTTAGCATCGCCTCGGCAAGCGCAATGCCCAACGCGGCAAGGGCGCTGAGCAGCACCCCCCGCCACGGCAACGCCAGCAGACACGCGCGCGGGGCCCCTGCCGCACGCAGGCCCATACCATGTACGGCCGTCACCAATGCGTAGAGCAGCAGCAATTGCATCAAGGCAGACATACGAGCGCTCCCAATAGGACAGCCACCCATGCTCGCTGAGCGCACCGCCACGACGTACACCGACTAATTGCCGTGTTGATGCACAAATGCAGACATTAGCGCGCCACACGTGGGCTCTTCAGTGGCCTGCCGTGTCCTGCCCACACCCGCCCCGCGCCGTCCACGACACGCGCTGGACGGGTACACTGCACACCGTCAGCCCACCGGATTTCCGTGATGCACCGCCCGCCTGCTCTCCCCCTGGCCCACCGCGTCGACCCTGTGGCGGCGACATGCTACTAACGCTCGAGGTGGTTGATTTCATTCGTCGCGCGAACTGGAAAGAACGGACCGAAGTCCGGGTCTCATTGGACCTCGGTCGTACCCTGACCACCGTTTCACCGACCAATGAAGGCTTTCAATTGGGTGCGCAGGACATTCACTTCCCGGAGCGGGTGCGCGATCGCACCATCTATCAACAGGTCGAGGGTGGCTGGGAACCCGTATCGCGCTACGGCACGGCGCTGGTCAAGCTGGTACCGACCGCATGGGGACCGCCAACCTTCGAGATCGATGGCATCAAAATGTTGGTGTCAAAGCAGGTCTCGCCACTCGAAGATGCGCGGACCAAGGTTAAGCTCGCGAAGGTCGCCGGCGTCGACGTGCTCGACACCTGCGGCGGTTTAGGCTACTTCGCGATCGCGGCGCTCGAGCAAGGCGCCCGACAGATCCGCTCGTTCGAAAAGAGCGACGAGGTGCACTGGTTGCGTACGGTAAACCCGTGGTCACCACCAGCGGATCCGCGCCTCGAACTGATCGCCGGCAGTGTCTTGGACTACCTGCCCCATCTCCCTGATCGCACCTTCGGCGCCATCCTCCATGATCCACCGCGCTTCGGTATCGCCGGGGAGCTGTACTCGGCCGAGTTGTACCGAACGTTCGCGCGCTTACTGGCGCCGCGCGGTCACCTATTGCATTACGTCGGGACACCGAACCTACTCACCAGCGGCCGGGATGTGCCGAACGAAATCAGCAAACGGTTGACGGCGGCTGGTTTTCGGCAGGTGCGGCGCGAAGGGGACAGCCTCGTCGCACAGTGGCGCTGAGGCGGCCGCTAGGTCATTTCTCGACCATGGACACGAGCGCAAGCGCAATTGATGGAGCAGTCCGGAGAAACGACGGTCGGCACTCGACACGAAAAAGCACTCGTGTTGCATTGGTAAATAGGCAATATCGATCACCGGCGCAGGTCTATTTAGAATTCATGCGCAATCAAATTTTCGATCCCCATTACCGGTGTCGTGGGCGTCCCGCCAAGGACCCCCAGAATTCCATTGCTCGAGCGTCTTGTCCTCGCCTTGCCGACAGATGACTAGTTCTAGGAATTTAGCCACGACAGTAAGGACCTTGGAAAAAATTACCCGCCAGTTCCGCTTCCGCAATTCGTCGTGTGAACGCGGTCCACTGCTGAATATGTGCCGGATCCGCATGAAACGCGGCGGTCAGTCCGGGTGGCGTTTCCGTGGGCAGGCGTGTCCCGCGCCTGCCAAACGTCGCTTGAACCGCGTTTCTCAGTGGCGTGCTCGTGAATGCGCAATTTCTAGATAGCGTCCAGAGGTCGTAAAAATCCTTCATCCGACTGAGCAAAGATCCCGAACAACCATGCCATGAAACTTCTCGGCGATGACCGCTTCGACCGGATAGGCGCTGAGATGTAGGGGCTCACCGCCTAGCATGAGCGGAAATTCAACCGAGATTTTCCATTAGGACGTGTTTGCGGCTGAGAAAAATCGAGTCGAACCTGACCGGCAGGTCGCAGGTTTTGGCGGCGTCCCAAACGCCCTCGCACCACTCGCGGTGCTGCATGGCGATGGCGAGTTTTAGGATTTTCGTCCGGCCCTGCGTGGTGAGGTAGCCGGCCTTGGCGAAGCGTTTGTAGCGCAGTGTTTTTAAGGTGTGCTGGATATCTTTTCCGCGCGTCAGGAGCTCGCGTCGCAGTGGATGCCCGGCCTTTTTCCGGAGCAAGTAGTTTCGTAAGGGCCAAGAGTTGCTAAGTCGGCATGCCGACAAATTAGGGCCATGCGGGTATCCTGATGAGCACCGTACACTGCGCGATAACCCTTATCGCCGTCGCGGATGGGGCAAGCCTGCTGGGCCGGTCCGAGTACCCAATGAAAGCGCGTTGACTCGGCTGCCCGTTCGAGAGCTCTCTATTCCGAAATGATCGCCGCAATTTCCCTCAGTCTCGCTTGTAGATATGGCAGCCGTTCCTGACTTGCCGAATCCGTTGGGAGATGCCCTGGCAACGCATCCTGAAACGAAGGATTTGCGAGAATTCCGGATAGCCTGCGGCTAAGGTAAGCCCTCAGCTCCTCCGGGCTTTGACGGCATTCTTTGAGCAGCTCGCTTCTTCCATCAACTACAGCGATCAGGTCGCCCAGATCGTGGCTCGAAAAGTAATCACCGTTGCCGCGGCCATCGAACGCTTCAAGCTTCGTTGCAAGAAATACGGGCGCAGTGATAAGCCTGATTTCCCGGCCCCTCGGCAAGGCAACGCGAGTCGCAGTATCCAGCGCCAGCGGGTACCACGGATTGGAGAACCCAAGAATGTTCTCAAGCGTGGGCATTACATCTACAGCGACTGAGCTCACACGCCACCTGCAAATTGGTGCCTGTAGGCTGACATCGTGCACAAAGCCCAGCTTCCGCAACTCCCCTTCGACACGATGGAAGTCGGCCCTGACCACCGCCTTACAAATCAGGTCAACATCATTGGTCGTACGGATGGACGGCGCGCCGGGATCCGTCGTCAGTAGCCCCACGATCGCGCCGTCTACGAACACGAGTTCATCCCGTAGTGAATCACTCAGTCGTTCTGCAACGATTTCGAGTAGAGCAACGTTGGGGTCGTTGGGATTCACGTGCGCAATCTCTCGGTCAGCATCCCCTGCGCTAGTGCGCGCTCCCGCGCACTGCCGCCACGAAGCGCATCGAACAGCCCCAGCAGTTCACCCAGCGCCGGATTGCGCGCCGCAGCCTCCGGCACGCTGGGATAGAGAGGATAGAACGCGACGCCACGAACGTTGCCATTCTTGTAGGGCCAGACAGGAACTGGCTCGGAGTCGGCCACGATCTGGTCTTTAAGTGGTGCCGCGGCGTGACCCGTCGGCACTCCGCGCGTCATCCCGCCTCGTGTTGCCGGGAAGCTGTACCGAGCCCCGTGCAGAACAAACGATCGCAGGGCGTCGCGGATGACCGCCGGCTTACCGGCGGCATCCTTGCGCGCGAGTTGGGCCGCCACCGCCCGTTCGATGCTGGCATGGCTCTCCGAGGCAGTAAGCCCGAGTTCGGCCCCGAGAACGGCATAGGTTGGGGCGGTGCCCTGCCCCAACGACAAGCGCAGGAGTACGACAAGGTCCTGTGGTCGCAGGATAATCTGTGGGTTGGATTTGGGCCGTTGCATGAAGGTAAGTGCCCCATATTTCCGTATATTCGCTATTCGCGAATGGCGAATATACCTGACGAACCCCCGGACGGCAACTACCCCCATTCTCTGATCGATGGGCCGGAATCGTGTCCTGCCTCCACGCGGGCTGGCTAGGGCGCCCCAGCAGGGCCTTATGCCGCATCAGTACGAGCGCCAGGTATGCGGGTTCCCGGAGGGATGGTCGCCCAGTGCTCGATAACTGACCGTATCGCGCCCACACGCCCGATAGCCTCACGTATCGAAGCCGTCCCTACCGCTTGCTCCACAAGTAGGTCGATTAAGCTGCTAAATGCCCTTGCTCACCGCAGTTCAGCGTCGCGGACGCGCGCGGTGAGCAACGTGCGTTCGTACAGCCCGTCGGGGTAGCGCTCGCGAAGTTGCTCAGCTTCGACCTCGATGGGTACGCGTACGCCGATACCTCCCGCGGATCTCAATGCGTTGACGGATGATTTTTGGGACAAAATGTTGCTGATCAATCTGCTCAGCGTATTCTGAATGACCAAGGCACTCGCGAATGCATTAACCAGTGCAAGAGGTGCCGTGGTCAATACCGTGTCGGTGGCCGCCTTCGGTGGCGGCGGCAGCAGCACCGCCTAGGCGACAGCCAAGGCAGGCCTTGCGGGCTTGACGCGCGAGCTCGCTCGAGGGCTCGCGCCAGCAGTCCGGGTCAATGGCATTGCCCCCGGTTACGTGAATTCGAACTGGGAGTGCTCGTTTCGCGACGCACAAGCAGCGGCGAAGGCTACGGTACCGTTGGCGCGCGTCGGGCAAACCGAGTACTATGCAGCAAGGATTGTATACCTCTGTGCCGGCGCTTCGGATAGCATGGGCGAGGTCGTTCCCGTCACTGGTGGCATACGAATTTAGCCGCGGCATTGAGGGAGTCCGCATGATCATGACGCGCGCTTTGACGCGATGCTGTCTACTCGCCACGGCGATGCTGGTGCCAATCTGGGTCGCCGCAGCGACGGCGTCCTCCGGCTGCGGAAAGACGCTCGCCAGCGGCACATATCAACTTGGCGACCAGGGTGTCACCCGAACCTACCGCGTATTCGTGCCCTCACACTACAAGCCCGGCACTGCGCACCCGGTGGTTATGGTGTTTCATGGTTGGGGCGGTGACGAGAACGAGTTTTTAGGCGACAAAAAAGTCACCAAGCTTGCGGACGAACGAAATTATATTGTTGTCGCGCCGCGAGGACTCGGATCCGCGGGTCCGGATTCAAATCGCAACTCATGGTCATTCCGGGGATCGACGACAGGAATTGCTGGACCGGGTGAGGGCGGCGTCCCGAATACACCAAGAACTACTGCCGGTGCTATCTGTGATCCTGCGCGCACGCCGGATTTCACGTACCCGTCGTGCAAAACCATCGCTCGCAACACATGCTCATGGACCCAGTGCCAGGCCGATGATGTCGCGTTCGCAATCAACCTGGTGGCTGACATCGAAACCAAGCTATGCGTCGATACCACCAGAGTCTTCGCATCGGGAGGGTCGAACGGCGGCATGTTTACCTGGGAGTTGGGCCAGGGCGCGCACAGCGCGCCGATCTTCCGGGCAATCGCACCGATCATCGGCTTGCCGCATCGCGGTTACCTTGATATGCCAGGAAGGTCAGGCGGATTGCCGGTCTTGGTAATCACCGGAATGCAGGATACGACAGTGCCACCGGGCGCATGGGAAGACGCCAATCCGACTACGACCAGCGACGGTGACAGGTATTACTACACCGGCGCGTCCGCCATTACTCGGCGTTGGGGAAGCATGAATAGCTGTCCCTACGCCAGTACGCCTGCCGTACCTTTTAATGCGGGGACTTCTCACGCGGACTGCCGCACTTATTGCGCCAGCAACGCGACCGGTTGGTCCAGACACTCGGCCGGCGCCGGCTGGCCAAATGTCCTCGATTGTCGTGCTTCGATGGGACACACCTATGACTTCGGTTGGTCATGGAAGCTGGTCCTGGATTTCTTCGACGCACACGGCAAATGAGTGCGTTAAATCTCCATGCGGCAATGATCGACCGCGGGCGTTTGGCCGCGCTGCGCGTTGCCGAGGACCGGCAGTTCGAGCGGCGCACAATGCGCCCCCGGTCGCTGCAGGCCAAGCGTCCGCCCATCCCACCTCCTGATGGCGGGTTGATCAGTGCGTCGTCGGCCGGCTGAGCTTCCAGGCTCCCGGCAGCAGTTCATCGATGCGGCTGTTCGGTGTTAACGGCAGGCGCTCGAGCACATCACGCAGGTAGGCATACGGATCGAGGCCATGCAGCTTTGCGGTCTAGATCAGGCTCATGACGACAACCACTCTGCGACCGGCACGGTCGGAGCCGGCGAACAGCCAGTTGGAACGCCAAAGGGCTATAGGACGTATCCGGTTCTCGAGCCAGTTGTTGTCGATCGGGAGCTCGCCATCGCCGAGGTAACGCGTCAGCGGGACCCACCGACCGAGGCTGTACTTGATCGCCTTCTCGGTCGCCGAGCGGGGCGCCACCTCGGCAAGTCTCCTCGTGAGCCAGGCCTGCAGCTTCGTCGCGGCGGGAGCAGCCTCGGCCTGTCTCAGCGCCTTCCTGCCGTCGGCGTCGAGGCCGAGGTCCTTGGCTTTACGCTCAACCTCGTACAGCACGCCGAAGTACTCCAGAGCCTCGCCGGCGATCGCGCTGCCATGGTTCGCGTGCAGGTCGTGGAACTTCCGACGGGCATGCGCCATGCAGCCGATCTCGACGACGGCATCGCCTTTGTACAGGGCTTTGTAGCGACTAAAGTCGTCGCAGACGAGCTTGCCGCGCCAGTCCCCAAGGAACGCACGGGCGTGCTCGCCGGAGCGACCGGCGGCGAAGTCGTAGACGACGATCGGGTCCGGGTCATACGAGGTCATTCCGTAAGCCCAGAGGTAACTTCGGTGCGTCTTCCCAAGCCCCGGCCTCAACGTCGGCATCGGGGTTTCATCCGCATGCAGGACCGCTCGTTTCAGGAGAGGTTTCGCAGATCGTCGCCGAGAGGTTGGCGCTTTACGCCGCAAGCGCCTACCCACTCGGACATCGTCGATCTAGCGATCGGGACCCCGGTGCGGCGGTAGATCTCTTCCTGACAGTACAGCCGCAGATGATCAGCGTATTTCGCGATCAGCACTTGGGCCAGCAGGCCCGCCGTCGGGATGCCCTTGTCGATCACATGCGGCGCGACCGGCTTCTGCACGATCGTCTCGCAGGTCTTGCAGACCCACTTGCCACGCATATGGTGTTCGACCCGGAACGTGCCGGGGACGTAGTCGAGCTTCTCGGACTCGCCCTCACCGATCCGCTCCATCTGACAACCGCAGCCACAGACCGTATTGTCGGGCTCGTGGGGGACGTCGATCCGCGGCAAGTTCGGCGGTAGCGGGTTGCGTGAAGACGCCTTCTTCCGGGCGTCCTGCGACGGTAGGCGCAGCAGATCCAGTTCGGTCTCGATCGCCGCGAAGTCCTCGTCGATCGACTCCTCGAACAGTTCCCGCTGCACGCCGTGGAAGGCCTCCGAGGACTGACCAAAGCGCCAGCGCTTCAGGATCGCCATCTCGTGGGTCAGCTGGGAGATCGTGACATCCTTGTGCTGGATCTCGCTGTCCTTCTTCTGGAGCAGGGTGGCCTGTCTCCTTCAGCGTCGCGGTATTCATGTTCAGGTTCGCCGCTACATCCGCAATCCCTTGATCGCCGGGGCGACCGAACGCCTTCGCCAACGCCTGCTCCCTAAACTCGCTCGTATGCCGTTTTTTCTTCATGAATAACATTGTCCTCGGTCTCCATCATCCAAGATGGAAAACTTGAAACGACCGATAGCTTGACGCCGGGGGATCTGTAGAACGAAATCTGCAAACGTTGACGACGGGCGGTTTGCGGCAGATGGGCCGCGTAGCGCACAGTCGGAGCGCAAAGTGCCCCCACCTGCCAAATTCTTCACGGTCACTACGGATGGAACCGCACTCGAAAATTGTTACGATGCGTCCTGAGGTGACCTGATGATCCGTAGACGCTGGTTTCTCCTACTCCCCATCAGCTACCTCTTGGCCGGCTGCGCTCGGCCCCATGAGCTGTCATGGCAGGGCTATGCGGAAGGTGAGTACCTGGCGCTTGCCGCCCCCACAGCCGGCTACCTCGCCACCCTCGATGCGCCGCGCGGCTTGAAGGTCACGGCGGGCACTCTTGCCTTCACACTGACCACCGATCCGGACCTGCAAGCCGCGGCCGGTGCCGACGCTCGGGTGGCCTCTGCCCAAGCGCATGTACAAAACCTCGCCCAGCCGCGCCGACGCACCGAGATTGCGGCACTGGAAGCCGCACTGCACGCGGCCAGCGCCAGCGCAGAGTTGGCTCGCGCCGAGTACACGCGCAGCGTAGCCCTCGCCGAAAGACACCTGATTGCATTGCAAGCACTGGACGAAGCACGCAGTCGACGTGACACTGCTGAGGCCAACGTCAGCGCGGCACGAGAGACACTGGCCACGGCCCAAGATGCCCTCGGTCGCCTCGCCGAGGTGGCCGGCGCGCGCTCAGACCTCGACGCCGCACGCGCCGATGCCGCGCAAAAGCACTGGGCGGTCGCCCGCAAGCAAGTACTGGTGCCGGCGACCGGCGAGATCACTGACACCTACTATCGCCCGGGGGAGTGGGTGCCGAGCGGCGCACCCGTGGCCAGCCTGCTGCCGGAAGACCGCCGCCGCATCCGCTTCTATGTGCCGGAAACAGAGCTCGCCCGGGTAGCCCTGGGAGCCGCGATCATCGTGCACTGCGATGCCTGTACCACCCCCATCCGCGGCACCATCGATTACATTGCCGCACAGGCGGAGTACACCCCACCCGTCATCTACAGCCGCGAAACGCGCGCACGTCTTGTTTTTCGGGTATAGGC
>Ga0194049_1000681_pt1 | contig 11413 bp, 13 predicted proteins | sample JunL2225m_MetaG_FD_148665 | JGI IMG/M metagenome (GOLD analysis project Ga0194049, IMG submission 148665) | Anoxic zone freshwater microbial communities from boreal shield lake in IISD Experimental Lakes Area, Ontario, Canada - Jun2016-L224-25m | ecosystem: Environmental > Aquatic > Freshwater >... | reverse complement strand
ATTTGATATAAATATCGTTAGGCAGTTCTTGAGCATCCTTCCAGTTTTTTGTATCAAATGACCCGGTTTCATAAACGATTTTGGGTGATTCAAGTTTAATGTAGTTTGTGCCAACGCCGACCAACTTTCCCGTATAGATATAAATTGCACAGAAAATGGTGATTGTTTCACCGAGCATAGAATTGAAGCCTTCGTTTTCGACTTCGATGACGGGGATTGTAGGTGCTAAAGTTTTCATTTGTTTTTCTCGTTGGTTGTTATTTTTTTTAATTAACCGTCACCGTCACCGAAACCGGAAAAAACCGAAACCGGAGCCGGAACCGAAACCGAAACCGGAACCGGAACCGAAACCGAAACCGTCACCGAAACCGTCACTGTCGTTTATGCTGCCCATACTTTTACCGACTCTATTGATATTTTTGCTTTTTCAGTAATAGGTATTATCTCAACGACCTGAAGCAAAATAACATGCTCAACCTCGCAAGGAAACCGGCAATTTTCTGACTTGCTCGTACCATCCGTCGACAACTGGCTAAGACTTGCCGCGCCATCCCAGTAATGAATTCGGCGTGCGTTTAACAAAACTATTTCTTGGCCGTCCCTTGATTCTACAGTCCCGGCAAATACACCGGCTGAATAAGTTCTAACCATGCAATATTTTCCAATAGGGTTGAATAATTCTTGTTCTTTCATCGTATTTTCTCGTTAAGTTAATGAATCCGCATGTGCGGTCACTTATCTGTTGGCCTTGTCTTGCCTTGTCTGGCCGGGCCGAGCCGAGCCATGCCATGCCGGGCCTTGATTATTCAATAATTATTCCCAATCACGCACATAAAACTTTCCAAAAACACCACGGAATGTACCTAATCCCAAAGCCCGGCCACCGTCCTCAAAGAGATTCTGGATTTCAATTTCCTTTATTTCCTTGTTGGGGTAAAAAATCATGTCAAAAGTCAATTCCCACGGACAAGGTATTGTAGGCCGTTCTTTCGGATTTGGTATGCCCTTCTCAAGCCGGGCAACTGCCCTATGGATATACGCGCCGCTTAACTCATCAACATCATCAACAAATTTCCCGAACTCAATAGGAACGCCGTTTCTAAGCAAGGGTATAAAAGTTTGTTTAATCTGGGTGAAGCTCAGGCAGGCGTTAGCTATTTTCTTGAACTGGCGCGCGTCGCGTAGGCGCTTGGGTGCAGAATTGGTGTTGTGGGCCGAAAGAAACGACATGATGTTGAGTGCCGGTAGACCAATAACTTTGGTACCTGGTATGAAATAAAGTTTCTGGAAGGGTTCCAGTTGGGTTTTGTTGTCGCCCGCATAGCGGTCGAACATAATGTCGGTCGTCCCGCATAGCGTTATTTTCCTCTCTATAATATCGGTAGGTTTTGAAATTTTAACTGCTGTTTCGTTCATTTTGTTGCCTCGTTGATTAAGTGGATACCGCATGTGCGGTCACTTATCTGTTGGCCTTGCCTTGCCATGCCTTGCCTTGCCACGCCCAGCCGTGCCGCGCCGTGCCGCGTTATATTTCAAGATCAGTTCAATAACCTTAATAGTTATTGAGCTGGCCTTGCCATGCCTAGCCACGCCGAGCCCAGCCAAGCCAGGCCGCGCCCGGCCTTGCCCAGATTATTTTAAAGCCAGTTCGATAACTTTAATAGTTATTGAGCTGGCCTTGCCTTGCCACGCAGGGCCGTGCCTTGCCGTGCCCAGCCGTGCAACGCCATGATTGCCAGCTTCTCACCGACTCTAACATTTCAACACAAGAGAGGTGTGTTTAATGTTTAACTTTACTCATTGAGATAATAGTTTATACTTATTTCCACTAAAAGCAAGCAATAAATAAGGATAACCAATGAAGAAAGCAGTTAATGTCAATAAATCAATCAGTTTACCGCCTGAACTGATCGAAAAAATAGACCGGTTGGCGGCAGAACAAAGCCGGAGTTTTAACAATATGGTGAAGCTATTGCTTGAGGAAGGCATGAAAAAGCATCACGCATAAAAAAAGCCCGCTACCGGCAGTTAAATCGGGCGGGCTTAGTGCGACTGTTTGGAGTCGCGGGGTGATTATAGCACGTTATTTCTTGGTTTCATTTTCGGCAATGCCATACCGGGACTTATGGAAAGATTAGGCTTAAGGTAATAGGGAACGCCTGCCGTCCTGCATTGGTTTACCACATCAACCACCCAGTCAAATTCAGGTGAAAAGGCTGGAACATACCCATCCGGTTGAGTAGTTGCTGTTTGCGCGCCAATAACCACCAAGTCACACCAACTTAAATCCTCAAAGGTTATCGGTTCAAGCATGGGTTCTAAGCTAATCCATTTAACACCAGTCGTCGTGAACGACTGCATTTCACGTTCTACCCGCTTAACGTCCGCTTGCTGGATAATGGACGCACCGAACCAGGCTTTAGGCAATGCTTCTAATAGCTTGTAGCGGTTCGGCCATTTAGTCAGGAATAGATATTCCCACTCAGGCGATTGCATACAGGCATTGAATACTTGCGCTATCCAGTCATCCGGCACCCACTTCCCGAACAGGTCAGCCATTGAGCCAACGAAAACACGGCCACTGGCAGGATTCGTTAAGTCTTGTGGCAGCTTAGTATTTGCAGGTGCTTTAAGCCGGTATTCATAAAAAGCCGGTTCAAATTTAAATGGGTAATTGCGCTCCATTTGTCCATTATGCGTGATAGCTCTAGCGTAGCAAAAGCGGCACCCATGTAAGCATCCACTGACTGGATTCCACGTCCACGCTGCCCATTCTACGTTATCATTAGTTTTGTTGAATACCGGCGATTCTGAACTATCCATTAACGCCGTTTTGCCATCAACAGTAATAACGATAGATTGATGTTTCTCTTTGCCGTTTTTTTTATCGCCTGTATTTGCCGCAATGTTTTTTGCCGCTTCGACTATTTTACGTGGTTCTTTAGAGCTTGTTTTAACGGCCTCGGTCTGGTCGTCTTTATCCGGCAATGCCTTGACTATCTGAGCGGCAGCACTAACGGCAACCCTTCCACTTAGGACGGCTTCTATCAGTTCGTCTGAACCGTTTTTGTTGACGCTAATGGCACGCGCCATTGTCATAGTACCAACACCCGCTTTATCAGCCGCTTCAGTCTTGCTTATTAATGTATCAATTGGTACATTTAATTCTTCCTCAACCAACTTCGGCCTGCCACGCTCCAACTGGCAAAGATTAGCCATTGCCATTGCCCGTTGGCTTTCGGATAGGTGGCGGCGGCGAAGATTCATTGATATAACATAATCCAGCAATGAATCAGGCCCATCAAAGTCTTTGAACCACGGCTGTATATCTTCCTCAATACAGACTTGATAGCGATGCCGTCCGTCCAGTATTTGATGGTTAAACAACACAATAGGCTCAAGCTGTCCGCTTCCTAACATATCCCCTTTTAATGCTTGATATTCGTCATCAGACATTCCTGGGATAGCCAAACAATACGGATGGCAGGTTATATTTTTCCAGTTATCTACTGTAAATTGCCTGTTATTCGCATCCATAATGTTCGCTCCATTCCGCTTTCGTTAATGATAGTTTGGTAATAACTTCCTGCCCTTTCTCGCTGCTTATTTTATGGAACGAAGCCGTTTTATTATTCCAGCCGTGCTTAGGTTCAAAGTTAGAAATGAGCGCCATTGTCCATTGGTCTTTATCAACCGGCTCCCTAATCCAGCCGCCACAATATGAAAAAACATCAAACATATCGCCAATATGGTCTGGCATATAACTATAACTAAATGAAGTTGCCCGTTTTGCTTTAGATACCCGTTTTAATGTTGTTGCAGATATATGAATAATAAACTCAACACGTTTTTTATAAATATCCCATAGTAATTTCAATTCATTCCAATTCACGTGTTTTGGCCCGTTTGGGTCAATCATTATTATCAAGTGAGTATTTTTAGAGTTTTCAAGATGCCATTTTATGTCTTGTATAATGTCATTTGAGCTTGCACATGAATAGGATATATAAGCCTCGAATGTATCATTTAATTTTGTTTTTGCAGTCAGCTTGTTTTTATCAATTACGAGGTTGTTTGCTTCTTGCCAAGCCATAACATTAACCGGCAAGATGAAGTTTGCCCTACCTGGTGAAATGTCATTAAACAATACTGCCCATCCATATTCCTGCTTGGTATTTGATGATTTTATGGTTTTTAACAATCCTGATAATAAAGATATTGGACTTCCATCTATTTCACCCTCTGATAAAACATTTTTACCGGTTCCACAATACATATCAATAAAAAATACTCGTTTAACCCCCTTCCATCGTGTAGACAGCATATTAATTAATCCGGTTATCCCAGATTGTTTAATGGGTGTTGATAAATCTCCGCTTCCTTGTTTCATAACTTTCTCGCATAAAAAAGCCCGCGTATTGTTGGTTTAGACAACAACAGAGACGGGCTTAGTGATAGATTACACTATCCGAATTTTAACCCTCTAAACAGATCAATTCGGATAGCCAGGCTATTATACACAAAAAAAAGCCCGCTTGGAACGGGCTAAAGGGCATGTCGAGATACATTAACAAAGACTATAGGCTTATCTTACCATACTTTCAATTTGTTTCCTCGCGTCCTCAAAGCCTTTTCCTATGATTACACCATAACCCATTGCTTTTAACTGGCTGATAATGTCTTTTTGTTCAGGACTGACAACACCACCCTTGCTCTTTTTCATTTCAATCCATAGCCTCCATGCTGGGACAAACAGATCAGGAATACCCTTAACAACGCCCTCGACTTTTAACGCCGCTCCCGCCGCTTTGCTTCTATAAGAACCATTTGGGATAGCAAATAGTAAAATCCCCGGATAAGTACGCCTGAACCATTGGACGAATAGGGCTTGCTCATAATGTTCGCTTACCATTCTCTATTTAACACCCTGAAAAATTTACCGTCTTTGGTATATTCGATTGATGTGGGTGGTTGTCCATTCTTTTGCTGATAAAGTGCAGCAGAATCCAGCGTCCATCTATCATCAATTGTATTTGTCCATTGTACAAATGCACCGCTTTTATAGGCTATATCACTGAATAATCGCCTCGCTTTTTCACCTGCATAACCTTCATGGGTCACGCATAAATACTCAGTAATCGGCATATCGGATAACGCGCCATAATAAGTGACTGCCAGCATTTCTTTTCCTGAAGCTTTAGACGTATGCTTGCGCCATAACCAGCTTGTCACGTCCATTTCCGAGCCTTCCAGACCCATAATGTCATCGTTTCTTAGCACAAGCTTGGGTTCTTCAGGTGGCGGGAAAGGCTCACCACAGGCGGGGCAAGCTTTAGCCGAGATATGCACTAGCTCCAGGCAGTTATCGCATACTTTAACAGGTGCATCGCCTTCGCCTTTTTCTTTTTTATCGGGTGGCCTAACGTGGGTGATAGGGCCGTGGGTTTCTACGTTGCCGGCAAAGTCCAGGACTAAACAATGGTCAGTATGTGATTTTGGGCGCATACCACGACCCGCCATTTGGACATACAGCCCAGGCGACATAGTGGGACGCAACATAATAATCAAGTCAATATCCGGGTAATTAAATCCGGTCGTCAACACCGAGCAATTTGTTAATGCCCTTATATTACCTGCTTTAAAATTATTAATAATATCGTCACGCTGTTTTTGCGGCGTTTTACCCGTCACACACTCAGCCGGAATACCGGCTTTGATTAACTCGTCTTTGATATGTTGGGCATGATCTACTCCAGTACAGAAAAACAACCACGCTTTTCTATCGCCTGCCCGTTTTATTACTTCTTGAACGATATTAATATTCATATCGTCATTATCAACCGCTGCTTGGAGTTCGGATTCAATGAACTCGCCGCCGCGTTTATGAACGCCCGTGGTATCTAATTTTGAAATGGTCACTTTTGAACGTAGTGGCGCAAGATAGCCTTTATGGATAAGTTCTTCGATACAGACAGATTCCAGTAAATCATCAAAAATAGCCGGTTTATCGGTTATTAGTCCGTGGCCTAGCCTGAACGGGGTGGCTGTCAGGCCGATAACGCGAAGTTCTGGATTGATAAGTGTAAGTTCGGCTATCATTTTTCTATAGCCTCCTTCCTGCTTGTGTGAAACAAGGTGGCATTCGTCAATAATAACCAAGTCAACAAAACCAATAGCATTGGCCCTGTTGCGAACGGATTGTATCCCGGCGAAGGTTATAGGTTCTCCTAGTTGGCGTTTCCCCAAACTGGACGAATAAATACCCAGTGGAGCATTCGGCCAATGCTCGCGAATTTTCTCAGCATTCTGGCATATTAGCTCCTTAACATGCGTTAGCATGAGTATTTGTGTTTCCGGCCAGTTCTGAATCGCATCCTTGCATAATTCAGCAATAATATGGCTTTTACCCGATCCGGTAGGTAATACCAAGCAAGGGTGTCCGTTGTTTTTACTAAACCAGCCATACAAATCATTAATCGTTCGTTGTTGATATTCACGCAGTAATGCGGCCATTAAACACCTTCCTTATCTCGTTCAATTTGCTATCCCCACTCAGGCAAGCGTCAAGATTGGTTAACAGTTCTTTACTTGAGTAGATATTATTATCAGGTTCGCCGTTTCTAACGGTTTTCCCGTCAATAATCCAGGTTGCGTCCCATTGGGAACTGGCATTGGAATCCAGTTTCCAAAGAACCGTGTCCGGGTGTAGCACATGGCACTCGCAGCCGGAACGTTGATACTCTAAAGGAATATCATTTCCGTCATGGCGTTCACAGCGCCATGTGCTATCGGGTAATGGGGTAGAGTGGGAACACGTCCTACAGTTCGTTTCTTTTGTTGTTTGTGTCTGGTGGCAAAATGAATAGGCTGAACAAAATTTACACTCGAACCAGCTTGGATCATTACTGATGGGTTCTGGCATTCGGTCAGTCATGGCAATGCGTTGGCCGCGCTCTACGGATTTTTCAGCCAGTTCTTTATCCAGGTGCAACCATTCGGTGTAAATCTCGTCGGTGTTTTTATTTACCCCATAATAAAGCGACCTATCCATCTTCATGCCCAGCATATAGACATGGCATTGAACCCAGTGCAGGGGTTTAGATTTTTCTAGCCCTTTAGCAACTAAATCTTTAAACGATTTTTCGCCATGGGTTTTGCATTCCAGTACGGCAACGGCTTTGGGCGCAAAATAAAGCCGTGACACAATACCGTCAATGCTCCCCGATACGTGACTGCCAAAATCAACCCGCTTTTGACCGGAATCAACATGCGCCCCGATACGGCGCAAGTCATTAAATATTTCAATTTCCTCGTTTTGCCCACGGGCGAATAATTTAAGTATTCTTCCCTCAAATTTTTCGATCACCGCCCATCGGAACTGTAACCATAATTTCCGGTCGCATTTCTCGCCTAATAATGAGCAACCCAAGTGTGGGCGAGGGGGTTCTTGGTTTTGCTCATAGCTGTCATATATCAGTTTGGCGATGCTATGTTGTTGTTCAGGTAATTTCATAAAGCGTCCTCAAGCGTCCTTTCAAGAAAAAGGACGCTCTTAATGGTGGATTATTTTTTAGATGCCCAAGGCGGCTGTTTTGCACCTTCAACAGCAGGTTTGCCCTCTAACGCTTTGAATCCAGTCACATCGTTAGTAGCCTCCCATTGGCCTTCAGCCGGACGAATTTTGAGCTTGATGGACAAATCAGCACCTATCAACTCGTCAGTGTCGCTGACCTTTTTCAAGCCAATGGCCCGCATTAAATAGCCCAGTTGTTGCCTGCCAATTTCCTCACATTTAATACTTGGATTACGTATATTGATGTTACCAAAAACGGTTCTGCCGCCAATCGCATAATGAACAGCAATGTATTCACCATTGCCCGCCTTGGTGGTTTTTAAGTCCGCCTGGGTTATTTTGGTTGTATACCATCCTTCCGGTAATGGCTCAAAATTACCCGTTTGTGGTAAGTCATCAGCAACATAAGTTTTGTTAAGTGATGCCATATTAAATTTCCTCTATTTTGTAAGTAGGACGGCCAGGTTTTGCCGTGATTGCGCCCATTAAGGGCTTTTTTATGTCGTCAGTGGCCTTATTCCAAACTGACGCATTGATAGTGGGTGTCCAGCGAAAAAGGCTTGATAGGTGATCGGATAAGCCATTTTCAAAAGCCAGCTCTTGAAGCAACTCAGAATTAACTTTTTTATCAATACGGCCTGTTACTTTAATCACAAAACCATCAATCTTATTGTTAGATACCCCGTCCAGGCTTTCAGGTATCTTTAGTAAGGCCGTCATTTCATCCTCAAGCGCACGACGCGTATCAGTTGCCATTTGTTCATATTTTTTGGCTTCAAGCCATTTCAAAGCGAGTTCTTTCATTTTTTCTCTCCAGTAATGAGTCTTATCACTTCCCCTAAGTCGGGAGCGCACCACGTTGGTAATTTACCGCTTCTATCTTTTGCGCTCCAAAGCCCGTCAGAGTCACACATTAAGTTACGCTGGGCATTGCCTTCCGCGTCTTTCTCAATACGCATGGCGAGCACCAGATCAAAGAAATAGGGGAGAGTTTGGCCTAGTTTTGCACCCGGCATGGACGGGGCATAGAGAATGCGTCCGGTTTCGTCCAGGGTTTTTTCCAGCTTGGCCGTCATCAGCACGTTTTTACCCGGCAGGTCACGGAAAGCGCGAATCAAGGCCGTCATTTGCACCGCCATTTCACCATAGGCCGCACGTCCGTCCTTGTTTACGCTTTTTTCATGAATCAGGACTACTTCAGCTATTTCTGACAATGAATCCAGCACTACGGATTCAAAATCAGAGCGTTTGACGTACTCATACGCCTCGCCTAAGTCGTTAAGAGAAGCAACCTCAAGGTAAGGAATATTGCTTCCGTTAATTGAAAGAAGTCCACCTTCAGCAGATATAATAATAGGCTTGGGCAAGGTGGTTGCCAGTGTCGTTTTACCGGCGCCCGCCGCACCATAAACCAGTGCCTTAATGCCGTTCGTATGAACGTCATTGGTATTTTTTAAATTGATAGCCATGTGTCATTTCCTTATTTTTTGAGCAGGTTGGAACGCTTCCGGTTAGCTCTTGAGTTGATAATTTATAGATTAATTACTTGTTTGTCAAGTTTTAAGTTAAACTATTTCTTTTTTTAAGAGGATCAGACAATGTTGGAACTTGAAGAAATAAGGAGACGATTGATGGATAGACGTTTAAATATAGTCGGTAAGGCCACCGGCTTTCACCCCACCACGATCGCTTATATCAGAGACGGTCGGCAGACGAACCCAACGCTTAAAGTCATGAAAAAGTTAAGTGACTACCTGGGGGGTTCAAATGGTGGACTTAACTAATATTTTGGGGGGCGCGTGGGAAGCGACCCGGATAGACCCGCCCGATGTTCAGCTTAGGGAGGCCATACTTAACGCGGGCTTGCTACCACCGGAAGATTTATTGATTGACGGGAAATTACACCGTTTCCGGTCAGGGACAAAAGGCAAGCCCGGCCATGGCGATAAGCCCGGCTGGTATCTGGTATTTCCTGATGGAATCCCCGCAGGTCGGTTTGGTTGTTGGCGGGCGGGTATTGAAGTGACCTTTAGGGCCGACATAGGGCGCACGCTATCGGCAGAAGAAGAACAAGCCCACGCCAGGCGCTTAGGTGAAGCACAATATTTACGGGATGCCGAATTGGACAGGAAACGCCAGGCAGCACGGGAAATGGTTGAAAAAATATGGGTGGATGCAGGACGGGCTGATCCAGAGCATCCGTATTTAAAAAGAAAAGGAATCCACACGCACGGGGCCAGGACGCAAGGGGACGGGCGTATTATTGTTCCCTTGTACGATATAAACGGCAATATCAGCACCCTGCAATACATTGACCAAGCAGGCGGAAAGCTCTACCACCCAGGCGGCAAGACAGGAGGCATGTTTTGGATGTTAGGGACGCTAGACGAGCCCGGCGTTCTATTTATGGCGGAAGGATTTGCCACCGCCGCAACACTTCACGAAGTCACGCACAGGCCTGTTATTGTCGCCTATTCAGCGAGTAACTTAGTTCCTGTTACCGGCTTGTTACGGGAAAAATACGGGACAACCCAAGAGATTGTTATTGTCGCAGATAACGACGAGTCGGGTATCGGCCAGAAATACGCAGACCAAGCCAGCGCCAAGTTTGGCGCTCAGGTGATACTCATACCGGAGCGCGGCGATGCGAATGATTATTTCCAGTCAGGAAATAATTTAATGGCATTGCTAATGCCAGAAGTGGGCGCGGCCATCCTGAAAAAGCTAAAGGTTATTTTTGGCGATGAAATAGGCGAAGACTACGAAGCCCCGGACGAGCTGGTTGAGGGTTTGATGACAATAGGCAGTTCAACAGTGGTTTACGGTGATAGTAACTCAGGGAAGACGTTTTGGGCGCTCTCAGTTGCTACCGCTATTTCTATGGGGTCGCTTTGTTATGGACGAAAAACAGATCAGGGGCTTGTTATTTATTTAGCCAGTGAAGCGCCAGAGTCGATACGTTCACGCATGCAGGCTATAAAAAAATATTATGGCTGCACTTTGGAGAATTTGGCAATGGTTCCCATTCCTATGAATTTCTATACAAATAATAATGACGCTAATGACGTGATTGAATTGGTTAAATCTATCGAACAAATAAAGGGGAAGCCGGTCAGGTTAATCATAGGCGACACTTTGTCGCGCATGAGCGCGGGGGCGAATGAGAACAGCGGCGAAGATATGGGGCCGGTTATGGCGAGGTTTGAATTAGTTGCGAAGTCTTCTAATGCGGCCATTATGATTATTCACCATAACGGTAAAGATTCAGCTAAAGGCTCACGGGGTTGGTCGGGCATAAGGGCTCATATTGACACTGAAATAGAAGTCATTGAAAAAGACGGATTACGATTTATTAGAGTCACCAAACAGAGAGAGTTGCCCAGCAAGGGGGAGGATATTTATTTTAAGTTAGAAATCATTGAAATGGGCATTTCAAAGTTTGGCAGTACCGTTTCAACCTGTGTTGCTATTCCTGATGAATCAGAAAAAATAAGACCTGATAAGAAGGATTCAAAACTCAGCGAGTTTAAAAAGATTATTGATAATGCCTGGTGGGATTCAGGAGCGGAAGTGAGGGAGACTTTACCCTATATAAGCCGGTCGGGATTGAAAGATTATTTTGAAAAAATGGGTATATCAGGGCGCACAATCGAGAACAAATTATGTGCCGGAAGGTCTGGAGGCTTGGTTAATTCGCTAATTATTGGGTGCGTAATAAAACCGTTAGAGAATGGTTGGGTGGTAATTGATGAAATACTGGGTTCAGTGCTAATTATTCGTAAACAAAATCAATAACTAGCATTTAGAGTTGTTATCCCCCCTCCCTCCCCCCTTTTGCCC
>Ga0194049_1000670_pt1 | contig 11519 bp, 13 predicted proteins | sample JunL2225m_MetaG_FD_148665 | JGI IMG/M metagenome (GOLD analysis project Ga0194049, IMG submission 148665) | Anoxic zone freshwater microbial communities from boreal shield lake in IISD Experimental Lakes Area, Ontario, Canada - Jun2016-L224-25m | ecosystem: Environmental > Aquatic > Freshwater >... | reverse complement strand
AATGATTAATATTTCCTTTGATGAATATTTTGATCAGCTAGGTAGTTAATTATATGGTATACGCCTTCATCTACACTCGGGTAAGTAGCGAACGTCAGGTTACAGAGGGAAACGGCACTCAGAGCCAAGAACAGCGTTGTCGCTCATATGCCAAATTTCAAGGCTATCAGGTGAAGTTGGTTGTCCCTGATGATGGGGTTTCCGGTGCAATATTAAATCGGCCAGGAATGAGGAAGCTACTAGAAGAGCTACGAACATTCTCAGGTGAAAAGGTGGTTATTATTGATGATATCTCCCGTTTAGCAAGGGATATTAAAACCCATATTGAACTTCGTGCGGCAATTGCTACTTGTGGGGCAACTTTGGAATCTCCTAATATGAAGTTTGAAGAAACGGCGGTAGGTGAATATATAGAAATGATAATGGCTGCAACCGCTCAATTTCAGAGAAAAGGAAATAGGGAGCAGGTAATTAATCGCCAACGTGCCCGCCTTGAAATGGGGTATTGGACGTTCCATGCTCCCCTTGGGCTACATTATGAAAAGCATCCTCTTCATAAAAAGCTTATCACACCAGATCAGACAGCTTACAAATTAGCCGAAGGCCTTGAGCGGTATGCTATTGGGTCAATATCCACAAAAAGGGCACTTGCTACACACCTGATTAAAAATGGCTTCTTTGTAGATGCTCCGTTGGATATTATAGAAAAAAAGCTAACGAGAGTCTTTGATAACTTAAGCCTTTATGCGGGTTATATTGAGTATCCTGCGTGGAACATTGAGAAAGTAAAGGGTCGTCATACGGCCATAATAGGTGATGACATATATAACCTATTATTGGGAAGAGAGGGTAATCTTCCTGAGCGGCTAGGGAATAGGACACAACCTAACTCAGAGTTTATTCTTCGTAACTTTGTACGGTGTCCGCATTGTATGTATGGCTTTACTGCATCTTATGCCAAACCAGGGAAAAAGTTTCCACGGTATTATTGTCGTAATCAAAAATGTGCCTACTACGGTCGGACTGTACGGAGAGATATTCTGACTGATAAGTTTGAGGAGCTTCTTAAGTCCCTAGAGGCAAAAGATGGGCTAATACAGCTTCTAGAGAGACTTAGTAAGGAGGAGTGGACTAAAAAACTAGAGAGCTGGGAAAGAACCGGTAAATTATCTGAGCAAAGAGTGGAGGAATATTCTAGGGAATTGGCGAGAGCTACTAAGCGCTTGTTAAAAACTACGAATGAGCATGTTGCAGAAGAGATTGAGATAGAAATTGATAAGCTGCGGGCACAACAGAAAGGTCTTGAAATAGACGTGAGTAAATACCGTCAGTCTCCTCCTAACTTCGAAGAGGCTTTGGGGCGTGTTAGCACTCTTCTTAAGAGCCCTTACTCCTATTGGAAATCAGGTTCAGATGAACAAAAAAGAACGGTTCACAATATAGTGTTTACCGTTCCCCCTTCCTATGACATAACTAAAGGAGTTTACACCGTTAGTTATGCGCTTCCATACCAGGTTTTAAATACTCTGAAAGAAGATAGATCTCGGGTGGTGGACCAGAGCCTAAAAACTTGGAACACCTTTTTCAAGTATGTGGAGGAGTGGGAGCCGAAGCTGGAAGAGATTTACGGCAATTTAGACTACTCAAATGGCTTTTAATTCAATTAGATACCATCCTGGCTTTCCTGGTACTGTCCGAATACTTTTTCGTATACAAGCGAAGCGGTATCCAGTCGGCCTTGAGCAGCATATTTGTCGTCGGTGCCAGCGTTTTCAAGCTCAGTCCTGAAGTTCTCTTTAAAGTTTTCGAGAGCATCGGCCAAAAGGCTGATCTCTTGGTGGGAGAGTGCTTCGTCATCACCTAGCTTCAGCCCGATTTCACCGATAGTGCTAAGTTTTCTTGCTACGCTAGCTTTTTCGCTGGAAGTATCTACGCCATCTTCACGCTGCTGTCTAAAGTATTCCCTTTCTTTCGTCATTAGCTCCTTTTGCATTCGGTCCAGCGCAGCATACATAGTCGTTTTTTCCTTCTCAGAATATAAACCCTGAACTTCCGGTGCCTTAACTGCCTCGTTGGCTGTCACTTTAATATCTTCTGGTTGATATCCTTCTATACTCATAAAGATCTTTTAGATTGAATTATGCTGTTATATTACCATAAAAGTATTTATAAGATCCTAGATACCAAAAAACAGCCTGTTAGGCTGCTCTGGGTTCCAAGTGTCAGTTTGGTGTCGCCGGATTAAACCTGGAAAAATCGTGGTGGACCAGAGCCGAAAAACTTGGAACACATTCTTTGAGTACGTAACAGATTGGGAGCCGAAATTAAGGCAGGTTTACGACTATGAACCTAAAGCAAGGACCGATCCACCAGGATGAGTTGTGTTGTTTAATGGATCAACGTACCTGAAAAATTCACAATAAAAATTGCCCCGACAGGCTGCTATGCAGTGATCTGACGGGGCGGTGGGTGCGATTTGGGCTTAGTACTTTGGCTCGTACTCGCCGACCGACGCTACAGTCTGCTCGAATAGTACGACCTTCTTCCTGAGTACCATGCGGGCGACCCTGGCCCAGCCCTCTGCGTCGCTGACGCTAAGATGGGGATTGCTTTCATCCATGCAGACGAAGCCTTGCTTCAGGTCCGGGACCTTCAGGCCGACGAGATCGAGGAACTCGGTGAGCGAGACCGCGTTCTGCGGATGCATCTCCGGGCTACGCAGGCTGACCAGGATCTGGTCTGGCCGCATCCTGTCCCTCATCGAGACATAGACTGTTTCCGCTGCCTTGGCTTCTTCGGTTGTAAAGTGCTTCATATCCTTCCTCCTTGGAATGAGATTCAGCGCGAATATAACCCGAATTCGTCCAATTGTCAAGGAGTATACGAAAAAAGCCTAGCAGAAAGTGTAGATTACACGTAATAGTTAGACTGTTTTCTACTCTGTAAAAAGTGGTGGAGGTGGGAGAATCGCACGTGGCTCTCTTGCCGCTCGGGTTGGGAACCCTCGCTGGCTCGCTCCCAGGAAACCCACGGTTTCCTTGACGCCGCTGGTGCGGCTACCTTCCTCCACGGAAAAACTCCCGTTTTCCCGACCCCTTTCCCCGTGTGACTCTCTTTCCTGAAAACTTTACCAACATAAAAACAGCTCTGAGAGCTGTGTTTATGTTGGTGGACCAGAGCTTAAAAACTTGGAACACTTTTCTTGAGTGCGTATGGGATTGGGAGCCGATGCTGAGGGAGATCTATGGGGATTTGAATCAAGAGGGCTGACTTGAATGCACTAAATGGTGTAAAGTTCGTACATTCACAATACGGTGAATTTGCACGTATCACCCTGTGAAGACGTGCCAAGCTTTTGGTGTTATTCTATACACATGCAAGAGTTTCCCTATCTCAATACCAAAATTCCAGTTCAACACTCAGCCAAGGAGCTGAGTACTTTCGTCGAAGGGTTTCCTGGCTTTAAATTCTGCATTTATCTCGCCCACAAGGACGAAGAGGGATGGGAGCGCTCGACCAGCAGGGCTTACATGAACCGCCTATTCCCCCGTTTCCTCTATGTTCCAGTAGACATCCTCAAGGAAGATGTTGATGAGCTACGAGCCGTCTATTCTCTTGTAACTGTAAGTCCGGAGATTGTTGCCATAAACCAGACCCAGCCGCACAAGAGCAATGCGGTTATGCAAGAGTTCCTAGAGGAAGGAGATATCCCGGCAAACGTCGACGCCATAGTAAAGGATGAGGGAGGAATGCTGGTAGCGTATGACCTTAACGGACCGTCGTTCATCCGATGGTTCAAGGACGAGGCGGGCGGGTTCGAGTCGGCAACTGTGCTGCTCGTAGGGGTAGGCGGTGTCGGCGAGCCTATCGCGCGGGCCTTGGCCTACGAGCACACTGCATGCGTCTACCTTATCGACCCTGTTAGTAAGGTTGAGCTCCAGGCAGAGCTTTCCGAGCTTATGGACGTGGAATACTACACCCTGCAGCACGACCTGGATCTGCCGGAGACAGTTGAGCGCCTTGTGCTCATCAACTGCGCCGGCAAGGAGGGCGTAGAGGGCCAGTCAAAGGTTGAGGAATGGCTTACCAGATATAAGGAAAAGGGGTTCATTTTTGTTGATCTCAGGCCTCACTTGGATATTGATATTGTAAAGAAGGCGGAGTCACTAGGGTGGAAGGCTTTTACGGGTCACGGAATGAATGCCTACAACGATCATGTGCTGGTATCTAAGATTGCGGAGCTGATCGGGGGGACATCGCCAAAATTCGAAGAGTTCAGAAAAGCAGTGGCAGGGGTCTCTTAGGATTCGGTGGGAGAATCGCGCGTCGCTCGCTTCCGTTCGGCATAATGCCTCACTGCTCGCTCCCAGGAAACCCTCCCCGGTTTCCGACCCTTCCGACTGTGCAACTCTCTTTCCTACAAACCCAACCAACATAAAAACAGCTCTGAGAGCTGTGTTTATGTTGGTGGAGGTGGCGAGAGTCGCACTCGCGTCCAAAGTGGTTGCGGCAGCGGTTCTACATGCTTAGTCCCGTTCAATTTAACCTCCCCTGAGCGCGGGACGACTCTGGGATCGGCTTCTACCGTAAGCTTATCAGCGACGACGGTAGCTGTCGCTGGGGCATCCTCACTATATGTCGCTAAGCCTCTCCGGTCAGGAGGCAGAAAGGTAAGCGGCGATCGTTATTAGGCGAAAGCTGGTGCGAAAGTCGCAGGAGTCAGCAAGCTGGCTACAGCGGACTTAACGCGAGCAAATGCAGTTGCACTTGTGGTGTGTGTACATAGTTTAACGAGGGCAAATACACATCCTCGGCATGCTGGTACTGCGACAGGACCACCCTGTCGAATAAATACACCCCCATGTTGTTAAGCTCCAAGTGCCTGCTGATCATAGCACGAACATGCCCTTTTGTCAATTGACCAACAGGTTGGGAGATGGTACTACTAGGGCGTATCGATTCCGTATTGAAAGGGGCGTGGATATGGGCGCACATAGTGCGACGCTGTCGATTGATGGGGCAATTGCAGCTGCCTACTTGGCCTTGTGGCTGATGGTATGGCTGATCTGCCTGTTCGAGGCATTCTGGCTTTTTCGTTACTGTCTTGCCAGGAAAAACGGATGTATGGAAAGCCGCGAGTACCGGCTGTACTCCAACCAGGTACTGATGTCCTGGCTGATGACGTTCGGGTCGGCGGCAGCGGTAACCCTGCTCTTTTGGGTGGTGGCTCCGGTAAGGAACGTTGCCATACTGTCCGCGCAGTCACTGTGGTACCAGGTGGCGGTAATGACTGTGCAGGTACTGATCCTGGCACATGTCGGCAACGATCCGCCCATGATCAGACAATACGGAGGTGAACCTTGATAGCCTTGCTCGGAACTATGTATGTGTGCGTCATTACGCATTGGGAGATTTCCGTGTCGGTGCTGGTCTGTCTTGGGACGGCGTATGTCGTTAAGGATGTTCCCCGGCAGTATCGTCGCTAGGCCGAGAGTGATTTGGGGTATACCACGAGGAGGGTGAACATGATTCCGATCTGCTTTGAGTTGAGGCTGTATGAAGACGATGATGGCTATTATGCCTACAGAAGGAGAAAGCTGAAGAAGCGACGACCTTCTACTGGAGGTGGATGGCATGGATAGTCTGGGTATGCTGGCGACAGCGGTGCTTGTCGGCCTCGTCGCAACGGCTATGGAAGCGGCAGTACTGTGCCTGCTGCAGTTTGTTCAGTGGCGGCTGGAGGAGCGCTTTTCCTGGGGAATGGACAGTGAGGAACGTTTCAATAGTTTTCTTCGCGACCTGGTCCTGATGAAGCTTTCTGCTTCAGTCCTGCTCATGGTAGCATTCGTGGCTTTTCCGGAACCGTTGTCATGGTTCGGGGTAGCGCTTGGCTGCAACGCCGTGTTCAAATGGCTGCTCATCATCAAGAGACGTGAGTCGCAGCTTGGCTGGGCAGTGTATGGGAAACTCTTTAAGGGAGGAGGATACGCCTGCGCGTAAGTCAGGATAGGAATGGTTGTCGTTTAGAGTCGCCGGTCCCCTGTGGGCCGGCGCTTCTTTTTACTCTGTAAACCTTGACTTTTACCCATGTAAATTATACTTTACATCTGATATGTCCGAACCACGCCACGTTATTCACATCCGTATCCGCGACCTGCGCCGCGAGCGGGCCCTGACCCAGGAGGAGCTGGCCGAGGCCCTGGGCCTTTCCCGCCAGTCCATCAACGCCATGGAGGCCGGCCGTTGCTTGCCTTCCTTGCCGGTCGCCCTGCAGATCGCCTCGTACTTCTCGGTGCCCCTCGGCACTATCTTCGGAGTGGACGAACGCAGCGCCATGACCTCTGCCCTGATTCCCTGGACGCCACTGCGCGACCTACGTGAGTCATTGGCCGGACTTGAGGACGAACGACTGCGCTGGCTGCCGGCACCCACCCCCATCCTTCCCACCGCCAACCTGCGCCAGGACGAGCACAGCATCCAGATAGAGCTTTGCCTGCCCGGCTACCGCAAAGAGGATCTGGCCATCGAGGTGGGCGAGGACTTCGTGACTGTGGCCGGACAGCCCAGCTTCACTGAGATCGACTCATATATGCGCCAGGAGTTCATGCTGCAGGAGTTCCAGCGCACCATCTCATTGCCTTCCTCTGTGTACTCTGACCGGGCCGAGGCTAAGATGGAGGATGGTATCCTGCGCATTACCGTGCCGCGTCGGGAAGAGCGTTCCCGCAGCTCCCGCATTACTATTAGCTAGAATATGAAGAAGACTTCGCCTGTCATGGATCGGCTGAAGTCTCTCTGGCCTTGGGGCATTATTATCATCTCGATAGGCGTCGGCCTGGGCCTCAGCGGCTACCAGCTTGTTCAGCATGTAAGGGCCTTGGCTAGCGCCAGTGAGCTTTCCCGCTACCAAAAGTTCCCGGCCCTCAAGTCCACCGACCGTATAACCATAGTCTCACCCCATCTGGACGATGAGACCCTGGGATTGGGAGGCTTCGTGGCCCAGGCCCGGCAGCAGGGGATACCGGTTTCCGTGATATTTATGACTAATGGCGACGACTTTTCCTTCGGAGCCGACCTGGAGCTGGGCACCGGCTATCCTACTCCCCAGAAGCTGCTGGCCTACGGGGCCAAACGTCAGGATGAGGCGCTGGCCGCCACCGCCAAGCTGGGCATTGATCCCAAGGACGTCTATTTCCTTGGGCTTCCCGACCGGGGGCTTAAGGTACTATTGGACAAGAAGGATGGTACAAGTCTTGTTACCTCCAGTGGTACCCTTGAAAATCACTCTCCGTACGCCCGTTCGTATGTCCCAAATCTACCGTATAGTCGCAATGCCTTGGAAGCTGCCCTGGCCAAGGCAGTAAACGCGACCAGTCCCACCGAGGTCTTTACTACGCTTCCGGACGACGTGCATACCGACCATGCATCCACTGCCCAGTTTGTCATGCAGATCTCCTCGAAGTTGTCGTCGGCACCGAAGCTCTACTTCTTCCTCATTCATTATCCTAAGTTCCCTAATCCCAAGGGTAGCGACAGCAGCTACCCCTTGCTGCCTCCAGACAAGCTGAAGGACCGGCAGTGGCAGGTGATCAGTCTGTCGGCTGAAGATGTTGATCTTAAAACCAGCGCGCTGGAGCTGTATGCTAGCCAGCTGATGGTGCCGTTCTCGGGCAAGGGGCTGCGGGCGTTCGTACGGCAGAACGAACTGGTGCTGCCCAAATAACACCTTTCAGCCGCCCATGTGAATGGGCGGCTGGGTCAAAACGTGCTGCCCCGCTTATGGAGTCGCACTTGGAGTCGTGTTTGCAGACGGAATGTGGGTCTGGGGGTTATGCCGTTTCGCCTCTATTTGTTCAGACGTAGGCAGTAGCAGGTCGGTGATGACACCGAGCTTGGAAAGCGTCCAGATCACATACCATGAGAGGTCGGGCTGCCACCAGTAGACACTGTGTCTGACCGAATAGGCCATGGAGTGGTGGATGCGGTGCCCGCCTTCTCCAGCGGCTACGAGCATAACCCAGAAGTTATCCGTGCTCTGGTCTCCTTTGCTGCTGGTAAACTCACGCCTACCAAACAGGTGGCAGATTGAGTTGACGGCAAAGGTCGACTGATGGGTCAGGCCTAATGCCATCAAAGAAAGGAGAATGCCAACTGGTCCAAATAACAGGTAGGCAAAAACAAATCGTAGCAGTAGCCACCAGAAGTAGGTACGGTCCATGAAGAGCACAAGCCGGTCCTTGTCGAGGTCCCTTTTGTACTGCTGGATGACGCTTGGATAATTAATCCTGAACATCCAGCCGACGTGCGCGTGCCAGAACCCTTTCCAGAAATTGTCCCATCCATGGTGGGGACTGTGCGGGTCACCCTCAATGTCGCTGAAGGCGTGGTGTTTCCGGTGTGAAGCCACCCAGGAGATAGCCGGTCCCTCAGCTGACGTATTTGCCAATGCCAGGATAAGGAACTTGAATATCAGGCCGGGAATACCCTTTGGCTTGAAGCCGCTATGGGTAAGAAAGCGATGCAGGCCGATCGTCACGCCCAGACAGCCAAGCTGCCAGGTAACAATGAGAAAAGCTAGCTCTGCGAGGGCAATGCCGTTCACGCAGAAATAAACGGTTCCAAGAAGCAATGCGGCAAAGGGGGCGAATACCACCACTGCAGCCAGCACCTTGAAGTTTCTGCTTAGAAAACGACGGATGGATAGACTCTTCTGAATGTTCTTCCATCGTTTTTGTATTTTCAGAGTCCAGTTTTGAGATTTCATGTATTCCTCCGACTGGCAAGCTTAGGGAGCTTGTTCCAGTTCAGAAAAAGTATAGCACAAATCTTATGCTTGGCATGGTGCAGCGGCTTCCTGAGCTGCTATAGTGAATACGCACTAGTAAGTAACGATTCCCATGGACTCAGCCGCTATCCAGAAACGCCTCGACCTGCTCGAGAAGTCAGAAGCCGAATTCAAGACCAAGAAGGATATGTTGAACGACAGCCTGAAGAGTGACGAGGAGCTTATCACCCTTGAGGACAAGATGAAGGACGCCCGCCAGCGCTATACCGCCCAGAAGCAGGCCTTGCTCAATGAGCCTGAGAATCGCAAGCTGATGGACGACCTGAAGGACCTGACCCAGGAGATCAAGGACACCAAAAAGCTGCTGGGCGACGAGCTCATCGCCTATTTCATGAAGAACCAGACCTTGGAGTATGTAACGCCCTCCGGTGAGAAGAAGCGCTTCTCGGTATCTGCCAAGTTTGTCCGCGGGAAGGAAGACGGGGAGTAATCCGTTGCCGGGGAGAGGATAATCTGGTAAGGTATTTTGGACTCAAGCGATCTTCCCGTGTAGTTTTATAAAAGTCGGGGCAATATCCGACTGTAAAGTCTGTCTTCGACAGATTTTGACAGCCGTTGTTGCCCCGATTGAAAATCAGGGCAATTAGCTCAGGTGGTTAGAGCGCCACATTGACATTGTGGAGGTCACTGGTTCGAGTCCAGTATTGCCCACCAAGAGAAAAGACAGGTCTTCGGACCTGTCTTTTCTCTTGTGTCCGCAGTAGCGGACTCGAAACCATTGGTTCGCTCGCGCTCCTGCGCTCGGGCAGGAAGCGTTGCAATCGTTCGCCTAGCGAACAGAAGCAAGTCCAGTTTTTCACTGCTATCAAAGCAGCGAATTAACGCCTGTCAAAATCAGTGAAACTGACTTGACTGGCGGATATTGCCCACCAAACTGGACATACATCAGGTTAAACCCTGCAAAAGAGAGCCCTTTCCGGGCTCATTTTTTGTGCTTGTTCAACCTTCCTCGGGTTCAAGTGCTCGATATTGCATAAGGGGGTCTTTGGTATTACCCTGTACATAATTTGAACGCATAATATTTATCGAACACCAGAATAATACTTGACAAATATATCGCAAGATGTACACTTAACATGTACACATTAAATACTTCTCTATGGCAAAGCTCTTGTCCCTTGTCGAGGCGCGGAACAACCTGAGCAGTCTTGTCGATGACGTTTCGGAGAACAATACCCGCGTAGTCATCCAGAAGCGGGGCAGGGACAAGGTCGTGATGATCAGCGCGGACGACTACCTGCGCTCCATTACCCCTGTCGACCCACTTTTTGCAGAGTCGCGCAGACAGGCAGCCCTAAGCGGTTCGAATGACCTCGGGGGGTCTGAGATTGAGGCAGAGATACGAGCTGCCCGGAGAGAGCTCAGCCGGTCAGGAAAGAGCAATGGCTGATATTGTCCTCGACACGAATGTCCTGGTTTCAGCCTTTCTTTCTTCCCATATCTCGCCGCCGTCCCTTTGTTTGGATATGGTGTTTTCAGGCTCCCACAGGCTTGTCGTTTCTGACAGGATTATTGCAGAATACCGGGAGGTCCTTAAGCGACCCAAGTTCTCAATAGATCCTAAGATCCTCAAATCATTCTTTGCACGCCTGCCGGACCACAGCACGTACGTGAGTCCTGAGAAGTACTTCACGCTTTGCCAGGACCCGGATGACAATATCTTCCTGGACGCAGCCTTTGCTGGGAAGGCCGCTTACTTGGTGACGGGCAACCTTCGGCACTTTCCCCAGGTTACGAGCTTCACCCACATTGTCTCTGCCAAGAAGTTCATAGATTTTCAGGCGATGACGTAAGTGTAGTGTCCTTGTCCATGAGATGCCCACCAGTACAGTGGCCTGCTTATGAGGTTGGCCTAAGGAACTAACTTTCCGTTCTGGTACGTGAACGTAAACGTTTTTGCCTTCGAAGGATGGTGATAGTCACCGTCGGCCCCGGTCACCTTTGCCTTAACTACGACTTTCCCTTTTTCAAGGCTGACACTATCTACAGTGGCATGGTCGTCCAGTGCGACATCTGCTAGCTGCGAATTGCCGTGCCCCTGGTTCTCCTGGGTAAGGAACACAATGGGAAGGCTGAGGTTGGCGCCGTATCCCCGATATATGACTACTGCGGTCGCGCAGGTGTTGTCGCTCAGCGTGCCATCTGTAGTTGAGATGTACGAGTAGTAGGGCGTTGCTGTGCTGTCCAGGGGAGTAGTGACTGAGGCTGATCCGTTTGCCAGGCTGAAGTGAATCCCCGTCGCATTATCTGCTGCCTTGTAATAATCAGCTGTGTCTGTGTAGTCGCCCTGCTTGAAGTCAAAGGTATGGCTGCAGGCTGTTGCTACTGGTGAAGTAGATGGAGTCGGCGTGGACAGAGTGGCGATCTGTGTCTTTAAGCTGTCCACCTGCGCCTGCAGGGTGCTCTGGGAATCGGTACTCCGCTTATTCTGGATGGCATAGGTGACGCCCCCAGCAAGGACAGCGGCAATGACTGCGGCAATTATAGTAGGTACTGCAGGGTTGTTTTTTCTCTCAAGGCCCAACTCACGTTGCGACTGACGTTCATGCTCTTCCATAGGATGGGTTAGGTGTTTCGGACCATGTATTACTAGTATATGTCTGGGAACGCCTAGGGACAAGAAGCCTGGCTCTCGGATGGGGTCTTGTTATTACTTCCCTTTCTTAGGCGTCAG
>Ga0194049_1000667_pt1 | contig 11579 bp, 17 predicted proteins | sample JunL2225m_MetaG_FD_148665 | JGI IMG/M metagenome (GOLD analysis project Ga0194049, IMG submission 148665) | Anoxic zone freshwater microbial communities from boreal shield lake in IISD Experimental Lakes Area, Ontario, Canada - Jun2016-L224-25m | ecosystem: Environmental > Aquatic > Freshwater >... | reverse complement strand
TTGAGATGAAACTCCCACTTTTCAAACAAACTCGATGCCATGAGCAAGACCGCTCCGGCCGAAACATACTGAGCGGTTGTTCCACTGACTAAAGGCATGTCTTTACCGCGTGCACGTTGCACCAAAGTTCCCGTCGACATTCCAACAATTGAGACGATCATTGCGAACAGTGCGGGTCTCGTTACGTCGCCCAATCCATCACGAACCTTGTCGACTACAACAACCACTACTCCACAGATGCCGAGCAACACACCGACCCACTGGCTAGTTCGCAAACGTTCTTTCAAGATCACTCGGCCGGCAACCGAGGTCACGACGGGATGTAATCCAGCGATCAATGCACTCAGACCAGATGGCAGACCACGCTTGATTGCATAAAAAACACCGCCAAGATAAATCGCATGCATGCAGATTCCCACAATTGCTGATGTTGACCACGAGCCTTTAGGAAGTTTTGGCGCCTTCACAACACGAGCGATTACCGACAACATCAATGCTGCGCACAACATACGCACTGTAAGAAACGTCAGTGGACCAGCGTTGCGCGTGCTGTATCGAGCAACAACAAATCCAGTACTCCACAGCGCCACAAAAATCCATGGAGTGAGTCGCTCAAAGAGTTTTGGTTGTGTCATGCACTCACCATCATGCTGGCTGGATCAGATCCCATGGTGCACCATACAGATCTTCAAACACGGCGACGGTGCCATACACCTCGTGTCGCGGCTGTTCACGAAACTTGACCCCGCGAGCCGACCAATTCGCATGGTCGCGATCAAAGTTGTCGGTATTCAAAAAGAATGCAACGCGTCCACCTGCTTGATTACCAACACTTGCTTTCTCGCCATCGGTTACTGCTCGTGCAATGAGCAATGATGCGCCACTAGCCGGCGCGACAACCACCCATCGCTTGCCATCGCCCATGTCGGTGTCTTCCATTAATTCAAAATCGAGTTTTCCAACGAAGAAGCCGATTGCTTCGTCATATTCGCGCGCAACAAAGGCGACCAACCCGAGCCGGCTCATCTGTTCGTCACAATCTCATTGGTTGAACAATTACGAGTGAATCGTGTTTTCAACAACAAACATGCGGCGCCTGCCAGAAACGTTTGACAATGAATCGGCCACGACTGACTTGCCGATTTCGCTTGCATATGCAGCCTCAAAATCACTCTGCGAGTCAAACCACAGCTCAGACACACCGTCCGGGTCGCCTTCTGCTGGGTTTTCCACCAAGTTGAATACTCCACGACGAAGTTTTGGTAATTGCTTCGCTAGAGGTGCGTGGCTCTTCAGCCACCAATCCGCAAACTGCTCGTGAGTCGCGTCGGCGGCGCGAGTAAGCAAGATGATTGCTTTAAAGCTCATGACACTTTGTTTGTTCGAGCGAAGGGTCGGCCACCTACAGCCAATGCAACGCTGACCAAAATTTCGTGTGCCATTGGTGCGTCACCGATACACACTTCAATCGCGTCCATTTCGTTAAACGACCAGATGTCATCTTTATTCGTGATCGGAATAGTTATTGAAGCACCTGGCCCAGCAACTTTTTTGGTAGACGGAATGATGTCAAGCCCCTGCACAACCACTTTGCGCACTGGAGCGCCAAACCTTGGGTGAATCAACGCTGCAGCATGCTCAATTTCTCCTGCTGTGCCAACGATGGCAGCTTTCCCGTACGCGGTCACTTCCCCAGCCTCAACACCAAGTGCCGCGAGTGCTCGCTCGGCCAACATGCCAGAAATCTCTGCGCCCATGAGTTCAAGCATGGTGAGATCCTTGTGTCGCTTACCAACAAGCGGATTGGTAATGACCGCACTGCACACTGCCTTGCGCACAATGCGTCCGGTTGGCTCACCGAGTTCGGCCTGAATGTCTTCACATGTAGTGACAAATTTGCGAATTTCCATGCGTCAAAACTACCAGTTTGCATCGCCTACTCAGTAATACGTAAATGGGCATTAATTTTTGCGAATGCAGATCCAATTGCCTTTATCTCCGATTCATTCAGCAAGTCGATCATGCGACTCCGAACATCCTTCAAATGTAACGGCGCGATCTTCTTCAAGAACTCAAAACCCTTCGCAGTTAAATGAGCAAATGAAACTCGTCGATCGTCCTTGTCTTGTATTCGCTCAACATATTTAGCCTTTACAACACCATCCATACGACGAGTAAGTCCGCTTCTCGACAACCGCAATGTGTCGGCAAGATCGCACATCTTGAGTCTGTGATCTGGTGCTTCAGACAACATTGCAAGCAACTGGTAGTCGCCCGCGTCCAGACCAAAAGCACCCAAATCTCGTTCAATAGCATTCATTAAGTCGGGAGACGTAGTGACGAATCCGCGCCAAGCCTTCATCTCTGCGTCATTTAGCCACTTCGGACTTGCCATGTTTGAAGCATACCAAGATAGTTGCGCACGCAACTACCTTTATGATATAGTTGTGGTCGCAACTACCTCGCCAATGAGGTTCTTAACACAAGGAGCAATTAATGAATTCAGTTATGTTGATCGGGCGTATTCTGTTCGCCTTCATGTTTGTATCTAGCGGCATAAGTCACCTCGTCAAAGCTGACTCATTTGTTGCGTATGCGACTTACAAGAAAGTGCCTGCACCAAAGATTTCCAATGCATTAGCAGGAGTCGTGATGGTTCTTGGTGGTCTCTCTGTCATCCTCGGCGTCTATGCCGACCTGGGTGCAATTGTTCTTGCAGCACTGCTCGTCATCATGGCACTCAAGATGCACGCTTTCTGGACACAGACTGACGCAACAGCCAAGCAAACTGAAATGATCGGATTCTTGAAGAACATTTCGATGGCCGGTGGCGCATTGTTTATCTTTGCGGTCGCAGCAACAAAAGGTTCGTCCATTGGCTCAGCTTTGGGTCACAGCCTCTGGCAAATAGCTAAGTAATTTCTGCGGGGTCACCCCCCGACCCACTTATAAATAGATACATAGAAGGGCGGCCCGCAAGGGTCGCCCTTCTGTTTATTTTGCTTTATTCGCACTTTCGACCACACCCATCTCCACATAAACACGAAAAGCTGATTTAAGTGCCACAACCCCAAGGTGTATAAGAGGTGTATCGTATGACTATGGCTCGTACAAATATTGATATTGATGAAGTTGCATGTCGAAGAGTGATGAAGCGGTACAACCTCACCACAATGAAGGACGCCGTCAATTTCGCCCTCAATCAATTAGCTGTTGAGCCAATGACCCTCAAAGAAGCAATAGCTATGGGCGGCACTGGGTGGGACGGAGATATACCTGAAACTCAAAAAAGTACAAAACGATGATCCTCATCGACACATCGGCATGGATCGAGTTTTTAAGAAATCCTCTGTCACCGTGTTTCGTCGAAGTAACAAAATTGCTAGGTAATAAAGCTGCAATTTGTGATCCGATTAAAATGGAAATTCTTGCTGGGGCTCGCGACGAACACCATCTCCTCACGTTGAAACGTTTACTCTCCCGACCGAAGCGAATAGAGACCATTGCTGTCGATTACGAGAACGCTGCAGAGATTTATCGCGCAGGCCGCAGGATTGGACTCACCGTGAGATCCCACATTGATTGTCTTATTGCTGCAGTGGCAATTCGGATTGACGCCCCAGTACTACATGCTGACCACGACTTTGACATGATCAGCAAAATCACAAACATCAAGCAACATCAGTTGCTGACTTAGTCTCGGAATTTATCCCACTCATCTTCGCTGCGTCCTAGCTCGCGAAGTCGTATTGATACCGATAACGGCATCTCAATTTCCCCACCTGCTTTCACAGTTGCAACTAGGTCACCATCTTCCGCCCACATGTGGCAGGTGTTGATCGTGCCTGCGAACTGACGCAAGCGTTGATCCTTTGCCGCAGATGAATCGAGGTCGGCGTCGGTTGTTACAACGAAAGCTCGCATTGACCAACCGGTCTGTATCGCCACTGGCGCCATTGCCGACAGCAGCGCACCGATATGCGTGCAGCCACGTGGACCAGCAAACAATTCTTTTACCTTTGCATTGAAGCCACGGCTGATTGACATGCCTTCAAGTTTTTTGTAGTGATCGGTGATATCAGTGCATCCCAAATGCGGATGATTCTTAAATTCAACTGACGCCTTCTCGATCACAAACGCTGGGTAGGTGATTTCAAGATCGACAACCATCAAATGCATCCACAGTGGATCAGGATCGTTTGAAACATAAACACCAGCTGGCTTCTCGTCGCATACAACTCCACGCAATAGAAAGCGATCATCAGCCATCCGAAACGCACGTACTTCGTAACGGCGAGTGTGCAAAAGTGGCAAATCTGGATTTGGGGGAAACATGTCGTTGGCTGGCATTGGTATAACGCTAACGAATTAGTCTTGAAACATGACCAACGAAGAGCTCATCAGCATTGTTTGCCCAATAATCAATGACAACTCATATAAGTACTACTTTTCTCAATCGACAATCGACACCGGCAAGTCACTCGGCCTCAAAGGTATGGAGTTCTATGTTGCTGGTAGAGGTGGCGCACTTGGAGACTGCCAAGGCACAGTTGTTGCTGCAGCCTTTGGCTACTTCAACCCAATCATTATTAATGCGGCTTGGACTCTTGCAATCGCTAAGCACCCTGCGCAAACAATTGGGTCGGTGCATTACGAATGCGCGGCTGTTTTCGGCAGGGAGAAACTCTCGACAATTCCAAATCTTCCCGAGTTTGTTTCTGCAATGCAAAAAGTATTTGATGCAATGGACCCTGATGGTCTTGCACTCTTCGCTGCATTCAAATCACTCCCCCTTGTAGATGATCTGCCAGGCAGGGCTATGCAACTTGCTGCATCGCTTCGCGAATACCGAGGTAGTGCCCACCTCGTTGCCGTTCGTGCTAGTGGCGTGAGCGCAATTCAGGCACACTACCTACACCATCCGAACGACATGAAAAGTTTTGGCTGGTCAGAATCCGAATACCCACATGTTGACGACGAGACTCGAGCCCGAATGGTCGCAGCAGAACAGCTCACTGATGCACTCTGCATCGCACCATATTCAGTACTTAACGAGACAGAAAGAGATTCACTTGTTGTCGGTGCAAAAGCTTTTGAAGCAGCTCTCGCTGCCTTAGATGCCTAATTAATTCTTCTGCAAGATCTGTATTGCAGAGACTTCGTCGACAAGGTGGTAATGCTCGTCAAGTGCACGTTGTGCCGCACCAGAAGAATCGCAGTTCGAAGCGCTTTGTGCCATTGCGACATATTCAGGAGAGTCGCTTCGATTTAACATCTCAGCAATTTGTTCTCGAACTCCAGGCATCTCTTGAATATTCAAGTACCAGAGGTAAGGAAATGGTGGGACAGCAGAAATATTGCCGTAGAGCGCAGCACTTGCGCACATTGCATAAATCTGATCACCTTTTTGAGAGTGAATTTCAAACCATTTTGCAATCTCTTCGTCGCCAGTTAAACGACTGTCTCCATGTAGCTGAGAGCCCACATTTTCTCGTGCGATCATCAGTGCATTCCCAGTCATTATTAATGGCACAACAATCGCAGAGATAAACAGTATTCGCTGCAGCTTCAACTTTGGCACGAGCGAAACCATCGCGCCGACTGCCGTTCCGAGCGGAAACATCAAAATCACCCAGTAGTGACGATGAAATAGGCCACCAAGCAAAAACGCGCACGTGCCAAGGGTGACCCACAACGAAAACACTGTGATGATATGACCTCGTTTTTGACCTCGCGATGCAAAAAGCGAAACGACGATTACGAGAATGATTGGCCATAACGCTGGGGAAACAATGTTGTAGGTAAAGCGAAACTTCGACCAGTCAGTGCCCGTAAGAAGACTGTGTTGAGATGCTCGATATCCCACAATCGCGTACCACCATCGGTGCCAGCCGGTCAGAGCCCCATGTACTGCAAGCAGTCCGATTGAAATCATGAATCCCAAGATGACTGCAGCTACTGAATAAAACCGTGCACGTAATGATCTTGTTAGTGGTGATACACCCAACAGCAAGACCAGCAGCGCTACACCTAGGGCATCGAATCCACTTTGTTTAATCGACAAAGAACAGCCACCAATAATTCCCGCAACGATAAGAAGTCGAATCGAGACATTTTCACGGGCCCAACACGCACGGAGAGCCACTGCCAAGGCACATGCCCCGATGGCACCACTTAATAGTTCCGCATTAGCGATAAAACCCTCGATCTGGGGCAAACTTGTCAAAACCGCAACAGCACAAGCGGCATACCAACCTGCTCGCTCATCCAGCAACGACTTGGCTATCGAACCGCATGCGAGTGAGCCGACGATGCATGCAACAACTCCGAGTACACGCACCCCTACTGGACTTCCTAATCCAAGCGTTATTAACACTCTGTAGATAACTAACAAACCCTGTGGTCTATCCACCCACACATCGCGATATAAAACTGCGCCCCTGCTCCACGCACGTGCGATTGCAAGATACCCACCCTCGTCAGCAGAAATCGGCGTAAACAGAAACCGCATTCTCAAAACACAGACGAGCGCCGCGATTGCGCCAAACATCTTGTAATTAATGCGTTGCAGCACGACTACCTTCATCAAAAAAGTTTCATTTAATTGTTGCGAAGTCGTCAGATTTATTCATCGCCAAAATTGCGCTCATCAACTTCTCTGGTGGTGCCATCTTTTTGCGAGTGGCAAGGACAAGGAACATCACGAGGCTCGAAACACTTGCTGCAAGTTTTCCATCTGCTCTCACAAAGCGATTGCGGAAAATAAACCGCGAACCCTCTTCGTTCATGCCTGCCAACTCATTAGTAATAGTGATCTCTTCAGCAAGACGAACCTCGGCCCGATACTCAATCTCGTCTTTCAGCACAATCGGGCCAAAACCAGCGCCGAAGAAATCCATCAACGTGTAACCGTTGGCATCAAAGAACTCCATTCGACAATTTGCTGACAAATCCAAATACGCCACATTTCTCATGTGACCGTTCTGGTCCATCTCGCCCCAACGTGTGCGCACTTTGATTTCTGACAATTTGTTTTCGCTCATACAAGAAAACTAATACAAGTGATCAAATAGAATCCCAATGTGGCAACTTTCGAGATCCGAGAACCGATGCTGATGGATGCCGAGTGGATCACCCAGGCTAGTCAGGACAGCGAAATACAACGTTGGACCCTCGTTCCACGTCCCTATCAACGCGAGCATGCTCTCGTCTTCATTAATAACACGATCAACGAAGCTCATCGCTGGGTAATTGAACAACAAGAAACCAACGAACCAGTTGGAGTTATCAGCATTCACACAATTGATATAGACGCGGGGAATGCCGACACTGGTTATTGGATTGCGCCATGGGGTCGTCGTCGCGGCGCGGCGGCTTATGCGCTTAATCTCGTCGAACAGTTTGCACTCACTATCCCAACCATCAAGTTCCTCAGTGCTCACATTGCAGAAACCAACGCTGCCTCACGCGCAACGGCAAGCCGCGCGGGTTTCATCAATATGGGTTCATCTGCGGAATCCTGCCCAGATGGCGACAACCAAGTTCCAGCACTTACATACGTCAAGCACCTGACACGCTAAGTTCGCAATTGTGAAGCGCACCTGGCCTTCGGACTTCATGTGGGGCACGGGTGCCTCTTCTACTCAAAGCGAAGGTGCGGCCCCACACTCCGATTGGATTGAATGGGAGAACACCGGACACGCACCTCATTCATTAAATGGGAACGAATTCGGCACTCGCTATGTAGAAGATTTTGCATTGCTTAGCGACCTTGGACTTGTTCATCACCGTTTATCTATTGAATGGGCACGAATAGAACCGATGCAAGGCGTGCACGACCAAGAAGCAATTCGTCATTATCGCAACATGCTCATTGCAGCAAACTCTGCAGGTATTCGTCCTTGGGTGTGTTTGCATCACTTCACATTGCCTCAATGGTTTGCCAACTTGGGTGGTTTCTTGGTGGACGAAAACCGCACCAACCACTGGCTGCGCCATGTTGATTTCATTGCCAACACATTTGGTGATCTTGTGTTTGGGTGGCAACCAGTAAATGAAACTAATTACTACCCTGCTGCGGCATATTTGGGTAGAGGATGGTCACCGGGTCACAACGACATAGAGGAATATCGAACCGTCAGTCAACAAATGCATCTCGCAACTGCTGAAGCAGCAGTGCGACTCAAGCAAACGGGCAAGCCAGTCGCTTCAATTTTCGGACTCTCCACCCTCGAACTTCTGGATGATGAACCCGCAACGCTCGAGTTCGCAGAACGTTTTTACAATGCCAACTGGAATGCAGGTATCGGATTATTTCGTGATGGTGTTCTGCGGTTTGCCAACCACCAACCAATATCACGACCAGACCTGCAAGGTTCATTTGATCTCATTGGGTTTTCTTATTACTGTGCCCACGGCGTGCGAAACGGACACATCGTCCCGTACCCAGAATCCAACAATCCTTCTCCACTCGGATATTCAATTTGGTCAGATGGACTTGGATTGGTCCTTAATCGTCTGCATGCCGAGTTGCCGAATACACCGCTGCTGATCGCCGAATACGGCATAGGTACAAACGATGACTCAATTCGTGCCGAATACTTGCGGGCAGGTCTCGATATCACACACGATGCAATTCAGAGAGGCATCGATATCCGTGGCCTCTTTCATTGGACTGCAGTTGATAACTACGAATGGCTTCACGGATTTGAGTTGCAGTTTGGAATTATCAACGCTGATCGCACGATAAAACCAAGTGCCAAATTGTTGCAGCACGAAGCGCAATAAGCAATCAACTACTGTTGAAAACATGGAAACTGAAATCAACAAACTTCGCCGGCTCAACATCATCGCTGGAACCCTGCACTTAGTGTCCCTCGCTGGAATCTTGTTGCTCTCCAATGATGCGGCATTACCCGTAAACGCCACCTACCTCACAGAAGCACCGGGCACGGGCAACTTTTCTGCACCCGTCAATCTCTTCAACATCAATATCAGTTACATGGTTGCAGCGTTCCTTGCACTTTCCGCTTTTTTCCACTTTCTCATTAGTTCCAAAGCAATGTTTCCCAAGTACTCGGCAGGGCTACGCAACAACATCAACGTTTTTCGTTGGGTTGAGTATTCAATTTCATCCTCACTCATGATCATCGTGATTCTGCAACTCAACGGCACCGCCGACTACATCGCACTACTCGGAATTTTTGGTGTCAATGTTTGCATGATTCTCTTTGGTTGGCTGCAAGAGCGTTACACCAAGCCTGGAGATGGCGACATGCTTCCATTTTGGTTTGGGTGCATTGCCGGCAGCATTCCATGGATTGCCACGGCTATCAACATCGCTCACCCAAAGGGTCCGGCAGAGTCAACCGTGCCAGGGTTTGTCTACGGCATCGTCATCTCGCTGTTTCTACTCTTCAACTGTTTTGCAATTGTGCAATACAAGCAGTACAAAGCCAAAGGCAAGTGGGCCAACTACCTACACGGTGAGCGCATCTACGTGATTCTGAGCCTTGTTGCCAAGTCAGTACTTGCATGGCAAGTGTTCGCTGGCACACTGGCTTCGAAATAAATCGCTCCCGCTTGTAAAGCACGTAGAGTTTGAAGTATGACGACACAAACCTTCACGATGTATTCCACCCAATGGTGCGGTTACTGCAAACGCCTTAAGTCTGATCTACAGCGCGCAGGGATTGAATTTACAGAGGTCGACATCGAACACGACGCCGAATCGGCTGCACTAGTTGAGAAAGCCAACAACGGCAATCAAACTGTGCCAACACTTATTTTTACTGATGGAACTTCAATGACTAATCCGTCGCTTGCAAAAATCAAAGAGCATCTCGCTCTTTAGATAATTGAATTAATTAATCGCCAATAAACATATTCATCGCTGTACGGAGAACTCATGGCCAGATATGTAACAACAATTCCAAGTTCCCTGACTCAACAAGAGGCGTTTGCCTATATGGCTGACCTTCATAACTTTGCTAAGTGGGATAAGGGTGTTGTCAAGGTTGTGCAAGTTGAAGGCTCTGGTGCAGGCCTGGGAACCATTTTTGATGTGACGGTAAAAGGTTTTGGAAAATCCACCTCAACATTGTGTTACACCACTACCGAATACAACGAGTTCTCAAACATCTTGGTGCGAGGCGTCAATACTTTCTTTACCTCCGTCGATCGCGTGACGATCAACAAGACGGATACAGGATGCGAAGTAATTTACGATGCAACGCTGACTGCAAATTGGATTATTGCTGGAATGAACCTTGTTCTTGGAAAAGTATTTAACAAAATTGGTGATACCGCCACAAGCGGCCTTCGCAAAGTACTCGCCTAACTAAGGGCAACCAAGACCATTTAAGTTCGCGCATTCACGACAGAGCCAGGCTGTTCCTTCGGCTGTGTTCCAAGGTGTAGCGAGTGGCGACTCACACGAATAACAAACGTGTTCACCGAATTTCACATCTACGGTCAAGCTAGTCCCACCTCGCGCAGATGACGTGCGTTGCCAGTTCCAATAAAAGTTTGTATGTGCAATGACCTGCTCTGCGCTTACCGGGGGCTCAGAGTATGTGCAGTCATCGGTGCTGTGCGCATCTGAAACCAATGTTGCGTCATAGCCACGCACAATTGCGCCATGCAATGTTGAGCGAATACATGCATCTGTTTGTGCACCGCAAACAATCAATTTGCCCACCTTCAACCCTGACAGAACATTTTCTAAATCTGTGTCCTCAAAGGAGTCGCCAAAGCTTTTATGAATGACAGGTTCACCTTGGACTCTCTGAAGCTCTGCCACATATTCCCAGCCCAATGTGTCCTTCACTAATTCGTCGTCAGAGTGCTGCACCCACACCACTGGGACTTGTTGAGACCGTGCGTCAGAGACCAACTGTGCAATATTGCTGATGACTTGATTGCGTTTGAACGCTTTAGCCACAACATCGTTCTGCACATCAATCACGATGAGGGCAATATTTGGTCGATCCTTAAAAGCTGACATTCACTACCAAATAATTGGCCCAGTCGCTTCGAGTGCACGCCCTTCGGCACGAACACCCTTAGCGACAAGATCTGGAGCCATCTCTTGCCACAACACGGGTAAGCGGTAATGCGCTACACGAGGGAACAAGTGGTGCAAAGCATGATGATCATGTCCACGAATCAAGAACGTTGATCCTGGGAACACCGCGACGCGTGTGTCCACGTATCGACCCTGTTTATCACCGCGATGATGCGGATACCAAGCAAAAATCAGTGCAACCCAGCCAACCTGCAGCCTCGATGGGAGATACCACAACAGGAACGCCGGCCATCCGAAACCAGTGAGAACAGCAGCTAAAAGTACACCATGGGTGACGAGCCAGAAGCGCAGCTGCTTCAAGCCTTCAGCCTTGTTGACACTCCCCCTATTACCACGGGCCATAGCTGGATGCATCAGTTTTCGCATCGGCGGAATGAATGCAAAGAGTGGCAACAACGCATTGACGAAATTGAGCGAGAGAACTTTCAGCGGCAAATTACGAAGCTCTCCTTGGAAGAAATAGTCTGGATCACGATCAGGGTCATTCGTGTTT
>Ga0194049_1000666_pt1 | contig 11580 bp, 9 predicted proteins | sample JunL2225m_MetaG_FD_148665 | JGI IMG/M metagenome (GOLD analysis project Ga0194049, IMG submission 148665) | Anoxic zone freshwater microbial communities from boreal shield lake in IISD Experimental Lakes Area, Ontario, Canada - Jun2016-L224-25m | ecosystem: Environmental > Aquatic > Freshwater >... | reverse complement strand
GGGTTCTGCCACCCCAATGGCGTAGGAAACCTGTACTTCACAACGTTCCGCGAGCCCGGCCGCTACGATGTTTTTAGCGACGTAGCGCGCAGCGTAGGCGGCTGAACGGTCCACTTTGGATGGGTCTTTGCCCGAAAAGGCGCCGCCGCCGTGGCGGGCAAACCCGCCATAGGTATCCACAATGATCTTGCGCCCGGTCAGGCCGCAGTCGCCGACGGGGCCGCCGACGACGAACTTGCCCGTTGGGTTGATGTGAAATTTGGTGCGTTTGTCGATCCAGCGGGTGGGGAGGACTGGGAGAATAATCTCCTCCATGACCGCTTCGCGCAGCCGACGCTGACTGATCTCTGGCGCATGTTGGGTCGACAAGACGACCGCTTCAATGCCAACCGGGCGGTCATGTTCGTAGCGGAAAGTGACCTGACTTTTCGCATCGGGGCGTAGCCAGGCCAGTTTCTTCGATTGTCGTACCTGGCCCTGACGCTGCACGAGCCGGTGCGCATAGGTAATGGGCGCCGGCATGAGCACGTCCGTCTCGTTGGTGGCGTAGCCGAACATCAGGCCCTGGTCGCCGGCACCCTGCTTGCGCGGGTCCTTGCGATCGACGCCTTGGGCTATGTCGGGGGACTGCTTGCCAATAATATTGATGACGGCACAACTGGCGCCGTCGAAGCCCATTTCGCTGCTGTTATAGCCAATCTTGAGAATGGTGCGGCGGACGATGGCCTCAAAGTCGACCGATGCCGTCGTGGTGATTTCGCCGGCTACAATAGCGCAGCCGGTCTTTACCAGCGTTTCGCAGGCCACTCTGGCCTTTTTGTCAATGGCTAGGATGGCGTCCAGTACCGCGTCCGAGATTTGGTCAGCGACCTTATCTGGATGACCTTCCGAAACCGACTCTGACGTAAAAAGGTAGCTGTTCGAGGACATAGGTTCCCTATCGCCGTAGCGGCTCCGTGACCCAACGGCGCAGGAGTATACAACTCTCCGTGAGACGTTGCCCCTGCATCTCCCTTACGGGACAATGACGGGTTAATACACCACCTTGGAAACGGACATGCCGAACCGCCGCCACCTTGCCAATGCCATTCGCGCCCTCAGCATGGATGCCGTCCAGCAGGCCAATTCGGGTCATCCGGGTGCCCCGATGGGTATGGCGGATATCGCCGAGGTGCTTTGGCGTGACCATATGAAACACAGCCCGGGCAATCCGGAGTGGTTCGATCGCGACCGTTTTGTGCTATCCAACGGGCACGCGTCGATGTTGCTGTACTCGGTGTTGCACCTCACCGGCTACCCGCTATCGACGGACGACCTACGCAATTTCCGCCAGTTGGGCTCGCACACCGCGGGTCACCCTGAGCGTGATTTGCACCTCGGCATTGAAACGACGACCGGCCCGCTTGGTCAGGGCTTGACCAATGCGGTGGGTATGGCGCTCGCCGAGAAAGTGCTTGCGGCCACCTACAATCAGGCCGGCTTTGACCTCATTGACCATCACACCTATGTGTTTATGGGTGACGGCTGTCTCATGGAGGGGGTGTCCCATGAAGCGTGCGCGCTGGCGGGCACGCTCGGCCTGGGTAAACTCATCGCCTTCTGGGATGACAATGGCATTTCGATCGACGGGCAGGTGCAGGGCTGGTTCACGGATGACACGCCGCGGCGTTTCGAGGCCTATGGCTGGCAAGTGCTCCGCGGCGTCGACGGTCATGATGCTGAGGCGATTGGCCGAGCGATTCGCAAGGCCAAGAAGGAAACTGGCAAGCCGACGCTGATCTGCTGCAAGACGATCATCGGGTTTGGTGCGCCGAACAAGCAAGGTACAGAACACTGTCACGGTGCGCCACTCGGTGCCGCTGAGATCGCAGCTGCGCGGGCAGCGCTGGCCTAGCCCTACGCACCGTTCGAAGTGCCCGAGGATGTGCGAGAAGCATGGGATGCGCGCGGTCGCGGTAAGCGCGTTGAGGGCAAGTGGCAGCGACTCATGAAGGAATACCGGAAGGTCTACCCGGAACTGGCGGCCGAATTGGATCGCCGCGTGCGCGGTGATTTGCCGTCTGATTGGACCGACTACGTCAGTCAGACCTTGGCTGCCGTCCAGACGGCCGCGTCCACGACGGCGACCCGTCAGTCCTCGCAGTCGGCGCTGAACGCGTTTGTGCCACGCTTGCCTGAAATGTTGGGTGGGTCGGCCGACCTGACTGGCTCGAACAACACGTGGGCTAAAAACTCCAAGGGCATCACGCGCGATGACGCCTCCGGGAACTACGTGTGGTATGGGGTCCGTGAGTTTGGTATGTCTGCGATGATGAATGGCATGGCCTTGCATGGCGGCTTTTTGCCGTACGGCGGCACGTTTCTCGTGTTCTCTGATTACGCCCGCAATGCCGTTCGCATGGCGGCACTGATGCAGGTGCCGGTGACGTACGTATGGACCCACGACTCGATTGGTCTAGGCGAGGACGGCCCGACCCATCAACCCATCGAGCAGATGGCATCCTTGCGTCTGATCCCCAACTTTACCCTCTGGCGTCCGTGTGATGCGCTCGAAGCGCACGTGGCATGGGTCGACGCCATTGCGCGTCGCGATGGTCCGACCGCTCTGGTCCTAACGCGCCAAGCGTTGGTGCATCAGGCGCGTACGCCCGCACAAGTTGCGGCCGTGCTGCGGGGTGGCTACGTTCTGCTCGACAGCGACGGGTCGCCTGAGGTCGTATTGATCGGCACTGGATCCGAGGTGCAGCTGGCGATCGAGGCTGCGCAGACGCTGCGCGCCGCGGGTCGCCGGGTTCGGGTGGTCTCGATGCCCTCGACCTCTGTGTTTGATCGCCAAGAGGAGGCCTATCAGGCCGCGGTACTCCCGCCGGGCGTGCCCCGGGTGGCTGTGGAGGCCGGTGTGCGCGATGGTTGGTGCCGCTACACCGGCTGCATCGGCAATGTGGTCGGTTTGGACGCCTTCGGCGCCTCAGCGCCGGCCAAGGACTTGTTTAATCACTTTGGCCTTACAGCCACGCGGGTTGCGGAAACTGCGCTGGCTGCAATCGGCGGCTAATTTCTGAATTGCAACGCATCTAAAAGACTGTTGGATAGTTAAGGAGACTTCATCATGACCATTCGCATCGGTATCAACGGCTACGGCCGTATCGGCCGCAACGTGCTGCGCGCGATCTACGAGGGCAATCGCAACCAAGAGATTCAGGTGGTTGCTATCAACGATCTGGGCAACTCCCAGACGAATGCACATCTGACCCGTTTTGATACTGCCCATGGTCGTTTCCCCGGCACTGTTGCGGTTGAGGGCGACTACATCGTGGTGAATGGGGATCGCATCAAGGTGCTGGCTGAGAGAGATCCAGCGAAGCTGCCTTGGGGTGAGCTTGGAGTCGAATATGTGCTGGAGTGCACCGGTCTGTTCGCGACCCACGAGAAGGCATCAAAGCATCTCGCTGGCGGCGCAAAAAAGGTGGTGATATCGGCGCCTGCAAGTGGCGCAGTGGATGCCACCGTCGTCTATGGGGTCAATCATCACGTTTTGACTAGCGCCATGACCGTCATCTCCAACGCCTCTTGCACCACGAATTGTCTGGCGCCGTTGGTCAAGCCTTTGCACGACGTCATCGGCTTGCAACACGGGATCATGACGACGATTCACGCTTACACCAACGACCAGGTATTGACCGATGTGTATCATGAGGATCTGCGTCGCGCCCGCTCAGCCACCATGTCGATGATTCCGACCAAGACCGGCGCTGCGGCTGCTGTAGGACTCGTGCTGCCAGAACTGAAGGGCAAGCTGGATGGCTTTGCGGTGCGTGTCCCAACGATCAATGTGTCCATGGTTGATCTGACTTTTGTGGCCAAACGAGCGACTTCAGCTGAGGAGATCAACCAAATCCTCAAGGCTGCCGCCGAGGGCCCGCTCAAGGGTGTACTCGCCTACAACGATGGCCCTCTCGTTTCGGTCGACTTTAATCATGATCCCGCCTCGTCCACCTATGACGCGACGCTGACCAAAGTCATTGATGGCACGCTCGTCAAGGTGTGCTCCTGGTATGACAATGAGTGGGGCTTCTCGAACCGCATGCTCGACACGACGGTGGCCTGGAGTCGCGCGAAGTGAATGCGGCGGCGCCCGCCGGTGGCGTATCGACACGAGTAATACGCATGCAGGATGTGGCGCTCTCTGGGCGCAGAGTCCTGATTCGCGAGGATCTGAATGTGCCTGTGCATGCGGGCGTCGTGACCAGCGATGCCCGTATTCGCGCGGCGCTGCCAACGATACAGGCTGCACTGGCGGCGGGTGCGCGCGTCATGGTGATGTCGCATTTGGGTCGCCCGGAGGAAGGACAGCCGAATGAGGAGTTCAGCTTGGCCCCGGTGGCCAAGCGCCTAGGCGAATTGCTGGGTCGGAATGTGCCGCTGGTAAAAAATTGGCTAGACGGCGTAGAAGTCCAACCTGGATCACTCGTATTGGCAGAAAATGTTCGATTTAATAAGGGCGAGAAAAAAGACAACGAGGAACTCTCCCGTCGTATGGCAGCGCTCTGCGATGTCTACGTGATGGACGCGTTTGGCACCGCGCATCGGGCGGAAGCCAGTACCCACGGAGTGGGCCGCTTCGCCCCAATCGCCTGCGCAGGCCCACTACTACTCAAGGAGTTAGTTGCGTTGGACTCCGCGCTGCATGCACCCAAGCGGCCGCTTGTGGCAATAGTCGCCGGGTCTAAAGTGTCGACCAAGCTGAACGTGTTGGAGTCTCTGCTCGACAAAGTAGATCGGCTCATTGTTGGCGGCGGTATAGCCAACACATTCTTGCTCGCGCAAGGCAAGTCTATTGGCAAGAGTCTCGCAGAGCCGGACATGTTGGATGTTGCTAAACGTCTTTTGGTGCGCGCGACCCAGAAGGGTGTCGCGTTACCATTGCCCACCGATGTGGTGGTGGCAAAGACGTTTTCTGCGCAGGCTGAAGCCGACGTAAAGTTGATAGATGCCGTCGCCGCCGATGATTTAATTCTTGATATCGGCCCAGATTCTGCCGAACGCTTGGCCCAGCTCTTGGTTGATGCCGGCACGATTTTATGGAATGGACCGGTTGGGGTATTCGAGTTTGATCAGTTCGGCGAGGGCACGCGCACTATTGCTAATGCGATTGCGGCGTCCTCTGCGTTTTCATTGGCCGGTGGCGGCGACACGCTGGCGGCTATAGAGAAATACGGTGTAGAGAGTGGCATCACGTACATTTCAACGGGTGGTGGGGCATTTCTCGAATTCGTCGAAGGCAAAGTGCTGCCCGCTGTTGCAATGCTCGAAGCGCGAGCTGCGGAGAAAATCTGATGACTGCTGTACTTCATAGTCGTCGGCGCGGAAAAATTGTCGCAACGCTAGGGCCCGCGACAGACGACGTGGAAACGCTTTCGGAATTGATTCGCGCGGGCTGTGATGTAGTGCGAGTCAATTTTTCGCATGGCAGTTTCGAGGATCACGCCCGCCGCGTTGAGCGCGTTCGCCTGGCATCGCACCGTGTCGGTCGATATGTCGCCATCCTTGGTGATCTTTCCGGACCAAAAATTCGCATCGACCGTTTTGTTGACGGGAAAGTTGAGCTCGTAGAAGGCGCTGTATTTACTCTTGATGTATCGCTTGATCCAGCCGCCGGTACGATTGCGTCGGTCGGTTGTGCCTACAAACTGCTCCCCGGCGATGTAGGTCCTGGCGATATCTTGTTGCTTAACGATGGACTGATCGTACTAGAGGTCACAGCGGTAGAGGGGCCGCAAGTGGTGACTCGGGTGGTTGTTGGCGGTGAGTTATCCAACAACAAAGGCCTTAATCGTAAGGGAGGCGGTCTGTCTGCTGGGGCTTTGACAGATAAAGATCGAGTCGACATCAAGACGGCGGCAAAGCTAGGGGTGGACTACCTCGCCGTGTCGTTCCCACGCTGCGCCGAGGACATGCATGAGGCGCGTCGGTTACTACGCGAAGCAGGTGGGGTCGGACTGGTCGTGGCGAAGATCGAGCGCGCTGAAGCGATCACCAACCTGGATGAGATTACGGAAGCCAGTGACGCAGTTATGGTGGCCCGTGGTGATCTCGGTATCGAAGTTGGCTACGCGGAGTTAACGGGGCTGCAAAAACGCATTATCGCGACAGCGCGCAAACACTTTCGTGTAGTGATTACGGCGACGCAGATGATGGAGTCGATGATTCAGAACCCAGTGCCTACTCGGGCTGAGGTTTCGGATGTTGCCAATGCCGTGCTCGATGATACGGACGCCGTGATGCTATCCGCTGAAAGTGCGGTCGGAAAGTATCCGATCAAGGCCGTCGAGACGATGGTCGACGTCATCATCGGTGCTGAAAAATATCGGGTTCAAGGCGGCCTCGTTGCCCAGGAGACCGCTGATCGAGTCTTCAAAGAAACGGATGAAGCCATAGCGATGGCGGTGATGTACACGGCGAACCACTTAAATGTGAAAGCGATTGTCGCATTGACGGAGTCGGGTTCGACGACGTTGTGGATGTCGCGCGTGCGTTCGGATATTCCGATCTATGCCTTCACGCGTTCCGAGGCGACACGTCGTCGAGTCTGTCTTTTTCGGGGTGTCTATCCGGTGGCGTTCGATGTCACGCACACCGAACCGGAAAAGCTATATGGCGCGATTTTCCGGCAATTAGTTCAATTGGGCCTTGCGGCCGAGGGGGATCGCGTGATCCTGACCAAGGGCGAACTCTCCGGGGTTACTGGCGGAACGAATTCGATGAAGATTTTGCAGGTTAGGCTTTAATGTTCGGTGGTCGTCTGCGCGCGGTTGCTAATGGCCTGTTTGCTGCTCGAACGGTGTGCGGCGGGGTATCTGCTTTTTGGGTCCATTCGGCATGAAAAAAATCATAGTCCGGCTCATACTCGTGGTACTGGGCTTTCTATTATTTAGTTCCATCGCCGGTACTTTGCTACTGCGCGGTAGTCTTCCGACACTCGATGGGCGGGTTCGGGCGCGTGGTGTCCTGTCGACCACTACCATTGAGCGAGATGCGGTGGGTGCCGTCACTATCGTCGGCACATCGCGAGCCGACGTGGCGTATGCGCTTGGTTATGCTCATGGACAGGATCGTTTCTTCCAGATGGACCTCCTGCGGCGAGCCGGCGCGGGGGAGCTGTCGGCGTTATTGGGCGCTGGCACTGTGCAAACGGATCGTGAATTACGCATGCATCGATTACGCACCGTTGCACGGGCGGTAATCGCGCGGGCGACGCCGGAGCAGCGCTTGTTCATGGATGCCTATGTGGCGGGCGTGAACTCGGGTCTGGCCTCTCTGCGGGCGCGCCCGTTTGAATATTTACTGCTGGGCGCCTATCCGGAGTCTTGGCGGGCAGAGGACTCTGTGTTGTGCGTGCTCGCCATGTTCATGCAGTTGCAGGACCCGGATGGTCATACCAAAGTGCAGCGCGCGCTGATTGCCGGTGCCTTACCCGCCTCAGTGGTGCAATTCCTGAAAGCGGAGACTCCGGATTGGGACGGGACGCTCGATCACACGCCGGGGCCAACGCCCGTTCTGCCGACGGCAGCGGAATACGACTTGCATCAGACGGCACCTGGTAGTCCCGAGGACGCAGCACGTTCGCGCGGACGTCCACCGATCACGGGCAGTAACAATTGGGCCGTCGCCGGGCGTCGCACCGCCAATGGCGCGGCACTGATTGCCAACGATATGCATCTGGGACTGCGGATGCCCAATACCTGGTATCGCGCTCGGATCCGTTGGACTGCCCCGGATGGTACGGTGGCCGATGTGACGGGCGTGACCTTGCCAGGCATGCCCGCTATCGTGGCGGGCAGTAATGGTCATGTCGCTTGGGGTCTCACCAACAGTTATGGCGATTTCCAAGAACTAGTCACCTTGGTGCCGGACCCCGAGAACGGGAAGCGTTACCTCACGGCCAATGGCCCCGAAGCATATGGGCACGCCAAGGAACGCATCGTGGTGCGCGCTAGCGCGACGCAAGAATTGGACGTGCAGACCACGCGATGGGGTCCTGTGATCGGGCGAGATGCTCAGGGGCGCGCTTTGGCTTTGGCTTGGGCCGCGCACGATCCGGCTGCGGTGAATTTCTCGCTGGTGGAATTAGATCGTGCGGTCACTCTGCAGCAGGCGCTCGCTATTGCCGCTAGCGCGGGCCTACCTGCGCAGAATTTTGTGGTGGGTGACACTGAAGGACACATCGCGTGGACCATCGCAGGCCAAATTCCAAAGCGCCGCGGTCCTGTAGTGGACGTGCGTCTTTCGACCGATGCGGCGGCTGGTTTTGACGGATGGGTCGAACCTGCCGAGCACCCGACGCTACTGGACCCAAGCGAGGGCGCACTGGCGACGGCCAACACGCGCGTGGTCGGCGGTCGAGCCTTAGCCGTGATTGGTGACGGCGGTTATGATCGTGGTGTGCGGGCCCGCCAGATTCTGGATGACCTTGCAGCGAAAGCAGACGGGCTGAAGCCGGCCGATATGCTCGCGATCCATTTAGACGATCACGCCCGTTTCCTGCTGCGGTGGAAAGATCTTCTGGTCGGTTTGCTGGATGACGAGGCGTTGGAAGGTCAGGCTCGGCGCGCAGATCTGTCGAAGGCGCTGCAGAAGTGGAGTGGAACGGCTGCTGTGGACGATCCAGCTTACCGGTTAGTTCGCGCCTGGCGCGAAGAAGTGGAACGGCGCACGTTTGCGGCGCTCGTTGCCCCGGCTCGTGCAGCAAGTCCTGGCTTTGCCTTCCGTGCCCCGCCCTCATACGAGGGACCACTTTGGGCGCTTATTAGCGCTCGCCCAACGAATCTGTTGCCGCCGGGCCAGACCAATTGGCGTGGCTTTCTCCTCAGCACCGTCGATGCGGTGCTCAATGATCTAGCTGCCGAGTGTCCGAAATTGCAGGAGTGCACTTGGGGGCAGGCAAATCGTGTCCATATTCAACACCCGCTTTCAGTTGCGGTCCCTGCGCTCGCGGAATTGGCGGACATGCCGGAGGAAATTTTGCCCGGCGATGAAGATATGCCGCGCGTACAGGGCCCGCATTTTGGCGCATCGGAACGGTTTGCCGTGTCGCCAGGTCATGAATCGGAAGCGTATTTCATGATGCCGGGCGGCCAAAGTGGTCATCCTCTATCGCTTTATTATCGTGCTGGCCATGCAAACTGGGCACAGGGGCTCGCGGCTCCGTTCCTACCCGGTGTGGCGGAGCACAAATTGGTTTTGGTGCCCTGAAGGATTCTGACGTTATGCACACCAAACGATTTTCTGGCACCAGCCGCTACGTTGCGACGGATGATTTGTCGATGGCAGTGAGTGCTGCGGTGACGCTCGGGCGGCCATTGTTGATCAAAGGTGAACCAGGCACCGGAAAAACGCAGCTCGCCGAAGAGATCGCGGGATTTCTGGAGCGGCCACTGTACGAGTGGCACGTGAAGTCGACCACGAAAGCGCAGCAGGGTCTTTATGAATACGACGCGGTGTCTAGACTGCGTGACTCTCAGCTTGGCGATGCCCGGGTCCAAGAGATTGGCAATTACATCCTGAAGGGCCGCGTTTGGGAGGCCTTTACCAGTGAGGTTCAGCCGGTATTGCTTATCGATGAAATCGACAAAGCCGACATCGAGTTTCCGAATGATTTGTTGCGCGAACTGGATCGAATGGAATTTTACGTATACGAGACCCGTGAACTCGTACGGGCGCGGCATCGGCCGATTATCGTAATTACCAGTAACAATGAAAAAGAGTTGCCGGATGCCTTTCTGCGCCGGTGCTTCTTCCATTACATCCGCTTTCCAGACACCGATACGATGCGTCGCATCGTCGACGTGCATTTTCCTAATATCAAAAAAGAGCTCCTTGCGGAGGCGCTCGAGGCGTTTTACCGCATTCGTGATGTGCCTGGCTTGAAGAAGAAGCCGTCGACCTCCGAGTTGCTCGACTGGCTGAAGTTGCTGCTTGCGGAGGACATCGCGCCGGAGGCGTTACGAGCGACCGATGGCAAGAGCACTGTCCCGCCGTTGTATGGCGCCCTTCTGAAGAACGAACAAGATGTGCATCTGTTCGAGCAGTTGGTTTTTATGCACCGTCGCACCGCGCGTTAAGGCGGACGGGGCGATGCTGGTCCGCTTCCTCAGTATGCTGCGGGAGACTGGTATCCCAGTTTCCGTTACCGAGTATCTCGCTCTGCTCGAGGCGCTCAAGGGTGGGATCGCAGATTACTCCGTAGATAACTTCTACGTGCTCGCCCGGACGGTGTTGGTGAAAGACGAGCGGTTCTATGACCGTTATGACCGGGTGTTCGCTGCGCATTTTTCTGGTATCGAATCGATGCTGGATCTGCTGTCAGGTGCCGAAGTCCCTGAGGACTGGCTGCGGCGCTTGGCGGAACTACAGCTCACACCGGAAGAGAAGGCAAAAATAGACGCGCTAGGCGGTCTCGAACAGGTGATGGAAGCGCTCAAAGAGCGGTTGAAGGATCAGCAGGGACGTCACCAAGGCGGAAACAAGTGGATCGGGACCGCTGGCCGTTCTCCGTTTGGCGCCTATGGTTACAACCCCGAAGGGGTCCGTATTGGGCAGGATTCTTCTCGCCAACGTAGTGCCATCAAAGTGTGGGACCGACGCGAGTTCCGCAACCTCGATGATTCTCTCGAGCTGGGCACGCGCAACTTACAGGTGGCCTTGCGGCGACTGCGCCGGTTCGCCCGCGAGGGCGCAGCCGAAGAACTAGATCTCGACGGTACGATCGACGCGACTGCACGCAATGCCGGATGGTTGGATCTAAAATTGCGACCGGAGCGTCACAACGCGCTGAAAGTGCTTCTTTTTCTAGATGTTGGTGGGTCGATGGATGATCATATCCGGCTGACCGAAGAATTATTTAGTGCGGCGCGCAGTGAGTTTCGGCACTTGGAGCACTATTACTTTCACAACTTCGTCTACGAGACTGTATGGCGCGATAACCATCGTCGTTATCAGCAGCGCATCCCGATGCAAGAAGTCTTGCGCACTTATGGACCTGACTATCGCTTGATCTTGGTCGGCGACGCTACGATGGGCCCGTATGAGATCCTTCGGCCTGGCGGTAGCGTCGAACATTGGAACGAAGAATCGGGCCAAACCTGGCTGGCTCGCTTGACTGCGGCATTTCCACGCTTCGCGTGGCTGAATCCAGAGCCTGAGGAACGCTGGGAACAGGTTGCCTCGATTGGCGTGGCCAGGCAACTACTCGAAGGGCGAATGTACCCTCTCACCCCGGGGGGCTTGGAACGCGCAACCCGTGTGCTGAATGCACGATAAGGCGTCCTTAAGCGAGACCTGCTAATCTTTCGCAATCCTCAAACTTCCGTTGGGAGCTGCCATGCGCTTTGTCGCCGTGATCTGTTTCACTCTTTTGCTAGTTACGAATGTCGCGGTTGCCGATACGCGTGCTGAGCGCCTCGCCACCTTGATGGAAGCTGAGGGCGTGAGTGCTGCGTTTGATGCTGCTCGCGAGATGGTACGGCAACAAACGAAGGCTGATGCCGACAAAGGAATGGCCTCGCTGTTGACGCATTTAGA
>Ga0194049_1000662_pt1 | contig 11630 bp, 11 predicted proteins | sample JunL2225m_MetaG_FD_148665 | JGI IMG/M metagenome (GOLD analysis project Ga0194049, IMG submission 148665) | Anoxic zone freshwater microbial communities from boreal shield lake in IISD Experimental Lakes Area, Ontario, Canada - Jun2016-L224-25m | ecosystem: Environmental > Aquatic > Freshwater >... | reverse complement strand
TCGATCGCCGCTTGCAAGGTTGCCAGTCGCGCGGCCTTGGTCTGGGCCGGGGTGTCATCCGGCAGCGCCGCCGCAGGGGTTCCGGGGCGCGGGCTGTAGAGAAAGGAAAAGGAATTGTCAAAACCGACCTTGGCAATGAGGGCCAGGGTGTCGGCGAAATCTTCGGCCGTCTCGCCGGGAAAGCCGACGATGAAATCGGAGGTGATGGAAATGCCCGGACGTGCCAGGCGCAGGCGCTTGATGATGGACTTGTATTCGAGCGCCGTGTAGCCGCGCTTCATCGCCGCAAGCACGCGGTCCGAACCGGATTGCACCGGCAGGTGGACGTGGCTCACCAGTTTGGGTTCGCTGGCGTAAAGGTCGATCAGGCGCTGCGTGAACTCTTTCGGATGCGAAGTGCTGTAGCGGATGCGTTCTATGCCCGGCATTGCGGCGACGTACTCAAGCACTAGCGCGAAATCTGCGGTGGCGCCCACGGTACCCGGGGCTGCCGCACCGGTCATCGGCGCGCGGTAAGCATTGACGTTCTGGCCGAGCAGCGTCACTTCCTTTACGCCCTGGCCGGTGAGTTCGGCCACCTCGGTCAGGATATCGTCCAGCGGACGCGAAACTTCCTCGCCGCGCGTATAGGGCACGACACAGAAACTGCAATACTTGCTGCACCCTTCCATGATGGACACATACGCGCTCGCGCCCTCCACGCGGGCCGGCGGCAGGTGGTCGAATTTTTCGATGGCGGGGAAGGAAATGTCCATTTGTGAGCGCCCGCTTTCGCGGCGCTTGGCCAGCATTGCCGGCAGCCGGTGCAGGGTCTGCGGGCCGAACACCACATCGACGTAGGGCGCGCGTGAAACGATGTTCGCCCCCTCCTGGCTGGCGACGCAGCCGCCCACGCCGATGAGCAGGTCCGGCCGCGCGAGTTTGAGTGTGCGTACCCGGCCGAGGTCGCTGAACACCTTCTCCTGTGCTTTTTCGCGCACCGAGCAGGTGTTGAACAGGATCAGGTCGGCCTCGTTCGGGTCGCCGGTCTGCTCATAGCCCTCGGCAGCGGCAAGCACGTCGGCCATTTTGGCCGAGTCGTACTCGTTCATCTGGCAGCCGAATGTCTTGATGTACAGCTTTTTTGTCATGCCCGAGGGGGGTGTCCGGTCGCTGTCAGCGCGGTTGCGGCTTGTCCGGTCGCGCCGCTTCTTCGGGCGTGAGCACCCAGACGCGTGTGACCTGCCCGGAGTTATCAAGCTGGTATTTCACCAGTGAGTAGGGCGGCAACTGGGTGGGCGTGATGATGAGGTTGTTTGCGCCGCGGATCTGCGCGCCGGCGGCAAGGACGACCTGCTCGCCGTTGAGCGTTACCTGCATCTCGCGCAGGTGCGACATGGTGGCGCGTTTGGCGTTGTCGGGGATGCTGCGCAACTGCCCGTATGCCGAAAAAGAAACCAGCGCCGCCAGCAAAATAAAAAGTCGTTTATACATGAGCTTGATCACCCGGTTTGGGTCTCGCCATGACAGGAACTAAGTCCATTGTACTAAGAGTACGCGTTGCCGGATGAACGCCGGCAGGCCGGGTCCAGCGCATAAACGCTGCACCTTTGAATGGTGGTGATAGGTGGATTTGAACCACCGACCCCAGCATTATGAGTGCTGTGCTCTAACCAACTGAGCTATATCACCGAGAAAGCGCGCTTTGGAACGACTTGAGAAAGCCCGCTATTATCCCGTCTCCGGGCAAACTTTGTCAACAAAACAAAGGCATGCATAGGGTGATCCGGGCTTGGTTACGTCTACAATAGGCACATGGCTTCCCGCAATCCGCAGTTTGATGTCGTCATCGTCGGCGCCGGCCTGGTCGGCGCCAGTCTTGCGCTTGCGCTGTCACGGCAGGAGCTGAATCTGCGCGTGGCGCTGGTCGACGCCAGTCTTCCCGCCCCCCTGCCTGCGGACCCGGCGGCCTGGGACAGCCGCATTTATGCGCTCAGCCCGGCCAGTGTCGCCTTCCTGTCCGGGCTTGGCGCCTGGCAGGCGATCGCGTCTGAACGCCTGAGCCCGGTACGCGCCATGCGCGTGTTCGGCGACGCCGCAGGTTCCCGACTTGATTTTTCCGCCTACGAGTGCGCCGTCGCGGCGCTCGCCTGGATTGTCGAATCGGGCCGCGTGCAATCGGCGCTGTGGCAGTTGCTTCAAGCCGGGCGAAACGTCGCCTTGCATTGCCCGGCGCGTTGCAAACGCCTGCATGCCGCCGACAACGCGCTTGAACTCGAAGATGGAACAATGTTGCAGGCCGGCCTGCTGGTGGCCGCGGACGGCAGCCAGTCCTGGTTGCGCCAGGCGGCTGGAATGGAAGTCGAGGTCCAGTCCTATGATCAGCTTGGTGTGGTCGCCAATTATGAATGCGAGGTTGCACACGACGGCATTGCACGCCAGTGGTTTAACGAGCAGGGCGTGCTGGCGTGGCTGCCGCTCCCGGGCAAGCGCGTTTCCATGGTCTGGTCAACGCCCGAAGCGCATGCGCACGAATTGCTTGCCATGGCGCCGGCTGCGCTTGCCTCCTGTGTCGCCAACGCCGGCGCCAATGCGCTGGGCGCAATGACGCTGCTGGGCGTGCCGGCCGCTTTTCCGCTGTCGCGCCAGCGCGCCGCGAGTCTCGTCCGGCCGGGCATTGCGCTGGTGGGTGACGCCGCCCACACCGTGCATCCGCTGGCCGGGCAGGGCGTCAACCTGGGTTTTGCCGATGCGCAGGCGCTGGCGCGCGTCCTCGCCGCGCGCGAGCCCTTCCGCCCCTGCGGCGATTTGCGCCTGCTGCGCCGCTATGAGCGCGAGCGCGCCGAGGATATACTGGCGATGCGCTGGGCAACCGACGCCCTGGCGCGTTTGTTTTCCTCCCGCGCCAGCCAGCTCGCCTGGCTGCGCAACGCCGGATTGAACTTAACCGACGCCTTGCCTGTCCTAAAGACGCTGCTTGCGCGGCGTGCCCTGGGGTGATTCCCGGGGGCGGTTTCTTGATCCGTTGACCCGTTGACCCGTTGACCCGTTGACCCGTTGATTTATTGATAAGGAATAGCCATGCGCCGATTCACCCGGAAACTGCTGCTCGCCCTGCTGGGTGCGCTGACGCTAACCGCCCTGACGGCACAGGCCAATGAAGCGTTTATCAGGAAAACCCTGGAGGCGCGCGTGCAGGGCATCAAGATCGACGGCGTGGTGAAGACGCCTTATCTTGGTTTGTGGGAAGTGCGTGTCGGTGAGGAATTGCTCTATACCGACGACAAGGTCAGCTATATTTTTTCCGGCAGCGTGCTCGATGGCCGCAACATGAAAAACCTCACCGAGGAGCGCCTGCAAAAACTCACCGCGATCAAGTTCGACGACCTGCCGCTGGCGCAGGCGGTGAAGGTGGTGCGCGGCAACGGCCGCCGCCAGCTGGCTGTATTCGAGGATCCGAATTGCGGCTTTTGCAAGCGCTTCGAGCAGGACCTCGCCAAGCTCGACGATGTCACCGTCTACGTGTTCCTCTATCCCATCCTGTCGCAAAACTCGGTCGACAAATCAAAGGCCGTCTGGTGTGCGCCCGATCGCGCCAAGGCATGGAACGACATGATGCTCAGCAACAACACGCCGACACTCGCGCGAAATTGCGACAACCCGGTGGAAAAAAACCTCGAGCTGGGGCGCAAGATGCGCATCGACGGCACACCGACGACCTTCCTCCCGAGCGGTGAGCGCATCGTCGGCGCGCGCTTCAACGACATCAAAGTCGCGTTGGACGCCGCCGCGAAATAGTTTTTTGCGATCGCCCCGGACCTGGTTTCCGGAGGGGTGATGGCTGGAAACGCCCTGCTAGAGCGGATTGCCAGCCATTGCCCATTATTCTGGTGGATGCCTCAAACCAGCGTCACCAGATTTTTTTCTGTGGCACCCATCACCGCCGAAAGCGCGATGCCTGAATCAAATGTCACCAGTCGTCCCTGGTGTTTGACCGCGAGCGCCAGCAGATAAGTGTCGGTGATCTGCCGTGCGCTGTGTACGCGCGTGCCGTCCACTGCGTGCGTGTCGACGATGGAGGCCTCATCGGGCCAGAATTGGTGCGCTGAGTGCGTAAGCGCGCCACGCAAACGGTCGATGATCTGGACGACGGGCCGAGCACCGGGGTAGGAAGCCTGCGACATGATCCGGATGCAGCCGTTTTGCGTGATCGGACAGGAGGCCCAGCCGTGCTTGATATTGTCCCGCAGCCAGGACATTGCCGCGTCGTGATGCGGGTGCGCCTGATCGAGCAGCGCGATCAGGACGTTGACGTCAAGCAGCGCACGCATCCGGTGCCGCGCTCCTAATACTCGCCGTCTTCGCGCAACTTGTTGATCAGCTCGTTGCTGACTATCCGTCCTTCTTTTGGAAACGGCCGGAAGCCGTAGATCGGTTTGGACTCTTGCGTCGTCAACGCCGATACGCCGGCAAGCCCTTTGCGTGCGAGTTCGGAAATGACCTGTCCGGCTGTTTTCTTTTCCCGGCGCGCCAGATCCTTCGCCGCGAACAGAACGTCTTCTTCAATGTCGAGGGTGGTGCGCATCCGGTGATGCTAGTGCATCACGCATCAGATGTCAATTGTTTGGCGGTGCGGCAGTGTAAATCACCGGCTGGTTACGCATGCCGATGGCTGGAAAGGCCCGCCAGACGGGCATTCCCGGCGTATTTTATTAATACACCAGGCGCCTGAATCCGTCCTGCGGCGCCTCAGCTGCCGGCCGGTGGCGCCCATTTGCCACCCGCCCGCGTGCGCACATCGAACAGCGCTTGACTGGCTTCGCGCTTCACCTGTTCGATATCAAGGCCGAGTATGCGTCCGCCGCGTTTGCGAAATACGCCGTCGACGATGACGCTGTCGATGTTGTGGTTCTGCGCCGAACGCACCAGCGCCGTGCGCACGTTGCCCAGGGGCACCATGTTGAGGTCGGTGGCGCGGATCATCAGCATGTCGGCGCGTTTTCCCGGGGTGAGCGATCCGGTCTTGTCGGCGATGCCCATCGCACGCGCGCCGTTGATGGTCGCCATCGCCAGCACGTCGCCAAAATCAACGTAGGGCAGTTTTTCCGAGGGCGTGCCGCGCCACGGAATGCCCAGGTACCAGACCGCGCTCATCTGGTCGAACATCGAGGCCGCCCCCAGCACCGAAGAATCGATGGACAGGCAGATGTTGATTTTGGCCGCCATCATTTGCAGCAACTGTTCGCGAAAGTCACCGTCCTCCTGGTCGCGCATTTCCGACTGCGGTGAAATCGACAGCGATGCGCCCGACTGCGCCATCGCCTGGCGGTCCGCGGCGGTGGCGACAATGCCGTGCACCAGGATGGTCGAGCGGTCGATAAAGCCCTCCGCATGCAATTTCGCCACCTCGGCATAGCGGCGCTTGGTCTGCCCGACATGCAGGATGGCAGGCAGGCCCATGCTGCGCGCGGCGCGGAACTCGGCGGCATAGACGTCAAAAGGAGTGTACATCGGGCCGCGCAGCGCCATGCCCATGTCGATGCGGCCGCGCATCGGCGAGTCGGCGCCGAACCACTGGCGCTTTACCCGCGCGATGTCCTCGAGGTTGGCCACCTGCTTGTCCGGGATGGGGTCGATCCAGCCGTAGGAGTAGCGCCCGCGCAGTCCGCTTTCGGCCATCGCCCGGATCTCGGCGTCGACGTGTGCCGGCGAGCGCGTGTTGTGGGCAAAATTATTCACCGTGGTGAATCCGCCGTTGACCGCTTCGGCCAGCGCCAGGCGGTTGGAGCGGTAGAAATCCTCGGCGGTGTAGTTCTGTACCAGCGCCGCCTTGAGCGGAAAATACTCGACGCCCTTGGACAGCATGTTTTTCTGGATGGTGTTCCACAGGTGCCAGTGGGTGTCGATGAATCCCGGCATCACAATCATCCCGGCGCCGTCCACGCTCTCTGCGCCTGGCGCGGTGATCGACACGCCGACGGCGACAATCGCCCCGTCGCGCACATGCACGTCGGCGCGCTGCAGGTCGCCGATAGTGGGATCCATGCTGACGACAATGGCGTTACGGATGACGAATTCACCCGAGCGCGGCACATCCGCGCCGCCGGCGGGACTGGCGCAACCGGACAGCCAGCCGCCACCCGCGGCCAGCGCCGCCGAGGCGCCGATACCTCCGAGCGCGCGCCGGCGCAGCGGCGACAAGGGCTTGTCCTCAGGATCACTGTCTTCTACGGGGTGGGGGATTTTCTGATCCATTTCGTTTCTCCGATACAAACGTCGCGGGATGCTTGGCGCATCTTCGCTATCTTCCAGTGGCGATGAAATCGAGGATTTCGTTGCCCAGCAGGTCTTCCCCGGTGTTGAAGTGCGCGACGATAGAGGTGTGGTTGTGGCGTGTCAGTCGCATGAAGCGCGGTGCGCGGCGCGCGGCGACGCTCATGCGGTGCAGCAGTTCGGCGCCATAGACGTCAAGCAGCGGGTTCTCGAACTCGGCGATGACAATAAAGGTCGGCAGCTTTGATCCGGCGGCATGGGTCACGGGCGAGCGCCGCTCATACAGCGAGGCGTCTTCGCCAAAATAGGCCTTGACCGCAAAGGCGTTGGGATTCTCCGCCTCGACATCGGCGCGGACGCGGGCGCTGATGAGGATCAGCCCGGCGAGGCCGTGGCCGGCCGCAGGCCGGATCGCCGGGTCGAAGGCGTAGCCCGCGGCGTGGGTGCCGCCGGCCGAATGGCCGATGAGAAAAATCTTGTCCGGGTCGCCGCCGTATTCGGCCGCGTGCGCGCGCGCCCATGCCACCGCCGCACCGACATCCTCGGCGCCGCCCGGATACATCGCCTCGGGTGCGAGCCGGTATTCCATGTTGATGCCGATAACGCCCTTGCGCGCAAACCACCACAACGTGTTGGAGTAGATTTCCGCGTCGACGTTGCGGTCGCCGCGAACAAAGGCGCCGCCGTGCACGAAAATGACCACCGGGGCGCCCTTGGCGCCCTTGACACCTCGGGCAACATCGGGCTTGAAGACGTCGAGCACCTGGCGCGGGTGGGCGCCATAGGCGATATCACGAATCGCGCTGCAGCCGTCCTTGGGTGATTGGGCCAAGAGGGGGGCATAGGCGGCGATCACCATGTCGCGGTGCTTCTGGATGTCGCTACCCCAGACGGGGCCGATCTGGGCCATGGCGCGGCGCGCGGCCTCGGGCAGGTTGGACATGGGCAGCATGGTGTTTTTCCTATTCAACGGAGAGTCCGGTAGCTTTGATCACCTCGCGCCACATGGCGTAATCGGCGCGTATCGATTCGCTGAATTCGGCCGGCGTGGTGACCACCGGGTCGACGCCGATTTTTGACAGGCGGTCGAGGAAGGCCGGATCGCGCATCGCCTTGAGCATTTCCTGCGACAGTCGGTCTATCACCGCCGGCGGCGTGCCCGCCGGTGCCACCAGGCCGTTCCAGGTGAGCGCACTGAACGTCGGGTACAGCTCGGCAATCGCCTGGACATCGGGCAGCTGTGCGTTGCGCTTGAGCGACGAGATGCCAAGCAGCCTGACTTTGCCGCTCTTGGCGTGGCCGATCAGTTCGGACGGGCTGCCGGCGTACATCTGCACCTGTCCGCCCAGAAGGTCGGCAAGGGCCGGGGCGCCTCCTTTGTAGGGAACATGGGTCATCTGTATGCCGGCGCGATTAAGAAACAAAGCCCCGGCAAGATGGGTCAGGCTGCCGCTGCCGCCCGAACCGTAATTGAGCGTATTCTGGCGCGCTTTGACGTAGTCGACAAATTCCTTCAGCGTGGTCACCGGCACGTTGTTGCTTACGGCGATGACAAAGGCGTTGGCGCCGATATTGGAGACCGGTGCAAAATCCTTGAGCGGGTCGTAATTGACTTTTTGCGTCAGCGGCACCGGGCCGAACTGCGACAGCGCCGCGACAAACAGCGTGTAACCGTCGGCCGGGGACTTTGCCACGAACTCGGCGGCGATGGCGCCACCCGCACCGGCGCGATTCTCGACAATGAACTGCTGTCCCATTACGGCGCTCAGGCGCTCGGCGGTCAGGCGCGCGATGGCGTCGGTGTTGCCGCCCGGGGCATAGGGCACGACGATTTTCACCGGGCGCTGCGGCCAGGCCTGCGCCAGGGCGCTGCCGGCAAATAGCACGGCAATTAGGGCGGCAGAGGCGATTTGAGCAGATGGCTTTTTAAACAATTTCATTTTCGTATCTCCGGGACTGATTTTATCGTGTGTTTATGCGGAAACGGTGCCACCTGATGTGCCTTTCTTCCGAAAGCTATGCCGCAACGACCGGGTTTTCCAGCGTGCCTATGGACTCGATGCTTGCGCTCATCACATCGCCCGGCTTGAGGTAGATCCCCATGCCCATGCCCACCCCGGTCGGTGTGCCGGTGGCGATGATGTCCCCGGGCTTGAGCGTGAGGATGGAGGACAGGTAGGCAATCTGCTCGGCGACGGAAAAAATCATTTCGGCGCTGCTTCCATCCTGCATCATCTTGCCGTTGACCGCTAGTTGAAGGCGTAGCTTTTGCGGATCGGCGATGCAGCCGGCCGGCACGAAACAGGGACCCAGGGGCGCGAACGTGTCCCAGCTCTTGCCGCGAAACCAGTCGTGGGTGAAGGGGTAGTCGCTCCTGCGGTTGAGGTCGCGCGCGCTGATGTCATTGAGTATGGTGTAGCCGGCAACGTGCGCCAGCGCCTGTTCGACGCCGATGTCGCGCCCGCCGCGGCCGATGACCGCGGCCAGCTCGACTTCCCAGTCGAGTTTTTGCGTGCCCTTGGGCATGCGTACCGCGTCCCCCGGGCCGACAACGGCGGTGTCGGCCTTCATGAAAAAGTAGGGCTGCAGTTCGGTGCGCGCCGCGAGCTTGGTGCCCATTTCTTTGGCGTGCTCCTGGTAATTGGAGGCTGCGGCAAAAATGCGCTGCGGCTGGCAGGGCGCGAGCAGGCGCGCCCCGGCCAGCGGCTTGATGGCGCCGCGGGCGGCGGCCTCTGCGGCGCGTGCCGCCAGTCCGGCGAGCGCGGCGGCGGAGGCCGGCCAGTCGGCGAGCAGCCCCGCAATTCCGCGCAAGGGCGAAGCCGCCGTCGCCGCCATGTCCAGTGTTTCGGCGGTCGCCGCGACGTCATACACGCCGCTGTCCAGAATGAGCGCAACGCGTTCCCCGCCCGGGGCGGCGTAGCGCCCCATTGCATGCCAGTTCATTACATGTTCTCCGGTTGATTAAGCCTGCCCTGCGTGTGTACGCAGTGGCGAATGTGTATACGTAAATACAGCCACATGCCAGAATGCCGTCTGGTCCAACCGCGAATTCATGGAGGTTACATCTTGTCTGCCAAACCCGACGTCTGGGTCGTCATCCCGCTCAAGGACGTGTTCATCGAGGAATTGCGCCGGCATTTCACCATTCACCACGCCCCCGACGGCCCCAAGCCCGAGGCGCTGGAGCGTGTCGCCGGCGTGCCGGTGCGCGGCGTGGTAACTAACGGCAGCAGCGGGTTGACCGCCGCGCAAATGGAGCGCCTGCCGAAATTGGAAATCATCTGCTGCTTTGGCGCCGGTTACGAGGGCGTCGAGGTGGCCGCCGCGCGCGCACGCAACATCGTCGTCGCCAACGCGCCAGGTGTGAACGATGCAAATGTCGCCGACCACGCGCTCGCCTTCATGCTGGCGCTTTCGCGCGGCCTCGTGCAGGCCAACGCGGCGGTGCGCGCGGGAAAATGGAAAACCAGCCGCATTGAACGCCCTAGCATCAACGGCTGCCGCCTCGGCGTACTTGGCATGGGCAATATCGGCATGAACATCGCCAGGCGTGCCGCGGCATTTGACATGCAAATCGGCTATCACACGCGCACGCCGCGTAGCGACGTGCCCTGGCGCCACTACCCGACGCTGCTCGGGCTGGCACAGAACAGCGATTATCTCGTCGCGGCCTGCCCCGGCGGTGCGGCCACCCGGCACCTCGTCAACGCCACGGTGCTCGAGGCCCTCGGCCCGCAGGGCTGGTTTGTCAATATCGCCCGCGGCAGCGTGGTCGATACCGCCGCCCTGGTTGAGGCGCTGCGCGCGGGCAAGATCGCCGGGGCGGGTCTTGATGTCGTCGATGGCGAACCCGAGGTGCCGGCGGAACTGCTCGCCTGCGACAACGTCATGTTCACCCCGCACATCGCCGGCCGCTCGCCGGCGGTGCTGCGCGCGCAGCTCGATTCGCTGCTCGCCAACCTGGGAGCGCAATTTTCCGGCAGGCCGGTGCCGACCCCGGTCGGCTGAGGGCGCAACGCAGCTCACAGGCCGGTTCTGTCGGCCTTGAGGTCGGGATGGCGCAGGTCCGGGCTCTTGGAGTCGGGCGCACCGTTCTTGGACGCGCCGCCCCAGCCGTTGGCGGTGATATCCATCACCACACCGTTGGGGTCGCGGAACTTCACTTCGTAGAAAATATTACCCTTGACCGGTACCTCGCCCATGTACCAGGTGCCGCCGGCGTCCTCGATGCGCTGGCGCGCCGAGGTCATGTCATCGACCCAGAAACCGAAATGGTGCAGGCCGACGAACTTGCGGCCGCGGTCCTCACCTGCCGCCTGGTCGGTCTTGTAGTTGAGCAGGGCGAGGTTGATGACACCGTCACTCAGGTATACGCCGCGCGCCAGGCTCGAATCGGTTTCCCCGACTTTTTCCATGCCAAAGGCCTTCTGGTAAAACTCCGCGGCCTTCCAGGGGTCGGGAACCGAGATGGCGATATGGCGCAGTTTCGGGGAGTCTTTCTTGGTCTGATCGGTGCTCATGCAGCCCTCCTTGGGTAAACGGGTAAAACGGGTAAGCGGGTAGATCTGTCCGCGGCCCGGGTTGGCGTCGCGCAAGGCCGTATGTATACACGAAAGCATATTTGGATGCAATTATTGCTATCTGGCATGCGCAAAGCCCTGACAAGCTGGTCGCGGCGCGCTAGAATCGCGCCATAAGCGGCAAAACTGCCGGATCGGAACCCATGGCCTCCACCGCCGCCCAAAACATTTGCGAAAAACTTGCCGAGGAGATCATCAACGGCAAGCTTGCCCCGGGGCAGAAAATCGACGAGCAGGCGCTCGCCGCTCGCTTCAAGGTGTCGCGCACGCCGATCCGCGAAGTATTGCGCGAACTGGCCGCGCGCGGCCTGATAGACCTGCGCCCGCGGCGCGGCGGCATGGTCACCGAAATCGGCGCCGACAAGCTCTCGGATATGCTCGAGGCGATGTGCGAGCTCGAGGCGCTGTGCGCGAAAATAAGCGCCCATCGCATGAGCGCGATGCAAAAAAAGCAGCTCGAGCAGCTGCATCTTCGCACCGCCGAGCCGGTGGCCCGCGGCGACACGCGCGCCTACCTCAAGCTCAACAACGACTTTCACGACCTCATTTGCGAGGGTACGCAGAACAAGAGTCTCACCGGCATGGTGGAAAATTTCCGCAACCGCCTCGCGCCTTTTCGTTCGGCCCAGGGTGGTGTCAAGGGCCGGCTTGGCGTTTCACACGAGGAACATGCGCAAATCGTCGCCGCCATCCTCGCCGCCGATGCCGAGGCCGCCTACCAGGCGATGCGCGGCCATACCGCCAGGTTGTCCACCCGTGTCATGGACCTGATCAACCGGGCCCACGAAGCCAAGGGCT
>Ga0194049_1000661_pt1 | contig 11634 bp, 13 predicted proteins | sample JunL2225m_MetaG_FD_148665 | JGI IMG/M metagenome (GOLD analysis project Ga0194049, IMG submission 148665) | Anoxic zone freshwater microbial communities from boreal shield lake in IISD Experimental Lakes Area, Ontario, Canada - Jun2016-L224-25m | ecosystem: Environmental > Aquatic > Freshwater >... | reverse complement strand
AGGAGTCGTAGGAGTCGTAGGAGTCGTATTAGGTGGGGGAGTCGTCGTAGGATTCACTACAACTGGGCCGGTATATCCAGCACCGCCATAACCAGCACCATGCGTACCGCCGCCCGCACCGCCGCCAGTATTTACAGGAGGAACAGTCATATGAAAGGTAGCAGGGGCTTGCTTACTTAACTCGTTAAGATAGTTACCCTCTGCGGTTTTGAAATTATTAGTTACCTGCCCAGTAGCGGGATCATAACTAATACCCTCCCCTGTATTCATTTGTTGGGGAGTCACCGGGGTGTTAAACATGCTGTCGTAGTAGTCATACATTGACTGACTAGGCGACGGGGGAGAAGAAGGGGGAGCCGCATCGGGGATACGGCTCGGCTGATTGACCGGAGGCCCCATCGTAGGATAACGAGCAGCAACAGTCGTCGCGCCACCATCAGCCATCTTACGAACTTCACCACCCGCTTTCGCACTAGGGGTATACGTCGCAGGAGAGCCATCTGGATTAATAGCAACGTCGCTAGGGAACGTATAAGACTTGCTGAGCGTACCCGGCGTATACCCCTGACCGATAAAGTAAGGCTGACCCGGCTGACCAAACTTGGGGTTGACCTTACCCGGATGGTAATGCCCACCGCTGATATAGCGGGTCTGGTTCTTCGGACCCTGCTGCGTACCTGCAGCCAATAACGCAGGGATAGCAGGAGCAAGGAGCTTAATACGATCCAAGCCACCCATCTTGCTATAGATATTAGCTAGCCCACTTTCACCACTAGCGGGCTTATAGTTAAACCCAGCTTTCATATTTTCAGAAGTTAGAGGAGCATTAAGCTTTTGAAGTTCTGCAGGAGAAAGAGTTTCGGCCTGATTACTTAGATCACGATAAGTAGCAGTGGGGGCAATATTCTGCAGTGAAGCTGTAGGATCAGCTTCTGTGGGAAGAAACTGAGCAGTGGGGTGGATATCTTGCAAAGAAGAAGTTACTCCTACGGGTGTACTAGCTGCAGAGCCAATATTAGCTGCTTGCTGCATCCCCGCTTGCGCTCCCTGCGCCCCCAGATAGCCAGCAAGACCCCCCATCGGGCCACCTTTTATCGCGCCCATAATACCCGACACCTGCGGTGCCATCTCCCCTATTCCAGCCATACCCATACCCCCTTGGATAAGCATAGGCATGAACGCGGACATGAGTGAGTCCATCCAGCTAGCTTCTGGGAGACCCGTATGGGGGTTAATGGTAGGTGTATTACCCGTCGCAAGAGCGAGTCTATGCAGTCCAGATACCTCGTTAGGCGTCATATGGACAAGCATGGAGTCGCCGTTTCGTCCGAATGAGGCGAGACCAGCAGCAGCATTGTGAATGGTTTTGCTCATATAAATCTCGCCAAGTCAAGGTTATAGAATAGTAGCATTTTAGTACGAAAGACTGGATACCCAATTTATTGTGAAAATCATGGAAGGCGAGGCCGGGGCACTTACGGTAGGGACAATAGCCGGGAGGGTGGCACCCGTGTCCGTACAGGCCCATGCAAGCTGCACATAGTCCCCCGCCTGTAACTGCAGGAGGAAGTTCCACGCAGCAATACCCTTGTCATTCGGGGCTATAGCAATATACCCCGTAGAATTCGGGATATTTATCCCATTCTGGAGCATCCAGAAATAGATGCTCGTAGTAGGGCCGCCGCCTTTCTGGGTTTGGGCTGAAAACTGGATATTGTAGACACCTGATTGGGTCACGTAGACCCTAGAATTCGCCACACCATCTTCAACTGAGCATAGATACTGTGTAACGATAGTGTTCAGATGGGCTATGTTGGTCGCACCGCTAACAGGATTAGTCTGGGTAGTAGTATCGTAAAAAGACCCATACGGGGTGGCCGAGCCGACCGTAGTGACTAGCTGGTTAAAGAACAGCCGAAGTACGTTGGAGAACTGCTCCTGCCATGAATTGCTGTATTGCAGGGGTGAAAGTGGCAGGTTGGGAGCGGCTACTTTGCGTAGGACAGCCATTAGCGACGCCCATCCGTACGAATATCAAACCGCATGAAGCCCAACTGCCATGTGGTTCCTAGCTTATTAGACTCTATTTTAAATGCCACCTGACGCCCACGTACACGGGAATATAGTACCCCGGTATATTCCTCAACAGGATAGGCAGTTGGCGGAGTTGGGGGAGGGCGGATCCCCACAACAGAACTCGCATAGGGGGTGCCATAGGCCGAACCGGGATAATCCCGAGGAGTCAGAGTTAACGTAGCTCTTGGGTTGGACCCTGCTGTTGAGCTATCGAAAGTCAAATCGGGAATAATTCGGCTAATAAATACATAATGATCGCCGTCGTCTATATCAAAATCACTTGTCTCAATATAAGCAGGGATAGCAATAGCAGGACTAACTGATCCGTCGTCAACCCCGATTTCATGTAGCACTAATTGATTAGCCATTGTCTGCGTGACTCTAGATGCAATGACATGAGAAGCGGCAGTCGTACTATTATATCCGCGAGTCAGGCCACCGAAAAACGTCCCGCCATTAGTCGTATAGGCAATTTGCTCCGAGTCAATTACGATAATCCCAGAAATTGGGAATGATCTGCAATCAGCTACAGGGATAGTCGTACTGACAGCCGTAATCGCAGCAGTCAGGTAAGGATTCTGTACGCTGATAACCGCGATAGGGTTTGGAACTAGCGGCGTGTCATACCACGCAGTACGGTTGAGAGTCCCGAAGGCCCAGTTATTGTCTACATAATTCCACGTTACATAGCTATCATTCGTCATACTATTAGTAGACGGATAGTGCCACCAAACTTCGCTGTACTCTTCGTTATGCCCGCAGATAACTTGGAAAGACTGCGAGATATTTAAATTATTCATGACGTACTGACGAACGGTGCAAGGGAGTGTCTGCACAGTGCCGCTATACGTATAGAACTTATCTACGCCCATCCAATAGGTAATGTTGTTTACCGTGATCATGGCGTTAGGCGACATGATGGAGATATTGTCCATCAGAATCTGGAAGGTAAACACGAACGGAGCGCCGATGTACTGCATAGAGTACAGCGCACGGTCAGTCCAGATCAGGAATTCTTGCCGTGCGGGCGCACCGCCTACGATATAAGACCCATTAGAAAGTATTGATTCGCCCGATTGATTGAACGTCGTCGCGGTCCATTCAGCCGCAACGGACTGATCTGACCAACGCACCAGCATAGGGTTAAACGCGGGCGTAAAGTTTGAAGGGTCGTAGGGGGTAGATCCTAGTGCTACGACAAACTGATAAACACTAAATACCCCTATCTGGTTAATCGTATTAGGGGCAGTTTTACCGGAGTAGCTAAAATTAATTTGCGCTCCCGCCGTAATTGATACAGCAGGAGTAACCGTAATTGTTGTGCCGCCCGCCCAAGCAGTAGTGACGTAGGTGCCAGCAACTATAGTAGCTGCACCGGATTTTAGAGTAATTACAGACCCTACATCTATATCAGCCGTATCTGTTACAACAAAAGTAGTACTTGCAACTACGCCAGCGGCAACAGTTTTAAAAGTCTTAACCTGCGTAGCCGCGTAGGCATTGATTGTAGTCGCGGGGGTATAGTTACCATATACGTCAGCGGTAGTGTTCTTAACCCAGTAATAAATAGCCCCACCACGGGGAGAAAAAATGAAATCCTCCCCCCAGTTTGCCTGTGACCAGAGCGCAAGGGGGATAGACCCGCCTGTACTAGTCCCCCACCCACCGGAACCCCAGTTAGAAATGCCCCATCCCGCGTTGGTTAAAGCTGAATAGATAGCACTGCTGGCAGATAGCTCATAGGCAGCATCTACTACCGCACCGCCGCCAGAGATACTCGTAGTGGCCCCCGGCGAATAAATCGTATAAGTGCCCGCTCCGACCGTGACGATCTCATAAGATCCATTCAGAGGCAGGGTGACTGTACCCGCTACGGTCTGGACACCGGTAGTCGCATTGGTAAAAGATATTGAGGAGGCCGTAGATGCTGTTACGGTTTGCGCACCGTTATATCCCGCAGGGGTTACGCCAGCAACAGTTACAACAGACCCCACAGCAGGAGGGTTAACTTGCGTAGTAAAACTTACAGTAGCCGTAGTACCGTTACCTGCTGCTGCAGTTGTCGCCACTACAACAAACGCAGCGCATCCTGTGAAATTAACAAATGACCCCACTGAGGATAAAAATCCAGCATCAGTTACGGTAACTAAGTTGCTACCGGCTAGCGTAGTAAATGGGTTATTTACTAGATGAGCGCCCGTACCAGCAATAGATACGTTACGAACAATCGGCGTAATAGGGTAGAACGTGCCGCTATTTTGAAGGTAATACCGCTGATTGGTCCCTACGCCGGTAAGCGCCTGACTATCTAGCGTGACCCAGTTGAACAGGGAGCGGCATACGCCAGCGAAGCTATTAACTGAGTTCGTGACCCACCCGCCAATCTTCTCCGCATAGCCAGACCGGAACCGGATCTTGTCGCAGTTGTAATAGCCGCCCTCGCCCGCGTAGTTAGTATTTTCGCGGTTGAGTCCGGTTTTTACTGGAACTTTTTTAAGAGCCATAACAACACCTATAGCATCAAATTACGTGCAATTCGACGCGCCCAGCCCTTCCCGAACGTAGACCATTGTGGCAAGTCAGTCATGAACTGCAGCCTCCGTCCATTGAATCCTGCACGGAGTTTCTGGGGGTCCATCTTATGAGCAGCGTCCAGAGTTTTAGGGCCGAGTACCCCATCCTCTTCTACGCTACATACATGCTGTAGCCACCGGATAGCCTCAGTGACTCCGCTATTAACTGCTGCATCAAAGATGTCATACCGGATACATTCCGGTAGGGACTCGATCTTCAGGCTTCCCCAGTACATGATCTTGTAGACTTCTTTGGCTTGTTCTAGCGGATAATCTTTCATACCCCCGGTATAGCCAAAACTACGGGCAACAGCTTCGGTTATACCCCACTTAGTCGCGCCACCCGGATCATAGACGTTATTGGAATATGAGCCTTCTACGCCAAGTAGCCACATGAATGCGTCGTCGAAAGTCATTTTTTTACTGCACTCATAATAGACGGAGCAAGCTTCTCAAGGCTGCGGCCAGCAACATAGCCGCCAAGACCGATCTGAAGAAGAACCCATGCTTCCGGGGCTAGTCGATTAGGGAGCCAGCCAAATGAGTCGCAAACCACCAAAGCTAGAAACGTAAGCATGGTAATAGGACGCCAGTTGCGCTGCATCCATGAATTACCCTGTGCTTCTGCCTTGATGATCTGCATCTGGCTATCGAGAAGCTGCTTCTCATAGTCCATGACCTGTGACGCAGCGGCCAACTGGCCCTCTAGCATTTTCTGCTGAAGCTGAATCTTCGCGTCCCCAGAAGGTAGAACGTGTTCGATCACATCCGCAATGGGTTTAAAGATTCCTGATACTACGTCTAGCCAGCCCATGACTATTTACTCCTTACCTCTACGATCACGTTGCTCAAGCGACGTAACCCTAGTCTCCATACGCAGGGCATACTGATTAAAGTTAGCTGTCAGGACATCAACCCGAGTGATCAAAGACACCCCTATCCAGACAATAATTCCAATCAGGCCCGTAAAAAGGAACCCTATCATTCGGCCAAGGCCAGAGGATCCTATAATAAATTTTTGTGTATCTTCTGGTCTCATGACTGCTACTTCGTGCCGCCGACATCCGAGGGATTCGGACGACCACCCGGAGGAACATTAGAAGGAGGACCGTGGGGGGTACCAGCACTGGGGGAAGCCGGTGCGGAATTAACCGTATTAGGCATATTCTTCCACCACCAGAATCCCAAGCCAATAACTATGGCACCGCCGAGGATGCCGAATAACAAATTAATGGTCATAACATCTCCTCTTTTAACCATTGTAGGGCTTGATCCGTATTAGTGATTACAGCCCATTTATCATAGGGTAACTTGTCATATAAGCCCCCATCGCTGAATGCAATTCTGTCGATACCTAGCTCTGGAATGCTAACCCCTTCAATGAGATCCTCATAAAAAATGGTCTGCTTTACTGCATTCTTGGTATCCCACGCTATATTCCTAGCCTTCTTGAGAACAAGAAATCGTTGAATATCGCCTCGTACTACATCGAATTTATCAGCGCATACTTCAGTCAATCTATCTAGGTCTCTATCCCTTGCGCTACCTCGCTGCATAAAGGGATGGCTGTACCATTCTGGATGCGCTGTTTTCGCCCTATCCATTATGATCCAACTTAGAAAATGCTCAAAAACATCTTTGCGGGTACTACGCAGTAATACCCCATGAGCATCTTTCAACCTATCAAATGAGTGAGTCTGATGTACCCCATCTGGAACTGTCCCGTCCTGCTCTATATAGGCGAACGGTAAATTCAACATACCTGCTATATGAGTAATTAGCCATGTACTTCCTGAACGCTCCTCTGCAAATAACCAGATAGTCATTTCCCTAAGTACATCGCAATAGCTGGTCTTACGATAAAACAATCATCCCCAACCGGGCACTCCTCTGGAGGGCCAAAAGCTACTCGCTTTAACGTTCCTTCAGAATGAACACAAAACCAACTCATTGGGGTGTCCGCAACACAGTGCATCCATGACCCTAATATATTGTGATGTAGGTTGTCAGGGGCTGTGAAATCCCAGAACCCCTTGTAGACCGTGCCTACGATGGCCGGATCCTTCGCCTCTACCACTCGCAGATCCCCTTCGTAATACGCGCAGACTGCCGATACACAGGTCTCATCCATGTCGAACCGCCAGAATGCATTGCGGTCTGACGTAAAATGGACGACCTGATATCCATCAAAGTCATACGTTGAGCAGCTACTAATCGTAGCCCAACTTTTATGGCGTTTTGGAGCTTTCATGTGTAGTAGAAAATAACCTTGCCAGAACCTGCAGCAACTGGCCCAGTATTTCCGACCTGACCAACGTTGCCGGATCCGTTGACCCCGGTGACAGCGGCCCCTCCGGTTCCTCCCACGGAGCTATTAGCTAATCCAATGCCACCAGCGTTACCGGTCGTATTGGTGTCCGTGCCACCGGTACCAATCGTACCCGCCGCGCCAGCAACGCTGTTCGCCGTTACGCCGCCCGGATCCGCGCCGCCGCCGCCACCGCCACCCGGACCAGAAAGTGTAGTAATCGTCTTGGTGCCACTACTTACAGAAGACGCAGCACCGTTAGTGCCGTTTGCACCAGACCAAACGCCAGAGCCAGACCAACTGCTATTCGTGCCGCCTGTTCCACCCCCGCCAACAGTGTATATCAGAGTCTGACCACCGCTGATGGCAGTCGTCGTCTTGCTATAGCCACCAGTTCCGCCGCCAGCACCGGAATCGATAGTACCCGGAGAAATTTTGCCGTGTGCACCCTGCCCGCCGCCACCACCCACACCGCCAAAGACTTCGATGACTACTTGAGATGCACCAGTAGGAGCCGTCTCGGTTACGCTAGTACCCGTCGTATAGGTATGAGTAACCGGAGCAAAAGAAGATGAAGTTAACCAAGCCGCAACAGCAGAACCACTCATGTCAGGTTACTCCCGCTAATAAACCATCTGGTAGAAGTGACTTTCACGGCAGTAGCTATACCGTAACGTCCGAGTGTACGAGGTCCAGTAGTACCCGCTGTAGTCCAGACTAGTACATCTGAAGTAATAGCAATAAAAATAGACACTGCCGCTGCAGCATCATTGACGAACATCAGCGTAGTACCGATAGGGAACGTAACGCTAGTGTTGGCCGGAATAGTCATGGTAGCAATCGGGCCAGTAGCAGTACCGGTGTAATAGATATGCTTGTTCGCGTCTGCTGATACGATTGGATATGAAGCTGTCTTACCTACCTGCGGGATAGTCGCGTAACCCGCGTCATATAGAGCAGCGGCAGGGTCGGCAATCTGTAGTGAGGTATTACCCGTGTTGTTTGCTACACCGTTAATAGTGACAGTCGCGCCGCTAGCGGGCGCAGCGAATGCCGCACTACCCGTACCGGATATAGTGAAGTAGTCAAAATTGAAACACGCGATAGCTACGCCATTATTAGTTGTAGTACCAAGTCTAAGCCGGGTACTACCCGTATCCCAGAATGTAGTAATACTCCCATCAGTCGCGCTAAAAGCTTTTTGTCCAGACGTAAACGAAAGCCCGATAGCCGGTGCCGCCGAAGCAGCAGAGATTGTCAGCGCCGTAGCAGAAGTAGTAGTAGGAGCAGCGACCGTGAATGCCCCAGTCGCTACAACATAAGTCATCGCGGACCCAGCAAGGGATCCAGCGTTGTTGTACTGCATTTGGGTAGTAGTTCCCCCCGCAGTTATAGCCGTCATAGCATTAAGAACATTAGTTCCATCGCAATAAACAGCAAGCGTCTTACCATTGGGAACACTAATACCCGTGCCGCCGCTGGTTTTTACAGTGACCGCATAAGGGCCAAGAACGCCACCATCAGTAGTAGCGTTGTTGATGAAGTAGAGCTTGGGAACAGTCGGTACGATGAGATTCCGACTGGCGGTAAGTGCGCCCGTCAGCTTCAAGACCATGTTTCTACCGGTACTAGATGCACCGTTAGTAATAGATACGACCGTATCCGCGCCGTCTGTAATGGCCTGAGTACCATACCCACTGATAGCTTGCTCGATAAGGGTACAAACGTTCGTATTGGTATAGCTACCCCATAGACCAGATTCAGTACCCGTAGTGATACTGATCAAGCCAAGGTTAGTGCTGTATGCAATTGTCATAGGTAATCCTTACGGAACCGGAATCCAGATAGAAATCTGGGAGTCATTAACAGGAGTCCAAGTATTGCTGACATTCGCAATCTGGAAGGCGGGCTGAAATGCACCTAGCTGGAACGCGCCAGCAATAGCCACTGCAATCGCAGACCATGATGGGATATTTGAACCACCGGCAGATGCCCACGGAGAAACAGGACCGGGGCTTACCCCAGTCCATCCCCCTGTTTGTGAGTCATCTACCGGAGTCCAAGTCATAGCTTACTTCTTGGTAATAGTGATGATCAGATCGCGGTACGAATTGATGTACTTGCCCATAGCAAACATCTTCGTCTCCATCGTCCGCGTTTCCAGCCACGGCTCCCAACTACCACCCACTACGAAATCAAAATCGCAAGTGAGAGGGGCATGGGGAGCATTGGCATCGCGCCAAGCTTTATTCAGGTAGTACACCGCCCATTCAGACATCGGCGGCCACTGATGGGTCGGATCGCCATATGCACAAGCGTTTGACCAGTGCGGCACTACTATTCTGGCTTGTGCGCCTTTCTTCATGACGCGACCAAGCTCATTCCAGAACTTGACCCGCTCATTGTTAGTCAGGTGTTCTACGAAGTGAGAGGAGTGGACTTCATCTACTGAGTCATCCTCCCACGGCCACGGGGTCTCACGAACATCCATGACGGTATCGACGCCATCAAATTGGATGGAATCTACGCCATGAAAGCCAGCGGCTTTGTTCTTGCCACAGCCAATATCGAGCTTCAATGGCGGCTTGGGGGCTTCTTCAACTACAACTGCGTTCATATTTTCCTTTACCACATCGTGTCTGGAATGCCGAATTTACCTTCATGATCATAGTGTCCAACAAGGACTCCACAATCAACAGCGCACCGGTAGCCATACTTTCTGGCATCGTTCCAGAAGTACAGATCCTGTGTGCCGATACCCTGACCTTCAGAGCCATTCAAGGTCTTGAACCATGGCTTACGCAGCCGGTCATCCTTGAACATACTCATACGCCATAGGTTGAACCCCATGCTAGTACCACAGCACTCAACGAGTTCGTTGGGCTTGGGGACTTGGGGACGGAAATTGATCTGGGCATCTTTCGCGTCTCCCCAGATATGGGCGCAACCTTCAGGGCCTTTACACCAGTAAAGACCGCCAATACAGGCATACTCTGGGTGCTTCTCCATCTGAGTAATCAGCTTGACGACTCCATCACCCGGTGGGCAGTTATCCGACTCGATGGTCAGGATGTACTCCCACTGGCTAAGATCAGGATGGGCAAGGATTTCAGCTATGCAGTTGCTATACGCTTCACCAACTTCTTGGCCGAGCGCGAGCATCCGATGGACCGCCTGATTAGGCGGGAAAGCAATCGACCAATGCGACAGAGCTACCTTCGTGGGGATCGTAGCAGCAGACGGTAGGATCACAATGACCCTCTGCTTTTTCCAAGATCCACCTTCCAGCACACGCAACGAAGACTTTGCGAGGTCTTCATTGTGATAGCCAGAATCATGCGTGGTTAAAATCTGCGGTTTCATTTAGTTCTCAAAAAATACATAGGGGTAGGCGTTAGCTACTGCTCCTCGCATATCACTAAGTGGCATTGTTGACGGCCATGCTCCTGAAGTTGCGGAATATATAAACCCAAACGGTTCGTGAAGAATTGACGCATTAGTGGCGGTAACACCGTTAGGGGCCAGTCCACCAAACCCAGTAAGTGAGGCTTCAGCATTCGCCATGTATGAGATGCGTATAGCGCCTGTATTACCTACTGAGGCGGTAGAGTTTGCCAGACCAAAATAGTATAACCCACCCTCTGCAATACTAGTAGCAAACGGGAGGGAGGCGATCTTCTGCCCTGTCCATGCTGATACAGAACCCGTGCCCGCACTGCTGTAGGTAGTGCTATTTGCACCTTGGGCAATCGTGTAACCAGCGGATAGGTTAGAAGAGTAAGAATGTATAATCGCCATTGAAGAAGATACCATTAGCAGCATCTGGCTAGTACTCGCCCCAGTACCCTGAGAATACATTGCGTAACTTAGAGTATTACTAACAGCGTGGCTAATAGAGCTACTCGCATTAGAGAGGCTCATCATAAATTCTACAATGGACATAGAATAATTGCCCATTGGGAACATCGGCATAAAAGCCAACGTATTCTGACCGAAGGAGGTATACGTCGAGTTGCCTAGCTGCCAAGGTAAATAATCTTGCATTGTGGTAGGAGTAGGGGCACCAATACTGATGGTGCTACCGTTAACCGAGATACTAACGGCACCTGTTCCGCTTATGGACGAGGTAGCAGGTACCGAGAACAGCGCACTTTGAATACCATTACTGATAGTCAATGCGCCGCCCGCAGCAGCCAAAACTACAGTACCAGACGTAAACGTCGAGTTACTCGCGGCTATAGCAACACCGCCACCGCCGCCGCCAGATGGGACAGAGATTAGAACAACACCACCAGATACACCGACAGAGGCTACGCCCGCTCCCGCGAACGAGAGACTACGGAAGTCAATAGCTGCACTAGACGATAGCTGTGTACTGTTGGCTGTGACGTAGACATTGCCTGTCTGGTTGGACTGCGAGAAGCTCGCAGTTATGGTGCCAATCGGGCCAAGCCCAGCAGTGGACAACCCGAAAGACATGTTGTTGCTGTTAACGAACACAACTTGCGTTACGTTCGCGCTGGCGTTGCTGCCGCTGATGTTAATAGCTGAGATCAGGCCCGCTGTGCTAGGAGCAGTCGTTAGGTAAGCACCTGCACTCTGAAGGGCAGTGGTGATGTTCGATGCCAACCCGAACGTGATCGAGGATCCATTGGTCGATGCCGATAGGCTGGAGCC